>Ga0335070_10000982_pt1 | contig 32632 bp, 28 predicted proteins | sample Lox_Sample_13_FD_206722 | JGI IMG/M metagenome (GOLD analysis project Ga0335070, IMG submission 206722) | Soil microbial communities from Loxahatchee National Wildlife Refuge, Florida, United States - Lox_Sample_1.3 | ecosystem: Environmental > Terrestrial > Soil > Wetlands | place: USA...
GAGCGTCCCGACCGAGCGGCCGCGCAACACCTCGAGCGACTCGATCGGCGGGCTGCCGGCACGCACCGAGAGCTGCTCGGCCGTCGCATAGTACGGCACGCTGAAGTCGATCTGGCGCCGGCGGTCGTCGCTGATCTCGAAGCCGTTCAGGATGACGTCGTAGTTGCCGCGCTCGAGCCCGGGGATCAGCCCGTCGTACTGGTTCTGCACGAAGAGCATCGGGCGGTGCAGCGCGCGTCCGAGCGCCTCGGCGAGATCGGCCTCGAAGCCCACCAGCCGCCTCGGATCGACCGGGTCGGGGAACACGTAGGGCGCGCCGCCTTCCGAGTCGCCGCCCCAGCGCAGCGGCGCCTCGGCGCCGGCGGGCGCGGCGGCGCCGGCGAGGCAGGCCGCGAACGCCGCGGCGCAGACGCCGCTCCCGGCGCGCATCAGCGCCAGCTCTGCAGGAACTCGCGCGTGCGCGCGTCGCGCGGCGCGGTGAAGAGCTCACCGGGCGGCGCGGATTCGACCAGCTCGCCCGCGTGCAGGAACAGGATGCGGTCGGCGGCCTCGCGCGCGAAGCGCATCTCGTGGGTGACGACGAGCTGCGTCATGCCCTCGTCGTCGAGCCGGCGCATGATGGCGAGCACCTCGCCCACCAGGCTCGGATCGAGCGCCGAGGTGGGCTCGTCGTAGAGCATCACGCGCGGCGACATCGCCAGGGCGCGGGCGATCGCCGCGCGCTGCTGCTGCCCGCCGGAGAGCTGCAACGGGCGGTAGTCGATGCGGTCGGCGAGACCCACCTTGTCGAGCAGCGCGCGCGCCTGCTCCTCGGCCTCGCGGCGCGGCAGCCCTTTCACCACCATCGGCGCCTTCGCCACGTTCTCGAGCACCGAGAGGTGCGGGAACAGGTTGAAGCTCTGGAACACCATGCCCACTTCTTCCCGCAGCTGCCGCAGCTGGGCGGCGTGGGCGCGCGCCGAGAGCCCGTTCTCGCGCTCGAGCACGACGTCGCCGATCCGCACGCGGCCCGCGTCGAAGCGCTCGAGACCGTTCAGGCAGCGCAGCAGCGTCGACTTGCCGCAGCCGGACGGGCCGATCACCACGGTGAGCTCGGAGGCCGCCACCTCGAAGCTCACCCCGTGCAGCGCGTCGGCGGCGCCGAAGCGTTTGCCCAGGTCGTCGACCGCGATCAGCGCCGGCACCCGGCCCCCTCCACTTCTTTGGTATAACAGACCCGGAGGCGACGATGTCCGTCCCGACTGCTCCGAGCCAGCCCGACTTCGCCCCCGTGCTGCCGGTGATGATCCGCACACTCGCCGCCCGCCACGGCGACCGGGAGCTGATCGTCGGCGACGAGCGGCGGCTCGGCTACGCCGAGGCGGAGGCGATCTCGGCGCGCATGGCGCGGGCGCTGCTCGAGGCCGGGGTCGGCAAGGGCACGCGCGTCGGCGTCTGCTTCCCGAACGGGCCCGACTGGGTGCTCGCCTGGCTGGCGGCCGCGCGCATCGGCGCCGTAGTGGTACCGCTCAACACCTTCTTCAAGGCGCGCGAGCTCGGCTGGATCCTGCGTCACGCCGACGTGTCGGTGCTGCTGACCGCCTCGCGCCTGCTCGGCAACGACTACCTCGAGCGCCTCGAGGAGATCGCCCCCGAACTCGCCGGCGCGACCCCGGGACGGCTGCGCGCGCGGGCCCTCCCGTACCTCCGCTCGGTCTACGCCTGGGGCGGCGCCGACCGGGCGTGGGCGGGCGCGGGCGAAGCGCTCGCGGATGGGCCGGCCGACGCCGCGCTCGATGGCGAGTTCCTGCGCGCCGTCGAGGCGTGCGTGACCGCCGCCGACCCGATGGTGATCCTCTACAGCTCGGGCAGCACGGCAGACCCCAAGGGCGCCGTGCACAGCCACGGCGGCGTGATCCGGCACGCGTACCAGCTCGGCCGCCTGCGCGGCGTGCGACCCGGCGACCGCATGTGGTCGCCGATGCCCTTCTTCTGGGTCGGCGGCTTCGTGTTCGCGCTGCTCGGGGGCATGCACGCCGGCGCCTGCCTGCTGACCGAGTCGAGCTTCGAGCCCGGCCGCACGCTGGCGCTGCTCGAGCGCGAGCGCGCCACCGCCGCCGTCGGCTGGCCGCACTTCGGCAAGGCGCTGGTCGAGCACCCGGATTTCGCGACGCGCGACCTCTCCTCGCTGCGCGCGGGCAACATCCCGAAGCTGCTGCCGCCCGAGGTGTGCTCCCCCGATCCCGAGCTGCGGCCCAACGGCCTCGGCATGACCGAGACGCTCGGCCCGCACACCTACACCGGCGAAGGATCGCTGCCCGAATCGCTGCGCGGCGCCTTCGGGACCGCCCTCGCGGGCGTCGAGCACCGCGTCGTCGACCCCGAGACGGGCGCCGTGCTCGGCGCCGGCAAGGCCGGCGAGATCTGCGTCCGCGGCTACAGCCTGATGCAAGGCCTCTACAAGATCGAGCGCGAGCAGAGCTTCGACCGCGACGGCTTCTACCACACCGGCGACGGCGGCTTCTTCGACGCCAACGGCGTGCTGTTCTTCCAGGGTCGACTCGGCGACATGATCAAGTCGGGCGGCGCCAACGTGACGCCGAGCGAGGTCGAGAGCGTGCTGCTGGCGCTGCCCGAAGTGAAGGAGGCCTACGTCGTGGGCGTGGCCGACGCGCAGCGCGGCGAGAACGTCGCAGCGGCGGTGGTGTTGGAGCCCGGCGCAGCGCTGGCGCCCGCCGAGCTCCGCGCGCGCGCGAAGGCGCAGCTCGCCGCGTACAAGGTGCCCCGCCACGTCCTGGTGTGCGAGCGCGCTGCGCTGCCCTTCACCGACACCGGCAAGATCGACAAGCGCCGGCTGCGCGTCGCCCTCGAGGCGCGCGTGGCGGCAGGCGACATCTAGGGGGTCGCGTGAGGATCGGCACGCTCCCGGCCGCGCTGCTCTGCCTGATCGCGTGCGGCGGACCGGGCGAGCGGACGCCGGGCGGGCCCGACGCGCAGGGTCACACCGCGCCGACCACCCGGACCGCGGACGCCAACGCCGCCCTCGCGCGTGAGCTCCCGCTCGCGGACCCGCAGGACTTCGAGGACGCCCGCCGCGGGCTCATCGCGGGCGACGGCGACGTCATCGTCGAAGGCGAAGGCGGCGCGCGCATCTGGGATACCAGGGCCTACGACTTCGTCGCCGGCGACGCGCCCGCGAGCGTGAATCCGAGCCTTTGGCGCCAGGCGAAGCTCGACGGCCTGCACGGGCTCTTCCAGGTCACGGATCGCGTCTGCCAGGTGCGCGGCTACGACATCTCGAACATGACCTGGATCCAGGGCCGCACGGGCTGGATCGTGGTCGACCCGCTGACGGCCCAGGAGACCGCCGCGGCGGCGCTCGCGCTCGTGCGAGCCCACCTCGGCGCTGCGCCGATCGTCGCGGTGATCTTCACGCACAGCCACGTCGACCACTTCGGCGGGATCCGCGGCGTCGTGCCGGAGGGCGCCGGGAAGGGGCTGCGGATCGTGGCGCCCAAGGGCTTCCTCGAGGAGGCCACCAGCGAGAACGTGCTCGCGGGGGTGGCGATGGGACGGCGCGCCAGCTTCATGTACGGCATGCCGCTCGCCCGCTCGGCGCGCGGGCACGTCGACACCGGGCTCGGCAAGGGGCCGGCGCGCGGGACGATCGGGATCCTCGAGCCGACCGACCTCGTCGACCACACGCCCCAGGAGATGGAGATCGACGGCGTGCGCTTCGTGTTCCAGTACGCGCCCGACTCGGAGGCGCCCGCCGAGCTGACCTTCTACCTGCCGGAGCTCAAGGCGTTCTGCACGGCGGAGCTCGCGACCCACACGCTGCACAACCTCTACACGCTGCGTGGCGCGAAGGTGCGCGACGCGCACAAGTGGAGTGGATACCTGGACGACGCGCTCGCGCGCTTCGGCGACGCGGAGGTGGTCTTCGCGAGCCACCACTGGCCCGTCTGGGGCAACTCGAGGATCGTCGACTACCTGAAGCGGCAGCGCGACAGCTACGCATACATCCACGACCAGACGCTGCGCCTCGCGAACCAGGGCCGCACGCCGCAGGAGATCGCGGAGGAGCTCGTGCTCCCCGCTTCGCTCCGCACCAGCTTCGACGATCGCGACTACTACGGCACCGTCCGGCACGACGCGAAGGCGGTCTACCAGCTCTACTTCGGCTGGTACGACGGGAACCCGGCCGATCTCGACCCGCTCCCGCCCGCCGAGGCCGGCGCCAAGTACGTCGAGCTGATGGGCGGCGCCGACGAGGTGCTGCGCAAGGCGCGAGCCGCGTTCGAGCGCGGCGAGTACCGCTGGGCCGCGACGATCCTGAACCACCTGGTCTTCGCCGAGCCGGAGCGCGCCGACGCGCGCGAGCTGCTCGCGCAGACCTACGACCAGCTCGGCTATCGCGCCGAGTCCGGCCCGTGGCGGGACGAGTATCTGAGCGGCGCCTTCGAGCTGCGGCACGGCGTCCCGGCCGGTGCGCTGAACCTGGCGTCCGCAACGGACCTGCTGAACCACACGCCGGTGGATCTCTTCTTCGAATCGATGGCGACGCGCCTGAACGGCCCGAAGGCGGACGGCAAGGCGCTGACGCTGAACTTCGTCTTCACCGATCTCGGCGAGACGCACGTGCTCACGCTCGAGAACGCGGTGCTCCACCACCACCGGCAGGCCCCGGACCCGAATGCTGCCGCGACGGTGCGGCTCTCGCGGGCGTTCCTGGTGCGCCTCGCGACGGGCCAGGCGGGGCTGCGCGAGACGATCTTCTCGGACGCGCTCGACGTGCAGGGGAGCCGCGTGGCGCTGCTCTCGTTCTTCTCGCTGCTCGACCAGCCCGACGGCCGCTTCCCGATCGTCACGCCGTAGCTGTTGACTTCGCTCGCCTGCGGCTCGCTGCGCGCGCTCGCTTCGCGAGCGCTGGCCGATACTTCAGACGAAGATCCGTTGCTGACTTCGCTCGCCTGCGGCTCGCTGCGCGCGCTCGCTTCGCGAGCGCTGGCCGATACTTCAGACGAAGATCCGTTGCTGACTTCGCTCGCCTGCGGCTCGCTGCGCGCGCTCGCTTCGCGAGCGCTGGCCGATACTTCAGACGAAGATCCGTTGCTGACTTCGCTCGCCTGCGGCTCGCTGCGCGCGCTCGCTTCGCGAGCGCTGGCCGATGCTGCAAACGACTCGCAGGCGAGCAGGCCGCCTAGCCCGGCACGTCGTGCTCCGCGAGCGGCAGGTCCGGCGCCGTCGAGTGCGGCGCCGTCACGAAGGCCAGCACGCCCGTGGCGGTCAGCACGAGGCCGAGCCACTGCCGCGGCTGCGCCACCTCGCCGAGCAGCAGGAAGCTCGCGCCCAGCGAGAGCAGCGGCACGCTCGGCACCACGATCGCGGTCGAGCGCGCGAGGTCGAGCCGCTTGATCGTCTCGTACCAGAAGAGCGTGCCGACGAAGCTCAGCAGCATCCCCTGCAGCACCAGCACGGGCACGAGGCGCGCGAGCACCGCCGGCGGCGGCAGCCGGCTCGCGCCGCCCGCGGCGAGCCAGAGCGCGGTCAGGATCGCACCGCCGAACAGATAGCGCGCGCTGGCGAGCGTGCGGGGCGGGACGCCCCTGAGCGCGCGCAGCGTGATCAGGTGCGAGACCACCCAGCCGAGCGGCGTCGCGAGCAGCAGCGCCACGCCGACCCAGCCCGAGAAGCCGCTCGGGTTCAGCGCCAGCGCGATGCCGCCCACGATGCCGGCGACCGCCGCGAGCCGCCTCGGTGTCATCGGGTGACCGAGGAAGATGCGCGCGAGGACCAGCGCGTAGACCGACTCGATCTGGAGGCACAGCACCGTCTCGATCGCCGAGCTGCGCTGCGCGCCCGCGAAGAACAGCAGGAACGCGAGAGCCGTGCCGAGCGCGCCGATCGCGACGAGACCCGGCGCCGTGCGGCGGTCGGCGAGCTGGCGCAGCTCGCCGCGCGCGCCGAGCACGACGGCGGCGGCCAGCGCGCCGAAGCAGGTCGTGGCGGTCGCCACGAAGAGCGGATCGGCGCGATCGGTGGTGAGCTTCGCGACCGCGGGCACGAAGGCACCGTTGAGCGCGCACAGCGCCGCGAAGCCGAGCCCGAGGCGCTCCTGCCGCCGCCGCATCCCCCCTCCCGTCGAGAGGCGCAGACGGTAGGATCTCGCGCATGCGCATCGCCACTTGGAACATCAACGGGCTGCGGGCCCGGCTCGAGCTGCTGCTCCACTGGCTGCGCGAGCGCGCCCCGGATCTCGTCGGCCTACAGGAGCTGAAGCTCTCCGACGAGCAGTTCCCGCACGCCGAGCTCGAGCGCGCCGGCTATCGCGCCGCGGTGCACGGGCAGAAGAGCTGGAACGGCGTCGCGATCCTCGCGCGCGGGCCGCTCGAGGTGGTGCAGCGCGGGCTCCCGGACGGGGAGGAGCTGGGCGCGCGGCTGCTCAGCGCGCGCGCCTGCGGTCTGCTGTTCACGACCGTCTACGTCCCGAACGGGAAGCACGTCGGGCACCCCGACTTCCCGCGCAAGCTCGCCTGGCTCGATGCGCTCGCCGCGCACGTCCCCGCGGCGGGCGAGCCGGCCGTGCTGTGCGGCGATTTCAACGTCTGCCCGAGCGCGCTCGACAGCTGGGACGAGGCGAGCCTCGCCGGCACGATCTTCCACACCGCCGAGGAGCGCGCCCGCTTCCAGCGCCTGCTCGACCTCGGCTTCGTCGACCTGTTCCGCGCGCGCTTCCCCGACACGCAGGCCTTCTCCTGGTGGGACTACCGGGGGGGAGCCTTCCATCGCAAGCAGGGGCTGCGCATCGACCTGGTGCTCGCCACGCCTCCGGTCGCCGCGCGCGCGCGCTCGGTCGAGATCGATCGGGAGTACCGCAAGAAAGTCGACGGCCTCACGCCCTCGGACCACGCGCCGGTCTTCGCGGACCTGGAGCCGGCCGCGTGAGGAGCGCGCGCGATCCGATCCGCCGCATCGTCGCAAGCTACGACGCGCGCATCGTGCGCTGGTACTCGCGGGTGCGCTTCACGATCCTGCGCCAGAGCTTCCTCGAGGAGATCGGGCAGTACCTGCCGCGCAGCGGGCGCATCCTCGACGTGGGCTGCGGCTTCGGGCTGTTCTCGCTCTACTTCGCGGCGCAGTCGCCGGGCCGCCGCATCGTCGGCATCGACCGCGACCCGCGGCGCATCGCGCTGGCGCGCGCGAGCGCGGCCCGCCTCGGCATCGAAGGCGTCGAATACCGCGTCTGCGATGCGCTCGAATGGAAGGAGCGCGCGCGCTTCGATGCCGTCTACTCGCTCGACCTGGTCCACCACGTGCCGCGCGCCTCGGTGCCGCGGCTGCTCACCGAGCTGCGCGACTCGCTGCGTCCCGGCGGCAGGCTGCTGCTCAAGGAGGTCGAGGACCAGCCGGCCTGGAAGCGCTGGTTCACGCTGGCGCTCGATCGCGTCATGGTCGGCCGCGAGCCGGTCCACTACTGGTCGGCCGCGGAGCTCGGCGCGCGGCTCGAGGGGCTCGGCTTCGAGGTGATGCGCCATCGCATGCGCGACGTGCTCCCCTATCCCCACATCCTCTACGTCAGCCGCCTGGTCGATCGGCTGGAGCACCCGCGTCCGGATGCGGGCGCAGAGTCGGATGGATCGCCGGACCCCGCCAGCTGAACGAGCAGCGCGCCACCTCGAGATCGCGCAGCTCGTCGAGGCCGACCTCGCGCACGTGACACGAGCGCGGCACGAAGAAGACGACCGACGCGACTGCCCAGAGCGCACACGCCCCGAGCAGCCAGGGAAGCGCGCGACGGTGCTCGGCCAGCGCGACGCCGCCCGCCACCGCGACGACGAACGCGAGGACGGAGAGACCGCGCAAGAGGTCGAGCGCGGTGCGCATCGTCAGCGGCGCGAGCCAGAGCTCGTTCAGGTAGAGCACGAAGAGCACGCCGCAGAGCACGGCGAGCGGAGCGCTGCGGCGCGCCAGGCTGCGCGCCCCGACGAGGGAGAGCGCGACGGCGGGCGGGCTCGCGAGCGCGGCGATCACGTCCCACACCGCGGCGCTGCTCCACTTGGCGGTGGCGCGCAGGTAGTCGTTCTCGGAGAGCATCATCGCCTGCGCCGGGGTGCAGCCCGCCGCGAGGTGCGCCGCGAAGAGCGGCGCGAAGCCGAGCGTCCCGGCCGCGAGCGCCGCGAGGGCGCGCGGGTCGCGGCTGGCGAGCGCCCACACCCCCCCCGAGAGGCCGAGGAAGATCGCCGCGGCCGTGTGCACGTAGAAGGCGAGAGCCAGGACCAGCGCCAGCGCCACGTATCGCTGCCTGCCGAGCATGCCGAGCCCGACGAACGCCAGCCCGAAGCCGGCGAGCTCCGTCTTCGGGATGCACCAGCTGAGCGAGAACCCATAGGGCGAGAGCGCGAACAGCGCGGCGCACGCGGCGGGCAGCCGGGCCGAGCGCTGGAAGAAGCGGAAGCCGGCGATGTAGGCCGCCGCGGAGAGCAGCGCGATGAGCTTCGGAGCGCTCGCGAGGCCGATCCACGGCGAGAGCAGCGCGCCGAGCGCGTGGTAGGCCGGGGCGTAGACGTTGTGGAACCCGGGCTCCTCGCCCATCCGCTCGATCAGCCGAAGGTGCGGAAGCAGGTCGGCACCGCCCCACAGACCGCGCTCGTGCAGGATCAGCCAGGCGTGCAGCAGCATGGCGAAGGCCGCGCAAGGCCAGAAGACCCATGCGTCCGAGCCGGTCTCTTCGGCGCGCTCGCGTGCTTCCACGCCCCCCCCAAGGAGGGCGAAAAGATAGCGGGCCACGTTTTTTCGATTGATCATCTACCTACTCGCAGGTAGGCTGAGCAGCCGATGGCAGACGCTCCGATCCCCTCGCGCGACCCCGCCTCGGCCCGCCGCGGTCTGCGCGCAGGGCGGACGCGGGCCGCGATCCTCGAGTCGGCGGAGCGCTTGTTCGCCGAGCGCGGCTTCTCGGCGGCGCGGCTCGAGGACGTCGCCGAGGCGGTCGGCATCCGGCGCGCGTCGCTCTTTTACTACTTCCGCGACAAGGCGGAGCTCTACGACGCCGTGCTCGCCGACGTGCTCGGCAGCCTGCGCGAGCGGCTCGCGTCGGTCCTGCTCGGGGCGGGTCCGCTCGCGGAGCGCGCCGAGGCCGCCGTCTCGGCGTGGATCGATTTCGTCGCCGCGCGTCCGGCCTTCGCACGCCTGCTGCTGCGCGAGGTCGCCGACGGCAGCCCGGCGCACGAGCCGCCGTTGGCGCGTCACGTCCGGCCCTTCTTCGAGCTGGTCGGCCGCGTGCTGGCGGAGCCGGGCGACCCGCTCGCGCGGGCGGCGCCCGTCGATCCCGTGAACCTCGCCAGCGTGATCGCGGGCTCGACCGTCTTCTTCGTCGCAGCGATGCCGACGCTGCTGCCCGGGCTGCACTTCGATCCCCTGCAACCCGAGCGCATCGAGGCCCACCGCCGCGAGGTGCTCGGCATCGCCCGTCGCCTGCTCGGCTCGGGCGAGTCCTGAGCCGGAGAGGAGGACACATGCTGGAGTCGGACGTCCGCACGCTGCGCAAGGCCTATGCCGAGGCGGCGCGCGAGAGCGATCCCTTCGAGAAGTTCAACCGCGCGCAGGGAGCGGGGCAGGTGCGCGATCCCTACCCCGGCCTGGCGGCGATGCGCGCGCTCGCCCCCGTCCACAAGCTGGACCTGCGCGGGCTGCTCGGCAACGCGCGGCCGCTGCTGGGGGGCATGCCCGACGAGATCTACACCGTGCTCAACTACGACGGTGTCTGGGAGGTGCTGCGCGACGGCGAGCGCTTCTCCTCGGCCGGCTACGCGCGCAGCATGGGGATCGTGATGGGCCACACGATCCTCGAGATGGACGGCGACGAGCACATCCGCTACCGCGGCCTGATCTCGAAGGCGTTCACGCGCCGCGCGCTCGAGCACTGGGAGCGCGACCTGGTGCGCCCCGTCGTCGCGGAGTACGTCGACCGCTTCGCCGCGCGCGGCTCCGCCGACCTGGTGCGCGAGCTGACCTTCCCGTTCCCGGTGCGCGTGATCGCGTGCATGATGGGGCTCCCCGAAGAGGAGCACGAGCGCTTCCACCGCCTCGCCGTCGAGCTGATCAGCGTGGGCATCGACTGGGAAAGTGGCATGCGCGCCTCGCGCGAGCTCGGCGAGCTGTTCGCGCCGGTGGTGGCGGCGCGGCGCCGCGCGCCGCAGGACGACCTGATCAGCGTGCTGGCGCACGCCGAGGTCGACGGCCTGCGGCTCAGCGACGAGGAGATCTTCGCCTTCCTGCGCCTGCTCGCCCCGGCGGGCGCCGAGACGACCTACCGCTCGTCGAGCAACCTGCTGTTCGGGCTGCTCGCGGACCCGGAGCAGCTCGAGGCGCTGCGCCGCGACCGCGCACTGCTGCCGCAGGCGATCGAGGAGGGCCTGCGCTGGGAGCCGCCGCTGCTCAGCATCATGCGCACCGCCCTCGTCGACACGGAGCTGTGTGGCGTTGCGATCCCGGCCGGCGCGGCGGTCTCGGTGAACCTCGGCGCTGCCAACCGTGATCCCTCGCGCTGGCACGACCCCGACCGCTTCGACCTGTTCCGCGCGCCGAAGCCCCACATCGCCTTCGCCTTCGGCCAGCACGTGTGCCTCGGCATGCACCTGGCGCGCATGGAGACGCGCGTGCTGCTCGAGACGCTCTTCGAGCGGCTCCCCGGCCTGCGCCTCGACCCACGGGCCGAGGACGTCCACATCACCGGCATGATCTTCCGCTCACCGCTCGCCCTGCCGGTGGTCTTCGAGACGGGCCGATGAGCGCCGGCTACCTGCTCGGACTCGACGCGGGCGGTGGGAGCGGCCGCGCGCTGCTCGTCGACGTCGAGACCGGGCCGGTCGCGAGCGCGCGCCGGCCCTGGATGCACCCCGCCGCGCCGGGAACCTTCGGCCTCGGCGTCGACCTCGATCTCGACGGCGTGTGGGCGCGCATCGCCGACGCCGCGCGCGAGGTGCTCGCGCGCGCGAAGGTGCGCCCCGAACAGGTGCTCGGCGTCGCCGCGACCGGCATGCGCTTCGCCTGCGTGGTGCTCGACGGCGAGGGCCGCGCGCTGCTCGCCGCCTCGAACCGGGACGGCCGCGCGACCGGCGCGGCGCTGGAGCTCGCGGCGCGCCATGGCACTGCGCTGCAGGCCCGCACCGGTCACTGGCCCAGCCCGATCACGGCGCTGGTCCGGCTGCGCTGGCTCGCGCGCGAGCATCCCGCGCTCTTCGCGCGCGCGGCGCACCTGCTCGCGATCAGCGATTGGCTGGCGTGGCGCCTCTGCGGCGCCATCGCGAGCGAGCCGACGCAGGCGAGCACGACGGGACTCTTCGACGTGTCGGCCCGCGGCTGGGCTTCGGATCTCGCCGAAGACCTCTCGCTGCCCTCCGCGCTGCTGCCGGCGCTGGTGGCCACGGGGGCGAGAGTCGGCGCGCTCGGCGACGAGGCCGCGCGCGCATTCGGCCTCCGCGCGGGGACCCCGGTCGCGGCGGGCGGCGCCGACACCCAGTGTGGGCTGCTCGGCATGGCCGCGCTGCGGCCGGGCGACGCCGGCATGGTGACCGGCACGAGCGCGCCGCTCCAGCTCGTCGTCGACCGCCCGCTGGTCGACGCCGAGACCCGCAGCTGGACCGAGTGCCACGTCGTCCCCGGGCGCTGGGTGCTCGAGTGCAACGCCGGCCCGCTCGGCGAGTCGCTGGCGTGGACGGCGGAGCTGCTGTTCGCCGGCGCCGTCGATCCGGTCGCGCGCCTGTGCGCCGAGGCAGCGCGTTCGCAGCCCGGCGCGGCCGGCCTGCTCGCCACCTTCGGCACGCCCGTCTCCAACGGGCGCACGCTCGCGCTGCCGGTGGCGAGCCTGTGCTTCTCGCCGCTGCTCGCCGCGGACGGCGGCGACCGCCGCCGCCACATGGCGCGCGCGGCCCTCGAGGGCGCGGCGTTCGCGCTGCGCGCGAACCTCGAGCAGCTCGCCGCCGTCTCCGGCGCGCCGCCGAGTTCGCTCGCCACCGGCGGCGGCCTGGCGCAGAGCGCGACATGGCTCCGCATCGTCACCGACATATTCGGCCGCCCCCTCGGCGTCGCACCGACGCCCGAGAGCAGCGCGCTCGGCGCGGCGTTGTGCGCCGGCGTCGGCGCCGGCGTGTGGCCGGATCTCGACGCCGCCGCAGGCGCGCTGCTCCCGGTGCTGCGCCGCGTCGAGCCGGATCCCGAGCATGTACCGCTCTACGAGCACCTGCATCCGATCTGGCTGCGGCATGCCGCCGCGCGCGCGCCGGCCGACGCCCCCGCCTCGGAGCACATGCTGCCGGAGGTGCTGCGCGCGCGCGGCGCCGAGCTCTCGGCGGCCGGCGCTTCGACGCAGCCGCGCATGCTGGTGACGGCCGACCTCGACGACGACTCGCTGGCGCGGCTGCGCGAGATCGGCCCGGTCGAGCACGCCCCGTTCCGGGAGGCGATGCGGCTGCTGGCCGGGCCCGCGCTGGTCGAGGCGCTCGAAGGGGTCGAGGTCTTCGTGACCGAGGTCGACGTGATCGACGCCGCCGCGCTCGCGAAGCTTCCGGCGCTGCGCGCCATCGCGACCTGCCGGGGCGACGCGGTCAACGTCGACATCGATGCGTGTAGCGCGTTCGGGGTCCCGGTGCTGCACGCGCCCGGGCGCAACGCCGAGGCGGTGGCGGACCTCGCCGTCGGCTTCGCGCTGATGCTGCTGCGCAAGCTCCCCGAGGCCGCCGGCTTCCTGCGCCAGCCCGGCATCGAGCCGGGCGACCTCGGGCGCATGGGGCAGGCCTTCGGCCGGCTGCGCGGCCGCGAGCTCGGCGGCAAGACGGTCGGGCTGATCGGCCTCGGCGCGGTCGGGCGCGCGGTGGCGCGGCGGCTGCGCGGCTTCGGTGCGCGCGTGCTCGTGGCGGATCCCTTCGTCGGCGCCGAGCAGGCCGCGCTCTCCGACGCGGCGCTGGTCCCGCTCGACGAGCTGCTGGCGCGCAGCGACGTGGTGAGCCTGCACGCGCCGGTGACGGACGCCACGCGCGGCATGCTCGGCATGCGCGAGCTCTCGCTGCTCAAGCCCGGCGCCTTGCTGATCAACACGGCGCGCGCCGCACTCGTCGACGAGCAGGCGCTGCTGGTGGGGCTCGGCAGCGGGCACATCGGCGGCGCCGCGATCGACGTCTTCGAGATCGAGCCACCCGGCTCCGACCACCCGCTGCTGCGCTTCGACAACGTGATCGCGACGCCGCACGTGGGCGGCAACACCGCGGAGATCGGCGGGCACCAGGGCCGCATCGTCGCCGCGGACCTCGCGCGCCTGGTGCGCGGAGAGCGCCCGCACCACGTGCTGAACCCCGCGGTGCTCGCGCATTTCGACTGGCGCGCGCCGCGGCCGGAGCCGGACCGCGTGACGCTCGCCGCGCTCGCCGGGCGCGCCGGCCCCGCGGTCTCGGACCTGCAGCGCGACGCGAAGCGCACCCGTCCGTCGCCTCCGGGGCAAGACAGTCGTCCGAGGTATCCCCTGCAAGCCGCCGAAGGCGGCGCGCAGCGAGGCGAAGCCGAGCGAAGCTCATCAGGACGCGCAACAGCTCAGCAACCCGATCGGCCGGAGGTCGATCCCAAGATTCTCGACACGATGCAGCGCATCCTCGCGAGCTTCGTGGCCCGCGTCGTCGCGGACGAGCAGCTGCAGCGCTTCGCGGCCGACCGGGACGTCACGCTGCACTTCACGCTCAACGACCTCGGCCTCTCGTTCTGGCTGCGGCTGCGCGGAGCGCTGGCCGGCGCGCTCGGCGCACCCGACGCGCGGCCGGAGGTGGATCTCAAGCTTCGCGCCGACGTGCTCGACGGCATGTTCACCGGCCGCGTCAACCCGATGCAGGCGGCGATGAACGGCCGCCTCTCCTTCACCGGCGACGCCGCCAAGGCGATGACGCTGCAGCAGCTCCAGCCGGATCTGGCGCGGCACTATCGCGCCGCGCGCGAGGAGATCGGCGACCCGGGCGACCTCACCGCGCTGGCGGAGCCGAGCGGAGCGGCCGCCGCGAAGCCGGCGCCCGCGGGAGCGGGCGACCTGCGCGCCGAGCTGTGCCGGGTGGTCGGCGAGCTCTACGCGCAGGAGCTGATCACGGCGACCGGCGGCAACGTGAGCGCGCGCAGCCCCGGCTCGAGCGAGGTGTGGATCACGCCGAGCCAGCTCTTCAAGGGAGACCTGCGGCCCGAGATCCTGGTGCGCGTGGACCTCGATGGCCAGCCGCTCGACGCCGGCGCCGCCTCGCCGTCGAGCGAGCGGCTGATGCACTGCGCGGTGTATCGCGCGCGCCCCGAAGCGATGGCCGTGGTGCACGCGCACGCACCCCACGCCACGATCCTGGCCAACGCGGGCCTGCCGTTCCTGCCGGTCTCCACCGAGGCGGCCTTCTTCGGCAACATTCCGCGCGTGCCCTTCATCATGCCGGGCACCGAGGCGCTGGCGAAGGCCGTGGAGCAGGCGGCGCGCGAGAGCTGGGCGGTGCTGCTGGTCAACCACGGCCTGCTGGTCGGGGGTCGCAGCTTGCGCCGCGCGGCCGACATGGTCGAGATCGTCGAGCGCTCGGCCGAGGTGATCCTCGGCTGCTACGCGGTCGGGAAGGAGCCACCGACCCTGCCCGACGACGTCGTCGCGCAGCTGCGCTCGATGGGAGACCTCGTCGCTTGAGCGCGAGGTTCCCCTTCCCGATGCCGAACGGCTGGTTCGCGGTCGCCTTCGGCGACGAGGTCGCGACCGGGCAGCTGAAGCCGATCCGCTACTTCGGCGAGGAGCTGGTGCTGTTCCGCGGCGAAGACGGCGTCGCCCGCGTCTTCGACGCCCACTGCCCGCATCTCGGTGCGCACCTGGGCCGCGGCGGGCGCGTCGAGGGCAACGGCATCCGCTGCCCCTTCCACGCCTGGCGCTACGACGGCGGCGGGCGCTGCGTCGAGGTTCCCTACGCCCGCAAGATCCCGCCCAAGGCGCGCGTGCGGGCCTGGACCACCGTCGAGAAGAACGGGCTCGTCTTCGCCTGGCGGCACGCGCGCGGCGAGGCGCCGGCCTGGGGGGTGGTCGACGTCCCCGATTACGGCTCCGGCGCCTGGACGCCTCCCGAGCGGCGCGAGTGGATCGTGCGCAGCTGCGCGCAGGAGCTCGCCGAGAACTCGGTGGATGCCGCGCACTTCCGCTTCGTCCACAAGACCAACACGGTGCCGGTGACCGAGACCGCCGAGATCCGCGACCATGTGCTGCACGTCGTCTCGCACAACGTCGTCGCCACGCCGCGCGGCGAGCAGCGCGGGCGCATCGAAATCGAGGCGCATGGCCTGGGCGTCGGCTTCACGCGCTTCTCTGGAATCGCCGACCTGTTGGTGGTCCCCTGCGGCACGCCGATCGACGCCGATCACACCCACATGCGCCTGCAGTTCTCGGTGAAGAAGCTGCCCAACTCGGATGCGACGCGCGGGGTCGGGAAGGCCTTCATCGCGGAGATCGAGCGCCAGTTCGGCCAGGACATCCCGATCTGGGAGAACAAGATCCACCTCGAGCAGCCGCTGCTGGTCGAGGGCGAGGGGCCGCTCGCGCTGCTGCGCCGCTGGGCCCGCCAGTTCTACAGCTTCGAGCGGGGACGTTCTTGACTTGGTTGACTTCGGGGACGCTGTTGACTTGTCTCGCCGCCAGGCTCAGCCAGGTCGATTGCCTCCAGGCGTGCGATCACGGCCCCGCGCCGCGCGGCGCGGCTCAGCGCGGACGAGCTCACGCCCAACGCCGCGGCGACGAGCTTCACCTCCAGTCCGAGGCGCATCACCGCGAGGTGCGCGAGCACTGCGCGTGCCCGCGCCAGCGCTTGTAGCTTCGAGCCACCGCGCAGGGCGCTCGTATCGACGCCAAAGTGTCCGCAGACTCGCGCGAGCCAGGGCTCGAGAGACGCAGGCACCTTGGATCCGAGCGCGTCCTCGGCCCGGCCCCGGAGGAGAGCGCGGTCGTCGATCGGCTCGAGGGCGCCCCGGCCGGCGCTCGACAGCAGGCCCTCACTCATGAACGCGCGCAGTCGTGTGCGCGCCTCGCGAGCGGATCCGCCGAACAGCGCGAGCGTCGCTGGCAGGGAATGGAAGTTGCTCGGCTCGTTGCGGCCCATCAGCGCCGCATGGCCAGCCCAGGGATAGGACTCCAGCTCGTCGAGCGTGCGAGCGATCCCTCCCACTAGGGGGTTCAGATGCACGTAGCGGATCACGCCGACGAGATCCGCCTCGTCGCCGACGCAACGCGATTTGAAGCGATTCTGGAACAGGTGGCCGACGCGATCGTGCCGCTCGTTGAAGCGGCGCGCGTAGCCGGTACCGATGCGGGCCATCGCGCGCGAGATCGAGATCCGGGCCGTCTGGATCACGAGGTGCGCGTGGTTCGGCATCAGGGCCCACGCGAAGCAGCGGATGTCGCTTTCGGGCAGGACGCGCGAGAGACGAGCGAGAAGATCCTCGCGGTCGGCGTCGTCTGCGAAGATCGGGCGTCGCTCGATGCCACGGACCATCACGTGGTGAATCGTGCCGGGCGCATCGATGCGGGACCGACGAGGCATGGGAGGCGCCCGCGGGACCGCGTTGCGCCCTCGTCGATAGCAAATTGGAAGGAGGTCCGGTGGGCCTCGTGCGACGATCGGCGCCCTGGCGTCCACGCGGGTACTCGAAGTCAACAACGTCCCCGAAGTCCAAAGTCAACGAAATCAACAACGTCCCCGCTACAATGCGGCGCGCCTGGAGGAGAGCCCGCCGTGGAGATCAACGGCATCGCGCACGTGATGCTCACCGTGAGCGACATGCAGGCCGCCCTGCCCTTCTACGAGAAGCTGCTCGTCTTCCTGGGGCTGCGGCCGGTGATCAAGAGCGATCAGATGCTCTACTGCGTCGGCGGGCGCACGGCGGTCGGCATCATGCCGGCGGACCCGGCGCATCGCGGCGAGCGCTTCGTGCAGCGCCGCGTCGGCCTCCACCACGTGTGCTTCCGCGTGCGCGAGCGCGCCGACGTCGATCGCATCCACGCCTTCCTGGTCGAGGCGGGCGCGAAGATCGTGCACCCGCCCGAGGAAGGCGGCTGGGCGCCCGGCTACTACTCGGTGCTGTTCGAGGACCCCGACGGCATCCGCCTCGAGGTCAATCACGTGCCCGGCAAGGGGCTGCTCGCGCCGGGCTGAGCGCGCGCTCACTCCTCGACGAAGGGATTGAGCGCGCCCGCCGTCAGCACGTTCTTCAGCACCTTGCCGGTGGCGTTGCGCGGCAGCGGCTCGCCGCGGATCTCCCAGTGGGCGGGGACCTTGTAATAGGCGAGCCGCTCGGCGACGAAGCGCGCCAGCGCGTCGGGGTCGAGCGAGGCGCCCTCCGCCGGCACCACGACCGCCTTCACCTCCTGCCCCAGCTCCGGGTGGTCCACGCCGAAGACCGCCGCCTCGCGGACACCGGGATGCGTCTCGAGGCACTGCTCGATCTCGACGGGGTAGACGTTCTCCGCGCCGCGCAGGATCAGGTCGCGGCGCCGCGAGTTGACGTAGAGGTAGCCGTCCTCGAGCCGGCCGATGTCGCCGGTGCGCAGCCAGCGGCCGGGCGCCAGCACCTCGGCGGTCTCGCGCGGGCGCCGCCAGTACTCCTTCATGACCAGCGGGCCGCGCAGCACGATCTCGCCTTCGGCGGCCTCGGGCAGCGGCTTTCCCTCGAGGTCGCGGATCTCGACCTCGACGGTCGGCAGCGGGCGGCCGACCGAGTCGGGGCGGGCGAGCAGCTCTTCGCCGTAATGGATCGTCGCGAGCGCGGTCGACTCGGTGAGCCCGTAGCCGAGCCCCATCGAGCGCCGCGCGTTCGGGAAGAACTCGCGCATCCGTTCGAGCAGCGCGGCCGGCATCGGCGCGCCGCCCGAGCCGATGTGGTGGATGCTCGAGAGGTCGCGCCGCGCTGCATCGGGGTGGTTCATCAGCCGGTGCACCATGGTGCCCATCGGGCCCCACGCGGTGACGCGCTCGCGCTCGATCAGCTCCAGCACGCGTGCCGGGTCGAAGCGGCCGGTGGTCCACACCGTCTTGATGCCGGTCGCGAGCGCCGTGACGGCGCCGGCGTAGAGGCCCGAGACGTGGAACAGCGGCGTGGTGACCAGGCTGCAGGTCGGGGGCGGCTTCGGCGCGTCGGCGGGAATCCCCTTGGACGCGGCGAGCAGGAACATGCGGGCGCCGTGGAAGATCTGGAGCCGCGTCATGCCGACGATGCCGCGGTGCGTGTTGACGGCGCCCTTGGACCGGCCCGTGGTGCCGCTCGTGTACAGGATGGTGGCGGGCGCGTCCTCGTCGATCGGCACGTCGGGTAGCGCCGCGGCGCGGTCGAAGTCCGCGAGCCCGGCGAACTCCGACTCGATCTCCACGACCGGGACGCCGTGCCGCTCGCCCGCCAGGCGCGCGAGCCGCTTGCGGTCGCCGATCAGGAGCTTCGGCTCGCAGTCGGCCAGGCCGTAGCGGATCTCGTCGCGCACCCACCAGCCGTTCAAGCCGACGGCGATGGCGCCGAGGCTGGTGGTCGCCCAGAACGCCAGGATCCACTCGGGACAATTCGCGGCGAGGATCGCGACGCGGTCGCCGGGCCCGACGCCGAAGCGCTCGCGCAGCGCGCGCGCGACCGACGCGACCAGGCGCGCGTGCTCGGCGTAGCCGATGCGCCGGCCGTCGTCGCTGACCAGGTACTCGTTCGCGCCGTGCTGCGCCGAGGCCTCGAGCAACGCGCGCAGCGAGCGCGGGCGCTCGCGGAACACGCGCGTCGGCTCGCCGAGCACGGTTTCCACGACGACCTCGAAGGGCCCGCCGGGGCCGGTGAGGCGCGCTTCGATCTCGCGCAGCGCCTCCATCACTTCACCGGGGACAGCGGCACGGGATCGACGCCTTTGCGGATGCGGTCGTCGATCGCCGAGAGGTCGAAGAGATTGGCCGGAATGGCGCGGCCGAAGTGCACCGATTTCCAGGTCACGGTGCTCTCGGCCCCGGTCGTGAGGTCGCGCAGGCGCACCACGCTCGGGAAGGGCCTGCCGTCCACGTCGATCACCGACTCGTAGCTCTGCTCGCGGATCTTGGCCCCGGCGTTGTCGTAGAAGTGCACCCGCACCGGCAGTCCGGTCTCCGGGTCGATGCGGGTCACCACGCGCTGATAGTAGTGATAGGGCTCGCTCTGGAGCTCGGCGAAGCGATGCCCCGCGTCTTCGACCCAGCGCACCGAGCCCTGCCGGCGCGACGCCGGGTCGGCGAGCCACAGGTCCTCGTAGCGGAACAGCGTGTCGGCGAAAGGATCGGTCGCGAGCAGCCCCTTCACGCTGAGCCAGCGCCGCTTGCGCAGGTCCCAGTACCAGTTGGTGAGGGGCTGACCGGGCGTCACGACCAGCTCCGAGACGGCGCTGCCCGTGTCGCCCTTCTCGCGCATCTCGAACAGCGTGCGCGTGGCCGCGCCGTCGCGATCGCGCAGGAGCTCCATGTCGAAGGAGAGGTCCTCGTCGCCCGGGCGCTTCGCATCGACGTGGGCGCTGGCGGCCATGGTCGCGCCGACGCGCAGCGCCTCGCCCATGCGCGAGACCCATTGGTCGGCGCTGAGCTCGGGCTGCGCCCCGCTCGGGCCGGCGAACGCGAACAGCGCGAGGGCGACCAGCCGCCTCACGCCGCAGGCCGTCCCGTCACGGTGTTGTGGAGGATGCGCGCGCACGTCTCCACCAGCTGGTCGCGCGTGGCGCCGAAGTACTCGAGCTCCTGATGGTACGCCGCGAGCCGCTCGAGCATCGAGGCCAGCGCCGCCGCCGCCGCGTAGGGATGGATCGCCTCGGGGATGCGCCCGGCGTCGCGCGCCTCGCCGATCTTCTTGGCGAGCTCGAGGATCACCGGATGCAGCGCCTTGATGCGTGCCTTGCGGAAGCGCCGGTCGCCCTGCTCGGCAGCGACGTTGCGGAACAGCAGCACTGCGTGGTGGTCGTCCCAGTGACGCACGAAGGCGTCGGCGAGGGTGCGGGCGGTGTCGAGGCCGCGCTTGCCGCGCCAGTCCATCCGCAGCGGCTCGAGGATCGACGGCACCTCCTCGGCGGCCTCCTGCGCGAGCTCGACGGTCGCCTCCTCCACGTCCTGGAAGTACTGGTAGAAGGTGGCCGGCGAGGTACCGGCGCGCCGCGCGATCTCGACCACCGAGACGTCGCGCACGGGCCGCTCGGCGAGCAGCGCGTCGGTGGCGTCGAGCAGCCGCCGGCGCGTCTCGAGCGCGCGCGGGCCGAGCGGGCGGCCGTTCTGGTCGAGCTGCCGCGCGGCCGGCCGGGCGGCCGCTTTCGCCTGCCTCTCCTGTTTCTCGCGCCTGCGCGCCATCCTGACCGGCGCCTCCCCTCGAGCGACGCAGTAGCATAGCCGCCGTGCCGGAGCTGCCCGACATCACCGTCTACCTCGAGGCGCTGCGCGCCCGGATCGTCGGCCGGCCCCTGCTGCGGATCCGCGTGGCCGGGCCGTCGTGGCTGCGTTCGGTCGATCCGCCGCTCGCGGCCGTCGAGGGCCGTAGGGTGCGCGGGCTGCGCCGGCTCGGGAAGCGCATCGCGATCGAGCTCGACGGAGAGCTGTTCGTGGTGCTGCACCTGATGATCGCGGGCCGCCTGCACTGGAAGCCGCTCGCGCGGGAGCGGCCGAAGACCCGCGGCCTGGGCGCGCTCGACTTCGCGAACGGGACGCTGCTGGTGACCGAGGCGGGCACGCGCAAGCGCGCGACGCTCGCCCTCGCGCGGGGCGCGGCAGCACTCGCCGAGCACGATCCGGGCGGGCTCGAGCCGCTGGAAGCCGACCTCGCCGCCTTCGCCGAGCGCCTGCGCCGCGAGAACCACACCGTCAAGCGCGCACTCACCGACCCGCACGTGCTCTCCGGCATCGGCAACGCCTACTCGGACGAGATCCTGCACCGCGCGCGCCTGTCGCCGTTCAAGCAGACGCAGCGGCTCGGCGAGGACGAGATGAAGGACTTGTTCGAGGCGACGCGCGCGACGTTGGTCGAGTGGATCGCGCGGCTGCGCGCCGAGGCCGGCGACGACTTCCCCGAGCGCGTCACGGCGTTCCGCCCCGGCATGGCCGTGCACGGCCGCTACCGCGAGCCGTGCCCGCGCTGCGGCGCTCCGGTGCAGCGCATCGCCTACGCGGAGAACGAGGCCAACTACTGCGCGCCCTGCCAGACCGGCGGCAAGCTGCTCGCGGACCGCGCGCTCTCGCGCCTGTTGCGCGGCGACTGGCCGCGCACGCTCGAAGAGCTCGAGCTGCGCAAGGCCGAGCTGCGCAAGAGCGGCGCGGCGGAGGCGGCGCCGTGAATCCCCGCCTGTGGGCCGGCTTCGTGCCGAACGGTCTCGGCCAGGTCAAGCCGAACCACTACCGCGACATGCTGCGCAGCGTCTGGGACAACCGCGGCGAGCTCGGCTTCGCCTGGCGCATCCTGCGCGACGGCGTGTGTGACGGCTGCGCGCTCGGCACCAGCGGCTTGCGCGACTGGACGATGGACGGCGTCCACCTGTGCATGGTGCGCCTCAACCTGCTGCGCATGAACACGATGGGCGCCCTCGACCCGACCCGCCTCGCCGACGTGGCGGCACTCCGAGCGCTCGACGACCGCGAGCTGCGCGACCTCGGGCGGCTTCCCTACCCGATGCTGCGCCGCCGCGGCGAGCCGGGCTTCACGCGCGTCTCGTGGGACGCCGCGCTGGGGCGGGCCGCGGCCCGCGTGCGCGCCGCCGATCGCCGCCGCCTCGCGTTCTACCTGACCTCGCGCGGCGTCACCAACGAGGTCTACTACGTCGCCCAGAAGGTGGCGCGCGCACTCGGCACCAACCACGTCGACAACGCAGCGCGCATCTGCCACGCGCCGAGCACCGTCGCGCTGAAGCAGGCGCTCGGCGTGGCCGCGTCGACCTGCTCGTACCGCGACTGGCTCGGCGCCGACTGGATCGTCTTCTTCGGCAGCGACGTGCCGAACAACCAACCCGTCACCACCAAGTACCTCTACTACGCGAAGCAACGGGGCACCGAGGTCGCGGTGGTGAACCCGCTGCGCGAGCCGGGCCTCGAGCGCTACTGGGTGCCGTCGGTCTTCGAGAGCGCGCTGTTCGGGACGAAGCTCGCCGACGACTTCTTCCCGGTGCACACCGGCGGCGACCGCGCCTTCGTGACCGGCGTGCTGAAGGCGCTCTGCGAGGAGGGCGGGATCGACGAGGCCTTCGTACGCGACCACACCAGCGGCTTCGAGGCCGTGCGGGCCCAGGCGACCGCTGCCGACTGGACCGCGCTCGAGCGCACCTCGGGCGCCTCGCGCGCCGACATGCTGCGCTTCGCGCGCCGCTACCGCGCGGCCCGCAGCGCCGTCTTCGTCTGGAGCATGGGGATCACGCAACACGCCGAAGGCGTCGACAACGTGCGCGCGATCGTCAACCTCGCGCTCGCCCGCGGCATGGTCGGCCGCCCGAGCTGCGGGCTGATGCCGATCCGCGGACACAGCGGCGTGCAGGGCGGCGCCGAGGTCGGCTGCGTGCCGACCCACTTCCCCGGCTCGCTCCCGATCGACGCCAGGGGCGCCGAGCGCATCGAGGCGCTGTGGGGCTTCGCGCCGCCCGCGTGGCGCGGGCTGATGGCGGGCGAGATGATCGAGGCCGCGCACGAAGGCGCCCTCGACGTGCTCTGGTGCGTCGGCGGCAACTTCGTCGAGACGCTCCCCGATCCCGAGTACGTGCGCGAGGCGCTGGCCCGCGTGGCGCTGCGCGTGCACCAGGACATCGTGGTCTCGCCGACGATGCTCGCGGACCCGGCGGACGAGGTGCTGCTGCTGCCGGCCACGACGCGCTACGAGCAGCCGGGAGGCGGCACCGAGACCACCACCGAGCGCCGCATCGTCTTCTCGCCCGAGATCCCCGGCCGCCGCATCGGCGAGGCGCGCAGCGAGTGGCAGGTGCTCGTCGAGCTGCTGCGGCGCGTCGACCCGGGCCGGGCGGAGCACGTCGACTTCGCGGACGCCGCCTCGATCCGCGCCGACATCGCGCGTGCCGTCCCCTTCTACGCCGGCATCGAGAAGCTCCGGGCGAAGGGCGATGCGGTCCAATGGGGCGGCGCGCGCCTGTGCGAGTCCGACACCGGCGTGTGCTTCCCCACCGAGGACGGGCGCGCGCGCTTTGCACCCGTTCCGATCGACGACGCGCCGATCCCGGACGGACGCTTCCGCGCCAGCACCAGGCGCGGCAAGCAGTTCAACAGCATGCGCTGGGGCGAGCGCGACCCGCTGACTGGCGCGCAACGCGACGAGGTGCTGATGAGCGCCGAGGACTGCGAACACCTCGGGCTGCGCGCGGGCGACCGCGTGCGGCTGCGCTCCGACGCGGGCTCGCTCGAGGGCCGCGTCCGCATCGCGCCGATCCGGCCGCGCAACCTGCAGGTGCACTGGCCCGAGGGCAACGCGCTGATTGCGCGCGGCCGCTACGACCCGCGCTGCGGCGAGCCCGACTACAACGCGCTCGTCGAGGTGGAACGGCTGTGAAGCCGCCCCGCGCGCCGAAGCGCTCCGGCCAGTTCGAGAAGTGGCCGACGACGCACGTGATCGAAGGCAAGCGCCAGGAGCTGCCGGACCCCGTCGTCGTCGAGGAGCCGCTCGAGATCCACGTCGACGGCGCGCCCTTCACGGTGACGATGCGCACGCCGGGCGACGACCTCGAGCTCGCGGCCGGCCTCCTCTTCGGCGAGGGCGTGGTGGAGACGGCGGCGGACCTCGCGGCGCTCGAAGCCGCGCCCGACGCCGAGAACCGCGTGCTCGCGCGCCTGCGCCCCGGCTTGACGTTCGACGCGCGCAGCGCCGCTCGCTCGCTGCCCTCGACCGCGGCGTGCGGCGTGTGCGGCAAGACCTCGATCGACGCCGTCTTCGCGAAGGGCCTTCCGCTGCTCGAGCCGGGTCGGCCGTGCGTGTCGGCGGAGGTGCTCGAAGCGCTCCCCGAGCGGATGCGCGCCGCGCAGAAGCTCTTCGCCAAGACGGGCGGCCTGCACGCGGCCGCGCTCTTCGACGCCGCGGGCGACCTTGCGCTGTTGTGCGAGGACGTCGGCCGCCACAACGCCGTCGACAAGGCGATCGGCGCCCGCTTCCTGGCCGGCCGCATCCCGCTCGCCGATTCGCTGCTCGTGCTCTCCGGACGCGCGGGCTTCGAGATCGTGCAGAAAGCCGCGCGGGCGGGCGTCCCGATCGTCGCCGCGGTGGGCTCACCCTCGAGCCTGGCGCTGCGCACGGCGGAGCGGGTAGGCATGACGCTGGTGGGCTTCCTGCGCCACGGGCGCTTCAACCTCTACACGCATCCGGGGCGCTTGATGCTCTGAAACGGGTCGGCGCGCCTCTACAGACCGAGCGGCCAACTTCTTCCGGACGGCCTCCGCGGCTAAGCCATCGGACGCCGTCAACGAGGAGTCGGCGCTGTGAGCCTCTCATGAGCCTTGGTCAAGAGTTCCCTCGTTTCGGTGAAGGTCGCCTTCTGCAGCGCGACTGCCAGGGGAAACCAGTCATGCCTGCGGTCCTCCACCGGCCATCGCTTCCCAGGCTCCGCGAGCTCCATCAGGTAGAACCGCGTGAATGCCCCATTTCCGAACCGCACGTCGTCGATCCACTTCGCGACGTCGTCGCTGCGTTGCGTGGCGCAGATCTTCCGCCTTGTCACACCGTCGCTCCATTGCACCACTCGCGCCCAATGGCCAGTCTCTTCCTTCACCTCTCGAACGGCGGTTTGTCTCGGATCCTCGCCTGGTTCGATATGGCCCTTGGGCAAGACCCATTCGTTGCGATTCTGGCTGGCCTCCACGAGCAAGAATTCGACGGCCTTGCCGCTCCTGCGCACCACGACGCCTCCCGCATGGGTAGGGCGGCCTGCGCGCTGGGACGAGGAAGGCGGCGCAGACGTCTTCGCTCCAAGCGTGATGATGAACCAATACGCTTGCTGTGTGGCCTTGAAGCGCTGGTCCACGTAGCGCCACAGCCCGAAGAGGACACCGAGCCCGCAGATTCCCGCCAACACAAGCCTGTAGTACAGCGCGTAGATCAACGTCAGCACGCTCAAGACCACGACGAAGCTCCGGAAGAACTTCGAATTCGCTTCGAACCGCTCGACGGCCAATAGACCTTCGGGATGGTCTTTCGACAGGCGTGCCTTGCTCCACTGAAACGCGTTGATCGCGGACCCGGCCGACAGGGGTTCGAGCGAGCGTGCCTTCATCCGTTGGACTCTGATCACGGCCCTGTCCGCGTTCTTGAAGAGGCGCGACTCAGCCAGTGCTCGCAGCCAGTGGCTCGATAGCGGCTTGCCGTCCGCCAGCCGCTCGATCTGTCCCCAGTACGTCAGCTTGCGAAGCGGGTCGTATACCCAGTCATCGAGTAGGGCACCGATGAGGAAGATGAAGTGGCCGAGCAGATAGCTGGCAAACAGAAAGACGGTTCCCGCCTCGACACCTTCAAGAGGAAAGCAAGCTTGCCCTTGCAACCGCATCGCAGCCCAATCCTTGCCGAGATAGGCCAACAATGCGCCCGGCATCAGGATGGCGAAGAAGTCGACCAGGCCGATGAAGAACTTCGCCGGTTCGAAACTCACGCGGCGCCCCTCCGCCATCTCCTGGCTGCCCTCGCTCGACACCACTCGGAAGCAGCTGCGGTCTTCGAAAGCACTCTAGCCCGGTGCGGCTGTTCGAGTAAACCTGAAATACGCCGCGGGCTGATCCTTCTTGCGTCGGCGCGCCAATTCGACTCGCCAGAGTGTCCACCTGAGTGGACAGCAAGTCGTGTCCGTCTCAGCGAACCGCCGCCTGCTCGACCCGCGCCCGCAGCGAGTAGACGAAGAGGCCGAGATACTCCTTGAAGGCGTGGCTCGTGGTGTTGAGGGAGTGCGAGTCGGGGAGCCAGCCGAGCACGCCGCGCGGGGCGTCGTCGGCTTCGTAGTCGGTGGGGGCCGGGATGGCGTGGATACCGAATGCCTCGAAGACGGCCAGCGAGCGCTCCATGTGCAGGGCCGAGGTCACCAGCAGCACGTCGCGAACGCCGCGCTCCTCGAGCAGCTCCTTGGTGTAGCGCGCGTCCTCCCAGGTCGAGCGGCTGCGCTGCTCGAGCGCGATCGCGTCGCGCGGCACACCCCACTCGACCAGCAACTCGGCAGCGGCCTCCGCCTGCGAGACGCTGGCCGGCTCCCACGGGGCGACGCCACCCGTCGCGATCACGAGCGGCGCCTTGCCGGCGCGATAGAGGCGCGCGGCGTGAAGCAGGCGGTCGCCCGCCGCGTTCAGGTCCGGCCAGCGGCGCCGTCCTTCCTTGGGGTCGAAGGGGTGCAGGCCGCCGCCCAGCACGACGATGGCGCCGGCCGCGGGCGCATCTTCGGGTGGCACTTCCGGGTGGCGCACCTCGAGCGCCTTCAGCAGCGAGAACGCCACGACCGGCATCGACGCCATCCAGAGCCCGAGCATCGCGACCGCGACCAGCGCGGCGCCGGCGCGCGCGCGGCCGCGCCAGACCAACGCGACTCCGAGCGCCGCCGCGAGGATCGCGAGGGCGAGCGGGTAGACGAGCTGGCTCGCGACCTTGGAGAGGTAGAGCACGCGGCGCTCATTCGGACCGGAGCTCGGGGCCATGGCCCGCGTCCGGGTCCGCTCCGGGCAAGCCCTGCAGCGCACGGATGCGGTCCTTGGCGACGTCGAGCTCTCCACGCAGGACGGTGTAGGCGCGGCGCTGCACGCGCTCGCGCTGGCGGTAGCGACTGGCCTCGCGCTCGGCGTCGCGCAGGAGCGTCGAGAGGCGCCGCACCTCGTCCTCCGCGGCCTCGACGCGCAGCGCGAGCTCGCGGTGCTTCGCCGGGTCGATGGAGACGACCGCGGCGGCCTGCTCCGCGCGCGCGTGCTCCTCGCGAAGCCGTGCGGCTTCCCGCGCGGCGCGCTCGGCCTCCGCCAGCAGCCGTGCGACCTCGTCGCGCAGGCGCCCCGCCTCGCCGTCGCGCGCACGCAGCGAGGCATCGAGCTCGGCGACGCGCGCCTCGAGGGGTGCCTTCTCCTCGTGCGCGTCGAACGCGCGCTTGCGCGCCTTCTCGAGCTTACGGCGCAGCTCGGCGAGCTCCTCGCCGCGCTCGCGGCCGCCCCGCGCCCTGCCCTGCGCCGCCTCGCGCAGTGCCGCGAGCTCTTCGCCGCGCTCGTCGTGCTCGCGCTCGAGGCCCGCGCGGCGCGCGCGCTCGCTGCGCCAACCGAGCGCTGCGAACCCCGCGGCGAGCGCGGCGACGAGCGCCACCAGCGAGAGTGCGCCCGTCACGCGCCCGCCGCGAGCGCATCGAGCGCCGCCAGCAGCTCCGCGGTCGAGGGCACGTCGGTCGTGGTGCGCGACCGGTGCAGCCAGCGGATCGTGCCGGCGCGATCGACGAGGACCACGCCGCCGAGCTGCTTCACGTCGCTGCGCGGGCTCAGCGAGGCGCCGAGATCCGCCTCGCGCAGATTGCGCAGGGCGCCCGCAGGATCCTCGAGGAACGGCTTCGCGAGCAAGGCCCACCAGCCCTCGCGGCCCAGGTCGAGCGCGCGATAGCCCTCCTTCGATGGATCCCCGAGCACCGGAAACGTGAGCTTCATGGTCCTCGCGATGCGCGCCGCCTCCACGCCCGTCCCCTGCCCCACCGCGACCGCGCCGGCGCCGTGCGACTCGATCTCGTGTAGGTCCCGCTGCACCTCGACCAGGTGCCGCCTGCAGATCGGTCAGCCGAAGTGGCGCAGGAACACCACGAAGGTCGGGCGCTCGCGCCAGAAGCTCGAGAGCCGCAGCTCGCGCTCGTCGCCGCCTTCGAGCGTCCGCAGTGCGAGATCGGGCATCGGTGCGCCGATTTCCGCCGTCATCGTCGAAGGGCCTCCGCGCGGCAGGGTATCAGAGAAGGCGTCCGCGTCCCGCCTCGCCGCGTCCTCAGCGCCGCAGCTGCTGCAGCGCCGCCCGCAGCGCCGCGTCGCCCCGCTCGGCGCGCAGCGCGTCCTCGACCCGCCCGCGAACCGAGTCGAGCGGCATCGGCCGGGGCGGCACCTGCTCCCGAACCCAGACCAGGTGCACCCCGTAGCTCGACGCGATCGGCTCGGACCACGCGCCGGGCGCGAGCGCGGCCACCGCGGCGGCGAAGTGCGGGCCGAGCTCGCGCGCCAGCTCCGCCTCGCTGCGCGCCGGGAGATCGCTGCCGAGCAAAAAGGCGTCGCCCCGCGCGGACGCGCCGTCGGGCCCGGCCTGCTCGGCGCGCAGCGCGGCGAGCAGGCTCTGCGCATCCGGTCCGGCCGCCGCACCGCGCCGCGCGCGGGAGAAGAATACATGCGAGATCCGCCACGCGGCGGGCCGCGTCCACGCGTCGAGGTGTCGCTCGTAGAACGCGCGCAGCGCCTCCTCCGAGACCGGCTGCTCGACACCGACCGCGCGCAGGCGCGCCTGCATGCGCTCGGCGAGCCGGCGCTCCACGATCCAGTCGCTGCGGTCCATGCCGAGGGCCAGCGCCTCGCGGTAGAGCAGCTCGGCCGGGCGCTGGTCGTCGGCCGCCAGGCGCAGGTTGCGCACCAGGCGCCCGCGCACGACGGGATCGTCGCGGTCGAGGCCGAGGCGGCGCGCCTCGCCCGCGAGGAGCGCCTCGTCGCCCGCGAGATCGGGCGCGCTCGAGGCGTCGCGGAGCAGGTAGCGCTCGCCCGCGAAGAGCAGCGCGCCCAAGGCGAGGCAGCGCAGCAGCGGCCTCACGTCGGCGGCTCCGGCACGTAGAAGATCGGCGAGGTCCAGGCGCGCTCCTGGACCGTCTTCGGGACCGCCGCATCGCAGCAGGCCTCGAAGCCCTCGCGCGCCGTGCCCGGATCGCTGCAATCGACGTGCGCCGCGAGACACGCGCGCGCCGACCAGCGGCACGTCGGGTTCTCGACGACGCGTGCGTAGTAGAAGGCCGGCACCGCCGCGTCGAAGTCGGGATCGCTCCACACCGCGCAGAGCTCGTCGGCGCCGGCGCCGTGCGGCTCGCAGGTGTTCGGGTCGACGCCGGCGCCGTTGCCCGCGTCGCCCGCGACGTCGAGCACCTGCTCGCGGGCGGCGCCGTCCTGCACCCAGCCCTTCACGATCTGGATGCGCTGCAGCGGCGTGCCGGGCGAGCGCTCGGTGCCGGGGTCGCGCAGCGCCCAGACCGCGAAGCGCGGTCCGCCCTCGCCGCGGCGCGGAGACAATACGCCGCCCATCGGGACGCCGCGCGCGTAGCCGGTGGCGGCGAAGTCCGAGCGGCCGCACAGGTCGGGCGGATAGTCCCAGCCGCCGAAGAAGCGCGCGACCAGGCGCGGCCCGCTGGTGCCGTAGGCCTCGCGCCGCCGCATTGCGTCGAAGAGCGCATCGCGCGAGTTCTCCTCCGCCCACAGCACCGCGAGGCCGCCCGGATTGAACTCGACCGCGTCGGGGAGGCCGGGCGGGAGCTCGTGCGCCGCGGGCGTCCCGGCGCCGCCGTGCCCCGGATAGTCGGCGCGTTCCTCGACGAGCCCGGCGGTTGCGAGGTGCGTGTCGGTGCTCGCGACGATCCCGAACTGGAAGGGGTTGGCGCCGATGCGCGCCTGCTCGAGGAGACCGCGCTTCAGCGCGTCGCGCACGAAGCTCGCGACCGGCGGCGGCTCGGCGAGCCACGGCACGAACTTGCCCTGGAAGTTCGCGTAGGGGAGCTTCTCGAAGCCGCACAGCTCGTCGGCGCTGCCGGCGTCGGGGAGGCACTCGCTGTCTCCCTTGTGCTGCATCACCTCGACGAGCGGCTCCATCGCCGCGCGCACGCGCGCGGACTCCGCCGTGAGGTCATCGGGCAGGCGGAACATCAGGCCGCCCGAGAGGTTCGAGTTGTGCGGAATCACCAGCGCGTCGCAGCCGGGACTGGCGCCGGAGGGCACTCCTTTGGCGCCGGAGAGCACGGCGGCGGCATCGAGGCAATCGCGGCGCAACGCGCGCCACAGGCCCTCGGGCGTCGGCTCCTCGACGTAGGTGGTCGGCAATTCGGGCGCCACCGCGTTCCGGAAGATCACGTTGCGGTGGAGGTTGTTGCTGCCGGGCGCCGCGGTCCACTCGTAGCCGACGAAGGTCGTGAAGCTGCAGCTCGGGCCGCGGTCGTAGGCGGCTTCGGCGGCCTCCTGCACGTCGCGCCACGGCGTGGCCGCCGCCTCGCGGCAGAAGCGGCCGTCGGGCCCGCAGAAGCCGCGCCGGGCCGGGTGCTGCGGGTAGCTCGTCAGCGTGTTCATCACGAAGAATGCCGCGCGCGGGAAGCTCCGCTGCAGCCGACACAGCAGCGAGTCGTAGCCGGGGAGCCCCGGCGTCTCGCAGATCGTGAGCTCGCCGAACAGCTCGGCGTGGTCGGTCACGGCCGCGAAGTCGAGCGGGCGCTCGAGCTGGTAGCGGCGCAGCGGACGCCCCTCGGCGTCATAGGGCTGGACGCCGAGCGCCTCGCCGCGCGCAAAGCGATACGCCTCGCGCGGGCCGTTGCGCGTGCCCTGCGTCGAGGCGTCGAGCGAGTAGCGCGTGTGGACGTGCAGGTCGCCGAAGAAGGGGCGCCGAAGCGGCTCGCGGTCGGCGCACGGCGCGCGCTCCTCGCTGCGTTCGAAGCCAGGCGCCGCGCCGCCGGCCAGGCACAGCGCCGCCGCCGCGAGCGCGGCCAGCCGCCTTCCGCTCCGCCCCCCGTGTATCATCGGGCCGATGATGCCCGCGACCTCGCCCGCCGGCCAGCTCCGCAAGCTGCTCGCCGAGCCCGGCATCCGCGTGATGCCGTGCTGCTACGACGCGCTCTCGGCGCGCCTGATCGAGCGAGCCGGCTTCGCGCTCACCTTCATGAGCGGCTTCGCCGTCTCCGCGGCGCGCCTGGCGCTCCCGGACACCGGGCTGATCTCGTACGGCGAGATGGTCGCGCAGGGCCGCGAGATCACGGGCGCGGTGTCGATCCCCGTGATCGGCGACGGCGACACCGGCTACGGCAACGCGCTGAACGTCAAGCGCACCGTGCGCGGCTACGCGCGCGCCGGCTTCGCCTGCGTGATGATCGAGGACCAGCTCGCGCCCAAGCGCTGCGGGCACACGCGCGGCAAGGCGGTCGTGTCGCGCGCCGAGGCGTTGGCACGCATCCGCGCCGCCGTCGACGCCCGCGACGCGTCGCGCGCCGCCGGCGCCGACATCCTGCTGCTGGCGCGCACCGACGCGCGCGCGCCGCACGGCCTGGACGAGGCGATCGCGCGCGGCCGCGCCTTCGCCGAGCTCGGCGCCGACGTGGTCTTCGTCGAGGCACCGCGCGACGAGGCGGAGCTGGGGCGCGTCGGCCGCGAGATCGCGGCGCCGCTGATGGCCAACCTGGTCGAGGACGGCGACACGCCGCTGCTGCCGCCGCACCGGCTCGCCGCGCTCGGCTTCAAGATCGCCGCCTACCCGCTGACGCTGCTGATGGCCTCGCTGCGCGCGATGCAGGACGCGCTCGCGCGACTGCGCGACGGCAAGCCGGTCGAGCACCGCCTCTCGTTCGCGGAGCTGCGCGAGCTGGTCGGCTTCGACGCCTATGACCGCGAAGCGGAGCGCTACGCCGTCGAGGAATGAGCGGCCGCGCGTTCTCACCTTCGCGAGTGGGTATCCCCGGATCTCGCAGTCGTGTGCGATCTGAGTCGTCGAGCTGCGTGCAACTCGGGATCGCCCGCGCGCAGCCTCGGAACCCAACGACTCGCGCAGCCGGGCGAAAGCCGGCAACCGCCGATTCGCGCCCATCGCAGTGCCGATTCGGTGTAGGATGACACTATGTCGGGTCGCGCCGCCCGGCGCGGCTCCGTCCATCAAGCGGAACAAGCAGAGAGAGGACGAGTCATCATGGAAAGCCTGATCATCCAGCTCGTGTCCGGCGCCGTCGGTGGCAACGTCGCGGGGCAGCTCTTCAAGCAGTACAGCCTCGGCACCCTCGGCAACACCATCGCCGGCGTGGTCGGCGGCGGCCTGGGCGGCCAGCTGCTGGCGACGCTGATGCCGTCGCTCATGAACGGCGAGCTCGCGGGCTACGCGGGCCAGGCCGTCGGCAGCGGCGTCGGCGGCCTCGTCGTGATGTTCGCCGTCGCCGTCGTCAAGCAGATGATGGCGGGTCGCAAGACGGCCTGAAGAAGACGCGGGCGGCGGGGCGCGAGCGTCCCCACGATCTCGCCCTGCCGCTCCAAGACCGCAAGACACGCCCACGTTGGCGCTCTACCTCGTACCTCGTCCGTTGGTCCCGGGCACCTCGCACACATCGACCAGCCCCGCTCTCCGCCAACCCAGTCACAAGAGCCACGTCCGCCGGGTCGATGCGCGGTTGCGGATCGACCCGCCTTCCCAGCTTCGCGAGATGCCGCCTCGCATTGAGCAACACGTAGGCGATCGCGTTGCGAACCTCGCGGGGACTGCGGAGGACGCGCACATGGAAGCGTTCGGCGAGGACGGGGCCGACGCGACCGAACACCCGGTTCACCGCTCTAGCAAGCCGCGAACCGATGGCCTTCATGCCGGAGCTGAGATCACGTGCGCTCGCAGTTCATCGATTCGCTTGCGACCCACCCGCCAGGAGTCGGGAACGCGATCCACCGTCCCCGCACCGACACCCCTCCGG
>Ga0335070_10000983_pt1 | contig 32620 bp, 24 predicted proteins | sample Lox_Sample_13_FD_206722 | JGI IMG/M metagenome (GOLD analysis project Ga0335070, IMG submission 206722) | Soil microbial communities from Loxahatchee National Wildlife Refuge, Florida, United States - Lox_Sample_1.3 | ecosystem: Environmental > Terrestrial > Soil > Wetlands | place: USA...
GACGCCGGCCTCGGGCGCGGCGCGATGCTCGGGCGGGAAGACGGTGTCGGCGAGCCGCCGGCCGACCGCCTCGGCGCGCGGCCAGCCGAAGATGCGCTCGGCCTCGGGATTCCAATCGACGATGCGGCCGTCGCGGTCGGTCAGGATGAAGCCGTCGAGCGCCGTCTCGAGGACCAGGCGATGGAGCCGCGCGGTCTCTCTTGGGGTCAGGCCGGACAGGTCGGACGCGCGTTCCACGCGGCACCCTCCGATCCCCGGAGCCGATCGGTGCCCGACCTCGCTCTCGCGCCGGCGAGAGCCGACCGGGGCCGGCGGCGGATGAGATTTACGCAGACATTGATGCTACGCCGATCGCTGCGCCCTGGGAAGTCCCGCGGCCGCTGTCACGCGGACGACAGCGCCGGCCCTTCGGACGCCGAGACCGTGAATTGGAACGTCATGCCGGGTCCCGCATTGGGCGACGCCCAGACGCGCCCGCCATGGGCCTCGACGATCGAGCGGCAGATCGACAGGCCCATGCCCATGCCGCTCGGCTTGGTCGTGTAGAAGGCGCCGAAGAGCCGGGCCATGTTCTCCGGCGCAACGCCGACGCCGGCGTCCTGCACCGCGACCAGCACGCCGCCCCGCTCCGCGGCCTCGGTCCGGATCGTCAGCACGCGCGGATGATCCGTCACCTGCTCCATCGCCTGCACCCCGTTGATCACGAGGTTGATGATCACCTGCTGGAGCTGGATGCGATCGCCGCGCGCCCGCGGCAGCCCGGGCGCAAGCTGCAGCCGGAGCGCCACGCGGCGGCTCGTCGCCTCGCGCTGCACGAAGGTCGCGGCCTCCTCGACGACGCCGTTGATGTCGAGCGGCACCATCTCGATGTCGACCTTCTTGGCCAGGTCGCGGATGCGGCGGATGACCCGGCTCGCGCGGTCGGCCTCGCCGACAATGCGGCGCAGGGCGTGCATCGCCTCGCCGACGTCGGGCGCGCCCCGCTGCAGCCAGCGCATGCTCGCCGCGCCGTCGGCGGCGATGGCGGCGAGCGGCTGATTGACCTCGTGCGCGATCGAGGCGCTCATCTCGCCCAGCGTGGTCACGCGCGTGACGTGGGCCAGTTTGGCCTGGACGCTCTGCAGCGCCGTCTCGGCCTCGCGCGCCGCGGTCACGTCCATCACCGCGCCGACGATCTCCTCCTCGCCCCATTCGTGCGTCATGCGGTGGGCGCGGACACGGATGTGCCTGATCGACCCGTCCGGCGCGAGCAGCCGGTGCTCGTAGTCGTATTCATCCTCGCCCCGCGTGGCGCGCTCGATCTGCCGCGCCACCAGCTCGCGATCGTCGGGATGAATGAGGCTGAGGATCAGCTCGGTCGTCGGCCTGACCGATCGATCGATGCCCAGGATGCCGTAGGCCGCGTCCGACCAGGTGATCTCCCCATCCGCCACGCGCCAGCCGATCCAGCCCGTCAGGCTGAGCCGCTGGGCCTCGTCCAGATAGGCCTGGCTCCGCTGCAGCGCGGCCAGCGCCTGCTTCTGGTCGTCGATGTCGTAGGACGCGCCGTACCAGCGGATCACCTCGCCGCTCTCCTCGTCGAGCAGCGGCACGCGGCTCGTCAGGCACCAGCGATAACTGCCGTCGGCGCGCTGCACGCGCTGTTCGGTGCGGAACGGCGTCTTGGCCGCCAGGTGCACCGCCCAGGCGCCTGCCACCGTCGGAAGATCGTCCGGGTGAATGATCAGCTTCCAGCGCTCGTGAGTATAAACCTCGGGCGCATAGGCGGTGTATCGGCGCCAGGTCTGGTTGACGAAGTCCAGGGTGCCGTCGGCGCGATAGGTCGTGACCATCGCCGGGATCGTGTCGACGATCAGGCGCAATTCGCGCTCGGCCTTCGCCAGCTCGGCCTCGCTGCGACGCAACGCGGCCATTGCCCGTTTCTGCTCCTCGATGTCGTAAGCGGCCGAATACCATTTGATCACCTTGCCGTTCTCGTCGCGCAACGGCACGCGGCGGCTGAAGATCCACCGATACTCCCCATCGGCGCGACGCAGCCGGAATTCGACATCGTACGGCTCGCCGGTCCGCAGGTGCTCGCGCCACTTGGCATCGAGCATCTGGCGATCGTCCGGATGGTCCGCGCTTTCCCACCGGCGCCAACTCGGCTGTTCTTCGGGCGGAATTCCCGTGAATTCCCATCCGGTCCTGTTGACGAAATCCGGCGTGCCGTCGGCGTTGAAGCGCCTGACCATGACCGGAATCGTGTCGACGATCAGGCGAAGCTCGCGCTCGGCCTTGGCCAGCTCGGCCTCGTTGCGCTGCAGGGCCTCGAGCGCCTGGAGGTGCTCCTCGACGTCATAGCCGGCGCCGTACCAGCGCACGATCTGACCCGTCTCGTCGCGTAGCGGCACGCGGCAGGCGAATATCCGCCGGTAGACGCCGTCGTGGCGGCGCAGACGGTAGACGGTCTCGTAGGGACGCCCCGCACGCACATGCGCCCGCCACTCGCGCTCGACCCGTTCGAGGTCCTCGGGATGGGTGGCGCTGTCCCGGAAGGCAACGGTCGGCCAATTCTCCGGCGTCCTGCCGGTGAACGCGCTGGTCGTGCGGTTGACGTAGTCGGTCGTGCCGTCGGCGGTGAAGCGCCGCACCAGCACAGGTATCGTGTCGATCATCTGGCGCAGCTCGTGCTGCGTCATCGCCAGCTCGGCCTCGCTCCGCTGCAGCGCCTCCATCGCCCGCTTCTGGTCCTCGATGTCGATCGCGGCGCCGTACCAGCGCACGAGCTTGCCGCTTTCATCGCGCAGCGGCACGCGGCGGGCGACCACGCGCCGATACTCGCCGTCGGCGCGCCGCAACCGGCATTCGATCTCCCAGGCCGTACCCGATTGCAGGTGCCGGCGCCACGAATCGGCCGCCGCCTCGCGGTCGTCGGGGTGCACCACCTCCACCCACAGCGCGCGCTCGGACTGCCGATGAATCGGAATGCCCGAGAACTCGCACGACGTGCGATTGGCGTAGTCCGGCGTGCCGTCGGCCTCGAAGCGCCGCACCAGCACCGGGATGGTGTCGACCATCTGGCTGAGCTCGCGCTCCGCCTTGGCGAGATCGGCGCGGCTCTGCTGCAACTCGGCCAGGGCGCGCTTCTGGTCTTCGATGTCGTAGCCGGCGCCGTACCATTTGATCACGGTGCCGGTCTCGTCGCGCAGGGGCACGCGGCTGATCAGGTATGTCCTGTACTCGCCGTCATGGCGCCGCATGCGCTGTTCGAGCTGGAAGGGCTCGCCTGTGGCGAGATGCGCGCGCCAGGCCGCCTCGACCATCGGCAGATCGTCGGGATGGATCGCCAAGCCCCAGCGATGGCGATCGCCGCTGTCGAGCAACAGGCCGGTATAGTCGCGCCAAGTCTGGTTCACGAAGTCGAGCTGACCGTCGCGGGTGTAGCTCGCGGCCATCACCGGGATTCCATCGATCGTCAGCTGAAGCTCGCGCTGGGTCTGGCGGATCTCCTCCTCGGCGCGGCGGCGCTCGGCGTTCTCGGCCTGCAGCGCCTCGTTCAGCCGCCCGAGCTCGCGGACCGCCCGTTCCAGCTGGTCGCGCGCCTGGCGCAACGACCCCGAAGCGCGCCGCTCGCCGGCGGTCAGGAGAGCGACAACCAGCGCCACGATGGCGAACAGGCCAAGGCGCGGCACCTCCTTGAATTCCATCTGGAGCGAGCCGACGGGTTCGATGAAATAATATTCGAACGCCACCACCGCCAGGAACGTCGTCAGCAGCCCGGGGCCGACGCCGCCGAACCAGGACGACAGAAGGACGGCGCACAGGAAGAGCGATACGAAGGGGTCTGTCTGCAGGTACAGGGCCAACAGCCGGCCGATCCCCAGCGCCGCCGCGACGGACAGGACAGCCACGGCGTAGCGCAACCATGCGGGCGGGCCGGAGAGCGTTTGCGGAGCGAGGTATGCCATGGTGCGACCCCTGCAGAATGGCGCCGGATGCCCCGCTTCGGGAAGATAGGCCGCCGCGAACGGCCCGGCGCGGCGGTCGCCTTGGGTCGACCGGACCGTCGACGGACCGGAGCGTCAACGGAGTGGCGCGGCCGGACCGCGCCCGGTCGCCGACCACCCAGGCCTGAAGCCAGACCTTGTCCGATGGCAGGGTTCTGTGCGCTTACCCGATCATGGTACGCGGCCCGCCGCACCGGGTGAAGTCCCGCCGAGGCGAGCCGAGCGCGCCGGGCCGCAACCTACGGGATCATGCCCGAGCGGCGCAGCGAGCTTATCATCGAGGCATCTAGTAGATAGCGGTAGCTCGCTTCCGGGTCGGCGGCGGTGCGGCGCAGCTCGTCGAGGCGCCGGCGGCGGATCTCCGGATCGCGTTCCTCGAGCAGCTTCTTGTTGCGCGCGGTGATGGCGTTGATCGCGCCGATCGCCTCGGGCCGCCGCTGCATCTCGTAGCCGTCGAGCTCGCGCTCGTCGGCGGCGCCGTGCCAGACGCGCGCGAGCCGTCCGGTCAGGCTGATGACGTCGTGCAGCCCGCCGTTGAGTCCCATGCCGCCGAGCGGGTTGTTGAGGTGCGCCGCGTCGCCGGCGATGAACATGCGGCCGACGCGGTAACCGGCGGCGACCCGCTGGTGGACGCGATAGATGGCGCGCACCACGATGTCATAGTCCTGGTCGCGCGGCAGCAGGTTCTGCAGGCTCGCCTGCAGGCTCCGCTCCGAGATCGCGTCGTCGGGCGCGCGCTCGGGCGCCACCGGCATGATGATGCGCCACATGTCGGGAATCTGTAACAGCAGATACCATTCCTCGGGATCGGCCGTGTAGTTGACCGAGCAGATGTCGGGCATGGCGCGGCGAAAGTCGAAGCGCGTGCCGGCGACCAGGAAGTGCTCGGGATAGGTCATGCCGTCGAAGGCGATGCCCAGGGCCTTGCGCACGATGCTGCGCCCGCCGTCGGCGCCGATCAGATAGGCGCCGCTCAGCGAAACCGGCCCCGCCGGGCCCTCGGCGTCGACCGTCACCGCGTCGCCGCTCTGCGCGACCGCCGTGGCGCGATGACCGAGGCGCAGCTCGACGCCCGGCATGGCGCGCAGCATGTCGTAGACGAAGGCGACGAGCTTGAACTGCTCGCATTGCAGCCGGAACGGATAGCGCGTGTCGCGCTTGAGCAGCGCCGAATCGAACTCGGCGACCTTGCCGTCGCGGCGGTCGCGGATCTGCATGACCGGCGCGACCAGGCCGCGCTCGAGCAGGCCTTCGGTGACGCCGGTGCCTTCGAGCAGGTCGAGCGTCGGCGGATGGAAGGTCGACGCGCGATAGTCCGGCACGACGTCGCGCTCGGCCTCGATCAAGGTGACCGGAACGCCGGCCCGCGCCAGGAGCAGCGCGCCGACCGAGCCGACCGGACCGCCGCCGACGATGAGGACGCGGTCGGACGACCGGTTCACGCGGCGCTCGGCCTGTCCGTCGTCTGCGCCGGCATCGTCGCGCCGAGCGCGCGCGAAATGGCGCCGGCGGCCGCGGCCGCGGCGCGCGCCGTCGGCCCCGAGCGGTCGAGCTCGACGGCGTCGCGCAGACCGAGCAGCGTCAGCGCCGCGGCCAGACGGCCGTCATGGTCGAAGATCGGTGAGGAGACCGCGGCAAAGCCCCGGTTGAGCCGCTGGTCCGACATGGCGATGCCGGTCGCGCGCACCTCGGCGAGGCCGGCGTCGATGCGGGTGGCGAGCGCCGGGTCGGCCGCCGCCTCGCGCGCGCGGAGCTCGGCGGTCTCGCGCTCCGGCTGGTAGGCGAGGAAGATCTGCCCGGTCGCCGAGGCCAAGAGCGGCAGGACATAGCCCTGCCGGATCGACATCGGGATCTGCCAGTTACGGTCGAGCTTGAGCACGATGGTCGGCCCGCGGTTGCCCCAGATCGACAGGAACGCGGCGTGGCCGGTCTGCTCGCGCACGGCCTCCATCGGCTGGCGCGCCAGGTCGACCAGCTCGAGCTGGCGGATGGCCGAAAGACCCAGCCGAACGACATAGGGACCTAGGCCATAGCGCATGGTCGCGGGATCCTGGACCACGAGACCCAGGCGCAGAAAGCTCACCATGTAGAGATGCGCCTTGCTCGGCGCCATGCCGGCCAGCGCCGCCACGTCCTTGAGCGACAGCCGGCGGCCGGCGCGCTCGAGCGCGTCGATCAGGCGAAAACCGACCTCGATCGAGCGGATCCGCCGCTGCTCGCGCCGTCTATCGAGTATCTCGTCGGGCACCCTACCCCCTGAATGTCCCGGCCGACCCGCTACGGCCCAATTTCGTACAAACGAATTGTACAAAGTAAAATGCGCCGGCGCCACCGCCGCCGGCAGGGTCGACCCCTCGGTAGATGGGCCGTAGGGGTGCCGGTGATGCCGTTCCGGGACTCGCCGATCGCGTCGGACGCCGGCCTCAGGCGACGGCGGCCAGCGCCGGCGTCTCGTCGGCCGTGCCCTCGCCGACGCGCCCGGGCGGCAGCCTGAGCGTCACCTTGGTGCCCCGCCCGGTCTCGCTCTCCAAGCTGATCGAGCCGCCGTGCATCTCGATGAGCCGCTTGGTCAGCGGCAGGCCGAGGCCGGTGCCCTGGTGCTTGCGGCCGACGCTGCTGTCGACCTGGCCGAATTCCTCGAACACCTTGGCCATGTCGGCGCGCGCGATGCCGATGCCGGTGTCGCTGACGATCAGGCGCAGGCCGCGCCGGTCGGTCGCGAGCGCGACCTTCACCTCGCCGCCGCTCGGCGTGAACTTCACGCCGTTGGAGACCAGGTTGATCATGCACTGCTTGATCTTGAGCGCGTCGACGCGCGCCATCACCGGCTTGTCGCCCAGCTCGAAGCGCAGCCTGACGCCGGCGCGCTTGGCCTGCTCGCACATCATCTTGTCGACCTTGCGCAGCTCCTCGCGCAGGTCGACCTGCGCCTCGCGCAGCTCGGCCTTGCCGGCCTCGAGCTTGGCCAGCTCGAGCACGTCGTTGATCAGCGACAGGAGATGCTCGCCGGCCATGCGGATATCGCCGGCATAGCCGCGATAGCGCGTCAGGTTGTCGGCGCCGAAATCGACCGACTGGATCATCTGCGCGAAGCCGATGATGGCGTTGAGCGGCGCGCGCAGCTCGTGGCTCATGGCGTTGAGGAACGAGGTCTTCTCGCGCGAGCGCGTCTTGGCGGCGCGCAGCTCCTCCTCGAGCCGGCGGCTGCGGCGGTCCATGCTGCGCTTGCCCTGATAGAGCGCCACGGCCGACACGCCGAGCGCGATCACGGTCAGGATGCCGGCGCCGGCGAACAACAGCGTGCGGATCGCGCGATAGGGCGCCGCCACCGAATCGATCGGCGCCGCGACGCCGACGCGCCAGGTCGTGCCGGCGATCGGCACGAGCACCGCGAAATTCTTGACCTGGTCGGCCGCCTTGGCGCGCGACACCTTGCCGATGCCGGTATCGAGGACCGAGAATGGCGGCTGGGTGAAGCTCATGCCGACGGCGCCGCCGGGCGCGTCGGTGGCGCCGATGACGATGCCGTTGCCGTCGATGACCGCGGCGAGCCAGCCGGGCGGCAGGCGCAGGGCGGCGAGCGTCTCCGACAGCGTCTCGGGGCGGAATGCCGCGGCGAGCGTATAGCGCACCTGGTCGCCGCGCAGCACCGGATGGCGGATCATGATCTCGCCATTGGTCAGGTTGCCGATGACCGGATGGCCGGTCCGCCAGACCTGGCGCAGCATGTCGGGATCGGCGAAGGGCAGACGCGCATCGCCGCCCTCGACGCGCGTGTCGAACAGCGGCCGCCGTTCATCGGTAATCTCGAGGCCGCTCCAAGCCTTATGCTGGGCGACGACGCGGGCGGCAAGCACGCGGAAGCCTTCGAGGTCGCCGTGATCGAGCCGCGGCGATTGCGCCAGGCCGGCGATGAGCGCGAATTCGCCGGCGATGCCGCGCGCAATGGCGTCGGCGACCGCCTCGGCGCGGCGGCTGACCGTGCTTTCCATCGCGTCGGTCTGGAGATGCCCGACCATGACCAGGAGCGCCGCGACCGCGGCGATCAGCGGGATCAGCCCGGCCAGGGCGATCGCGGGCCACCAATCGATCCAGGTTTTCTGCATGGTCATGGGAGACGGCCGCGTTTCCGTTAACCCATTCGATACCAAGCATCGTCGCCCCCCTATGGTTAAAGCCCGGTTAACCGATATGGTTAATTGGCCCGCCGGCGGCGAATTCGCTAATGTCTCCAACCGTCTGTCCCGCAAACCAGGAGGCCGCGCCATGGCGCAATCCCGCGCAGACCGCACCGAGCCCGAGAGCGTCCTGGTCGAGAGCGCCGGCGACGGGTTCCGCCAGCGCCTAAGCGACGGCCGGCACGAGCTCACGGCCGACGAGCCGCTGGCGGCCGGCGGCGCCGACGCCGGTCCCTCGCCCTACGAGCTCCTGCTCATGAGCCTCGGCGCCTGCACCTCGATGACGCTCAGCATGTACGCCAAGCGCAAGGGCTGGCCGCTCGAGAAGGTGCGCGTGCATCTCAAACATGACCGCATCCACGCCGAGGACTGCCGCGACTGCGAAACCAAGGAGGGCCTGGTCGACCGCATCGACCGTGCGATCGAGATGAAGGGGCCGCTCAGCGACGAGCAGCGCGGCCGGCTGCTCGAGATCGCCGACAAATGCCCGGTACACAAGACGCTGACGTCGGAGATCAAGATCGTCACGCGCTACCTGCCCTAGGCGCGGCGCTCAGCCGCGCACGCCGGCGCCGCCGTCGATGGTCACGACCGTGCCGCTGACATAGCCGGCGCGCGGCGAGGCGAGGAACACGACGACGTCGGCGACCTCCTCGGGCCGGGCCGCGCGGCCCAGAGGCAGCTTCATCTGCGCCAGGACCTCGCGCCAGCGCTCGGCGTCGCCGAACGCCTGCTGAGCGCGCGTCTTCAAGAGCGAGACCATGCGGTCGGTCTCGACGAAGCCGGGATTGACGCCCAGGACACGCACGCCGTCGTCGAGGCTCGAGCCGCCGAGCGCCCGGGTGAAGGCGACGAGCGCGGCGTTGCCGGTGCTGCCGGCGATGTTGCTGGCCGAGGGCCGTTCGGCGGCGAGGCCGATGATGTTGACGATCGTGCCCGCGCGCCGCGCCTTCATGCGCTCGTAGACCGCGCGCGCCAGATTGACGTAGCCGAACACCTTGAGATCCCAGGCGTCGCGCCAGCGCGCCTCGTCGATCGTGGCGATGGTGCCGCCCGGAATCGCGCCGGCGTTGTTGACCAGGACGTCGATGTCGCCACAGCTTTCGGCGAGTGCCGCCGCGGCGCCCGGCTTGGCCAGGTCGACGTCGTGCACCTCGACCGCGACATTGGCCGTCGCCTTGATCGCATGGGCCGCGCGGTCGAGATCGGCGCGCGTGCGCGCGGCGATGTGCAACCGGCAGCCCTCGGCGGCGAAGCTTTTTGCGACGGCGAGGCCGATGCCCTTCGAGCCGCCGGTCACCAGCACCGTGCGGCCGGCCAGTTGCAGATCCATGGTGGTCCTCTTTCCGCTCGCCGGACGGCAGACAAAGCCGGCGGCGCGACGTAGAGTGGCGTCGGCACCGGAACTTCGCAAGCGGGATCGCGCCATGCTCGCCGATCGCATCGAGGGCAAGTGGATCGACTGTTTCGCGCGCGTGTTCGCGCTGTGCCGGGTCGAGGCCGGTGAGCCGGTGGCGATCCTGTCGGAGACGCAGTCGCGCCGCCTGAACGTCGCGCTCGCCGAGCTGGCGCTGCAGCGGCTCGGCGCGCGCGCCTTCCACATCGTGCTGCCGACGCCGCCGCAGACGGCACCCGTGCCGGTGCGCTCGACCGGCGCCTCGGACGCGCTGCGCCGCCTCGAGCCGGCGGTCAAGGCGCTGGCCGCCTCGGGCATGGTCGTCGACTGCACGGTCGAGGGCATGCTGCACGCGCCCGAGCTCGGCGACATCCTCAAGGGCGGGGCGCGCCTCTACATGATCTCGAACGAGCATCCCGACGTGCTCGAGCGCACCATGCCGACGCCCGAGCTGCGCGCCAAGGTGCTGGAGGCCGGCGCGCTCTTGGCCAAGGCGCGGACCATGCGCGTCACCTCGGCCGCCGGCACCGATCTCACCATCGACGTCGCGGGGGCGCCGGTGCGCGCCTCAGGCGGCATCGCCGACGAGCCGGGCCGCGTCGCCTATTGGCCGGCCGGCCTGTGCCTCTGCTTCCCGCGCGCCGGCAGCGTCAACGGCCGGCTGGTCATGGCGCCGGGCGACGTCAACCTGACATTCAAGCGCTATCTCGAGAGCGCGGTCGACATGACGATTGCGGACGACCACGTCACCGACATCGAGGGCGACGGCGTCGACGCGCAATTGATGCGCAGCTACTTCGCCGCATGGGGCGACCGGGCGGCCTATGCGACGAGCCATGTCGGCTGGGGCATGAACCCGAAGGCGCGCTGGGACGCGATGGTCATGTACGACCGCCGCGATATCAACGGCAGCGAGCTGCGCGCCTTCGCCGGCAATTTCCTCTACTCGACCGGCGCCAACGAGCACGCCGGTCGATTCACCCAGGGCCATTTCGATCTGCCGATGCGCGGCTGCACGATCAGCGTCGACGACCGCGTGATCGTCCGGGACGGCGTGTTGCAGGGCGCGCTGGCCTGAGACGCGCCGCCATGGCGGCAGGCGCTGTGCGCCATTGACTTGGCTGCACGTCCCTCGGCAAGCTGGCGCGACCGATGCCGCCGCATCGTGCAAAAGGGGATGTCGTCATGCGCGCCACGTGTCTCGCGATCGTTGTCGGAGCCGGCCTTCTCGCCCCGTTCGCGGCGCTCGCGCCGGCGGCGGCCGGCGAGCTTCAGAGCGCCGAAGCGGCGACCGCCGCGCTATCCGATTTCGCCGGCCCGTGGGTCGGCTCGACCGGCCCCAATGTCGAGGTCATGCGCAACGCGACCGTGCTGATCGAGAAGAAGGGCCAGGGCTTCGTCGTCACCTGGACGACGATCGAATCGACCGAGGACAAGCCGGCGGCGCCGGTGACCCAGCGCAAGCGCACCATCGCCTTCGAGCCGACCAAGCGCGCCGGGCTATGGCGCGCGACCGGCGCCAATGATCCGGCCGCGGGCTATGCCGCCTGGGCCTACATCAAGGGACGGACGTTGACGGTCGCGATCGTGGCCGTGCTGGCCGACGGCCGGCTCGAGCGCCAGGTCTACGACCGGATGCTGACGCCCAAGGGCATGAAGCTCTACTACCGGCGCTTCGTCGAGGGCAACGCGACGCGCACCATCGAGGCCGAGTTCCTCAAGCTCAATCCGACGCCTCAGTAGACGCCGGGGATGAGGCGCGCCGTGCGCGCCTGATAGGCGACATAGTCGGGGAACGCAACGGCGAGCACGCGCTCCTCGTAGTGCATGCGGCCGAGTTGCAGCGCGACCTGCGCGACGAGCACCACGAGCGCGTAGACCGAAAAGAACTGTAACGCAATGCCGACGAGGGCGACCTGCTCACAAGCATAGAGTGGGTGACGGATGTAGGCATAAGGCCCACCGGTTACCGGTCGGCGCGCCTCCGGCATGACACTGAACGAACGCCCGAGCCAGCTCAACGTCCAGAGCGACAGCCCGTTGCCCACCATCACCAGCGTCGCCGAAACCAACAGCATCGCCGCCGACGGCTCGTCGTGCGGCAAGAGTGGCTGCACCAGCGGCAAACAGGCGCCGCCGAGCGCCACGACGCGACCGACGATGCCTGGGCTCTTGGCCACGGGTCGCCGGCGTACCACCGTCACGCCGACCATGAGCGTGGCGAACAGCAGGAACGCCAAGCGCGCGACGACCTGGGCGACCGGCAGAATCGGGAAACCGAGCGCCGGCAATGACAACGCCGTCTCGATCAGCATCGGTGCACTGACCATCAGGACATAGATATAGAAGACGGTGAGCGGCAGGCGCAGCGCTAGGTCGTAGGCGCGCGTTTCTGTCACGGCATTGAGCTGCCGGCGCGACGGCGATGTCGTCGAAATCGATAGATCCATCGCGGGGGCTCCTTCCGGCACGATGCCGGGGCCAGCCGCCACTATGGACAGGGCGTCCTTTACGAAGGCTTTACGGAGCCGCGATTACCCGAGTATCGCAGGGCGCGACTCGGCGATGTCTCCGCGGCGGCCTAATTGGCCGAGCCGACCCGGGGCGCCGGCCGCCAGTCGCGAGCCAGCTGCAGCGCATCGATGACCTCGGCCGGCGACATGCGCTGTTCGACCGATTTGCGCCGCTTGGCGTAGAAATCCGCCAGATCGGCCGGCGCCGACTGCGCCGAGAGCGTGAACCACTTGTGGGCCTCGACCAGATCCTCGGGCACGCCGCGGCCGTCGCGATACATGGCGCCGAGCCGCGACTGCGCAAAGAAGTAGCCCTGGTTGGCGGACTTCCGGTACCACTTGACCGCCTCGGCATCGTTGCGCGCGACGCCGCGGCCGTCGGCATACATGCCGCCGAGCATCGCCTCGGCGATCATGTCGCCGCGGTCGGCCGCCTGCCGGCGCAGCTGGTAGGCCTCCGTCAGGTCCTGGGCCACGCCCTGGCCCTGCTCGTAGAGCGCGGCGAGATGGTTGAGCGCCGGCACATTGCCCTGCTTGACCGCCTGCTTGAACCAGCGCGCCGCTTCCTGGTTGTCGTAGCCCAGGTTCGCCTTGCCGAGCCGGAACTGCGCCTCGGCGAAATCATGGTCGGCCGCGCGCCGGAACCAATAGATGGCCAGGTCGCGGTCCTTCTTGACGCCCTCTCCGCGCAGGTACATCTCGCCGATATTGGTCTGCGCCGCCGGGTCGCCGTATTTGGCGAGGATCGCCCACTCGTCCATCGCGGTCTGGAAATCGCCCTTGCGGTAGGCGGCGAGCGCCTCGTTGAAATCGGCCCAAGCGGTGCCCGAGGCGACCAACAGGAAGGCGGACGCCAGCACAAGTCTCTTCATGGCTTACCCCTCACTCATCGGACGGACCTTGGCGCGCTGCAAAAACGCGGCCGCCAGGCGCCGGTTCCGTCTGTAACGCCGTCCTCCCCAAGCCTAGGCGCCGGTCCGTGACAGCCCTGAGGGCGGTCCCGGGACAAACCCCTAGGAACAAAACAATATTGCGTGAGCGAATATGGTTAATTTGTGGCAGCTGTCGTCCGGACCACAAAATATTGATGGGCGGTGGCCGGCTTTCAGCCGATGACGGCGGCGACGACCCGGGCGGTCCGGTCGAAATGCTGCTCGAGAATCGCGCAGGCGCGTGCACTGTCGCGCGCCAGGGTGGCCTCGAGCAGCTCGCGATGCTCGCGCTCGACGTCGCGCGCCATCTGCTCCGGGCCGACCGAGTGGTAGTGACGGATGCGCCGATAGCGCTCGGCGTGGGCGGCGAGCTGGCCGCAGAACTTGAGCAGCCAGGGCGAGGCGCAGGCGGCGATCAGCGCATGGTGGAAGTCGCGGTGCATCGCCTCCCAGTCGTCAGCGACCCCCGGCCGGTCGGTGCCGAGCGGCAGCGGCGCCTTGGACAGGCGGTGGAATGCCGCGACGATGCCGGCCTCCCAATCGACGTCGCCGGCCGCGATCGAGTCGGCGAGCGCCATGGTCTCGAGGCGCTTGCGCAGGCGCGTCACCTCGGCCAGCTCCTCGGCCGAGATCGAGGCGACGCGGAAGCCGCGCCGGTCCTCGGCGATGACCAGCTCCTCGGCGGCCAGGCGCGACAGCGCCTCGCGCAGCGGGCTCATGCCGAAGCCATAGGCCGATTTGAGCCGCTCGAGCCGCAACCGCTCGCCTGCTTCCAGGCGTCCGCCCAGGATGTCGGCGCGCAGCCGGCCATAGGCCTGCAGCGTCAGCGTCTCCGCACTGTCCGAGGCGGTTCGCGGCCGTGCTGCCGTCGTTTCCGGAAAAGCCATGAAAATTATTCTATCAGCGTTTTTATCTGAAAACGAATTATTTTCGAAAACTATTGACTCCGGCCGGGCGATGCGCTGACCTTGAACGGTTGCGCCTCGAAGGGACGAGGCCGCGCCATGGCGCATCGGGAGGGGATTTTGGCCTACGCGCTCGCCACGTTGAAAATCGGCGCCGAGCCGACCGCATGCATCGAGGTCGACGGCGTCTTCTACCCGATCGCCGCCGCCGCCAAGCGCTACAAGCTGGCCGGGCTGGGCGGCGGACTGGTCGACATCATGATCGACTGGGCGGGCAGCCGGCGGAAGCTCGACGCGCTGGCCAAGAAGCTCGCCGACGGTCGCATGAAGGGCGTGGCGGCGGCCAAGGCCAGGCTGCTCGCGCCGCTGCTCTATCCGCGCAAGATCCTGTGTGCCGGCGCCAATTATTACGACCATATCGCCGAGATGGGCGTGACCGACACGCGCAAGGAGGCGCAGCGCCTGTTCTTCTTCTTCAAGCCGCCGCGCACCGCCGTGGTCGGCCCGGGCAAGACCGTCAAGAAGCCGACGCACAGCAACGCGCTCGACTGGGAGATCGAACTCGCGGCCGTGATCGGCAAGCGCGCCAAGGACGTCGCCGAGGCCGATGCGCTCGGCGTCATAGCCGCCTACACGGTCGCCATCGATCTCAGCGCGCGCGATCTCAATTTCGTGCCCGACTCCTTCTTCAAGCTCGACTGGACCGCCGGCAAGGGCCAGGACACCTGCTGTCCGATGGGCCCCAAGCTGGTGCCCGCCGCGTTCATCAAGGACCCGCAAGACCTGGCGCTCAGGCTGCTCGTCAATGGCGAGGTCAAGCAGAACGCCCGGACCTCGGGCATGATCTTCTCGATCCGCGAGCAGATCGCCCATCTCTCGAAGATCATGACGCTCGAGCCGGGCGACGTGGTGCTGACCGGCACGCCGGCGGGCGTCGGCTTCCCGAAGAAGACCTTCTTGAGTGTCGGCGATCATGTCGACGCCGAGATCGAGGGCATCGGACGGTTGAGCGTCGACATCGGCGCCTGATGGCGCGCCGCGGCCGCGGCCGCGGACGACAACAAACACGGGGACAACAGCGGAGGTACCAGCCATGACCCTTTCGACATTCCGGGCCGAGGGGCCCGGCCGCGCGCTGCTCGGCCTCGCCGCGCTCGCGCTCCTCGCGGTCGTCGCGATGCCGGCCCAGGCCGAGGTCAAGATCAATTTCTCCTCGGCCGCGCCGCCCGCCGACTTCCTCAGCAAGTCGATGATCGTGTTCAAGGAGAAGCTCGAGGCCAGCGCGCCCGGCCAGTTCGACGTGCAGAATCATTTCGCCAGCTCGCTGTTCAAGCAGGGCACCGAGGTGCCGGCGATGCAGCGCGGCACGCTCGAGATGAGCACCATGACGACCTTCGAGGTCGCGCAGCAGATGCCGCAATTCGGCTTCTTCAATCGCGCCTATCTGTTCAGCGACTACGACCACATGATGAAGACCATGCGCGGCCCGATCGGCCAGGACTACGCTAAGGCGGTCGCCGCCAAGATGGGCATCGAGATCCTCGACGTCGCCTATCTCGGCACGCGCACGGTGGCGCTACGCAAGAAGCGCGACGTCAAGACGCCGGCCGACATGGCGGGCCTCAAGTTCCGCATGCCGGCCGGGCCCGACTGGCTGGTGCTCGGCCAGGTGCTCGGCGTGCAGGGCACGCCCATGGGCATGCCGGACGTCTATCTCTCGCTCAAGACCGGCACCATCGACGGCCAGGAAAACCCGCTGACCATCTTCCGCGCCGCCAAGTTCAACGAGGTGTCGGAGCAAGTCGTGCTGACCCAGCACATGATCCAGCCGGTGTTCTACGCCATGGCCACGCCGGTCTGGAACAAGCTCAGCGCCGAGCAGAAGCAGAAGGTCAAGGCGGCGGCGCGCATCGCCACCGATGACAACAACACCAAGCGCTTCGCCGACGAGCAGCAAGTCGCCGACGCGGTCAAGGCGCAGGGCCTGACGGTCAGCGCCATCGACCTCGCGCCGTTCCGCGCCAACGCCGAGAAGATCTACGCCACGCTGCCGGACGCGAAGGCCTGGGACAAGGCGATGATGGCCAAGGTCCTCGCCACGAAATAGCGCGGCGATGGGTCGACTGATCCGCCTGCTGCGGTTGGGCGCCGAACGCGTCGGACAGCTGCTGTTCGTCGTCATGTTCGGCGCCTTCCTGCTGCAGATCGTCTCGCGCTATGCGCTGCCCGATCCGCTGCCCTGGACCGACGAGGTGGCGCTGATCGCGTTCCTGTGGCTGGTGTTCTGGGTCGGCGGCCTGCTGTTGCGCGACAGCGACCAGGTGCGCTTCGACATCGTCGCCAAGGCGCTGCCGCCGGGCGGGCAGCGCGTCCTCGCCATCCTCGGCCACCTGCTGGTGGCGGGCCTGTTCGGCGCGGCGCTGCCGACCATCCTCGACTACATCGCCTTCCTGTGGCGCGAGAAGACGCCGGTCCTGCTCATCCCGCTCGACTGGGTCTATGCCTGCTTCGGCCTGGCGCTGGTCGCCATCGTGCTGCGCGCGCTCAAGGCGCTGGCCGGGCTGCTCGGCCCGCGCTGGCGCGAGCGCCTCTAGGCGCGGCCGATGGCCAGCCCGCTCCTGCTCCTGATCGCGGTCTTCGCCGCGAGCTTCATCGTCGGCGTGCCGATCGCCTACGGCATGATGGCGGCCGGCATCGCCTATCTGTTCGCCTCGGGCCAGGATCTCGGGCTGGTCGCCGACCAGGTCGCCAACGGCCTGTTCAGCAACTACCTGCTGCTCGCCATCCCGCTGTTCATCTTCGCCGCCAATGTGATGAACGCAGGGACGATCACCGAGCGGCTGTTCGACATCAGCCTGGCGCTGGTCGGGCGCCTCCGCGGCGGCCTCGGCCATGTCAACGTCGTCACCAACGTGATCTTCTCGGGCATCAGCGGCAGCGCGGTCGCCGACGCCGCCGGCCCGGGCGTCATGATCATCAAGATGATGCGCGCCGAGGACCGCTACAGCATCGGCTTCGCCGGCGCGCTGACCGCCGCGACCGCGACTATCGGGCCGATCATCCCGCCGTCGATCCCGATGCTGCTCTATGCCCTCGTCGCCAACGCCTCGGTCGGCGCGCTGTTCCTGGGCGGCGTCGTGCCCGGCTTCATGATGGCGGCGGCGCTGATGGCGGCGATCGCGGTGATTGCGCGCCGCCGCGGCTATCCGCCCGACCGGGTCGTGCCGCTCGCCGAGTTCCCGCGCATCCTGGCGCGCGCCTTCCTGCCGCTGTTGATGCCCGTGGTGCTGCTCGGCGGCATCTACAGCGGGCTTGCGACGCCGACCGAATCGGCGGCGGTCGCCGGCGTCTATGGCCTCGTCCTCTCGACCGTGGTCTATCGGGCGCTCGGCTGGGGCGCCCTTTCCGCGGTGGTGACGGAGACCGTCCGGTCGACCGCCTCGGTCATGCTGATCGTGGGCGCCGCCTTTATCCTCAATTACGCGATCGCCCGTGAGGGCCTGCCCCAGCTCATCGCCGCCTTCCTCGACGCGCAGCAGCTCGCGCCGCTCGCCTTCCTGATCGCCGTCAACGTGCTGTTCGTGATCCTCGGCTGCTTCCTCGACGTCACGGCGATGCTGCTGATCATGGTGCCGCTGCTCGTGCCGACGGTCTCGGTGCTGCACATCGACCTGGTGCATTTCGGCGTGGTCATCGTGCTCAACATCATGATCGGCCTGATCACCCCGCCCTACGGCCTCGTGCTGTTCGTGCTCAACGCCGTCGCCGGCGTGCCGCTCAAGGAGATGATCGCCGAGATCTGGAAGTTCGTCGGCGTGCTGGTCTTCGTCCTGCTGCTGCTCGTGCTGTTCCCCGACCTGGTTCTCTGGCTGCCGCATTTGATGGGGTTCAAATAAAGCGTGCAGGCGCCGGGCGTCGATTTCGCCCGGCCGGAGGCCGGCGCGACGGGCCTCGGCGCTGTGCCTTCCCGGCGGTCTTCGGAGGTCGCCCTGCCTCGCCGCGAAATTCCCCCACGCCTGTTGCCCTAGCGCCACAGTCGCTGTCGACGAGACGCCGAAATCCCGCCAATTCCGCGCCTTAGAACCGCCGCCAAACCCCCGCGCCGCAAGGCAGAGCAGGGATTCGTTAACCAAAACTTAACTACTTCCCAACCATCCTGATGGCTCTGAAGGCGCCAATGCCGTCTTCGTGGGCCCGAGCAGGGGCCGGGTGCTGGTGACGTAGGACAAGCGGGTCAGGGAACCGTAGCGTCGCCGGTTTGGGGAGCACTCGAAATGACCGTGATGGTTGTCGTCGACGATCGGTTAACGAATCGAAAGATTCTGGCCAAGCTCGCGGCGTCGCTCGAGGAGAACGCGCTCGTCAAATCCTTCGCCGATCCGGCCGAGGCGCTCGCCTGGGTCAAGGACAACACCCCCGACCTGGTGATCACCGATTTCAAGATGCCGGGCATGGACGGCGCCGGCTTCACGCGCAATTTCCGGCGCCAGCCCCTCTGCTACGACGTGCCGGTCATGGTCGTGACGGTGTTCGAGGACCGCGATTTCCGCTATCGCGCGCTCGAGGCCGGGGCGACCGACTTCCTCCTGAGCCCGATCGACCACCGCGAATTCCGCGTCCGCGCGCGCAACCTGCTCACCCTGCGCAAGCAGCAGCAGCTCATCAAGAAGCGCGCCTCCGAGCTCGAGCAGCGCCTGCGCACCGACGACCGCCTCTACAAACAGAAGATGCGCCAGACGCGCGAGCAGCTGCTCAGCGTCGTCGACGCGGTGCCGGCGATGATTTGCGCGACCGACGAGCATTCGCGCTGCATCTTCATCAATCGCTACATGGCCGCGTTCCTCGGCATCAATCCCGACGATGCGGTCGGCAAGACCATCATCGACCTGGTCGGCGAGGTGCACGGCCACGCCAATCTCGAGCTCGACCGCTCGATCATGCGCACCGGCGAGGCGCCGCCGCCTTTCGAAGAAGAATATCTGGATCGCAGCGGCGAGCGGCGCATCTTCCTGACCACCAAGCGGCCGATGCGCGACGAGACGGGCCGGATGACCAACGTCGTCACCGTCGCGCTCGACATCACCGACCGCAAGCGCGCCGAGATCGAGCTCGCCGAGCAGAAGAACTTCCTGCGCACGACCATCGACAACGACCCGAGCTTCATCTTCACGACCGACAAGGACGGCCGCTTCACCATGGCCAACAAGGCCTTCGCGCAGGCCTGCGGCCTGTCGGTCGAGGGCATCGTCGGGACGCTGCTCGCCGACATCAAGGGCGACCCCGACGAGGTCGCGCGCCTCAGCGAGGACGACCGCACGTTCCTCAAGGACCTGCGCTCGATCGCGGTGTCCGAGCGGCCGTTCACCACGGCCGACGGCCTGCAGCTCTGGCTGCAGTTCACCAAGGTGCGCTTCACGCTCGCCAACGGCGAGGATCGCGTGCTGACCGTCGGCGCCGACATCACCGAGCGGCGCGAGGTCGAGGAGACGCTGCGCCGCATGAAGGAAGGCGCCGAAGCGGCCAACCGCTCGAAGACCGAGTTCCTGGCCAATATGAGCCACGAGCTGCGCACGCCGCTCAACGCCATCATCGGCTTCTCGAAGATCATCGAAGAGGGCATGTTCGGCCCGGTCGGCAACGCCAAGTATCTCGAATACGCGACCGACATCGGCACCAGCGCCGACCACCTGCTCAGCATCATCAACGACATCCTCGAGGTCTCGAAGATCGAGGCCGGCGAGGTCGATCTGCAGGAGCAGCTGCTCGACGTCGGCGTGGTGTTCCGCGACGTCGAGCGCATCGTCCATTCGCGCGCCGACGAGGCCGGCATCCGCTTCGAGGTCGGCAAGCCGGACTCCCTGCCGGCGCTCTATGCGGACGAGCGCAAGATCAAGCAGATCCTGCTCAACCTCGTCTCGAACGGCATCAAGTTCACGCCGGCCGGCGGCTTCGTCCGCGTAGAGGCGCGGCTCGGCGAGGGCGGCGGCATCGAGATCGAGGTCAGCGACAACGGCATCGGCATCGCCGAGGAGGACATTCCGCGGGCGCTGGAGCGCTTCGGCCAGGTCGCGGACGTCATGACCCGCAAGCATTCGGGGACGGGTCTCGGGCTACCCCTGGCCATCGGCATGGTCGAGCTGCACGGCGGGCGGCTCGAGATCACGAGCGAAGTGGGCAAGGGCACGACGGTGACGGTCAAGTTCCCGCCCGACCGGACCGTCGCGGCGAAGGGAGCCGACTTTGGCAAGCAAAACGCTTAGCGCGGCGGGGACCGCGCACCCGAGCGGGGCCAGCATGTTCTCGGTCCCGTCGACATTCGCCTGGATCAGGAGCCGCCTCAGGGGCCGCCCGGACAGCGAACACGAGCAACAGCTCATCCGCATCGCGATCGGCCTGGTGATCTTCGTTCCGTCGCTGGCCTCCTACATCGACGAGCCCGAACCGGACCTGGTGCACCTCGTCGAAATCTCCGGCGCCTTCCTCTTCACCTCGTTCCTGTTCTTCTTCCACCTGCTCTATCAGCCGCACGTCTCGGTCACCCGGCGCCTGCTGGCGCTCGGTCTCGACCTGTCGACCCTGTCCTACTTCATGTTCACCGGCGGCGGCGCCACGGCGATGTGGTACTGGATCTATCTCTTCACCACCTTCGGCATGGGCTTCCGCTACGGCCTGCGCTACCTGGCGTTCGGCACGGTCATGAGCGCTATCGGATTCCTGTTCGTGATCGAGGGCAACGAGTACTGGCAGAGCCAGCCCGCCCTGTCCTACGGCCTGCTCGCGGCGTTGATCGTGCTGCCGGCCTATGTGTCGACGCTGCTCAAGAAGTTGCACGAGGCCAAGGCGCAGGCCGAGGAGGCGAGCCAGGCCAAGAGCCGGTTCCTCGCCAACGTCAGCCACGAAGTGCGCACGCCGCTCAACGGCATCATCGGCATGAGCGACCTGCTCGGCAACTCGCAGCTCACCGGTCCGCAGCGAGAGATGGTGCAGACGATCAGCACCTCGGCCGATGCCCTGCTCACCCAGATCACCGACATCCTCGACTTCGCCAAGATCGAATCGGGCAAGGTCCAGATCGTCATCGACGACATCGACCTGCACCTGGCGATCTCGCAGATCAAGTCGATGCTGACGCCCCAGGCGCGCGCCAAGGACCTGCATCTGGCGGCGCACGTCTCGCCGCTCCTGCCCTACCGCCTGCGCGCCGACTCGCATCGCCTGCGCCAGGTTCTGGTCAACCTGCTGGCCAACGCCGTCAAGTACACCGACGCGGGCGAGGTGACGATCAGCGCTTTGCCGCAGGAGATGACCGACGACGGCGTCGTCGTGCGCTTCGAGGTGACCGACACCGGCATGGGCATCGCGCCGGAGATGCACGAGCGCATCTTCGACAGCTTCACCCAGACCGACGAGGCGGTGACGCGCCGCTTCGACGGCGTCGGCCTCGGCCTCGCCATAGCCAAGCAGCTCGTCGAGCTTATGGGCGGCTCGATCGGCGTCGAGAGCGCCGTCGGCAAGGGCAGCACCTTCTGGGTCGTCCTGCCGTTCGCGCGCCAGGCCGCGGAGGAACAGCCGGCGGCCGCCGCGAGCTTCGCCGACATCTGCGCCACCGTGCTGTCGGCCGATCGCGACCTGGTGGGCGCGCTCAGGGACTCGCTGGCCGTCTACGACATCGCGGCCGACGCGACGCCCTGGATGCGCGACGTCGTCTCGGCCCGGCCGGCCAGCAAGACACCGGTCGCCGGCCGACGAGTCGTCTTCGTCGACGACCGCACGACGGGCCTCGAACTCGCCACCTTCGCGCGCGAGACGCGCGAGGCCGATCCCGACGTCAACTGGTCGTTCGTGCTGGTCAGCGCCGATTGGCAGACGCTCGGCGCGGACCGGCCGCTGCGCGCGCTGGTCAGCGCCATCCTGCCGCGTCCGTTCGAAGCCGAGCAGCTTTATCGCGCGCTGCACGCGATCCAGCCGGCCGCTTTCCGCGATCCGGGCCCGGCCGGCGTTGTCACGCCGCTCGACCGGCGCGGCGCGCTCCGCGTGCTGGTGGCCGACGACAACCGCGTCAACCGCGCGGTAACGGCCAAGATTCTCGAGCGGGCCGGCCATGTCGTCGACCTGGTCGAGGACGGCGAGCAGGCGCTCGACGCGCTCAACAGCAACCACTACGACTTCGTGCTGCTCGACGTGAACATGCCGGTGATGAGCGGCCTCGAAGCGGTCAAGATCTACCGCTTCACCCAGATCGACGGGCCGCATCTGCCGATCGTCGCGCTCACGGCCGACGCCACCGAGGCGACGCGCCGGCAGTGCGAGGAGGCCGGCTTCGACCAGCACCTGACCAAGCCGATCAAGGCCGAGACCCTGCTCGCCGCGATCGAGAAGCTGGTGCGGCCGCGCCCGCCCGCGAGCGAGCCTCAGGCGCTCGACGAGGCAGCGCTGCCGGACAAGGTCACGCTGCACCCGATCCTTCTGAAGAAGAGCGGCGATCTGGCGGTCGACCAGAGCGTGCTCGACGAGCTGCGCCATCTGGGCGACGGCGACGAGTTCGTCGCGACGCTGGTGCGCGACTTCGTCGACGACGCCGAGATCCTGCTCGACGAGGTCGAGTCCGCGGTCGAGAGCACCGACGTGACCGGCTTCGACGACGCCATCCACACGCTGCGCAGCGCGGCAGCGAATGTCGGCGCCACGGCCGTATTCAAGCTGTGCCTGTCCTGGCGCAATGTCGGGCTCAGCCAGCTCAAGGCGGAGGGTCGCTCCTACATCACCCAGCTGCGCGCCGAGTTCGAGCGGGTGCGTCGGGCCTTCGGTCCCTATCTCGAGCCCGAGCGGCTGGAGCCGGAAGCGCGGGCCTAAGGTCGGCGCGACCGGTGATCGCTCAGCGGTGTCGAGGAGGGGCCGCGGCTTTCGCGCCGGCGATGGCGGGGTTCAGGCGCCCTGGATGGTGCGGAGCTGGCGCCGGTCCTGGGTGCCGGCGAGGCGGTCCATCTTGCGGAGATCGGCGTCGGTCAGCCTGAGCGCGGCGTCGACCCAGATGGTCGCGATGTCCTTGAGCTCTTCATAGCTCAGATTCTGATAGCGCCGGCGCGTGCGGTAGATCGCCAGGTGCGAGTTGAAGCGCCGGTTCTGGCGCGCGATCAGCTCGTAGACCGCCTTTTCGCCCTCGCCCTTCGGCACCACCGCGTCGAGCACGCCCTGCTCGTAGAGCTCGCGGGCGCTCATCACCTTGCCGCTGGTGATCATCCGCTCGGCGTCGACCATGCCGATGCGGCGCGCGAGCAGGCTGTAGGCGCCCATGCCGGGGAAGAGGTTGAACAGCACCTCGGGCAGACCGAACTTCGCGGTCTCCTCGGCGATGACGACGTTGCTCGACAGCGCCGCCTCGAAGCCGCCGCCGAGCGCGTGGCCCTGCACCAGCGAGACGGTGATGATCGGCACGTCGAGCGCCACGGCATTGGGATAGAGCACGTCGACGCAGGCGCGCGCGTAGGACTCGAGCTTGCCGCGGTCCTGGGCGCGGATGAGCTGCGCGAGCAGCGACAGGTCGCCGCCGAGATTGAAGGTGTCGGGCGAGGCCGAGGCGAGCACCAGGTAGCGCAGGCGCGGGCGCTGCGCCGGGTCCGCCGCGACGAACAACTCGCGAATGCGTTCCTGCAGGCGCCGGATGTCGCGCAGCAGGCCGATCGTGAAGCTCTGCCGCTGGCGCGGCCGCATGTAGTACCAGAGGATCTGCTCGCGCGGCTCGTAGCGCAGCTCGAGCTCGTTGAAGTCGTCGGCGAACCACAGCTCGCTGACGCCGGCCGCGCGCGGTGTCTCGCGCAACAGTACAGGCCGCGCGGGCAATTCCGGATGAGCCGGTTCGGAACGCGTGTCGTTGGTCGGGGCCGGAATTTCGCCATCGATGGCGCGGAGCCAGATGGGCTCCGAACGTCCTGGCAAATCTTGATCTCGTTTGCTCACGATTTGCCGCCCCCCGAGACGTCGTGGCTGCCAATCCCCGACGTGTCATTACTATGGCAAAACAATCGACGACTGTACAAACCAAAATTAACAGAACAAAAAGCGGCCACTGCAGATTGTGACCGATTGCTCCGAGAATCACTCTCCTTACAATTTGATGACTTCGACCGTCGCGCCCGGCGCGCAGCTCGAAGATTCTTCTGCTGCCCCTGAACAGGCTCGTCGTTGGGCGCCACGAGGTTAGCGCCAATGCTGGTTCTATTTGAGCCGCAGTCGCGGAGCATGCTATTCGCTTGGCCGCGACTCAACTGCTCCTTCCGATGATTTTCTCTAATACTTAGGTCATAGAAACTATCCACAGCGGATATTGTCGGAGAGGCTATAATGTCTTTTCGACATCTGGTCATTGCTATGCGGTGCCCTGCCAGAGAACCGAAGCATATATGGTTAATATAATGCTAATAAGCATATCGCCTATGCCTTCGGCCGGTCAATAAGGCCAAGGGCATAGAGTCTCACGCAAGCCGTGCTATTCGGCGGGATGGCCGGCGGTGAGTTCTGGCGCGGCGGCCGGGGTCGCAGCCGGCGCGCGGCGGCGCGCCAGCAGCGTGTAGGCGGTCGGGACGACGAACAGGGTGAGCGCGGTGCCGAGCAGCAGGCCGCCGACCACGACCCAGCCGATCTGCTGGCGGCTCTCGGCGCCGGCGCCGGTCGCAAGCGCGAGCGGCACCGAGCCCAGCACCATGGCGCCCGTGGTCATCAGGATCGGCCGCAACCGCAGCACCGCCGCCTCGATGACGGCGTCGCGCCGCGACCGCCCCTGCAGTTGAAGCTGGTTGGCGAATTCGACGATCAGGATGCCGTGCTTGGTGATCAGCCCGACCAGCGTGACGAGGCCGATCTGGCTGTAGACGTTGAGCGAGCCGTCGGTGAGCTCGAGCGCGAGCAGCGCGCCGGCCATCGACAGCGGCACGGTCAGCATGATGATCAGCGGGTCGATGAAGCTCTCGAACTGCGCCGACAGCACCAGATAGATGAAAAACAGCGCCAGGACGAAGGTGACGTAGAGGCCGCCCGACGACGTGCGGAACTCGCGGCTCTGTCCGGCCAGGTCGTTGACGATGTTGGCCGGCAGCTTGTCGGCTTCGGCCTTGAGGAAGGCCAGCGCCTCGCCGAGCGCATAGCCGGGCGCCAAGGTCGCGGTGATCGTCGCCGAGCGCAGCTTGTTGAAGTGATTGAGCTCGCGCGGCGCGACCGTCTCGGCGACGGACACCAGATTCGACAGCGGCACCATCTGGCCCGACTTGGCGCGCACGTAGATGCGGGTCAACTGGGCCGGCGTCAGCCGCTCCTCGTCACTGACCTGCACGACGACGTCGTACTGCTTGCCGTTCTGCTTGAAGCGCGTGACCTGGCGGCCGCCGAGCATGGTCTCGAGCGTGCGCCCGATGCTCTCGACCGGGATGCCGAGATCGGCGGCCTTGTCGCGATCCACGTCGACGCGCAGCTCGGGCTTGTTGAGCTTGAGGTCGCTGTCGAGGTTGACCAGGCTGGGATTGGCGCGCGCCGCCGCCATGAGCTGGTCGACCGCCTTCTGCAGCTCGCTATAGGGCGCCGAGGTCTGCAGCACGAACTGCACCGGCTTGTCGATCGGGCTCTGGCCGAGCGAGGGCGGATTCATCGGGAAGCCGAGGATGCCCGGAATGCCGAACAGCTTCGGCTGCAGGCCGCGCACCACATCCTGCTGCTTGATCGACCGCTGACTCCAGTCCTTCAGCTTGAAAAAGGCGATTGCCTGGTTGACCACGGGGAAGCCGACGACCAGGAAATACTTCTCGACGTCCGGCACGCCGCGCGCGAACTCTTCGATGCGCCGCGCATAGCGCTCGGTGAAATCTATCGTCGAGCCCTCGGGCGCGATGCCGATCGACAGCACCGTGCCGCGATCCTCGACCGGCGCCAGCTCGGACGGCAGCATGCGGAACAGCACGAACGCCGCGCCGGCGACCGCGAGAACCGCCACGACGACCAGGCCGCGCGCATTGAGCACGCGCGCCAGCAGCCCGCGATAGCCGCGGGTCAGGCCGGCGATGCCCGCCTCCACGACGCGGTAGAACAGGCCGTGCCGCGTCTCGTGACGCAGCAGGCGCGACCCCATCATCGGCGAGAGGCTGAGCGCGACGAAGCCGGAAACCAGCACCGCGCCCGCGAGCGTCAGCGCAAATTCACCGAACAGACGCCCCGTCCGCCCGGTCTGGAAGGCGACGGGCATGTAGACGGCGGCGAGCGTGATGGTCATGGCGACGATCGCGAAGGCGATCTCGCGCGACCCCTTGAGCGCCGCCTCGATCGGCTTCATGCCCTGCTCGACATAGCGGCTTATGTTCTCGAGCATGACGATGGCGTCGTCGACGACGAGGCCGATCGCCAGCACCATGGCGAGCAGGGTCAGCGTGTTGATCGAGAAGCCGAACAGCAGCATCATCGCGAACGCGCCGACCAGCGACACCGGGATGGTGACGAGCGGGATCAGCGTCGCGCGCAGCGAGCGCAGGAAGAAGAAGATCACCAGCGCGACCAGGACCAAGGCCTCGCCGATGGTGTGGAAGACGTTGTCGATCGAGCGGTCGATGAAGATCGAGCTGTCATAGGCGACGTCGATGCGCATGCCCTCGGGCGCGCTGGCCAGAATGCGCGGCAGGACGGCCGCGACCTCCTTGGACACATCGAGCGGGTTGGCGGTCGCCTGCTTGATGACGCCGATGGCGACGGCGCTGTTGCCGTTGAAGCGCACGATGACGCGCTTGTCGCGGGCGTCGATCTCGGCGCGGCCGACGTCGCTGAGCCTGACGCTGTAGCCCGCGGCGTCGCGCAGCACGATGTTGTTGAACTGCGCCGGCGTCTTCAGGTCGGTCTGGGTCAGGACCGTGAACTCGCGGTCGCGGCTTTCGATGCGGCCCGACGGAATCTCGACGTTCTGCTTGCGCAGCGCGTCCTCGACGTCCTGCGTGGTCAGGCCGTAGCCGGCGAGGCGCGCGGGATCGAGCCAGATGCGCATGGCGTAGCGCCGCTCGCCGAAGATGCGCACGCCGGCCACGCCCGGCAGGTTCTGCAGCTGGTCCTTGACGTAGCGGTCGGCGTAGTCGGTGACCTCGAGCGGCGAATGGCGGTCGCTCGAGAAGGCGAGATAGAGGATCGGCTGGGCGTCGGCCTCGACCTTTGAGATGATCGGCTCGTCGATCGCGTCCGGCAGCTGGCCGCGCACCCGGCCGACCCGGTCGCGCACGTCGGCCGCGGCGCCGTCGGGGTCGCGGTTGAGCCGGAAGCGCACGTTGATCTGGCTGCGCTCGGCGCGGCTGATCGACGTCAAGATGTCGATGCCCTCGATGCCGGCCAGCGAATCCTCGAGCGGCACGGTGATCTGGCTCTCGACGATCTCGGCGCTGGCGCCCTGATAGGTCGTGTCGACCGAGATGACCGGCTCGTCGATGTTGGGATATTCGCGGACGGTGAGCCGCTGATAGGAGATGAGCCCGACCAGCGTCACGAGCAGGCTCAGCACCGTGGCGAACACCGGTCGGCGGATCGAGAGCTCCGGCAGGGTCATCGGAGCGGCCTCAGGTGCCCGAAGGGGCGGTCGGCTTCTGTCCGGGGCCGGCGCCGCCCGGGCCGATCACCCGCACGGGCATGCCGTCGCGGATCTTGAGCACGCCGGCCGTGACCACGACGTCGGCGGGCGTCAGGCCCTCGAGCACGACGACCTCGCCGGCGGTGCGCGGGCCGACCTTGACCTTGGTAAAGCTGGCCTTGCCTTCGACCACGCGGAACACGAAGTGCTGGTCGCCGACCGGCACGAGCGAGGCTTCCGGCACGAAGATCGCGTTCTCGCGCGTCTCGACGACGAGGGTGACGCGCGCGAACAGGCCCGGGCGCAGCGCGCCGTCGGGATTGTCGATGGTGGCGCGCAGAAGAATCGAGCGGCCGGCGGCGTCGACGAGCGGGTCGACAGCATAGACGAGGCCCGGGAACGCGCGGCCGGCGAAGGCGTCGACCTGAATGCCGATCTGCTGTCCCGGCCGCACCGAGGCGAGCAGCAGCTCGGGCACGCGGAAATCGACCTTGAGCCGGTCGATGACCTCGAGATTGACGATGTCGGTGCCCGGGCCGACATAGTCGCCGATGCTGACCTTGCGCAGGCCGAGCACGCCGGCGAAGGGCGCCGAGAGCTGCATCTTCTCGAGCCGCGCCTGGGCGAGGCCGACCGACGCTTCGTCGGTCAGGAGATTGGCGCGCGCCTGGTCGACCGCCTGCGGCGTGCCGGCGCCGCGCTTGAACAGGCTTTCGGCACGATCGAAATTGGCGCGCGCGAGCGCGAGGGCGGCGAGCGCCTGGTCGAGCTCGGCCTTCTGCACCGTGTCGTCGAGCCTGACCAGGATCCGGCCCTTCTGGACCGGCTGGCCCTCGGGCACGTCGAGCGCCGCGATGCGGCCGGCGACCTCTGGGCGGATCACGACGGATTCATAGGAGCGCAGGGTGCCGATCGCGGCGACGTTCTGGGTCGCGGTGCCGACGCGCACCGTCTTGGCCTCGACCGGCATGGCGAAACCGCCGGCGCCGGCCGGTCCGCCCGCCGGCACGGTCTGGGGCGCCGGCGCGAAATACCAATAGGCGCCGGCGATTGCCGCCGCGGCGACCACCGCGGCCACGCCCATCCTCACCGACCGCATCGCGTCTGGCCCCAAGTTTTTCGTCCCACGGTCGGCCGCCTGCGCGCGGCCGGATATCGAGCGGCGGCCACCCCGCGCGCGGCCGCCGGTCGCCCGGCTTCCGCGCCCCATGGCGGCGCCACCTTGCCCGCTAGTCCCGGCCCGCGCCACCCTGTTCCCAACGCGCTGGCGCGGCCGAACCCTCAAGACATGGCCTAGCGACCGGGCCGAGTCAAATCCTTATCGCAGTGCACAATAAACGTCACGCCGCCTTGCCGCGCGCCGCCTGGATGGCCTGCCAGACGCGCTCGGGCGTCGCCGGCATGTCGAGATGGGCGACGCCGAGCGGGCTGAGCGCGTCGAGAATGCCGCCGATGACGCAGGGCGGCGCGCCGACCGTGCCGGCTTCGCCCGCGCCCTTGACGCCGAGCGGGTTGGTGCGGCACGGCACCTCGTGCATGCCGAGCTTGAACAGCGGGATGTCGGCGCTGCGCGGCATGCCGTAATCCATGAACGAGCCGGACAGAAGCTGGCCCGACTCCGCGTCGTAGTGGACGTTCTCGAGCAGCGCCTGGCCGATGCCCTGGGCGATGCCGCCGTGGATCTGGCCGGCGACCAGGAGCGGGTTGATGACGCGCCCGACGTCGTCGACCACAGTGTAGCTGAGGATCTCGGTGTGGCCGGTGTCGGGATCGACCTCGAGCTCGCAGATATGGCAGCCGTTCGGGAAATTGGGCGGCTCGCCCGCGGCGTTGCCGACGGCGTCGAGGCCGATGCCGAGCTCGACCGGCACATGGGCCGGCCGGTGCGCGACGGCGGCGACCTCGGCGATGGTCATCGACTTGTCGGTCCCGGCGACGGTGAACCGGCCGTCCTTGAAGTCGATGTCGCCCTCGCTGACCTCCATGGCGAAGGCGGCGAATTTCTTGCCCTTGGTGATGATCAGGTCGGAGGCCGATTTGAGCGCGGCGCCGCCCACCGTGGCGCTGCGCGAGGCGTATGTGCCGCGGCCGAGCGAGACCTCGTTGGTGTCGCCCTGGATGAAGCGGATGGTCTCGAACGGCACGCCGAGCCAGTCGGAGACCAGCTGGGCATAGGCGGTCTCGTGGCCCTGGCCGTGCGAGAAGGTGCCGGCGAGGATGGTGACGTTGCCGCCCTGGTCGACGCGCAGCTCCATGCGCTCGTTGAAGATGTTGCAGTTGTCGACGTAGTAGGAGATGCCGAGGCCGCGCCGCTTGCCGCGCTTCTCGCTCTCGGCGCGGCGCGCGGCGAAGCCCTTGTAGTCGGCGAGCGCGAGGCACTGGTCGAGCGCCACGGCGAACTCGCCGCTGTCGTAGGTGAATCCGCCGGGCGAGGTGTGCGGCATCTGCTCGGGGCGCACGAAATTGCGCCGGCGGATCTCGGCGCGGTCGATGCCGAGATCGCGCGCCGCCTGCTCGAGCAGGCGCTCGATGGCGTAGATCGCCTCGGGCCGTCCGGCGCCGCGATAGGGCGAGGTCGGCGCGGTGTTGGTCAAGACGGCGCTGGTCTGCACGTCGTAGGTCTGGATGTCGTAGACGCCGGGCAGCAGCATCAGCGAGAAGACGAGCGGGATCGCGCCGCCGCCCGAGATATAGGCGCCGACATTGTGCAGCGCCTTGGCGCGCACGCCGAGAATGCGCCCGTTCTTGTCGAGCGCCATCTCGCCGTCGAACACCTGGTCGCGGCCGTGATCGTCGCTCATCAGGCCTTCGCTGCGCTGGGCGATCCATTTGACCGGCCGGCCCGTGCGCTTGGCCGCCCACAGCACCAGCGCCTCCTCCGGGTAGAGGCTGCCCTTCATGCCGAAGCCGCCGCCGACGTCGGGCGCCACGACGCGCACGCGCGTCTCGGGCACCTTGAAGATCATCGCCGCCAGCTCGGAGCGGATGCCGTGCGGGTTCTGCGTGCTGGTGTAGAGCGTGTAGCCGTCGCCCACCGGATCGAAGGCGCCCATCGCCGAGCGCGGCTCCATCGAATTGGCCGAGAGCCGATTGTTGAAGAGATGGACGCGCGCGACGTGGTCGGCCTTGGCGAAGGCGGCGTCGGTCTTGGCCTTGTCCCCCATACGCAGGGTGAACGAGACGTTGTTGGCGGCGCCGGGATAGAGCTGCGGCGCGCCCGCCGCGGTCGCGGCGCTGCTCGAGGTCACGGCGGGCAGCGGCTTGTAGTCGATCTCGATCAGCTCGGCCGCGTCGCGCGCCTGGTCGCGCGTCTCGGCCACGACCACGGCGACGCGCTCGCCGACATAACGGACGCGGTCGGTCGCGACCAGCGGGCGGACCGTGCGATAGCCCTTGGGCCCGCCCATGTCCTCGGGCATGAAGCGCGGCCCGAGCGTGCCGAGGCCGTCGGCCTGCAGCTCCTTGCCGGTCAGGACCGCGAGCACCCCCGGCGCCCGGCGCGCCGCCTCGGCGTCGATCGAGACGATCTCGGCATGGGCGTGGGGCGAATAGACCATGACCGCGTGGGCCATGTGCGGCAGGACGATGTCATCGACATAGCGGCCGCGGCCGGTGATGAAACGGGGATCCTCGGTGCGCGGCACCGGCTGGCCCATGCCGAATTTGCTCATGATTTGCTCCCGAGACCCGCCGCCCCGGGCGGGCGGCCACCTGCTTCCGGCGCGATCTTCCCCATGGCCGCGCGATTTGGCAACCCCGGCCAATAAGTTACTGCGAATTAACGGTTTATTAACCCTGACCCTTAATACTCCATAAAGGGTGTCTGGGCACCCGGCATCGAAGACAGGGGTACAACGACCAGAGCAATCAAGGAGATCTGATTATGACTGCACGCTGTGTGCGAGATCTCAAATTGGCTGCGGATTTCGTCAAATCGGTCGAGACCGGCGACACGCTGGTCAACTTCGAGCTGCGCGAACTCGCCAAGATGATCGAGAGCGTCGCAAATCGGCTCGATCTGTCGGTCGAGGAGCCAACCGCTGCCGAGCTGGGATCGGGAAGGGGCCCGTTGGACGCCGCCTGAAGTGAGAGCCGTACCTTACGGACGGAGTATCGGGGAAACTACAGTCGGGGGGTCGTAAGATGGCCAGTCGGTATAGGCCCAAAGAGCGCGTTCTGATGCAGGCCGCCGAATTATTGCGGCAACCGTATTACGCGGACGAGCCGACCGAGTGGGTGCTCAACGCGATCGCCAGACGGGTCGAGCAGCTCGCGCTGATCGCCGACGACCGGGCGCAGCAGAGCGCCGCCCGACCGCTGGCGATGTGCTTCGCCAACGAATCGGACCTATCGACCGTGCCGCCGCCGGCCACGGCCTGAGGCGGAGCGCGCCCGTCACGGCACTTCGGTCGCGGCCTCGTCGTCGTCGCGCGCTTCGAACCAGCCGTTCTCCCACGCCAGGTGATCGGCGTTGTCGAAGCGATAGGGATTCTCGTCCAGACCGCGGCCCCTCCGGTAGGCTTCGTAGCCGAGGGCGTATTCGCGCGGCCGCGGCGCCTCGGCGTCGGTCTTCTCGCGCGGCTTCTTGATGAAGCGGCGGAACTCGGGGAACTGCACCAGCACCGAGTCGTCGACGCCGAGCGGATAGTCGGCAAGCACCTGCCGGCCGCGCTCGGTGATCCGGCAGCGCCCGCTGCCGACCAGCTCCAACAGCTTGGCCTTGACCAGATGCCGGCGCGCGTCCTGCAGATGCTCGACGATCTCGCGGTCGGTGACGGGCGGCTTCTCGCCGGCGCGCTCGAGCGTCGCCTTGAGCTCGTCGAGGCAGTCGGCGAGCGTCGCGTCCTCCTCCGAGGCGACGCGCAAGAGCGTCTGCATCAGGTCGGCTATGTGCAGGAGCGGATGCTCGAGGAAATCCACGCCGCCTCCCTTGGACCGTAAACGGCGCGCCGCCGTTCGCGTTCCGCCCGCCCCGCCTACCCTAGCGCGCGCCCGTGCCGCTGGCCAGCCGGGGCCCGGCCGGTGTATTCATGGCCGCCGTCGGGAAACGGGGATGTCTGGCCATGAGCGATCCGCAGGTTTTCGTCATCGTCGGCGCGGGCCATGCCGGCGGGCGCGCCGC
>Ga0335070_10000984_pt1 | contig 32604 bp, 22 predicted proteins | sample Lox_Sample_13_FD_206722 | JGI IMG/M metagenome (GOLD analysis project Ga0335070, IMG submission 206722) | Soil microbial communities from Loxahatchee National Wildlife Refuge, Florida, United States - Lox_Sample_1.3 | ecosystem: Environmental > Terrestrial > Soil > Wetlands | place: USA...
GGAAGCGCCCGCATCCGGCAGATCGGCCGATTCGGCTTCGCCGGGGGGTACGGCCACCGGCTCGGGGATGGTGGGATTTCCCGTGCCTGACGCGCCCGATGCGCCCGAAGCGATGGATGCGCCCGATGCGCCCGATGCGCCCGAAGCGATGGATGCGCCCGACCCCTCATCCTGGGCGAAGACCGCCCATCCCCACCCGGCCACGACGGCCAGCGCCGCCACGACGAATCGATTCATGCGGCGACCTAACCGCGCAGGACCTGGGCGACGGCGCCAGCGACGTAGTCGAGATTCGCGGCGCTCAGTCCCGCGATGTTGATGCGGCTGTCGTCGGTCATGTAGATGTGGTGGCGTTCACGCAGCTGCCGGACCTGGGCCGTGTCGACTCCCAGGAACGAGAACATCCCGTACTGCCTGGCGATGAAGGCGAAGTCCCGCTGCGGGCAGACACTGGCCAGTCGCTGCACCAACTGCTGCCGCAATCCGGTCATCCGCCCACGCATGGACGCGAGCTCCTCCAGCCAGCTCGCGCGCAAGGCCGCATCGCCCAATATCTCATGCACTATCGCGGCGCCGTGGTCGGGTGGCATCGAGTAGATGCTGCGCGCGATGCGCACGAGATGGCTGAGCGCCGCATCGCCGCGTGCGGGTGACTCGCTCACCAGGTGCAGGCAGCCGGTGCGCTCGCGGTACAGTCCGAAATTCTTCGAGCAGGAGATGGCCACGGCCACTTCCGGCAGTTCCGCGCAGAACAGCCGGATGCCGAAAGCGTCCTCTTCGAGCCCGCGCCCCAATCCCTGGTACGCCAGATCGATGAACGGCAGCAGCGAACGCCGCTTGATCACCCCCAGCAACTCACGCCACTGCCCTTCGTTCAAATCGGCTCCCGTCGGGTTGTGACAGGAGGCATGGATCAGCACTACGGACCGCGCGGGCAGCCCATCGAGTGTGTCCAGCATGGCCGCGAACTGGATTCCACCCGTGGCGGGGTCGTAATAGGGATAGCGCTCCAGCTTCAACCCTGATCCCGACAGCAGCGGCACGTGATTGGCCCAAGTGGGATTGCTCACGTACACGACAGTGTCGGGTGCCGAGGTGCGGATGAGCTCCGCCCCCAGCCGCAATGCACCGCAGCCGCCGGTCGCCTGGATGGAACGCACGCGGTCCGCCGCCAGCGCGGGATGACCCTCACCGAGAATCAGACGGGCAGTCGCCTGATTGAACCCGGCGTTGCCCGCTGCAGCCACGTACGACTTCGTTGTCTGGCGCGAGAGGACGACCTGCTCCGCACGACGCACGGCGGCCAGCACGGGCGTATCGCCCCGATCGTCCCGGTATACCCCCACCCCCAGATCCACCTTGCTCGAATCGCTGTCCGCACGATAGGCGGCCATGAGACCGAGGATGGGATCGGTCGGCAGACGCTCCAGGCGCTCGAACATCAGGCTTCTCCGGTCCACGCGCCAGGCGCGGGGGAGAAGCAGTTTACCTGCTCGGGCGAACTACCGGGGGCGTCGGAACGCCGGCCAAGTCGCTGGAACGAACCCGGGGGCGGACGGCCGGATGCCTGCCTCGCCATCCAGCGACCCGGGCGGGCACTGGACGACGCCGGTATCGACGTCCACCACCGGAGTGGCCGATCCGCACTTGCTGCAGAAGGCGCGCCGCCCGTAGTCCGAGGACTGGTAAGTGGAGATGGCCGACTCCCCCGATATCCAGCTGAAGCCCGCCAGCGGCACGGACACGAACGTGGCTAGTGCGGTGCCGCGATGCCTGCGGCAGATCGAGCACTGGCAATGGGACATCACCTCGAACGGACCCTGTACCTCGTAGCGCACGGAACCACACACGCAGGCCCCATGCATCACAGCGATGCTGCGGACGGGCTCGGCTTCCGGAGGGTGCGGCTCCGACAAGGCAGCCAGAAGCAGCTCGACGAGTTCACTGTCCCACATGCGCTGCTCGGGACCATCCACGACCACCGTAGGTACCTGCAGGCTCGCCAGCAATAGCTCCACCGCGCTGTCCAGATTGCGCAGCGCCAGTGACCCGTCGCGACGCCCTTTGTTCAGCAGTCGTTTCAGGCGCATGCGGACGGTCGTATCGTGCTCGTGCAGGCGCCTCTGCAGCGGCACGGGAAGATCTCCACCGCGGCGGAAGGAAAGAAACGCGCCACGTCCGCGGCGGATTTCCAGCGCGGCCACCAGAAATGCGGCCAAGCGGTCCAGAGCGGTGCCCGGCGCAGTCTCTGCACGCAACAAACTTTCCGCCAGGCCCTGCGAGGTGCGCGCGTAACACTCTTCGATGAGTGCGGGCAGATCCTCGAACCACTGAGATGCGAGCACTGCCTGCGCGCTCCCCGTCTCGTACGCGATGGCCGCCCAACGCATTCGATGGTCGCCCCGACGGGTGATTACGCGTGTTGCCGCATCAACCACATCGGCGCGAGTGACGCTTCTCGCTGGCTTGAGAACGTCGGTGCGCTCGGCGGTGGTCAGGTCTGGGCTCATCGGCGAATCCTCCGGCTGCAGAGCCAAGCAACGGACGTGCCAGCCCGCAATGGCCCCGGCCCGCCGTTTTTCGTCGGGGTAGCGGACTTCGCGAGTGCCCCCTTGGTGCAGTGGTACCGGCGCTGCCCCCGCAGGGTGCAGTGTCGCCGGACAGTGACCGTGCTGCGTCGCGACGGGAGTGGGCCTCAGTTTGCGAATCGCGCGCCGGCGCTCCGCGCGGTCATGAGAGCTGCGTCACAACGACCCGGTCCACGCGGGGGCAATGATGCGCCCTGAGCCCGGGGCCCTCCGGCGGCGGTAAAGGTGGCGCGCGTGCCGCCGATACAGCACCGACGGGCGCGAGGGATTGAGTCGGCGCCCACCACCAGACGCGAACGCACACCGTGATCCAGATAATCGGCTCCATCGTCGTCCTTGGCTCCGTCATCTTCGGCTTCGTGCTTGAAGGCGGTCACATCCTGGCGCTGTGGCACCCGACGGAAATCCTCATCATCGTGGGTGCCGCCTTCGGCGCGTTCCTGACCAGCAACCCCCTCAAGGTCAGCAAGGGCGCCTTCACGGGCGCCTGCGGCCTGGTGAAAGGGGCGCGCTACAAGCGCGATGACTACGTCGAGCTGCTCAAGTGCCTCTACGACGTGCTGGTGAAAATCCGCAAGGAAGGTCTGATGGCGATCGAGGGCGATCTGGAGGCCGAGGACGGCGGCGCCCTGTTCCGCAACTACCCCAAGATCGTGGCCGACCACCATCTGATGGATTTCATCCGCGACTGCCTGCGCCTGATGATCGGCGGCAATCTCGATCCGCATGAACTCGAGAGCCTGCTGGAGCAGGAGCTCGAAGCGCATCACCAGGAAGCCCACGAGCCCGCCGTGGCGGTGCAGAAGGTGGCTGACGCCCTGCCCGGATTCGGCATCGTGGCGGCCGTGCTCGGCATCGTGAACACGATGTCCGCCCTGGACGGCGCCGACACGGCCACCATCGGCCACAAGGTCGGTGCGGCACTCGTGGGTACCTTCCTCGGTATTCTCGTGTCGTACGGCCTCGTAGGCCCGATCTCGGCGGCGATGGAGCACAAGGCCAACGAGGAGGGCAAGGCGTTCACGGTCGTCAAGATGGTGCTGGTGGCGGCCGTGCGCGGTTACGTTCCGGCGGTCGCGATCGAATTCGCTCGCAAGCTGCTTTCCAGCGACATCCGGCCGAAGTTCAGCGATCTCGAGACCCAACTCAAGGCCAAGCCCAAGGCGGCCTGAGGCCGCTCTGCCGCGATGGCTCCTCCGAAGAACAAGGGCGACCGACCGCTCATCATCGTCAAGCGCAAGCGCAGTGGCGGCCACGGGCACCACGGCGGCGCCTGGAAAGTGGCGTACGCCGATTTCGTCACCGCGATGATGGCGTTCTTCCTGGTGATGTGGCTCGTGACCACGGTGAACAAGGAACAGCGCGCCGCCATCTTCGACTACTTCAAGAACCCGAGCATGACGCCGGGCAAGAGCCCCAAACCCGCCCCCGGGCTCATGGGTCCGGGCGGTGCGAGCACCAGTCCCATCAACCTGCACGGCGGCCTGGATTCCATCCGTCCGCGCGTCGCACCGGTCAAGGACGTCGTGGGCGCGACCGCGGCCGCGGTGCCCTCGCGGCGCGACCTCGACCAGGACGGCATGGGGCCGGCCCAGGGCCAGAATCAGAGTCAGGATCTGAAGCAGGCCCTGGAGCAGCAGAAAGCGCTCGAGCGCAAACAGCTCGAATCGCTGATGCAGGAGCTGCGTCAGGCCGTGGACAAGAGTCAGGCGCTGCAGCCCTTCAAGGACCAGCTGCTGCTCGACATCACACCGGAGGGAGTGCGCATCCAGATCGTGGACGCGCAGAACCGGCCGATGTTCGAAGTCGGCAGTGCGCACCTGCGCGACTACACGACCGCCATCCTGCACGAGCTGGCGCCCTACCTGGGCTCGGTGCCGAACCGCATCAGTCTCACGGGACACACGGATATCCGTCCGTACCCGAGCACCAACGGTTACACCAACTGGGAGCTGTCGGCCGACCGCGCGAACGCGGCACGCCGCGCGCTGACCGCCGCCGGACTGCCCGACTCGAAGATCTCACGCGTGGTGGGTCTGTCCTCCTCCGTGCTGTTCGACAAGACCGACCCGCAGAACCCGATCAACCGCCGCATCAGCATCGTGGTGATGACCAGGCAGGCGGAAGAAGCCGCGCTGAAGACCGACGTGGCTGCGGACACACCGCCTCCCGCGGACGGTCAGCCGACCTCTCCGGATGCAACACCGGCAAGTCCGCAGGCTGCACCAGCCGATGCGGCGCATCCCAGCTCGGCCTCCGTTGCCGCTCCCTCGCCGACCGGCCCCGCGCCCGGCGCCACTCCGTCCGGCTAAGACGTTCGCTGCAGCAGCCGGCCAACGCCTTTTGCCGGCGGCCGAGCCCGATGTCTGCGGAATCTGCCGCGGGCAAATCCCGCCAAACAACTATCGCGGCCACAGCTCCGTGTATTGCGGCACGCGATCGGTGATCTCGTACCACGGCGCCTTCGACCCGACGTAGATGTGCCCCATCACGCGGATGCCGGGATCGGTATCCAGCATGCCCGCCGGCACCATCGCCATGTTGAATTGCGGGACGACGCGCGGCGCACCGCTGCCACAGTGATCGCAGAAGGCGGCCGTGAAGAAGCGCGAATCCGGCACCTTGTAGGTCCGGACCCGCTCTTCGCCGCGCACCCAGCGAAGCTGGTCGGCCTTCATGAACACGTTGGCCGCATGCGCGGCGCTGCGTGACAGCCGGCAGCGCGAGCAGTGGCAATACGGCATCCGTTCAGGCTTCCCCGTAATCTCGATCGCGACGTCGCCACACAGGCAGCTTCCCTGTATGAGGTCAGGACTGGGCGTAGGGGCCGGACGCGACAGGCCTGACATGCCGAACTCGGGCGGAAACTCCGCGTGCTGCGGCAGCGAGTCGGTGATTTCGTACCACGGGGCCTTGGAGCCGACGAAGATGTGAGCCTGCGGCCGGATACCGATGTCACCCAGCAGATTGCCGGCGGGACACAGCACCAGGCCCATGGCCTCGATGAACATCGGCGCCACGGAGCCGCAGACCCGGCAGAATCCGCGCGAGCCCGACTGCGAGGACGGGTACTGCTGGACCTCGTCCTGTCCGGACAGCCAGCGGAACCCCGCCAGCGGTGCACTCACGAAGGTCGCGAACGGCGCGCCATGGTGCTTGCGGCACATCGAGCAGTGACAGCTCAGCATGGATTGGAATGGCCCGTCGACTTCGTAACGGACGGCGCCACACAGGCAGCTCCCCTGGGTCGGCATGATCGATTCCTCCGCGGACTGGCGTTCGCACACTGCGAGCAACGAGCTTGCCGCCGAGTGTGCGCCGTTTCGGTTCCCTCGCGTCACCTCGTGATCGATCACGGTGCAGGCCCGTGAGACCGAGAGCGGCCGCGGCAACCAGCAATCAATCACTTAGAGTCATTCCAGAACGCCTCCGCGGCTGGCACCGGATTTGCTTTGTATCCATCCGTGGTCGGACGGCAGTGCCTGCCGCCACGCGATTGCCAGCGACGCGGTGTGTGTTCGTGGTGACCCCCTCGCCCCGGGCACACACCGCGGATTTGGTTCGCCGCGGTGGACTATCGGCCGCGGTGGACTCACTACGATCCGGCTGGACTTCTACAGCGTGGTGGACCAGGGCGCGCTCAGGAGCTTGTGCAGCCCATGCCAGGCATCTCGCGGCCGCAGGTACTGCGGCGTTGCCGCTTCCATCTGCAGCGGTACCCGCTCCGGCAGCGCCACCGGCGCCTGGATTCCCCGGATGTCATCGGCACGCCGCAAGGCGATTCCCTGGGGGACCTCGCCGGCGCCGAGCTCGCCGCTGCCGGCCGTGTCATGGGCACCCACGCCGTTTCCAGCTGTGGCACCGTTGCTGGCCGCAGCGCCATTTCCCACGCCGGCACCGTTGCCAGCCGCGGCGAGGCCGAACCCGGTTTGCGCGGCCATTGCCGCGAGTGCCGGCGATCCAACAGGCGCCGGCTCCTTCGTGTACGCACCGTGCTCGAGGCGATCCACCAGTTCCGTGAGCACAGCCGGAGTGGCCGTCTCCTCGGGAGTCAACAGCAGACCGCGCCGGCGCATCCACAGGCCGACCGACGCGCGGCTCGTCAACATCGTCAACGGGACCGACAGCACCAGTCCCGCGAGGATCGGCATCATCCACCAGATGTAGCGCGGCGCGATCAGCAGGATGATCGTACCCCACAGCAGGCCGATCAGGATCTGCCCCTTGTGGCGCCGGAAGGCTTCGACGAAACCAATGCCGCGATCGCCGCGCTCCTGCGAATTCCAGGTGACTGGCTTGCCCGCGAGGGTCGTGAGCACGAATGTGGTGTGGAAGATCATCATCGCGGGAGCGAGCAGCGTGCTGAAGACCTGTTCGACCAGTACGCTGATGAGCAGCTTGCCCGTACCGCCGTGGCCACGCCGCAACTCCGGCTTCACCAGCGCGAGGATCGCGCCGAGCACCTTCGGCATCAGCAGCACGAAGATGGTGATGCTCAGCAGTGCCACGATCTCGGTGGCGCGTGACTCGGGCCAGCTGGGGAACAGGGTGTAGGAGCCGGGCACGAAGTACTGGAATCCCTGCAGCGCATCCATGCAGATGATGATGGTGCTCAGCGTGAGCACGAGCAGCCAGATCGGCGAGCTGACGTACGAGAGTACGCCCGTGATCAGGTGGATGCGGCTCAGCCAGTGCAGGCCCCGCATCGGCAGCAGCCCCAGGTGCTGCAGGTTGCCTTGCGCCCAGCGCCGGTCGCGCGCGGCATAATCGATCACGTTGGACGGCACTTCTTCCCAGCTTCCGCCGAGGTCGGCCAGCAGCCACACCTCGTAGCCGGCACGCCGCATGAAGGCCGCTTCGACGAAGTCGTGACTGAGGATCTCCCCACCGAGCGGCGGCTTGCCACGCAGCCGCGGCAGATCGCAGTGATCGGCGAACTGGCGCAGACGCAGGATGGCGTTGTGACCCCAGTAGTTGCCCTCGCCGAGCTGCCACCAGGCCAGCCCGCTCGCCAGCATCGGGCTGTTGAGCCGCGCCGCGAACTGCACCAGGCGGGCGAACAGCGTGTCGCGGCCGGCGGGCAGCGGCAGTGCCTGGATGATGCCTGCCCGCGGATGCGCATCCATCATGGCGGCCAGCGTGAAGATCGCATCGCCGGTCATGATGCTGTCGGCATCGAGCACCACGGCGTAGTCGTAGGCTCCACCCCAGGAGCGCACGAAGTCGGCAATGTTGCCGGCCTTGCGCCCGGTGTTGAATTCACGGCGCCGATAGAAGATGCGGCCCTGGGCAGTGTGGCGCGCGACCAGCGTCCGCCAGGCGATCTCCTCCGCGGCGGCGATCTCCGGCTTGCGGGTGTCGGACAGGATGAACAGATCGAAGGCGGCCTGCTGCGGCTGCCGCATGAGAGAGGACCAGATCACATCGAGGCCCGCGGCAACACGCTCGGTGTCCTCGTTGTAGATGGGCATGATGACCGCGGTGCGCCCGCGCAGCGTGCGCCCCACCGCCTCCACTGCGTGGATCTCGGCAAGATCGCGTCCGCCGAGCCGGAGGATGAAACCGATGAGCGCGGTCCAGAAGGCGCCCGTGATCCACGTGAACAGGATGAAGAACAGTGCCAGCCCCGCCTTCTCCAGCGGCGTGAAGCCATTGGCGCGCAGGATGTCGTACATCAGCGCGGTCGCGAAGAGCGATGTCAGGAAAGTCAGCCCGAAAAACACCGCACGGCGCCAGGCCGCGGTCCGCCGCAGCTGTTCGGGCGTCATGTCAGGTGCCTCCGGGGGGCTTCCACAGGTAAGTCCAGGTCTCCGTCAGGGCTTCGCCGTACAACGTGAGATAGCAACGCAGGTCCGCCGGCTTGTCGCCGGAGGGCTTGAGCTTGAAAGCGACACGCCAGATCGCCGTTTGCGGCACCCGCTCCACCGTCACGTCCTCGACCTCGCCGGCGCTCGAGGTGATCTGCGCGCGCACCGGTTGTGCAGCATACAGATCGTCGAGATCCCCGCCCGCGAAATCGATGACCATGCGTCGCAATCCGGGTGCCGCCTGGGAGTTGGGGCCGTTGAACACCGCGCCGGTGCGGGTCGAGATGACCCGGCCGCCCGGCGGCCAGCGGTTCGAGCGGGAATAGGCATACAGCAGGTAGGAGAAGGCGATGGCCTTGCGCGGCTGCACGGGCCCCTCCGGCACCCAGTACGCCACCATGTTGTCGTGGATCTCCTCGTCGCTCGGGATCTCCACCAGCTCCACGCCACCCTTGCCCCAGTCCCCCAGCGGTTCCACCCAGTAGCTGGGCCGCAGCTCGAAGCGGGACTCCACATCCAGGTAATGGCTGGCGTCGCGGTCGCGCTGGATCAGCCCGTAGCCGCGCGGGTGCTGATCCATGAAACGGTTGACGCGCAGCGAGTGTGGGTTCACCAGCGGCCGCCAGGCCCACTCGCCGGTGCCGGTCTGCGTCATGAGTCCATCGCTGTCGTGCACCTCGGGCCGGAAATCGTCGAAATGCCGGCCGCTGTAGTTCTCTCCATAGAGGAACATCGAGGTGAGCGCGCCGATGCCGAGCTTCTCGATGGCGCGGCGCGGATACAGCTCGCCGCTCACCTGCACCTGCGTGACCGATCCCGGCCGCAGCTCGAACTGGTAGGCGCCGGTCACGCTGGGGCTGTCCAGCAGCGCATAGATGATCATCGAGCGGTCGTCCGCTTCCGGGCGCACCAGCCAGAAGTCCGTGAAGTACGGGAATTCCTCGCCGGCCTCCGTCGCCGTGTTGATCGCCAGGCCGCGGGCGGACATGCCATAGGTCTGGTTGCGGCCCAGCACGCGGAAGTAGGAGGCGCCGAGGAACACGATCACCTCGTCCTTATAGGCGGGCGTGTTCAGCGGGTAGTGGATGCGGAAGCCGGCGAAACCCAGCTCTGCAGGCAGCTTGACCGGCGGAACGAGCTTGCCGAACTCGAACATGGCCGGGTTGTACGGCACCGCGCGTACGGCGTTCCCGACGATCTCATTGATGTTGACCCGGCGATCGTAGGTGAAGCCGCGATGGAAGAACTGCACCTCGAACATCGCATGGTCGTACCAGAGTGCACTGGTGCGGCGGAAACGGATGTCCCGATACTGCTCGTAACCCAGCTGCGCCAGCACCTGGGGCAGCTTCGGCGAGCGCTCTCGATAGGGCTTTGACGCCCGGTCCTGGGCGAGACGCTGCAAGGCAGCGAAATTGAATGGCTCACGGGCCGGTTGCGGCTTTGCCTGCGCGGGCCGTGGCGCGGCAGGATGTGCTGGCGGACGCCGCGCTACCGGCCGCTCGCCCCTGGAAGTTCCCTCCGATGTAGTCTGTGCCCGCCCCGGCGCTGCAGGCGCCGGCGATGAAGTGGACGGCGTCGCCGGCTGGGACGTTGACGGCGATCCGGGCGCAGATGTTGGCGGCGGGGTCGGCTGGGGGGCCGGCTGGGGGGCCGGCTGTGCGGGCTGCGTCGGCTGTGGGGGTTGCGTCGGCTGTGCCGGCTGTTGGGATGGCGCTGACGAGTACAGCTGCGGAGCCGGCTGTTGCGCATGGGCACATGTGAACAGCGGCACCGCCAGCACGGCGAACAGTTTCGCTCGATTCAGCACCAGACACTCCCGGCAGGCCACACACAAGCCTTGCGCCGACGCGAGATGAGGCCGCCGCTGCGGCCGCGCCGGGAAATTCGGCACGGATGCATCGGGCTGCGGCCGGATTGTCGCAGCAGCGCGGCAGCGCGGGCTCCGAAAAACATGTCAGACAACTCCTTACAAGCAACGTGGTCCGGTCGCACCGGTATTGTGTTGCATCGCCCGCAATCGCACCAAGCTGGTGCCTGATTCCCCGCGGATCCCGCCTGCAGAACGTCTAGTCAGCTAATTATTAACACGAATTTAACTTGGCACGGTTGATGCTTGAGCACGCCGGGCCGACCCCATGTCGTGCCAGCGCGCAGGTCCGATACCGGTCAGTGTTGCACAAATTCGACAAATACCCACCGTCCGGGACCGGTAGCGGCCCGTAGCTCCAATCATAAAACTCAGGAGATTGAGACATGCGTCGACATCGAATCCAGGTCGCCGTGACCGCAGCCCTGCTGGCCGCGGCCTCGGGCGCTGCACTCGCCGATGACACGCCGGCCGCCAAACCAGCCGGACCCAAGCTTGCCGATATCTTCGACGCGACCGGCATCACCGAAACCGGCTACGTGGCGGCCTCGTACTACCGCTCGAACGGCTACAGCACATTTCACCAGTTCGATGACGAGCATGACAGCTTTCAGCTCGATCAGGCCGCCATCACGCTGGCTTACCAGCCCAAGGAAGGCTTCGGCGCGCTGGTGAACCTGGGGGCGGGTGAGGACATGCGCGTCCTCAATGCCGCCGAACAGGGCAAGGCTTTTCCGGCCTACGGCCACCCGGACGGCGGGACGTTCGATGTGGTCCAGGCGTTCGTGCAGTACGCCACCGGACCGCTGACCGTCATCGGAGGCAAGTACGTGACACTGGCGGGAGCCGAAGTGATCGCTCCCACCGGCAATACAAACTTCTCGCGCTCCCTGTTGTTCTTCGCGGAGCCACTCACCCATACCGGGTTCCGTGCGACCTATGCTGCGACCGATACGCTGAACCTGATCATCGGCATCAACAATGGCTGGAACACGACCTCCACCTCTTACGGCTCCAAAACCGCCGAGCTCGGTATCGCCTACACGCCCAACAAGATTTTTGCCCTGACCGCGCAGTCGTACATCGGGAAGACTCCGGGCTTCGACGCGGAGAAGATCCTCGTCGATGCCGTCGGCACCTACAACGTCACCGACTCCCTGAGTCTCGTGCTCTCCTTCGACTGGGGCAAACAGGAACAACAGACCGCGGCGGATCTCGAGTGGAACGGAGCCGCTTTCTACGCCAACTACGCCATCAACGATCAATGGCGCGTCTCCGGCCGCGTCGAGTACCTGGACGACAAGGATGGATTCAACACCGGTACGCCGCAGACACTGAAGGAAGGCACCCTCACGCTCGGCTTCGATCCCATCAAGGCGTTCGAGCTGCGCCTGGAATTCCGCTACGACAAATCCGGGCAACCCACCTTCCTGCGGGCGATATCACCCGCCAGCGGCGCGCCGGAGTTCGCCGACAACCAGACCGGATTCGCGCTTCAGGGCGTATTCAAGTTCTGACGCCGGCGACTGTCCCGCCGCGGGCCGGTCCCCGTGACTGTCCCGTCGCGGGCCGGATCCCGTCGCGGGCCGGTCCCCGCGGCGGGGGTCTCATTTCACGCCGACGGCTCCGTCCGGGCCCCGTTCACTGGCGGCTCGAGTCCGGCGCGCAGCTTCGCCTCATCGATCTGACCACACCACTTCGCCACCACGATGGTGGCGATGCCGTTGCCGACCAGGTTGGTCAGCGCACGCGCTTCGGACATGAAACGGTCTATACCGAGGATCAGCGCCAGTCCCGCGACCGGCACGTGTCCGACCGTGGACAGGGAGGCCGCCAGCACGATGAAGCCGCTGCCCGTCACGCCCGCCGCCCCCTTGGAGGCGAGCAGCAGGACCAGCAGCAGGGTCACCTGGTGCGTGAGATTCAGATCCGTCTGCGTGGCTTGGGCGATGAACACGGCGGCCATCGTCAGGTAGATCGACGTGCCATCGAGGTTGAAGGAGTAACCGGTGGGAATGATGAGACCGACCGCGGGCCTGGACACGCCGAGTGCTTCGAGCCGCGCCATCATGCGCGGCAGCACCGATTCGGACGATGAGGTGCCGAGCACGATGAACAGTTCCTCGCGGATGTAGCGGATGAAGCGCAGGACGGAAAACCCGTGCGCGCGTGCAATGCCACCCAGCACGAGCAGCACGAACAGGATGCAGGTGAGGTAGAAGCAGCCCAGCAGTTTGCCCAGCGAAAGCAGGGCTCCGGTGCCGAACTTCCCGATTGCGTATGCCATGGCGCCGAACGCGCCGATCGGCGCCGCCCGCATCAGCAGGCCGACGATCGCGAACAGCACGCGCGAAGTGCGGTCGATCACCTGGAACACCACGCTTTCACGGCCACCGGCGGCATGCAGCGCGAACCCGAACAGCAAGGCCACCAACAGGACCTGCAGCACGTCGCCCTTCGCAAACGCGTCGACGAATGTCGTGGGGATGACGTTCAGGAGGAAAGCCACCACCCCGGGGAGTTCACCGGGACTGGCGTACTGCGCCACCTCGCGCGTATCCAGCGTGGCCACGTCGATATTCAGGCCGGCTCCCGGCTTGAGTACGTTGACCACACACAGACCCACGATGAGCGCGAAGGTCGTGACGATCTCGAAGTACAGCAAAGCAAGTCCGCCCGTGCGACCCACCTCGCGCAGCCGCTCCATGCCGGCGATGCCGGTCACCACGGTGCAGAAGATGATGGGCGCGATCAGCATCTTGATGAGCTTGATGAAGCCGTCGCCCAGCGGCTTCATGGCTTCCGCGACATGCGGCTGCAGGATGCCCAGCAGCACGCCCGCCGCGATCGCGAGCAGCACCTGGAAGTACAGCGTGCGGTAGAATCTCACGCGGCCGCGACAGCCAGCTCGCCGCGGATGCAGTTGAGATAGAGCTGCTCGAACCCGCGTTCCGTCATCGGCAGGGAGTTGGTGCCCGTGGAAGGATCGGCGAGCGCCTGCGGTGCGAACCGCGCCGCATGCTCGGCCCTGACGCCGATGTCAGCCAGCGTGTTGGGAATGCCGATGGTGCGGCGCAGTTCCAGCACCCACTCCAGCACGCCCTCGAACCCCGGACGAGCCAGGCCCAGCCAGGCGGCCAGCCGCTGCAGCTTCGCGGCGATCGCCTCGCGGTTCCACATGAGCACATAGGGCATCACGACGGCGTTGGTCAGGCCGTGATGCGTGTTGAGATTCGCGCCGCACGGATGACTCAGGCTGTGCATCGCCCCCAGTCCCTTCTGGAACGCCGTGGCTCCCATGGTGGATGCGACCAGCATGTTCGAGCGTGCCTCGACATTCCGGCCCTCACGCACGGCAGTCGGCAGCCACTCCTTCACCAGCCGGATGCCTTCTACGGCTATGCCTTCCGCCAGCGGGTGGTACAGCGGCGAGCAGTAAGCCTCGAGACTGTGCGACAGCGCGTCCATTCCGGTCGCGGCGGTGATGTCGGGAGGCAGACCCAACGTGAGTTCGGGGTCGCTGATCACGGCGGCCGGCATCATTCGCGGATGGAAGATGATCTTCTTGACGTGATCGGCGGGGTCCGTGATGACCGAGGCGCGCCCTACCTCCGAGCCGGTGCCCGCGGCGGTGGGCACCGCCACCACCGGCGCCATGCCGGCCACGTTCACGCGCAGGTACCAGTCCTCGCGATCTTCGAAATCGAACAGCGGCCGGGTCTGTCCCACCATGAGGGCGATCGCCTTGCCGACATCGAGCGCGCTGCCGCCACCGAAAGCGATCACGCCATCGTGACCTCCGGTCTGGTAGTGGGCCACGCCGTACGTGACGTTGTCGGCCACAGGGTTGGCCTGGATGCTGGAAAAGACGGCACAGCCGAGCCCAGCCGCACCACAGGCGCGCACTGACTCGGCCACCATCGGCAGCTTCGCGAGCCCCGGATCAGTCACCAGCAGAGGGCGGCGCATGCCCAGCCCGGCGCATACCTCCGGCAATTCGCGGATGCGGCCGGCGCCGAAGCGGATCGAGGTCGGATAATTCCAGTTGCCTTTCAGTTGCACGGTGCGGTCCTGGCGGCGCGCACGCATCGGCGCGCGGTGGTGGCGCCGCGTCAAACGCGGCGCAGATGAAAAGACTTGGGACGGGTGAGGTGCTCGTAGCCCACCGTGGAGAGAGTACAGCCGCGGCCCGAATCCTTCACGCCCACCCAGGCCAGGGCCGGGTCGAGGTAATCGCAGCGGTTCATGAACCAGGTGCCGGTCTCCACGCGCTCTCCCAGCTGCAGCGCCGCTTCCAGATCGCGCGTCCAGACCGCCGCGGTCAGGCCGAAATCGCTGTCGTTCATGAGACGCACGGCCTCCTCATCGCCGCTGACCTTCATCACCCCGGCCACGGGTCCGAAGATCTCCTCCCGCATGACACTCATCGTGTGATCGACGTCCAGCAGCAACTGGGGTGCGAGGTAGGGTGTGCCCGCACGGCTGGCGGGGAACAGCCGCTCATCGATGGCGGCATGGGCGCCGGCAGCCAGCGACGCGGCAACCTGCCGGCGAATCTGCTCGGCGGCCGCCGGACGCACCACCGGGCCGAGCGTGGTGATGGGATCGGTGGGGTCGCCCAGCACGTATTTCTCCGTGAGCGCGATGGCCCCGCCGACAAACTCGTCGTAGACCTGTTCGTGCACGTAGATCCGCTGGATCCCGCAGCAGGACTGACCGCTGTTGAAGTAGGCGCCGTCCACGAGGTTCTCGATCGCATGCGCGACATCGGCATCGTGGCGCACGTAGGCCGGATCGCAGCCCCCGAGCTCGAGGCCCACTCCCGGGAACCGCTCCACCGCCGCGCGCTGGATGGCGCGACCTCCTTCGACCGAACCGGTGAATGCCACGAAGGCGACGCGCGGATCGCGTATGACGCGCTCCGTGTCCTCGTGTGTCAGATGCAGGATCTGGAACACGCCCTCGGGCAAACCAGCCGCGCGCAGGCAATCGGCGAAACGCTCCGCGCACAGCGGCGTCTGTGCCGAGTGCTTCAGGATCACGGCATTGCCGGCCATGATGGCCGGGATGACGCTGTTCACGGCGATCAGGAAGGGATAGTTCCAGGCCGCGATCGTGAAGACCACACCCAGCGGCTCACGGCGCACGAAACGATCGAAGCCCGCCTTCGGACCCGGATCCAGATCGGCCAGCGACTCGGGCGCGATGTCGATCATGTATTGCGCGCGCTGCAGCGTTCCGGCGATCTCGCTCGGGGCATAGCGGATCGGCCGACCCATCTGCCAGGTCAGTTCCTGTGCCAGCGCATCGCGTCGTGCCTCGAAGTGATCGCAGAAGCGGGCGCACACGGCGGCGCGCTCCGCAACCGGAACGTTGCGCCATGCACGTTGCGCGTAAGCGGCGCGACCCAGCGCCGCATTGATTTCGTCGGGACGCGCGAGGGGACGTTCGCAGTAAACAGACCCGTCGACCGGGCTGATCGTCTTCTGTGTGGCCATCGATGTCTGCCGTCAGATGATTTCGAAGTAGCGCGCCAGCTCCCAGTCCGTCACGTGCCGGCGGAACTCGCGCTCTTCCCACTCACGGCTGGCCGCGAAATGCTCGACGAACTCGCCTCCGAACCACTCGCGCGCCATCGCCGAGGCCTTCAGCCGCTGCGCCGCCTCCCAGAGTGTGCGCGGCAACGCCAGCTCCGCGGGCAACTTCTGGTCGTACGCGTTGCCCTCGATTCGCGGACCGGGTTCGATCCGGTTCTCGATTCCCCACAGCCCGGAAGCGATGGCCGCGGCAAGGCTGACGTAGGGATTGGCATCGGCGGCGGCGACCCGGTACTCGACGCGCTGCGACTTCGCGCTGCCGCAGATGACGCGCAGGGCGCAAGTGCGGTTGTCGACACTCCAGGCCGAGTCGGTAGGCGCCCAGAACCCGGGAATGAGCCGCGTGTAGGAGTTGACGGTCGGGGAGATCAGGGCCAGCAGTTCCGGCATCAGCTTCTGCTGCCCGCCCACGAACCAGCGCATCGTGTCGCTCATGCCGTGCGCACCGCGCGCGTCGTGAAACACCGGCTTGCCGGCCGCATCGCGCAACGAGATGTGGATGTGCCCGCTCTGTCCGGGCCAGTCCATGGACCATTTCGCCATGAAGGTCGCCATCAGCCCGCGCCTTTGCGCGATGACCTTGGCGAAGGTCTTGAACAGCGCCGCCTTGTCGGCCGCGGCCAGCGCCGAGTCCACACCGATCGCCGCTTCGATGACCCCCGGCCCGGTCTCCTCGTGCAGACTCTCCAGCGGCAGGTCCAGCTGCTCGCAGGACTCCAGCAGGGACCGGTAGAACTCGCTCCACACGCTGTTGCGAATCACGCTGTAGCCGAAATTGCCGGGCGCGATCGGCTTGAGAGCGCGGTAGTGCTTCTCGCGCACCGAGTCCGGCGTCTCGTTGAAGACGAAGAACTCGTACTCGAAACCCGCGAACGCTTCGTAACCCATGCGTCGCGCCCGATCCAGCACGCGGCGCAGCAGGCCGCGCGGGCAAACCTGCTCGGCCGCCGCTGCGAACTCGCAGAGGAAGAAAACGACAGGGTCTTCCCAGGGCAGCGCCCGGCAGCTCTCGGGAAGGATGCGCACGGGCGCATCCGGATAGCCGGTATGCCAGCCGGTGTAGCGTACGTTGTCGTACAGCTGGTCTGTGCTGTCCCAACCCAGCACGACGTCGCAGAAGCCGAACTGATGTTCGAGCGCCGATTCGAACTTGGCGCGCGACATGTACTTGCCGCGCAGGATGCCGTCGATGTCGAAGACCCCGACCTTGACGTGCGGGAGTTTGCGTTCTTCGAGGATGGCGCGCGCGTCGGCGGCGGTCCGGACCTGCCTCGGGTTCATCACGTCCCCAGTATAGTCAATGCATCAGGATTGCGGCAGCGCAAACACAAGCAGCGCGCCACCGGGATTGGTGTGCTTCGCGAGGTCCTTGAATGCCCCCACCGCACCCGCACCGGCCGCGGGATCGGTCAGTCCGGCAACCAGCCCCAGGCCCGGCAGTCCGCCGACCCCGGAATACACGCCGACGTACTGTCTGCCGGCGTACTGGTAGGTAAACACGTTACCGACGATTCCCGATGGCGTCTTGAACTTCCACAGCTCGCGTCCGTCCTGCAGTCTCACGGCCTTCAGGTGACCTTCGAGCGTCCCGTAAAAGGCAATGCCACCGTCAGTGCTCAACACTCCCGACCAGACGGCGAACCGCTCGGGACGGATCCATCTGCTGCGGGCGGTTGCCGGGTCCCAGGCCACGAAGTTGCCCAGGCCACCGTGACTGGCGGGCGCGGGAAAGGCACTGACCGACAGCGTACCGGTGGCCTCGCCCGCCGCGACCGGGCGCGATTCGTTCATGCAGGCATGCGTGGCCGGTACGTACAACAGACCGGAAGCCGGGTCGTAGCTCGCCGGCGCCGTGCTCTTCGCGCCGAAGGCTGCCGGGCAGATACCCTCCACGGTCGTACCGGGAGCTGCCGCAGCCGTTGAATATCGAGCGTCGGGCACCGGACGCCCGGAGCGCAGATCGATTCCGCTGGCCCAGTTGGTACCCGGTTCGAACTTGCCCGCGGCGAGCAGCTCGCCGCTGACACGGTTCAAGGTGTAGCCGAATCCGTTGTGATCGAGATGCACCAGTGCGGGGACCGCGCCGCCAGCACGCCTGAGATCGAGCAGCACCAACTCGTTGACGCCGTCATACCCCCACTCATCGTGCGGCGTCATCTGATACACCCAGCGCACCGCGCCCGTATCCAGATCGCGTGCCCAGAGGGCGCAAGACCAGCGGTTGTCCCCGGATCGCCGCAACGGATCGTCAGGTGCGGGGCGACCGCTGCCGTAGTACACGAGTTTGAGTTTCGGATCGTAGGCGTACCAGCCCCAGGTGGAGCCGCCGCCGTGCCGCCACTGCTCGCCGGGCCAGCTGCGCAGCGAGGAATCCCGGCCCACCGGCACCATCTTGCCGTCCGACCAGGTCATCGTGCGGCGCGGATCGACCAACATGTCGGCGTCGGGACCAGCGCTGTACCCCGTCCACGCGAGCTTGCCCGTGTGGATGTCATAGGCGCTGATGCGCCCGCGGGCGCCCTGCGCGCCGCCGGAGATTCCTGTCAATACCTTGTCGCCGAAGACATGCGGCGCGTTGGTGTTTGTTTCGCCCGTGGCGGGATCGCCGTTGCGCACCGACCAGAGCAGCTTGCCGGTGCGCGCGTCGAGGGCCACGAGCGTGGTATCCGCCTGCTGCAGGAATATCTTGCCGTCGCCGTAGGCAAGGCCACGGTTCACGACATCGCAACACATGTGCGCCGGCACTCCGCCGTCCTGAACGGGCTCGTAGCGCCAGCGGATGGTCTGATCCTGCAGGTTGACTGCGTAGACGCGATTCGGGAAGGGCGTGTGCATGTACAGCACGTCGCCGATCACGAGGGGCGATCCTTCCAGACCGCGCAACGTTCCGGTGGCGAGAGTCCAGGCCACCTGCAGCTGACCAACGTTGCTGGCGTTGATCTGCGCAAGCGGACTGTGACGCTGATTGGAATAGTCACCCGACTGGGATGGCCAGTTGGCCGGATCCGCAATCCTGTCGTCCAGATCCGCATCGGCCCGCGCGCTGCATGCAACGGCCACCGCCGCGATCATCGCGGCGGCTTGCATCAACGGTGAACAGGGCCTGCGTCGCAACTCTCCCCCGGCTGCATTGCCGGCCCCTGAGCGCCGACGTCCGGGGTTGATTGTGCCGGTAACTGCAGCCAGGGCGCCACGGCTACGACGTTACCGTGTCCTGAGGAGTCCGCGAGTGGGTACATCTGATGCTGTGGGTTGCGGGCAGTGATCCACACAGGAGAGCCAAATGAAAGCCACCGCAAGCCTGAGTCTCGCCGCCACGCTGCTGCTCAGCGCGGCCGGCGCGCTGGCGCAGAACCCGCCCCCGCCGCCACCCACCCACGAGCCACCCGCCCCGATGCAGGCGACACCACCGTCCACTCCGGGCTCCGCCAGCGGAAGCTCGGCGGCAGCGGATGCCAGTGCGACGCCACAATCCATCGCCAAGGCCTGCAAGCAAGAGGCGGCAGCACAGAAGCTCACCGGCGATGACAGGAAGAAGTTCCTGAAGGACTGCAAGGCGGGCAAAACCACGCGCGAGTCGCAGCCCAAGCCTCAGGGGCAGTAGCACCGAGGTTGGCGACTCCGGCGGCGAGTCGCTGCGGATGACGGGCAGGCCGCGTCACGGTTTGACCCGTCATTCGGGAGCATGAAACAATTCTCACGCACCGGCTCATTGCGCCGGCGATGCGGGATTCTCCATGCATCCGAAGATCATCCGGGCGGGTCGAGCGCTGTCCACGCGTAGGGTGGTGCAGGTCATGCTCGCCGCGAGTCTGGTGGGCAGCCCGGTCGCGCCGGCGGTCGATGCAACCGCATCCGGGGTAGCCCCGGGCAGCTTGCCCGGGGCCACGTCGTCCGATCCGGCTCGCGCGGGTATCTGGAAGGCCGTGGTGCCGCCCACCGGCAGCATGCAGGGCGAGTTCGATGGCAACGATCCGATCGGGCTGTCCGCGGGAGTACTCGTCCCGGCCGACTGTTCCATCAACTGGGTCGACCCCGACACACGCAAGCTGTACTGCTTCTCCAGCGCCACCTCGCTCGTATTCTTCCAGACCGCGCCTCACACTTACCTGGAGCAGGCGCGCCGCAGCTGGCGCAGCCTGGGCCGGGCGGCGCGCTGATGCGCGCCCAGACCCGCGGGAGGACTCCCATGCTCAAGCGCATGCCGCTGATCGTTGCCACCCTGTTCGCCGTGACTGCGCTCGCGTCCGCTGCAATCGGCGCTGAGGCGGAGAAGACGGCAGCGGCCACAACTGCGCCGGCCGACGCGCAGTTCGGCGGCCAGTGCGTGGAAGGGCTGGCTCAGGGTCAGCACATTCTCACCAGCTGCTCGGTCACCTGGACCGACAAGGACGGCAAGCTCTACTGCTTCAAGTCGGATGCCGCGAAGAGCGCGTTCCTGCAAAGCCCGCAGGACAATCTCGAGCGCGCCCGCGCCTTCGTCGCCGCTGACGCGGTCCAATCCACCGAGCAGGCGATGCAGAACTACGAAAGCGCCGACGCCGAAACTCTCGTCAAGAGCCACATCGAATCCGCCATGGCCGCCAACGGCGGTGTGTATCCGCACGAGGACGAGCTCACGGGCGAGCCGCTCAAGCTGGCATTCGACGGGATTGACTTCACCCGCACCATCGACGGCTACGGCTTCTTCCCCGACGTGAAGTTTCACGTGCAATCCGACGCCGACAAGAAATACCTGATCGACTACTGGGTGGTGCCCGAAGCCGGTCAGCTGCAGATCCGCGAGATCCGCATCTACCGCGCGCCGGAGAAGGTGGACGGCAAGTGGCAGGCAGTCACCCGCCAGCCGGTGCCGTGGTGGTGGATTCCGGCCTCGGAGCATCCCGGGCACATGGCGGAGAAACGCAGCTGGGAAGTGATGTCGGCAGTGGAGGACCACGCGTTGCGGCAGACCTCGAAGAGCGACGGCATCTTCCGGCTCAAGGACGACAAGACGGGCCAGGATCTGGCGCTGCGCTTCGTGGACACCCACCAGCCCATCCGCAAGCTCGATGAGGACGGTCACTACTTCGCCTGCACCGACTTCCGCGTCGCCGGCACGAAGGACCAGATCTACGACATCGATTTCTGGCTGACCGAGAAGGACGGCAAGATGGTCGTGGACAAGACCCGGGTGCACAAGGTGCCGCAGCTCAAGAACGGCCAGTGGATCCAGGTCCCGCGCTACAGCTTCAAGGACCTGGGCGAATCGAAGGTCGTACCGTAGCCGCCCTGTCCGAACCGCAGCCAGCGCACCGCCAGCGGCGGAATCAGCAGCAGCGTCACCAGCGTCGACGACACCAGTCCTCCGAGAATGACGACCGCCATCGGGCCCTCGATCTCGTGACCCGGCTGATGCAGCTGCAGCGCGACGGGCAATAGCGCAAGACCCGTCAGCAGCGAGGTGAGCAACACCGGAGTGAGGCGCTCCTCGGCACCTCTCAGGGAGGTCCGCAGGTCCCAGCTCTCGGACTCTTCCCGCACCAGATGATCGAAGTGCGATACGAGCAGGATGGTATTGCGTGCCGCCATGCCGAACAGCGCCACGAAGCCCACCATCGAACCCAGTGTCAGCGTGCCGCCGGTGACCGCCACGGCGGCCACGCCACCAATGAGTGTGCTGGGTAGCGCCAGCAGTACCAGCATGACATGCCGTGTGCGCCCGAAAGCCAGGGCCAGGAACAACACGATCAACATGCACGCAGCTATCGAATGCAGCAACAGCTCGCGCGTGGCGGCGGATTGTGCTTCCGCAGCGCCGCCATAGCGCAGATACACCCCGGGCGGCAGATCCACTTTCTCGGCGATGGCCTTGCGTGCCTGGCGCGCGTAGCCCGCCTGGTCGGCTCCCTTGGGGGAGGCCACCACGATCTGACGACGCAGGCCGTCCTGGTGATCGATCAGACTGCGTTCCTGGATGACTTCGACACGTGCCACCTTCGAGAGGGGCGTGAGTGCGCCGTCCCGCCCGCGTAATAGAAGGCTCCCCACCGACTGGGGATCACCGCTGACGCCGGCGATCCGCACCACTACCGGCACGCTGCGATCCGCCTGATTCAATTCGGCCGCCACGCTGCCGTGATACGCGGCGTTCACGGTCTGAAGCACATCGGCCGCCTGGAGCCCGTAGACGGCGAGTTGCTCTGGCAGCAGATGGATGCTGAGTTCCACCTGACGCGGTGGCACCGTGAGACGCACGTTGCCGCTGTCCGGCAGGTGCTGCAGTACCTCGACGATGCGGGCGCCCACACGATCGTCCGCATCCAGATCGGAGCCGATGACGCTGATCGTGAACGGCGCGGACTCACCCGAGAGTGTCTCGCCGATCCGCTCGGCCAGCACCGAGTAGATCTCCACCAGCTGATTCGGAAAGTCATCGAAGACATCGCGGATGGCAGCATCGATCTCCGCGGCGGTGCGGCCCCGCTCCGGGTCGATCTGCACCTCGAACTCGCTCTTGTTGGGGGCGTCCGGATCCTGGCCGTTCTCGGCGCGACCGATCTGCTCGGCCACGCTCTTCACCCCGGGGATGGCCATCAGCCCCCTGCTGATCTCCTTGCCGATTCGCGAAGTCTCCGCCAGCGACACGCCAGGCCGCAGCGATGCATGCGCGATCAGATAGTTCTCGCGGAAGTCGGGTAACAGGCGCGCGCCCAGCAGCGGCAGCAGCACGACGCCAGCGAGCCCGCTGCAGATGACGATGGCGAACAGCGCTCTGGGCCGTTCGTTCAGCCAGACGATCGTGTCGTTCTGCCAGCGCTTGAGCGTGCGCAGAAAGGCCGCCTCCGACCTGGGCTGGTGGGTGGCCATGGCGATGGCACACAGTGCCGGCGTGGCGCTCATGGCGACCAGCAGCGACAGGGCCACAGCGAGCAGGAAGGCGATCGACAGAGGGCGGAAGAAGGAACCCTGCAGTCCGGTCATCAGGAGGATGGGCAGGAACGCGACAGCCACCGCCGCAGTGGCGTAGAACACCGGGCGCCGGACTTCGAGGGAAGCATGCATGAGCAACTCGCCGATGCTGGCGGAGCGCTCACTTGCACTGGCACCACTCGCATTGCGACGCCGCCGCAGGATGTTCTCCACGTCGATGACCGCGTCATCGACCACCACACCCAACGCCACGACCAGTCCGCCAAGCGTCATCGTGTTCAGGCTCAGGCCGAGACCATCGAGGATCCACACGGTGGTGAGCAGGGTCAGTGGAATCGCACTGAAGGACACGAACGCGCCGCGCCAGTCGCGCAGCGTGACGATCAGCAGCGCGATCACCAGTACGGTGCCGATGAGCAGCGAGTTGCGCAGCTTCTCGATCGCGCTCTCGATGAAGCTCGCCGGCCGCAGCAGGCCGGGGTGATACTGCACACCCTGCTTCTGCAGCGACGGCGCGATCGAGTCGAGGCGCTGTTCCAGCGCGCGTGTGACCTCCAGCGTGTTGGCACCGAACTGCGTGGAGGTTTCGATCAGGATGCCGGGCTTGCCGGCGATCAGCGCATCGCCAAAACGCGGCTCGGGCCCATCGGCGATCGTGGCGATGTCACCGAGCCGTACCGGGTTGCGCTCATGAGTCGTGATGACAGCCGCTGCCAGTGCTTCGGGTGTGGCCCCCGGAGCCTGTGCCTGCAGCACGATGCGTTGTGTCGCGGTCTCGACGTAGCCGCCGCCGATGAGCGTCGTCGCGCGCCGGGCGGTGGCCAGCACGTCCTCCAGCGACACCCCCGCCGCGGCCATGCGGACCGGGTCGACCAGGATCTGCCGCTCGCGGACCGCGCCACCGAAGATCTGGGCCTGGGCGACTCCCGGAACCGCGAGGATCTGCGGCTTGACGATCCATTGCACCAGATCGCGCAGCTCGATGGGGGACAGCCGATCGCTGGTGTAACCGAAATGCACCAGGTATTCCATCGAGGAGCTGAGCGGCGAGAGCAGCGGTGCGCCCACTCCCTCGGGCAGCGATCCGGCGAACTCCGCGAGTCGCTCGGTGATCACCTGGCGCTGCACGTAGGGATCGCCACCGCGATCGAACACCACCTGGATCGCGGACAGGCTCTGACTGGAAGTCGAACGCACCGTCGCGACATTCTCGGTGCCGGCCAACAGACCTTCGAGGGGCCGGGTGACCAGAGCCTCCACCTGGGTCGCATCCAGACCCGGCGCCTCGGTCTGGATCAGAACGTGTGGCGGGGCGAAATCGGGAAAGACATCGAAGCGAGCTTCACGCAGCGCGGCCGCACCGAAGATAGCGATGAGGCAGGCGAGTGCCGTGACGATCCGCGGGTTGGCCAGGGAGGCCCGGACGATGGCGGCCAGCATGACTCGTTCGCCCTAGTCGTCGTCTTCGTCGGCGGGCCGTGAACCGACCCCTTGCATCGACCACAGCACTCCAGCGCCACGAACGACTATCAGATCGTCGTCATCCACTCCCTGCACCAGCCAACCCTCGCCGTATGGCATCACCAGCGTGACTTTCACGGGAGCGAACTGCGCCTTGCCATCGGCCGCACCATCCGGATTTGCGTTGCCCGGACCGGAAGTCCCGGAAGTCGACGTGGCCGGCGTGCGCTGTTTGCCGCGCAGCTCCTTGTAGACGTACGCGCCGTTTTCGTCGTAGAGCAGCGCCTCGCGCGGCAGGATCATTCCCTTGTGCTGCGTGGTCAGCAAGGCCACCGGAAGAATCGCACCAGCAGCCACGCCGGCCGGGGCAGCCTCTGCCTCCACCAACAGGCCGGCTCCCTGCACTTCAGCCGATTGTCGCAAGGCTCCCAGGACCCGCGCGGGAATCTCGGCCCCGTCCAGGTTCAGCAGCGCCTGGTGTGGCAGCTCCCCGAGACTGTGCTGGCCCGGAAGATTCACACGCACGAGCAGGCTGTGACCCCTGAGGCAGTCATCGATCAGTTTCTGCCGCGCCACCGGTGCCAGGGCCGCAACCGGACCCCATCGGAGCGTGAACCGCGCCAGTGCCGATTGCGCCTCGGCGTGCGCCTTGGCCTGCTCCGCCTGCGCGGACTCGAGCATTTTCTGTGACGCCCCCGCCCCGGCGCTGAACAATCCCTGCACTCTGCGCAGCTCGGCTGCAGCCGCCCGGTCGGCATGCTCCGCCGCCGACATCTCACCCACGTCCTGGATGAGCGCGCCCGGGTCGAGGACCTGGCCCAGTGCCGCTACGCGTGCCGGCGCCTGACCCGCGACCGGCTGTGCGACCACCACTCCCACGGCGCGCTGCTGTCCGGCGGTCAGCGTCGGCAGACCGGCCTTGCCGGGGGCGACTGCATCGTCGTCATCGTTGGCCGCCGCGCCGGAAACCACCAGTAGAAGCACACAAGCCGGAAGCAGTGTTCGCCATGTTTTGGGAAACATCATGAACCCGACTCCGAAGCCACTACTGCCAAGGGCTTCGTGAGCGCCAGTTCCGGCCCTGAGAGCGGAGCGCGCACCACATCCTCCAGGGCGTTGCGGGCAGCCTGCAGCTGCGCTTGCATCCGCACGGCTTCCAGCTGTGCACGCAAGGCGATGATCCGGGCAGCGAGGTGCTCCTGCGCCAGCGATTCGCCAAGACGCTCGGCAAGCTGCGCCTGCTGCTCCTGCCGGCGTGCCGCAGCTACCTGGCGGTCCGCGGCCTCGGCGGCGCTCCGAGCCAGCTTCTCGCCGCGCTCGGCGGCGGCGATCTCTCCGTAGATACCGGCCTGCACATCGAGCATGTGCTGGCCAGCAACCTCGCGCGCAGCGCGCGCCGCGGCAATCTCGCCCCGATTGCCATTCAGCGGCAGCGTGAAACCCACATCGAACGGAAACTTGGCGATGCCGTGATCGTAGTAGTAGCCGGGCGACAGCTGCACCTGCGGATACTGCCGGACGACGGCCAGATGGAAGCGCGCCTCAGCCATGGCGTATTGCTGGATGGATACTGCCAGGTCCGCGCGCGACAGCAGGGCCTGCTCGCGAGTGTGCTGCCATTGTGACTGATCGAGCTGCGGCGGCACGCCCCAGTCCGGCCAGCTGAACTGCACGTCGTCGAGAGCCTGCGGTGGCATACCGATCGCTCGCGCCACGGCCGCTTGTGCTGTTGCCGCTGACACGCGCGCCTGCACCTGCTGCTGTTCGATCTCGATGGCAGCCTGCTCACTTGCCAGCCATTCGCTCGGCGCGTCCTCACCGGCAGCAACACGCTGTTTCCCGATCTCGAGCAGCCGCTGCTGCAGCTGCGCCAGTTGTTCGAGCACAGTCAGGCTGCGCCGCGCCTCCTCCCACGAGGACAGGGCCCCGGCCAGCTCGCGGCGCACGGCCCAGGTCTGATCCATCAGCTGCAGCCGTGCGGTGCCCGTGTCGAGCTGCGCGATTTCGATCTCCAGGTGCCGCCGGCCCGGCGAGCGCAACAGCCAGTCGAGGCTGACGCCGTACAGCCAAGGGTGGGAATCGTGTCGCGCGTACTCCGACTGCAACGTCAGATCGGGATTGGGCACCTCCCGTGCCGTCAGCTCCTGGGCCAGCGACTCCTCCACCTGCGCGCGGGCCACCGCAAGCTGGGTGTTCTGGACCAGGGCGATCGCCAGGAGCTGCGCGCGATCCCATTCCAGGGGCGGCCACTGCTCGGCAGCCGACGGCAGCCACTCGCCGACGCGGTCGCGCAGGCGCGGCTCGGTGAGCCGACGGGTCGCGAAATCCGCGGCACTGCTGCCCGGTTGCAGCGGAGCGGGCTGATAGTGCGTGCAGGCGCCCAGGAGCGCCACGAGCACGACCAGCGTGCTCCGGCACAACTGCCTCACGCGCCCCCCCGAGTCTGTTTTCTGCCTACGAGCCTGGATCGGGCGGTGGAGGCGGTGCTCCGAACTTGTAGCCGGGGTCACCATTGTACTTGGAGCGGATGAACGTCAGGAGCTTCCACAGGTCGTCGGCGTTCTTGATGATGCCGCCCATGGGAGGCATGGGACCCACGACGTTCTCGTGACCCTTGCGGGCGTAGCCCTTCTTCTGCAGCTCGTCGCTGCCGAGTGTGATCAGCCGCGCCAGGGTGTCGTCATCGCCACCGTAAACCCATACGTCGTTGGTCACAGGCGGACACATGCCGCCACCGCCGCCACCGCCATGACAGCCACTGCAGGCGTAACTCAGGAAGAGTTTGCCACCCTCGGCGGCGATGTCCTCCTGAGTGTCCTTGTAGGGGTTGGCCAGCTTGCCCTTGGGCGTATTGTTGATCAGGTCCACGGGCGTGGTCTTCGTGTAGTCCACGGCCGGAGCGTCCCCACCCGCCCGCACTTCGGTGATGCCGATCGCCAGGGCCAGTGTCAGCCCGCCTAGAATCGCAATTCGTCTCAGCACGGTAACTCCACCTTGTCAGGTACGTTTCCTGTTGACTGTCGTCCCGTCCACTGCGTCGGGCACCGCGGTACCCTTGCGGACGTACTGGCTGCTCAGCCGGATTTGCTCGCTCCCCGCTGTGCGGCCTCCTGCAGAACCCTCACGACCGCATCGCTGTTGTTGGATTGCGCGATACTCAGCGCGGTGCGCCCGTCCTCGCTACGGGCATCCGGGTCCGCGCCCGCCTTCAGCAGCAGCCCCACCGTTGACGGGTGGTTGCTCGCGGCGGCGATCATCAAAGCCGTCACGCCTCCGGGATTGCGCGCATTCACCTGCGCGCCATGCTCGAGGAGCCAGCTCGCCAGTTCGTTGGATCCGGCGATCGCGGTCAGCATGAGCGGAGTGTAGCCACCGTTCGCCACCGGTGCATTCACATCCGCGCCGCCAGCCACCAGCGCCTGCGCCGATTTGATCTTGGCATTCTGCGCGGCGATGGCCAGCGCGGTGAGATTGTCGCCGTTCGTGGGTTCAAGCCTGGCCCCATGCTTGAGCAGCATTTCGACCATCTGCGCGTCGTCATTCCAGGCCGCATACATCAGCGGCGTCCAGCCGGTGCGGTCGACGAGATTCACGTCAGCCTTGCGGTTCGCCAAGTACGTGGCCAGCTCCGCGAAACGGAACCGGATCGAATTGATGAGGGGCGTATAGCCTTCGCCGTCCTGGGAGTTGACGTGCGCGCCGTGCGCCAGCAGGTAGTGCACGCGGTCGGGATCGTTCGCCACCACCGCGTTGGCCAGCTCGGCATCGGGATCGGCGCCCTGTGCCAGCCACTTCTTCAGCTGCGCCATCTTCGTGGCGCGCTCGCGGGCGATATCGGCCTGCGAGGATTCTTCCTGCGGCAGGGGTTTGTACGGTCCGTGCGCCGGCAGGTCCCCCGAGACGGTGCAGGTGTCGCACTGCACGAGAGGCACGCCGTAATCGGTCAGGATCTGCCGGATCTGATCCTTGCTCTGCTCGAGGGCGGTCTCGATCAGTGACCTGAGCTCCGGCCGTCCGCGCGGCACCGCCAGCGCCATGTCGAATTCCAGCGGAATCTGATCCTCCATGCGGTTGATGGGCAGCAGGGTGAGCGGTGCCTTCTGCATCTTCTGGTAGTAGCCGGCCATGGGTCCCCAAGCCGCGGCCACGTCCAGTTTGCCGTCGATCACCTGCTGGACCTGGTAGGAGGGCTGGTTCTCGGCAACCTCATCGGCGTTGTGACTGAGATAGTGGATCACCGTGTTGGCGACCACCTTGTGTTCGGCGAGCGCCATGCGGGCCGCTGACACCTGGAACACGCCGATCCGCAGCTTCTTCAGCGCCGGGTCGTCCAGGCTCCTGATGTCGATGCCCTTGTCGTTGCGATAGGCGAGTACGAACGTCGAGCGGTAGAGCGGCTTCAACACCACCGCGCCTTCCGTGTCGGTGGCCATGTCCATCCACAGATCGCAGTTGCCCTCGGAAAGCGTCGTGCGCATCAGGCCGCGCTCGATGGACGGCCGCCAGTAGTAGTGAATACTGACCCCGGCCGCCTTGCCGATCACTTCGGCGATCTTGTTCTCGAAGCCCGCACCGTTCTGGTCTGACAGCGGCATGTTGCCGGGATCGGCGCACACCGTGAGCGAGCCAGGGCTCGCCGCGAACACGCCGCCACCGAGCGCCACGCACGTGGCGGCGAAGGTGGCACTGCGGACCAGGCGTTTCATCCCCTCATGCATGGCTGTTCTCCGCGCCGGCAGCATCACTGCCGTCCAGCGTGCTCAACGCAGGTAGCAAGTGTCAATCCCGGCGCGGCAATTAAGTCAAGCGCGCGGTGCCCAAAGAAAAGCCCGGTGGCTTGCGCCACCGGGCCGTTTCTTCACTTCCGATCTTCAGCGGGTCACTCGACCCTGAACGTGTAGAGCGTTCCGCCCTGCGGAATGTGGTTCAGGCCGGCCGCCTTGGTCATGGCGGTCGCGCCGATGGCTCCGAACTTGTCGTTCAGATCCAGGCCCGCGGTGACCGGCAGGCCGATCCAGCCGCCGATACCCGACCACACCGAGATGTACTGCTTGCCCTTCACGGAGTAGCTGATCGGGTTGCCGATGATGCCGGACCCGAGCTTGCGGGACCACAGCACCTTGCCGGTCGCCCGGTCCACGGCACGGAAGTCACCACCCAGGCTGCCGTAGAAGGCCAGCCCGCCAGCCGTCACCAGCGCGCCACCCCAGTTCGGATACTGGTCGGGCACTTCCCACTCGGTCTTGCCGGTGACCACGTTGAACTTCTTGAACTTGCCGGTCACGCCGGGCTTCTCGGGATACATGTACACGTTGGCGAACACGTACACCGTGCCCTGCTGGGTGTGCGAACGCTGCTGCGGCTCCAGTTCCATGCACCAGTTGTTGGTCGGAACGTAGAAGTTCGCCGCATCGGTCGGATCCACCGCCACCGGCTGCTGGTCCTTGCCGCCCATCGCCGACGGACAGGCCTGCGTGTTCACGCCGACCTTCAGGGGCGAGTGCTCGGCGACCTTCACCGGGCGACCGGTCTTCATGTCGACCTTCTCCGCCCAGTTCACCGTCACGTACTTGTTGGCGCGCAGCAGCGTGCCATCGGTACGGTCGAGAACATACGCGAAGCCGTTGCGGTCGAAGTGCACCAGCGACTTGTGCATCTTGCCGTCTACGTTCAGGTCAACCAGCACGACCTCGTTGATGCCGTCATAGTCCCACTGGTCGAATGGAGTCATCTGGTAGACCCAGGAGGCCTCGCCCGTATCCACGTTGCGGGCGAAGATGCTCATCGACCACTTGTTGTCGAACTTGCCGCTGTTGCAGTTCTCCTGCGTGAGCGGTTCGGCGCAACGGAACTGTGGCGCCCACAGGCCCGGGTTGCCGGTGGCGTAGTAGATCATGTGCAGGTCGGGGTCGTAGGCATACCAGCCCCACGCCGCGCCACCGCCACGCTTCCACTCGTCGCCCGGATAGGTGCTGATGCCCAGATCCTTGCCGGCCTTGCCGTACTCGGGATGCGCCTTGTTGGTGTTGGCCGTCAGACACACGTCCTTGTCGCTGCCGGTCGAATGGCATTCCCAGACCTTCTTGCCATCGGCCAGCGAGTAGGCGGTCACACGGCCGCGGGCCGCGAACTCGTCGCCGCCGAAGCCGATGAACACCTTGTCATTCGCGATGATCGGCGCCGGCGTGATGGTCTCGCCGTGCTCCGGCCACGCATGCTTGACTACCCACTTCTCCTTGCCGGTGCTCGCGTCCAGCGCGATCACATAGCCGTCGAGGGTGCCGAACACGAGCGTGCCGCTCGCGTACGACAGACCACGGTTGACGGTGTCGCAACAGGCGCGCGGCACTGCCGACTCATCGCGACCGCTGCTCTTGGTGTAGCTCCACACCTGCGCGGGATGGTCCGGATCGCTCAGATCCAGCGCCTGCACGATGTTCGGCCAGCCGCTCTCCAGAAACATCATCGGCTTGCCGCCCACGTCGCTGATGACCAGGGGCTGTCCCTCATGGCCGCGCAGCGTGCCGCTGGACTGCGCCCAGATCATCTGCAGGTTCCTGACGTTGCCGGTGTTGATGTCCTTGAGCGCGCTGTAGCGGTTCTGGTTCAGATCACCCGCCGGTGCGCCCCACTGATTCGGATCCTTGAAGCGTTGGAATTGCTCCGCGTCGGATCCGGCTATCGACGTGCTGCTGGTCGCGATGAGCGCCGCAGCAGCGGCGAACCCTCCGACCTTCACAAGTAAGGAACGGTACTCGTATCTCATATCTCCTCCAGCTTATGGTTCTCGAGCAATACGACCGCCCCCCTGCTCGCCACCTATTGCGAGTCATCAGCAGGCCAGGCTGCCCGTGGCATGACATGCTGGCGGACGCATGTCTGGCACGCTCTATTTTCGGCGCATATCAATACACCCGCCCTGCACGGACCGCAACCGCAAAAATGGCAGGAATACGGCGGTGTAACGCCGCGGCGCGGAATTGATGCGCAGGCGAACGCAGAGTGTGTCAGGAATGGGATGACGGCCTGTCGCGGCGCCAGATGCAGCCTCTCCCCGCTGCATGGAGGTTTGCCGGAAGCCGCACGTTGGTCATCGATTCAAGCTGGTGTTGATGTGCCATTCCGGTACACACTGCTCCATCGTCGGTGCATGGTGATACAGTCCTCTGGTGTGCAGCGCGCTCACTCGAGCCGTTCGCCTCGGCTCGAAGCCCTTGTGTCCGGGGAGCGATGCGCGACCAAGGTCAGTCGTACGCGAAACCGCGGTGATGGGCGGTCACCCGTCAGAACCACGAAGCGCCAGCTTGGCCGTGGTTCATCCTGAAGGAGACGCGTCGGCAGGCGGGCCTCAGTGGTCCAGCACCACGCCCCACGGCGAGCGGCCCGTGGCAACTCTGCCCACCACCTTGAGATCAGCGGTATCGACGATGGTCACGTCGTTCGATGAACCATTCGCAGTGTAGAGCCGCCGGCCATCCTTTGACAGGGCGATGCCCCACGGGCGATGCCCCACGGGGATTTCCTGAACCAACTTACGATCCGGGACCGACACGACGGCCACTGTGCCGCCGCGGCCGGTGCTGACGTACAGACGGCCGCGCGCCGCGTCGATCACGACACCCATGGGTTTTGCCTCGGGCCGAAGTTGCAACAACCTCGTGGCGGGTGCATCGGTAGTGATGGAAATCTGCGAAAGACTCGAATCGAGTTCGCCGGTGATGTACGCAGTCCTGCTGTCGGTGGAGAAGGCAGCATCGCGCGGCCGCTTGCCCACCGCGATGGTTCGCACGACTTTCAACGAACTCGCATCGATGATCGAAACGGCATTGCTCGCCTCGCTCGTGATCAGGATGAAATGGCCATCCGGCGTGACGCGCGCGCCCTCGGGCTCGTTCCCCACGGGAATCTTCGCAATCACCTTGCCGGCTGCGATATCCACCACCGACACGCCGGCCGAATCCTCATTGGAAATGAAGAGACGCCGCCCGTCCGGGCTGATGTCGAACTGTTCCGGGTCGGAGCCTGACTGCAGTACCTTCTGCAACTTCAGCGTCGCGGTGTCGATGACGCCGATGCCGTCGGCCGCCAGATCATGCTTGCGCTGCGCGCACTCCTTCTCCGGTACCGTCGGTCCGCACTTCGGCAATCCGCTGACCGCGACATAGAGGTGCTTGCCGTCCGGGCTGAGCTTCAGTCCGCGCGGCCGCTTGCCGACATCAACCGTCGCAATCACCTTCGCACCTGCTGTATCGATCACCGTAATCGAGTCGTCGTCCTCGTTGGACACATAGGCTCGCTCGGCGGACGCGATCAGCGGCACCGCCAGCAGCGCGAGGCCCAGGGCCAGGCACGCGGGGCGCCGGGTAGCT
>Ga0335070_10000985_pt1 | contig 32586 bp, 34 predicted proteins | sample Lox_Sample_13_FD_206722 | JGI IMG/M metagenome (GOLD analysis project Ga0335070, IMG submission 206722) | Soil microbial communities from Loxahatchee National Wildlife Refuge, Florida, United States - Lox_Sample_1.3 | ecosystem: Environmental > Terrestrial > Soil > Wetlands | place: USA...
GAAGGCCGGCACCTGTTGCGCCGGCGCCGGCATCGGGCGGCCAGCGCCGCGCCTCAGTGAATGGCCTCGCCAGAGGCCGGCGTCGCCCGTTCGATCTCGGCGATCGCATCGCCGACCAGCCGCCAGACATTGGCGCCGATCTCGTCGCCCTCGCTGGCCAGTTGGCCGCTGTGCGCGGCCGCCTCGGCGACGGCGCCGTCGCGGCCGTAGCGGCGGATCATGGCGAGCGCCGCCCTGACTATCTCGCGTTCGGTGACCATGGTCGGGTCTTCCCTGGAAATCTGAAGCAGGTCGTCGGCCCGTGCCGCCCGCAGACCGATCAGCCGCGTCCTGAGCACGCGGGAAAAAACCCGAAAGGGCGGAAAGTTCCCGAGCGGCATGTCGGGCAATGCACGCCTCTCGGGATTGCCCTAAGCTAATCCTAGCGTGATCCGCAGTTCCGGCAGAGGAGGGGTCCGTCATGGCCAAGCGCCGCCGCGTCGCCAAACGCACCAAATGTCGTCCGGCCCGTACGCCGCTCGCCAGTCTCCGTACCGCCAAGCCGCGAACGGCCAAGCCGCGGCGCAAGCCGGCGACGCGCCGGCCGGCCGAGACGGCGTCGGTCCTGACGCTCGACGAGCTGGCCCGGCGCGACCCGATCCCGCCGACCGAGGCCATGCCGGCCGCGCTGCGCGCGATGCTCGAGCCGGCGCCCGCCGGCGCCTGCTACGTCGAGTCGGAGCGGCCGCCTGCGCTGCGTGCGCGCAGCACGGCGATCGGCCGCGGCGCGCGCGGCCGAATCTGGCAAGCGCGCCTCGAGGGCGGCAGCGGGCGGCTCATGGCCGGGCGCGCGGGGCTGGCCCAGGGACGTTTCAGCCCGACGACGCTGGCGCGCGGCGGCCGTCGCGCCGCCAGCCTGGCGAGCCATCGGCCGGCCTGGGTCACGACCGAGTTCCTGCCGCGCCTGACGCCGCGCCGCCGGCTGACCACCACGGCGGTGGGCGCGCGTGCCGCGCGTACCGACGCGCCGGTCATGCACACGATGGACGCGGTGATCGAGGGCTTCGCCATCGGCTGGCCGTGGCACTGCGTCGGCAAGGTGCAGGGCGGTTTCGACACCGATTTCGACCGCCCGCGCACGACCGGCACGGGCGTTCTGGTCGGCCGCAATGTCCTGCTCACCGCGGCGCACCTGGCGATCTGGGATCGCGGGCCCGGGCAATGGTGGATGCGTTTCTTTCCTGGCTGGCGCGACGGGCCCGATCCCAAGCTGGGCAGCGCCTTCGTCGAGGAGTTCCGCGGACCGGGGCCGCAGTCCAACCCGAACAGCAACGATTTCGTCGTCTGCAAGCTTTACGATCCGCTCGGCGACGCGCTCGGGTTCTTCGGCACGATCTGGTCGTCCGACGACGACTTCTACTACGACCGCCATTGGACGAGCATCGGCTATCCGGACCACACCTATGGCGGGCAACGCCCGACCTTCGACCTCGACGTCGAAGTGCAGGACATCGACAACAACGGCGACGGCCGCGAGATCGAGATCGCGCTCAACGACTATCTGCTCAACGGCGGCTGGTCGGGCGGCCCGCTCTTTGGCTGGTTTCCCGAATTGGATCCGCGGGTTATCGGGGTGTGCAGCGGCTGGGACGCCGACGGCTGGGATCCCTATCGCGCGGTCTTCGCCGGCGGCGGCCCTCTGATCAACTACGTCCACGCCGCGCGACAGGATTGGTCCTAGCCGGCCGACCGGCGATCACGCAGGAATGATTGGCGGCCCTCATCGCGGGCTTTGGCCGCTGCGTGCCCTCGCCTAGAATTGCCAAAGCGGCTTGAGGCGGCCCGCGGACATACCCCAGCTCTGCTGCCCGCCGGATCATGCGATGGATGACATTTCCGCCAAGATCACCGACAAGACGACAAGGGCTTTCTATGACTATTGGAAGGATAGAAAGGCCGGGGGCCAACTGCCACGCTGGCACGACTTCGATCCGGTCGAAATGCGCGACTGGCTGGGGTGGATCAATGTCGTCGAAGTTGCGGGCGAAGGCGACGGCTGTCGCTTCCGCTATCGGGTGCACGGGGATCAACTGAGCGACTTTCTCGGCGTCGAGATGACCGGCAAGTTCGCCGACGAGATCCCGCGCGCCAGCGTCCGCGAGCGGGCGATGGCGGGGTATCGCGTCGTCGCGGACAAGCAGGCGCCGGATCTCGTTCGCTACGTCGATACCCACGCGAACGAACGGTTGGTCCGGGTAGAGCGACTGACCGTGCCGGTGCTCGACGGCGACACGATGCTGCTCGTTTCCTTCTTCCGGTTCGAGCCCTGACGGGCCGCCCGCCGTGAGCCGCGCCGATCCGAAAATCGACGATGCCTTCCTTCGGGGGCTGTACCAGCACTGGAAGTCGAAGCGCGGCCGCCGGCCCTATCCGAAATGGTCGGACTTCGACCCGCTCGAGCTCAGGCCGTGGCTCGGGTTGATCAATGTGGTCGAGGTCGAGCCTGCGACGCGGCGCTTCAAGTTCCGCATCTTCGGCCAGAGCGGCGCGTCCCTGCTCGGCGTCGAGCTGACCGGCCGTTATGCCGACGAGCTGCCCGACTACGTCGTGCTCGCCGACTACACCACGCTCATCGAGACCGGCAAGACCATCTACAAGGTGCGCGAGATCGGCATGCCGGGCGGCCGGACCATGCGGCTCATGCGCCTGCTCATGCCGCTGTCCGCGCGCGGCGACGCCCTCGACATGATTCTGTCGGCGATCCGCTTCGAGTGAGTGGGCCGCTCGGGCCGGCGTCCGGTGCGGCTCTCAGTGGGCGTGGCCGTGCGCGGCGGCCTTGGCGCGCTGCTCGTCGTGCCATGTCCCCATCAGCGTAAACAGGCGCACGATGTCGGGTGGGCTCCGGTCGCCGCGGAACTCGCGATAGGCGGCGTTGACGTTGATGAAGATGCGCTCGGCGTCGCCCCAGTCGCGGAACTCGGCCCAGGCGATGTCGCGTGCCGCCTCCTCGTCGGTCATGCCGGCATCGAAGCGCTTCTTCGCCTCGGCGCGGGTGAACTCGAGGTAATGCTTTAGAGCGCGCACCGCGGCCTTGTCGGTGATCGGGCCGTGGCCCGGCACGACCGTCTCGACATCCCAGGACAGGATCAGGTCGCACGCCTTGATCCAGTTGCCGATCGGCCCCGCCCACACCGCCGGGTGGCCGCCCACGAACAGGATGTCGCCGGTGAAGACGGTACGATCCTCGGGCACGTAGACGAGCGCGTCGCCGCGCGTGTGCGCCGGACCGACCTCGACGACGCGCACGGTCTTGCGCCCGACGTGCAGGTCGAGCGTGCCGTCGAAGGTACGGGTCGGCGGCGTGTGCACGATGCCGCCGAAATCGAAGCGGCTGCCCATGACCTCGTGGAGGAAGGCGCCGGCGACGCCGAGCGCACGCCATTCGCGCATCATGCCGGCAAGGCGCTCGGGCGGCAGCTCCTCCATCTCCTCGGCGCAGCGGCGCGTCGCGACGATCTCGGCGCCTTTCACCAGCTGATTGCCGAAGGTGTGGTCGCCATTGGCGTGGGTGTTGATCAGCGTGCCGATGCTCGCCGCGGCCGGCGCGGCGCGGCGCATGGCGTCGAGCATCTCGCGCGTCAGCCTGAGGTCGAAGAGCGTGTCGACCAGGAGCGACCGGCCCTCGTCGACCAGCAGGCCGGCATTGCTCCAGCCCCAGCTGCCGTCGGGTTGCAGATAGGCGTAGCAGCCATTGCCGAGATCGTGCAGACCCTTGGTGTAGGCCCATTTGGCCATACCGAGATCCTCCCCTAAGCCGGGGCGACCTTAACACAGCAGGATGGGCGGATCACGGCCGATGCAGCCTGACCTAGGCCGCCAAATGCTCGAAGGCGTCGCGCGCGCCGGCCACGCCCACGATGTGGCGCTGATGCCAGCAGGCGTAGAACAGCAGCGACCACTGGCCGGCGCTGCTGCGGCCGTCGCGGCGCGCGAACAGGCATTCGACGGCGCGCGGCGTGCAGATCTCGCGCACGCCCGCCTGGCGCGCGACCAAGGGGCCGATGCGCTCGGCCTGGGCGGCGATCCACGGTCCGACCGGCACGGTGAAGCCGCGCTTGCCGGCCAGGGCGTCGGCCTCGGGCGCGGCTTCGGCGAGCCAGCGGCGCAGCAGCCATTTGCCGCGGCCGCGGCGGACCTTGAAGGCGTCGGGCAGGCCGAAGGCGGCATCGGCGATAGCTGCATCGAGCAGGGGCACGCGGCCCTCGATGCCACGCGCCATCAGGCACCGGTCGAGCTTGGTGAGAATATTGTTGGGCAGCCAGCCGGCGATGTCGACCGCCTGCGCCGTCTGCAGGCGGCTGCGGCCGCCGCCGGCCTCGGCGCGCTCGATGGCGGCGAGGCCGTCGCGCCAATTGCGGGTCCGCCGGGCGAGAACCCGCGCCCGCTCGATGGTGCCGCGCGCACGCATCGCCCGGCCGGCGCGCCAGCGCGGGCGCATGGCGCGGCGGTAGCGGCCATAGCCGCCGAACAGCTCGTCGCCGCCCTCGCCGCTGAAAATCACCTTGCACGTGCCCGCGGCCTCGGCGGCGAGCTTGAGGCTCGGCAGCGCGGCATAGTCGGCAACCGGGTCGTCGAGCGCGTCGGCGGCGCGCGGCAACAGCGTCCAGAAATCTGCCGCGCCGAAATCGAGAGCGACGTGGCGGATGCCGAAACGATCGGCCAGTCGCCGCGCGGCCGGCCGTTCGTCGCTTGCCTCGGCGCCGGCGCCGGAGAAGCCGACCGTGAAGGCGGCCGCCGGCGCGGCGCCGCTGCGCACCAGCTGCGCCAGCACCACGGCGGAATCGACGCCGGCCGAGAGGAATATCCCGCAATCGACATCCGCCCGCCGATGCGCGGTCATGCTGTCGCGCAGCGCCGCGTCCAGGCGCGCCAGCGCGTCGTCTTCGCTTGCCGGGGGTGCCGCGGCATCGAGCGGCGGCAGGGCGCGGCGGCGGCGGCGCGCGACGACGCGGGCGTCGACCACGATCAGCGCCTCGCCGGGCAGGACGCGATGCACGCCGCGCAGCGGCGTCTCCCGTCCGGTCGAGAATTGCATCTCGAGCAGCTCGTCGCGGCAGGCCGGCTCGACCGCGGCGTCGATCAGGCCGGCGGCGAGGAAGGCGCGCGGTTCCGAGGCGAAAGCGAACAGGCCCGGACGCGCGACATAGTAGAGCGGCTTGATGCCGAACGGATCGCGCGCGAGGATCAGCCGGCCGGTCGGCACATCGTGCAAAGCGAGCGCATACATGCCGCGCAGGTCGTCGAGAAAGTCCAGATCCTTGCGCCGGAACAGGTGCAGCGGCGGCTCGAAGTCGGAGCCGCTCCGCAGGTTGATGCCGAACAGCGCCGGATGCCGGCGCAATTCGACATAGTTGTAGATCTCGCCATTGCCGATGAGAGCGCCGCCGCCCGGCTCGTGCAGCGGCTGGTCGCCGGTCGCCAGATCGATGATCGCCAGGCGCGCATGCGCCATGGCGACGTTGCCGGCGAAATAGCGCCCGTGCCCGTCGGGGCCCCGATGCGCCAGCGCCGCCATCATCCGCTCGAGCGCGAGCCGATCGGGCACGCGGCCGGCGGCGGTCATGAGACCTGCGATGCCGCACATCAGGCAACCCGCCCCGTCGCGGGGCGCGCGCTCCGCGGCCGCCGCCGGCTCTTGGCGAAATCCATCGTGGCTCTGCCCACTCACCCTTTCGATGCGCGGAGGGTGGCGGCTTTGGCTGACGGCTGGCTGACGGACGGCTGAATTCGCCGGCGCGGGGCGCGCCGGATGCGTCAGGCGGGCGTGCCGGTCGCCGGCCCGGCGGGCCGGAAGCGTAGCGCGAAGACGGCGCCGCCGCCCGGCGCGTCGGCGATCGACACCGAGCCGCCGAGCACGTCCATGATGCGCTTGACGATGGCCAGACCGAGGCCGGCGCCGCCGGCGCCGTGCTCGCTGCGCCAGAAGCGCTCGAACACCTTGTCGCGCAGGGCCGGCGGCACGCCGGGCCCCGAATCGCGGACCTCGATGCCCGGCTGGTCTGTGACCCGCACCGTGACCGCTGTGCCGGCCGGCGTGTGGTTGACCGCGTTCTCGATGAGATTGCCGAGGGCGTTGAGGATGACCCAGGCGCTGCCGCGGGTCAGCGCGGGGCCGTCGCCGGGCTCGACCTCGATGTTCTTGCCGGCGCGGATGGCGAGCGGCCCGAGCGAGGCCGCGGCCTGGGTGGCGACGGCGCGCAGGTCGACCAGATCGTCGAGCGGAATGGCGGTGGCCTCGAGGCGCGCCACGACAAGCAGCTGCGAGACGATGCGCGTCATCGCGTCGACGTCGGCGCGCAGTTGCCGGGCCGCCGCCTTGTCCTCCATGGTGTCGATGTTCGCCGCCAGCACCGCGAGCGGCGTGCGCAGCTGATGCGCGGCATTGGCGGTAAACTCGCGCTGGCGCTGGAAGCCCTCGTCCAGGCGATCGAGCGCCGAATTGACGGCGCGCACCAGCGGCATGACCTCGCGCGGCACGTCGATCTCGGGCAGGCGGATGGCGGCCTTGCCGGGCGCGATGTCGGCGGCGAGGCGCGACAGCCGCTCGAGCGGGGCCAGCGTGCCGCGCACGGTCAAGATACTGATGGTGAGCAGCACGACAAGGAATGGGACGCCGAGCCAGCCTCCGTCGGCGAGGAACTCCTCGGTCGCGGCCGCCGCGAGATACTCGTCGTGAGAGCCCGTCAATTCGACTTGCGTCGTGTAGGTCCGGCCGCCGATGACGGTCTGGACCGCGGCGCCGAAGACATGCAGCGGCCCTGGTCCGTCCGGGTCGTAGTCATAGGTCGGACGATCGGGAGATGGCAGCGGCGGATTGACGGAACCGATGGACGAAACGATGACCCTGCCGTGGTCGTCGCGCACGGAGAAGTGGTAGGCACTCTTCGGGTCGTCATAGGCTTCGGCCAGCGGCTCGGGCAAGCGCAGCGTCACCGCGCCGTCACGCTGCAGCACCAGGTGGCTCGCGATGTCGTGCGCCTGATCCAGGAGCGTCCGGTTGCGCAGCGCCGCCTCGGTGGCCCCGGCCTTGAGGTAGAGCCAGCCGTAACCGACGACGATCGCCGCCAGGGTCGCCAGGGCGAGGCGAACGATGATGCGGCGCTGTAGAGACGGCTCTGCCATGACCCGCTACTCCGTCAGCAGGTAGCCGACGCCGCGCATGGTGTGGATCTCGGCGCTGGAATTCTGGCCGGTCAGGCGCTTGCGCAGCCGCGAGATCACCGCTTCGACAGCGTTCGGCTGGACGTCGTCGCTGAAGCCGTAGACGCGATCTTCGATGGCGCGGCGGGACACGACCTGGCCGGCGCGGCGCATCAGCAGCTCGAGCGTCTCGAGCTCGCGCGGCGGGACGGCAAGCGCGCGGCCATCGACCTTGACTTGGCGGCTGACCGTGTCGAGCACGATATTGCCGACCGACAGCAGCTTGCCGAGTATCGCGTCGGGACGGCGCAGCAGGGCGCGCAGGCGCGCGGCCAGCTCCTTCATCGCGAAGGGCTTGAGCATGTAGTCGTCGGCGCCGCCGTCGAGGCCGGCGACGCGATCGTCGACCTGGTCGCGCGCGGTCAGGATCAGGATCGGCCTCTTGTCGGCGCCCCCGCGCAGCTCGCGCAGAACCTCGAAACCGTCCCGGTCCGGCAGGCCGAGGTCGAGCACGATCGCGTCGTAGCCCACGGTCTTCGCGGCCGCGAGCCCGTCATCGGCCGTCGCGAAGGCGTCGGTGCGGAATCCGGCCTCGGCCAGGCCCCGGACCACCAGCTCGGCGAGCCGCTTGTGATCTTCGATCAGGAGGATGCGCATGCGGCGAGAAGCTATAGGCCCGCCGCGCGCATTAGCAAAGTGAATCTTACGCACGTATGCGCGTATGCGCAGACATGAAAACGATTGTCACCCGCAGCGGGCCGGCGGAGCCGTGGACGCTCGGCCCTTGCAATTGGTACCGCATAGTACCATATTGGCCTAGGGCAAAGTGCGTGACGGAGGCGACCGATTAACATCCTGCTCGGCTTTCTGCCCTATATCGCGTTCTATCTTCTGACGCGCTATGTCTCGGTCGAGATCGCGCTGTGGGCGACGCTCGCGGTCGCGGTGGCCAACGCAGCGCGCGATTGGGCGCTGAGCGGCTCGCTCAAGGTGCTCGAGATCGGCACCGTCGCCCTGTTCGCGGCGCTGGCGGGCTTCACCGCGGTGGTGCATTGGCCGTGGACGCTCATGGGCGTACGCCTAGCGGTCGATTGCGGCCTGCTCGCGATCGCGCTGGTCTCGCTCGCCATCGGCCGACCCTTCACCCTGCAATATGCGCGCGAGCGCACGCCCGAGGCGCTGTGGGCGACGCCGCTGTTCCTGGCGGTCAACCGCCGCATCACCTGGGCCTGGGCCGGGGCGTTCGCCGCGCTGGTGGCGAGCCATGCCGCGCTCGTCGTCGATCCGACCCTGCCGCTCTGGCTCGACATCGCGCTCACGGTCGCGGCGCTCCTGGCGGCGCTCCGCTTCACGGCATGGTATCGTGGCCATGTCCGGCGCCGGGCAGGGGCGTTGACGGCCGAGCGGCCCGCGGAATAGCCGGGCCCTGCATCCGGCGGCCGCCGCCCGGGGTATCCTGCCGGCGACGAGATCGTCGGGACGGAGCCATAGGCCGCCATGACCGCACTGCCTTCGCCGGAGCGCTGCCAAGCCATCGCCTATCGCCTGGCGTGCTACGACTTCCCGTGGGACGTGACGCGCGCTTTGGAGCTCGCGTTGTTCCGCACCTTCGCCAGCCCGAGCATCGCCGGCACCCTGCATGCGACCGGCGAATTCGAGGCGCGGCCGCAGCGCCGCTATGACGACACCGATCTGATCGTCTCGGCGATCGTCGAGCACGGCTTCGACTCCGAGCTCGGCCGGCGCGCCATCGCGCGCATGAACGCGCTGCACGGCCGCTTCCGCATCGCCAACGAGGATTTCCTCTACGTCCTGTCGACCTTCGTGTTCGAGCCACTCGCCTGGCTCGACCGCTTCGGCTGGCGCACGCTGACCGAGGAGGAGCGGCTCGGCTGGTTCGGCTTCTGGCGCGAGGTCGGCGCGCGCATGGCGATCCGCGATATACCCGACGACCTCACGGCCTTCGAGCGCTTCTCGCGCGACTACGAGGCGCGGCGCTTCCGCCGCACCAGGCCGAGCGAGGCGGTCGCGACCGCGACGCGCGAGATGTTCGCGGGCTGGTTCCCGCGGCCGTTCGCGCCGCTGGTGCGCCGCTCGATCAGCGGCCTGCTCGACGACCGGACGCGCGCGGCCTTCGGCTTCGCGCCGGCCGGGCCGCTCGGCCGCCTGGTCGGGCCGGCGATGAAGGCGCGGGCGCTGGCGCTGCGCCTTCTGCCCAAGCGGCGCCGGCCGCGCCTGCGCACCGAGATGGCGCATCGCAGCTATCGCGAAGGCTGGCGCATCGAGACGCTCGGCCCGCCGGAGCGCGATGCCGGTCATGGTTAACGAGACGTTGACGCGAAAGCCGGTTGGGCGGCGCTACCTTATATATAGAGCCGGATCGCGGCCTGATGCGGGCGACCGGCCGAATTCGAGCGCAAGAACCGGAACGATCCCGAGCCGCGGCGGTGTCATAAAGGGCGCAATCGCAACCCCTGATACACCGCGAGGACGCCATGAGCTTTCGCTGCATTCCGATCGAGACCGCCGTCGCCGATCGCTTCCGCTGGACCGGCCGGGACGATGCCGGCGCCGAGCTGCGCCGCGTCACGGTGCACCGCGTCCCGGGCGGCGCGACCTATCCATGCCGCCACTGCCTGAGCCCGGTCGCGGACGGCCGCGAGGCGCTGCTCGGCTCCTACCATCTCGAGCGGCCGCACGGCGCCTACTGGACGCCGAGCCCGGTGTTCGTGTGCGCTGACAGCTGCGGGCGGTTCGACGCGGCGGACACGCTGCCGCCGTTCACGCGCAATGTGCTGCTTGCCGTGCGCGCCTATGATGCGGACGATCAGATGATCTATCCGCTGAGCGACGTGGCGCCCGGCGCCGAGGTCGACGCGCTCATCGAGCGCACTCTCGCCGACCCGCGTACGCGCTATCTCAACCTGCACACGGCGCGCTATGGCTGCTTCTTGTGCCGGGTCGAGCGGCCGTGACGGCGCGCGCCGCCCGCGCAACCGGCGCGCCCGACGTCGGCGCGCTCGACTGGACCGGCATCGCGGCGACGCTCGACGCCGAGGGCCATGCCGTAGTCGGGCCGCTGCTCGGGCCGGCCGAGTGCGCGGCGCTCGCCACCGCCTATGACGACGAAAGGCTGTTCCGCAGCCGCGTCGTCATGGCGCGGCACGGCTTCGGCCAGGGCGAGTACAAATACTTCGCCTATCCGCTGCCCGAGCCGGTGGCGGCGCTGCGCACCGCGCTCTATCCGCCGCTCGCCGCGGTCGCCAATCGCTGGAACGAACGGCTCGGCGAGGCGGCGCGCTTTCCGGCCGAGCACGAGGCCTATCTGGCGCGCTGCCACAAGGCGGGCCAGAAGCGGCCGACGCCGCTGCTCCTGCGCTACGCGCCGGGCGACTACAACCGGCTGCACCAGGACCTGTACGGCGAGCTGGTATTCCCGCTGCAGGCGACGATTCTGCTCTCCGATCCGGCGCGAGATTTCACGGGCGGCGAGTTCGTGCTGACCGAGCAGCGGCCGCGCATGCAGTCGCGCGCCGAGGTCGTGCCGCTCAAGCAGGGCGAGGCGGTGATCTTCGCGGTCAACCACCGCCCCGTCGAGGGCGCGCACGGCGTCTATCGCGTAACCATGCGCCACGGCGTGAGCCGGGTGCGTTCCGGCGCGCGCCTCACCCTCGGCATCATCTTCCACGACGCGGCGTGAGCCGACGCGTGCACCACGGTTGAGCCGGCCGCGCTTCCGGATGTAGCCTGATCCCGGTGGACGGGCGCGGGCGACATCGGAAGCGAGGGTGCGGCCATGGCCAAGACGGTTCCGCTAATTCATCGCGCGAAGGGCATTGCGCTCGCGGCGCTCTTGGGCGCCGCGGTGGGCGGCTGCGCCGAGACCAAGCCGCCGGCGCCGGGCCTGTGGGCGACCTACGACGCGGCGTTGCGCGATGCCAAGTACATCGACCTGACCCACGCCTTCGAGCCGGCGCAGCCGGTGTGGGCCGGCTTCGGGCCGGCGAAGTTCAAGCCGTCGCGGGCGGGCCATGCGATCAAGGGCTTCGTCAAGGTCGGCGAGGAGTTCACCTATGCCAAGCACGGCTTCGTCGCCACCGCCTACGACCTGACCACCGACCAGTACGGCACGCAGCTCGACCCGCCGGCGCATTGGAACCCGATGGGCGCGACGATCAGCGACCTGCCGGCGACCTATTCGATCCGGCCGCTGGTCGTCATCAGCATCGCCGAGCAGGCGGCCAAGAATCCCGGCTACCAGATGAGCGTCGCCGACGTCGAGGCGTGGGAGAAGAAGCATGGCCGCATTCCCGAGGGCGCCGTGGTGATGGTGCGCTCGGACTGGTACAAGCGCTGGGGCGAGATCGAGCGCTTCGGCCAGAAGCCGTTCCCTGGCGTGTCGCTCGCCGCGCTCAAGTTCTTGCATCTCGAGCGCCACATCCTATTTCACGGGCACGAGCCGCTCGACACCGACGACAGCGACGATCTGGCCGGCGAGTCGTGGCTGATGCACAACAATTTCGCGCAGGCCGAGGGTGTCGCCAACCTCGACCAGGTGCCGGAGGCGGGCGCGCTCATCTGCATCGGCTTCGCCAAGCCCAAAGGCGGCACGGGCGGCTATGCGCGCTATGTCGCGATCGCGCCGGCCGACTGGCCCTACGGCGTAACGCTCAAGGACGCGTTCGGCGCGCCGCTGCCGACGCAGCAATATCCGCTGAAGCGCGACAAATACGGCGTCATGCGGCCGACGCCGCCGAAATGACCGCCGCCGGCCACGTAGGAAGGACGAGGACCAGCTTATGAAATTCATCTGCGACGCGCCGCAGGGCCGCACTTGGTTCCGCCTCGAGACCGAGGCCGAGGCGGCGCAGGAATCGGCGCTGATGAACCACGCGGTCGAGAAGTACTTCCTGCGCGAGATGGCCGATGCGCGCGCCAGCTACCGGCCGACCTCGACGGTGTCGTTCGAGCAGAACATCGGCCTCAAGGCGCATCTCGAGCGCCACACGCCGCTGTTCCTCACCCTGCGCGACCGCAACGGCGACGGGCTCGCCACCGCCATGCTGCCGCCCGGCGGCAAGGACGACCGGACTTTCCGCATCATCATCGTCGGGCCGGCCAATCGCGATCCCTATCCGGAGCACGGCGACGCTATCGCCGCGCTCGGCGCGCATTTCGGGCTGATGCTCGATCGGGCGCGCTGCTATCCCTATGCGGGGGCGTGAGACGGCGCGGCTCTAGTCCTTCCAGTCGAGGCCGATGTCGAGCGCGGTCGTGCTGTGGGTCAGCCAGCCGGCCGAGAGCAGGTCGACGCCGGTCGCGGCGATCGCCGGCGCGCTGGCCAGAGTGATGCCGCCTGACGCCTCAGTGACGGCGCGGCCGCCCACCATCCGGACCGCCTCCCGCATGGTCGCGACATCCATGTTGTCGAGCAGCACGGCGTCGACGTCGATGGCGAGCGCCTCGCGCAACTGGTCGAGCGTGTCGACCTCGAGCTCGATCTTGACCAGATGGCCGACCGACGCGCGGGCGCGCTCGACCGCCTGCCTGATCCCGCCGGCCGCGGCGACGTGGTTGTCCTTGATCAGCACGGCGTCGTCGAGGCCGAAGCGGTGATTGGCGCCGCCGCCGACGCGCACCGCGTATTTCTGCACGGTGCGCAGGCCGGGCATGGTCTTGCGCGTGCACACGACGGCCGCCTTGTGCGGCTGGATCGCCTCGACGATGGCGTTGGTCGCGGTCGCAACGCCGCTCAGATGGCAGAGGAAGTTGAGCGCCGTGCGCTCGGCGGTCAGCATGCCGCGGGTCGGGCCGGAAATCTCCGCGATGAGATCGCCCTTCGCGACCTTGGTCCCGTCGGCGCGCACGATCCTGGCGGCTATCGCCGGGTCAATGAGACGAAAGGCGAGGAGGGCGAGATCGAGCCCGGCGACGACGCCCGGCTTGCGCGCGACCAGCGCGGTCTCGGCGCGCGCTTCCGCGGGCACGATGGCGTCAGTCGTGAGGTCTCCGGCACGGCCGAGATCCTCGAGCAGGGCGGCGCGCACGAGCGGCTCGATCATCAGGGCGGGCAGCGGCGGCACGGCGCTGACGCGGGTCTCGGGCTCGGCGGCGCGCAGGGCGGTCACGGTGGGGCTCATGGGCGGTCTCCCGTGTTGATCAAGAAAAGGTCACAGGAGACGGGAGGCGGGGAGAAGAAGACTTGCGCTTCGCGCATTCGTCTTTCTCCCATTCTCCCCGTCTCCTGTGAATTCCCTTACACCGCGAGCATGCGCTCGACGGCGCGGCGGGCGCGGGCGGCTATGGCGGGGTCGATGGTGACCTCGTGCGTCATGGTCTCGAGCGCGTGGCGGATGTTCGAGAGGCTGATGCGCTTCATGTGCGGGCAGAGATTGCACGGCCGCACGAACTCGACGTCGGGATGCTGGACCGCGACGTTGTCGCTCATCGAGCATTCGGTCACGAGCACGACGCGCGCCGGCTTCTTCTGGCCGACATAGTCGATCATGCCGGCGGTCGAGCCGGTGTAGTCGGCCTCGGCCACCACCTCGGGCGGGCATTCGGGATGCGCCAGCACGACGACGCCGGGGTGCGATTGGCGCAGGCCGCGGATCTCGGCGGCGGTGAAGCGCTCGTGCACCTCGCAATGGCCGGCCCAGGCGATGATCTCGACCTTGGTCTGCGCCGCGACGTTCTTGGCGAGATATTCGTCGGGCAGCATGATGACGCGCGGCGCGCCGAGCGACTCGACGACCTTCCCGGCGTTGCTCGACGTGCAGCAGATGTCCGACTCGGCCTTCACCGCGGCCGAGGTGTTGACATAGGTGACGACCGGCACGCCCGGATAGCGCTGGCGCAACAGGCGCACGTCCTCCGCCGTGATCGACGAGGCGAGCGAACAGCCGGCCGCGGTGTCGGGGATCAGGACGCGCTTCTCGGAATTGAGCAGCTTCGCCGTCTCCGCCATGAAGTGCACGCCGGCCTGGACGATGACCGAAGCGTCGACCTTGGTCGCCTCGCGCGCGAGCGCCAGGCTGTCGCCCACGATGTCGGCGACGCAGTGGAAGATCTCGGGCGTCTGGTAGTTGTGCGCCAGGATGACGGCGTTGCGCTCGCGCTTGAGGCGCAGGATGGCGTCGATGTCCTCGGCAAAGACCGGCCACTCGAAGGCCGGGATCACGCTCTTGACCCGCTCATAGAGCGGGGCGGTGCGGGCGATGACGTCAGGCGCCGGCGAGAGGGCGCGGCGGGCGATGGCGGGGGAGGTCTGCAACATAGGGCGGCTCCAGGTGACGCGGGGGCGACTAAGTCCTTGTTTATACTCGATTCGAGTATTTCCAAGTCGCAAGATATGCTCGTACTGAGTATTTCTTGAGGCCGAGAAAACGGGCAGCCCCTGCCCGACCCTTGTTATGCTAGGGATGAGTATAAGCAGAGTCAAGGCGCGCCTTTGATATAAATTGTCGCAGCGACGGACTGCGGGGCGTGGAGGGGCGAATGCGCGAAACCATCCTGGCGGCCCTGATCGCGCTGACTTGCGCCGCCGCGGCGGCGGAACAGCCCGGCCCGGCGGCGCGGATGCGACCATGCACGGAGACGGCAGGGCCGAAAGGCGCGGCGCTCATGGTGCGCCAATGCATTCAGGTTTCGCCCGCGACGCATCCGCCGTGCAATGCCGACAATGCCTGCGGGCTGATCCGCGACGAAATCATCCGCGGCTGCTCGCTGTTCCGGACCGGCCAGGCGGGCTCGGCGCCGGAGCCGGAATTCTGCAAGGACTATCTGTCGGGCGAGAAGTGACGCGCTCGCTGAATTCAGCTCACGCCGAGCGCGACAGCGGCAGCTTGGTGCCGGCGACGGCGCGCTCGAGCAGGATCTCGCGGCGGAAGCGGTAGAGCTTGGCGGGCCGGCCGCCGGTCGCGGTCGAGATCTCGCCGGTTTCCTCGACCAGGCCCTGCTGGTCGATCAGGCGGCGGAAGTTCTGCTTGTGCAGGCGGCGCCCGGCGAGCGCCTCGACCACCCGCTGGAGCTGGAGGAGCGTGAAGCTCGGCGGCATGAGCTCGAACACCACCGGGCGGTATTTGATCTTGGCGCGGAGGCGCGCGATGCCGGTCGCGAGGATGCGCCGGTGGTCATGCGCCATCGGCGTTCCGGGCAGCGGATCGGCGACCGGTCCGTGCCGGCGGCCAGCCTCGGGCACGAGGCGGGCTTCGTAGAGCAGCTCGTAGCGCTGCAGCACCATGTCCTCGTTCCAGTGCCGGTCGTCGGCGCCGAAGCCGATCTCGACGCGCTGGGCGCGGTCACGCTTGGTCTGGGGGTCGGGCGCCTCGGCGATCCAGGCCTTGAGGCGCGGCCGGATGACTGCCTCGACCAGCGGCGAGGGGCCGGCGCGCCAGTCTTCCCAGGGGAAATAGCGATACCAGCGGCGCCAGCCGGGATCGTGGTCGCCCGAGGCCTCGGCCTCGCGCGTCAGGCCGAGATAGCTGATCGAGATGACGCGGCCCTCGGCTGTGGTGCGGTCGCGGTCGGCGAAGGTGTAGAGCTGCTCGATATAGCCGAGCGCGTGGCTGGTCTGGCGCTCGACCCAGGAGCGCAGGCCCATGTGCAGCGTGCGGTGCGCCGATTCGAACGGGCCCGAGGGCAGGGCAGTGCCGTCTTCCACAGTCAGGACGCGCGGCTCCTCGCCGGTGACGGCGACCAGCACGGCGGTCAGTTCTATGACGGCATGGGGCACGGCTTCGGTCACGTTTCGTCTAACGCCAGGCAAAGGGACGGCTTCCAGTCGCCTTCATTATGCCATAAGTTTCCAGCGCAATAGGACGCTGGCGGCGTGGAGGGGCTTTCGCCGCCGCATCTGTTCGATCTCGCCGGCCGCGGCTGGGCGAGAGGCTCGGCGCAAGCCTGTGCTGGGGGCAGCGGGATGGCACTCTCCTGGGTCAAGGTCGTGCGCAGCGACGGCACGGGCGAAGGCGTAGACGTCTTCGTCAATGGCAATTTCGTCGATGCCGCGGGCACCATAGGCACGGCGTTCCGTACCGAGACCGGCCAGTGCACCTTCGAGACCCTCGACGCGACGCCGGCGCCGGATTGGCGCAAAGTCGCGACCATCGACCGGCCACCCGGCAACAGCAAGAACAAGCCGATACTGGTCACGCTCGAGCTGATCGCGCCGGTGCCGCCGGCGCCCGGCACATGAGGGCGTCGCTCACGCGTGCGGCGGCCGCGGTCGCGCTGCTCGCGGTCGCGGCCTGCGCGGCGTCGCCGGACCGCACGACCGAGCTCGCGCGCATCGATCAGCGCGCCGGCTATCGCTATGTGACGATCGACGCCAACGGACCCAAATCGGTCGACAAGGCGGCCGTGCTGATGAGCTTTTCGGGCGGCGGCACGCGTGCCGCGGCGCTCGCCGACGGGGCGTTGCGCGCACTGGCCGAGACCGAGGTCGGCAGCGCCAACAATCAAGTGCCGCTCGCCAGCCAGATCGACGTCATCTCGTCGGTGTCGGGCGGCAGCGTCACCTCGGCCTATTTCGCGCTCTACGGCATCGACGGCCTGGGCAACCTCGAACAGAACTTTCTCAAGCGCGACATCGTCGGCGCGCTGGCCGGCCGGACCTTCTTCAACCCGGGCGCCTGGTTCCAGCCGCGCATCGACATCCTGAGCAGCTATCTCGACCAGAACGTCTTCCAGGGCAAGACCTACCAGGACCTGATCGCCGCCGAGGCGCCCGGGCGCAGCCGGCGGCCTTATGTCATCCTCAATGCCGCCGACATGGCGACGGGCGGCGTCTTCTCGTTCACCCAGGATCAGTTCGACCTGATCTGCGGCGATCTCGCGAAGCTGAAGGTCGCGGACGCGGTTTCGGCCTCGGCCGCCTTCCCGGTCGCGCTCTCGGCGCTCACCTTGCGCAACCACGCGCCCTGCGCCGCGCAGACGGCGGCCGCGGCCAATCCGGTCTCGGGCTGGACGACGAGCGACGGCGCGCCGGCGCCGGTGCGCATCGTCAACGACCGCGCGGCCGATGCGGCGGCCGGCGTCGCCTATCCCAAGGCCGAGAATCTCGCGCGCTTCCGCCGCGGCACGGTCGCGCTCACCTATCTCAACCGCGACGGCGACAAGAAATACGTCCAGCTGCTCGACGGCGGCATCGCCGACAATCTCGGCCTGACCCAGCCGTTCCGGCTGCTCACCTCGCCCAACGAATCGCCGTCCTTCCTCAACCAGCTCAACACCGGACGGGTCAACAAGGTGCTGCTGGTCGTGGTCAACGCGCGCGGCGAATCTGACAAAAAGTTCGGCGAGTCGCCGACGCCGCCGGGCGTCACCGACATGCTGCTGACCTCGATCGGCACGCCGATCGACGGCACGAGCTTCCAGTTCCTGGGCCAGCTCGACCAGCTGCTCGACGACCGCTTCAAGCCCAAGTCGATCGTGCTGGTCGATTTCGATCTGATCGCCGACCGCGCCTGCCGGAGCTATTTCCACAACATGGCGACAAGCTGGACGCTGCCGCCGCGCCAGGTCGACGACCTGATCGCGCTCGGCAAGGCGATGGTCCTGCAGTCGCCGCGCTACCAGGCGATGGTCGCGGCGCTCGGCGGCCGGGTGCCGCCGGCGCGACCCACGGTCGAGGAGATCTGCGCGCGGGCGCGCCTCGGCTCCTAGGACGAGCCGGCGCGGCCGGGCCGGCCTTTTGGCCTAGTTTGCCGGCGCCGGTAACATCTAAGCGAGCGGGCAGGGACATCGCTCGACCCCCGCGCTAGATCGGGTGTATCAGAGAGAGGTCGGACGGCGCGACCGCGGCGATCCCGACACGCCCCGCGCCGGTCCATCGCAATCAACGTGGGTCTCAGCGTCGGTTGCCGAGCGGAGGCATCATGGCGTCCTACAGCTTTCACGTGAACGGCAGCGCGCGCACGGTCGAAACGAGCGATCCCGACCAGCCGCTGCTCTATGTGCTGCGCAACGCCTTGGGCCTGACCGGCGCCAAGTTCGGCTGCGGCCTCGGCCAGTGCGGCGCGTGCACGGTCATCGTCGACGGCACGGCGGTGCGCTCGTGCCAGATGTCGGTCGCGGCGGTCGCCGGCCGGCGCGTCACCACGATCGAGGGGCTCGGCTCGCCCGAGCGGCCGCATCCGGTCCAGGCGGCGTTCATCGCCGAGCAGGCGGCGCAATGCGGCTACTGCACCAACGGCATGGTCATGGCCAGCGTCGCGTTCCTCGCCGGCAAGACCGCGCCGACGCTCGACGAGGCAAAGGCGGCGCTCGCCGACAATCTCTGCCGCTGCGGCAGCCATCCGCGCGTGCTGCGCGCGGTGCTGCGCGCCGCCGGCAAGGTCCCGGCCGCAGGGAGGACGACGCCATGAACGCGACCCTCTCGCGCCGGTCGCTGCTCAAGGCGGGCGGCGCGCTCGTCGTCAGCTTCGCGCTGCCGGTCCGCGCCTACGCCCAGCAGGTGCATGCCAGCGACGCGGTGCTCGGACGCACGCTCGACACCAAGGAGGTCGACGGCTTCATCGCGGTGCACGCCGACAACACTGTGACGCTGTTCAGCGGCAAGGTCGATCTGGGGACGGGCCTGCGCATCGCGGTGCGCCAGATGGCGGCCGAGGAGCTCGGCATTCCGGTCGACAGGATCGCCATGGTCGAGGGCGACACGGCGCTGACGCCGGATCAGGGACCGACCGCGGGCAGCACCGGCATCGTGCGCGGCGGCGTGCAGATCCGCCAGGCGGCGGCGACCGCGCGCGACGCGCTGATCACCATGGCGGCCGAGAAGCTGGGCAAGGCGCCCAAGGACCTCGACGTCGCAGACGGCGAGGTGCGGCCGCGCGACGGCGGCCAGGGCGTGAGCTTTGGCGCGCTGGTCGGCGACCGGCGCTTCGAGCTCAAGGTCGATGCGCGCGCGCCGCTCAGGGACCCCAAGACCTACACCGTGGTCGGCAAGCCGCTGCCGCGGCCGGACATCCCGACCAAGGCGACCGGGCGCCACCGCTATGTCCACGACGTGACGCTGCCCGGCATGCTGCACGGCCGCGTCATCCGGCCGGCCTCGGTCGGCGCCAAGCTGCTCGACGTCGACAAGGGATCGATCGCGCAGATTCCGGGCGTGCAGATCGTGCGCATCCAGGATTTCCTCGGCGTCGTCGCGCCGGTCGAATGGGACGCTGAGCGGGCGGCGCGCGCGCTCAAAGCTCGCTGGTCGGAGAGCGCGACCCTGGTCGGGAACCAGGGCGTGCGCGAGTGGATGACCGCCGGCCCGTTCGAGAGCGACGCCGTGCTCGTGCGCAAGGGCGATGCGTCGGCCATGGCGAGCGGCGTTCTGCAGGTGAAAAGCGGGCCGTTCTATTGGCCGGTGCAGACCCACGGCTCGATGGGGCCGTCCTGCGCCGTCGCCGACGTGCGCGCCGACGGCGCGACGATCTGGACCGCGTCCCAGGCGACGCACAAGTTCCAGCCGGCCTTCGCCAAGATCCTCGGCCTGCCCGAGGAGCACGTCCGCCTGATCTATCTCGACGGCGCCGGCTGCTATGGCATGAACGGCCATGACGACGCCGCGGCCGATGCCGCGCTGCTCTCGAAGTCGGTCGGCAAGCCGGTGCGCGTGCAGTGGTCGCGCGCCGACGAGCACGGCTGGGACCCGAAGGGCCCGCCGCAGCTCCTGTCGCTGTCGGGCGCGCTCGGCGCCGACGGGCGCATCGCCGCTTGGCGCACCGAGATGTGGCTGCCCAAGGCGACGGCGCGCCTGCCGCACGTGCCGCTGCTCGGGCCCGAGGCCGCCGGCATCGCCCAGACGCCGGGCCTCTCGACCGGGCTCATCACCCAGAACGGCGATCCGCCGTACCAGGTGCCGAACGTCGAGGTGACGGTGCACTGGCTCAAGGACGCGCCGCTGCGCCCGAGCAACATCCGCGCGCCCGGCAAGATCGCCAACATCTTCGCGGTCGAGAGCTTCACCGACGAGCTGGCGCACGCGGCGCGGCGCGATCCGCTCGAGTTCCGGCTCGCCCAGCTCAACGATCCGCGCGGCATCGAGGTGCTGAAGCGCGCCGCGGTGCTGATCGGCTGGCAGGTCCGGCCGCCCGCGGCGCCGGGCACGTCGCGGCTCGGCCGCGGCCTCGCCTATGTGCACTACAAGCACAACGAGACCTATGTCGCGATGGCGATGGAGGCGGAGGTCGACCGCGGCTCGGGCGCGATCAGGGTGCACCGCGTCGCCTGCGCGCACGACTGCGGCCTGGTGATCAACCCGGACTCGCTGCGCGCGCAGGTCGAGGGCAACATCCTGCAGACGCTGAGCCGGGCGATCTACGAGGAGGTCATTTTCGACCGCGCGCGCGTCACCAGCCTCGACTGGGCGAGCTATCCGATCCTGACCTTCCCGGACGTGCCGGAGATCACGATCGACCTCGTCGACCGGCCTACCGAGCCGCCGCTCGGCGCGGGCGAGGCGGCGGCGACGCCTGTCGCGGCGGCGCTCGCCAACGCCATCTTCGATGCGACCGGCGCGCGGCTGCGCACGGTGCCGTTCACGCCCGACCGGGTGAAGCAGGCGCTGGCGAAGGGCAGCGCCTAGCGGCGTGCTCAGGGCGGACTCGGGCCGTCCGCGACCTTGAGCGCCGCGAAGACCGGCCGCTTGATCTGATCGAGGATCAGCGCGAAGGCGGCCGCCGCGGCGAAGACGAGGACGACAAGGCGCCAGGGCAGCGCGTCGCTCAACGCGCCGGACAGCGCGACCGCCGCTACGATGCCGACATCCAGCGCCGAGGACGCGACGACCCATCGGCCCGGCTTCGAGTGCCACAGCCGCCCGCGTTCGCGCAGCGCATAGAGCGCGGACTGGTTGCCGAAGGCGAGGGCGACGAAGGCCAGGGTCTGCACCTGGCCGACGCCGAGTCCGAGGCCGACGACGCCGGCCGTCAGCACCGCGGTCGAGAAGGCCAGCTTGGCCAGCCCCAGAGCCGCTGCCGCCGCCGTGATCCGGCCCATGTGCCACTGGCTCGGCGCCGGCGCGGGCCGCGCGCGGTCGGTGGTCAGCGACATGCTCAGGAAGTCGTTGGTCACGAGCAGGAGAACCATCAGCACCGGCGTCATGACCGGATAGCCGGCGACGCCGAGGCCGATCGCGAGAAAGACGACCAGCTCGATCTTCTTGACGAGCATGTTGAGCGTGTAGGTCAGCAGCCGCTGGAACGCCATCCTGCCCTCGCGCACCGCGGCGACGATGCCGGCGAGCCCGGGCTCGGTGAGAACCATGCCGGCCGCGGCCTTGGCCACGTCGGTCGCGCTCGAGACCGCGATGCCGATCTGCGCCTGGCGCAGCGCCGGCGCGTCGTTGGCGCCGTCGCCGCACATGCCGACCACGTGGCCGTGGCTCTGCAGCGCCTTCACCAGCCGATACTTGTCCTCCGGCACGACCCGGGCGAACACGTCGAAGCGGTCCGCGGCGCTTTCCTCGGCGATGCGCTCGGCCGGACAGACCGGCCCCGCGATGCCGACTTGGCGCGCGATGGCGGCGGCCGTGACCGGCGAATCGCCGGTCACCATCACGGTGCGCACGCCGAGATCGCGCAGCGCCGCGATGAGGCCGGCCGAATCCTCGCGCGGCGGGTCGCCGATCGCGATGAAGCCGGCAAGCTGCAGCGCTCCGGCCGGACCGGCGGCGACGGCGATGACGCGGTGGCCGCGCGCGGCGAGCGCGTCGAGCCTGGCGCGCGTCTCCGCCGGCACCGTCGCGATCTCGGCGATGGCGTGGAAAGCGCCCTTGACGATGCGTCGCTCCCGTCCCGCCGCGTCGACGACGAGCGCTTCGGAGGTTCGCGTCGCGGGATCGAACGGCACGAATCGCGCGACCCGCTCGGTCGCGCCGTCGGCCGGCACGCCGGCGGCGGCGCGCCGGATCGTGGCGTCGATCGGATCGTCGCCGGCCTCGGAGCTGGCGAGCGCCGCGAGCGTCAGGACCCGTTCTCGGCTGAAACCCGGCATGGCTGCGACGTCGCCGACCTCGAGCGCGTTGCGGGTCAGCGTCCCGGTCTTGTCCGAGCACAGCAGGTCCATCGCCGCCGCCTCGTGCGCGGCGGAAAGGCGGGTCAACAGGATGCCGTCGCGCGCGAGCCGCTGCGCGCTGAGCGCCGCGGACAGCGTGAACGTCGCCGGCAATGCCACCGGAATGGACGCGAGCAGCGCCGTGAGGGCGAGGCCGAGCGTCTCGGCGCCGGACAACCCCAGAATGCGTGCATAGACAACGAGGGCAACGGCAATCGCGCCGTTGACCAGGGCGAGATTGCGGACCGCGCCGAACAGCGCGGCCTGTTCGGTGCTCGCCGCGTGCGCGACGCGCACCAGCTCGGCGGTCCGGCCGAAATAGGTGCGCGGACCGGTCGCGGTCACTTCGGCCAGGGCCTGTCCGCGGCGCACCAGGGCGCCGGCATAGACCGAGCCGCCGGCGTCGACATCGACCGGGACCGACTCGCCGGTCAGCATCGACTGGTCGACCAACATGGAACCCGCGACCACGCGCGCGTCGGCCGGCACGACGGCGCCCAGGCTCAGCCGGATCGTGTCGCCCGGCACGAGCTCGGCGGCGGGGCGCACCAGCCAGGCGCCGTCGCGGCGCACGGCGGCGGTCGGCGCCAGCCGGCGCTTCAGCGCGCCGAGCGCCGCGCTCGCGCGGCCCTCCTGCAGGAAACCGAGGACGGCATTGAGCAGCAGCAGCCCGGCGATCACGCCCGCCTCGGTGCGCTCGCCGAGGGCGATCTGCAGGACGACGGTCGCCTCGAGCAGCCAGGGCACGGGCGCCCAGAACTTGGCGAGGAACAGCCGCCACGCCGGCGTCGCCGCCTCGACGACGGTGTTCGGCCCGACTTCCTCGAGCCGACGGCGCGCCTCGGCGCCGCTCAACCCCGCCGGGATCGCGCTCGGTGCGGGACTCTCGGGAGCCATGACGCCGCCCTCGTGATGATTGTCGCGCGCGCCGGCCCATAGAAGGCGCGGCGCCGCGCGGCGTCAAGCGCGGCCGCGGCGCGGACGGTCGTCAGTGAGCGTGCACCGTCTCGCCGCGCGCGATCGCCAGATGGTGCGCCTGGTGATGCGCGCCGCTCGCGAGAATGCCGATGAAGCCGAGCCCGCGGATGTGTTGCGTCTCCTTCGGGTCGCGCGCGGTGACGGTCAGCAGCGCGCCGTTCCCCACGGTCGAGGCATGGACGCTCCACCCCCTGTAGCCATCGATCTCATGAGCGTGCGCCGGCACCATGCGCTGGATCGCGGCGAGCGTGCGCCCGGCACCGGTGATGGCGATCTCGAGCCCACCGTCGATCGGCTTGGCGATGGCGTCGGCGCGCAGCGTCACTTCGTTCATGTCGATGAGGTGCTGGCGCAACGCTTCCAGGTCGACCTTAGACCAGTCGGTCTTGGGGTCTGCCTCCAAGATGCCGACGATCTCCTGGATGGCGCCGAATGCGTCCTGTCCGGGCAGGGTCGCGACGGTGCCGGCGGGCGTGCCGTCCGCGCCATGCATTTCCGTCGCGTGCATCTCGTGCAGCGAGTCGGCGCGCCCGACCGGGGCGAGCGCGGCTGCCGCGAGCGCGGTCGCCGCGACGACAGTCGCCACGACGGCGCGCCGCTGGATCGAGTGCTTCATGGCTGCCTCTCGAATAAATGCGCGGGGATCGGTCAACTTTAGCCGCGGCGCAAGCGCGGCGATATGATCCCAATCATAGGGCGGGATGCCTGCGCAGGGTGATGCCGGCGCGGCTGCGGCGGATCGCCCCGTCCTTCTCGAGCGCGGCGAGCGTGCGGTAGAGCGCCTCGTGGGTGAGGCCGAGCTCCGCGGCGAGGTCGATCAGCGTGCCGTCGAGCTTCATCGTGCGGCTGCCCGGGGCGGCGGCGAGCGCCAGGTGGTGCAGCAGGCGTCGGCGCGCGGAGCGGATGTTGCGCTCCTCGAGCCGGGCCCGGAGCGCGTGGATCTGATGGGCGAGCACCGCCATGAAGCGCTCGGCGAGCGCCGGATCGGCGCGGAACGCCGCGAGCAGGGGGCCCTTCGGATAGGCGCGCACGCGCGCCGCCGTGGCCGCCACCGCGTCGCACTGATAGCGCTCGGCGAACAGCGCCGCCTCGGCGAAGAGCTCGCCCGGCCGGGCGCTGTGCAATACCACCGGATGCTGGTCGACCGCGTGACGGATCAGGCGCACGCGACCCTGCTCGACCTCGAAGATGGCGAAGGTCTTGTCGCCCTGCCGGAACAGGGTCTCGCCGGCCTTTAGCGCGCGGCACGTGGAACGCTCGCGGAGCGCTGTCGGCAGCCAGTCGAGCGCGCGCATGGCGTGCGCCTCACGCCCGGCGGCGCTCGGCGGGGGCGAGGCTGCGGGCCTTGGAGCGCGCGACGCGCAGGATGTGCTCGGCGAGATTGAGCGCGGCCGGCGTCAGGGGCGGGTCGGGGCGGTAGAACAGCTCGACCGAGTTGACGGTGTCGAGCTCCGGCACCTCGACGAAGGTGAAGTGATCGCGGTTCGGCCCGGCCTCGACCATGGCACGCGGCATCAGCCCGACGAAGTCGCCATGGGCGATGAGCGACAGCGCCGCGAGGAACGACTCGGCCTGGATGCGGTATCTGGGCGGCGGCAGGCCGAGCGCGTCGAAGGCGAGGCGGAGCGGCGAGTCCGGCAGCGCCGAGGCACCGGTCAGGATCCACTCGGCGTCGGCGAAATCGACGAGCGAGCGCGCGTTCGACAGCCGGTGCCCCGTGCGCAGCGTCAGCGCCATCGGCATCTCGAACAGCGGCCAGGCGCGCAGGCTCGACGGGATCTGGCTGCGCGGCCGGGGCCCGACCACGAAATCGAGCGTGCCGTCGCAGACGCGCGAGATCGTCGTGTTGGGCAGGCCGCCGACGATGCGCACGCGCGCCTTGGGATAGCTCTTGAGGAAGGCGGGGATCGCCGCCGGGATGACCAGGGCGGCGACCGAGGGCGAGGCGCCGATCGCCACCGCCGCCGCCTCGTCGCCGGTCATCTGTGCCAGCTCCTCCTGGGCGCGCCGCGCTTCGCCCGCGATGAGCTGGGCGCGGGCGCGGAAAGTCCGGCCGAAGGCGGTGAGGACCGCGCCCGAGGTGTTGCGCTGGATGAGCGGCACGCCGCATTCGCGCTCGAGCTGCCTTATGGCCTTGGTTATAGCAGGCTGCGACAGGCCCAGGCCGCGCGCGGCGGCCCGGATGCTGCCGGTTTCGGCGACGGCCAGGAACTGCTGGATATGCCGGAGATTCACCGATAACTCCACGTTATCACGATAAGGAACTTTCGTCTTTTGGTTATCATAGGGCGCGCCTAGCATCGGCGGAAGTCCGATGGCGCCCAGGGGCGCCTTCTCTGAGGGAGACGCAGATGGCACAGGCGGCAGCCGCACCAGCGGGCCGGGTGGCGAGCGTTCTGGACTACGAGGAGAAGCGCTTCCCGCTGAACCTGCATCCGGTCCTGCCCGACATCCGGCAGCTCTGGGACCTCTCCAACAAGCACGCCTGGGACCCGGCGACCGACATCCCGTGGGACCGCTTCGACGCCAGCAAGTACACGCAGCGTCAGCGCGACGCGGCGCGGCTCTACTGGAGCCGGCGCGCCTGGACCGAATATACCGGCACGGCCGAGAGCCCGGCGGTGCTGCTGCGCCTCGTGCTCGAGCCCGACCGCGAGATCGACGCGCGCATCTTCTGGGCGGTGCAGACGCTCGAGGAGACGCGCCACTGCATCGCCTCCTATCTGTTCGCCGAGAAGCTCGGCGGCTACATGTCGGCGCCGCCCAAGACGCCGCCCAAGTCGACCCATCATCGCGGCATCCGCGACAAGGTGCTGAACCCGGCGATCTCGTTCGAGGCGTTCGTCGTGGCGCACATCTGCATCGGCGAGACGGTCGCCGCCAAGATGTTCGAGGAGCGCTACCGCCACACCACCGATCCGGTGGCCAAGGAGCTGGTCAAGCTGATCCTGCGCGACGAGGTGCGCCACATCCAGTTCGGCTGGCGCTACATGGCGCACCGGGTCAAGACGTTCACGCCCGAGCTGATCGCCGAAATGGAGCGCATCGCCATCGACGTGATGGAGAACTCCGAGCTCAAGGGCTTCCACTGCATCTGGCTGGTGCCCAACGAGTTCACCGCGCCGCTGATCGAGGCCAACAACATCACCGCCGAAGCCGGGCTCGGCGGCTCGTCGCCCGAGGCCGAGATGCGCGCGCTCGTCGAGAGCATCCGCAAGATCCGCGACGACATGAAGCCGTGGGGCATCAACATCCCGATCTTCGAGCACGAGGTCCTGGGCCGCGTATGAGCGCGCCCGTCGCGCAGCACCGGGCGTCGCGCGGCCGGCGCATCATGCTGTCGACCGGCCACCCGGGCGCGACCGCGGCCGGGCTCTCGATCCATGCGCGCGGCGGCACGCTGATCGACGCGGCGCTCGCCGCGTCCTCGGCGCTCACCGTGCTCCTGCCGCACGCCACCTCGATCGGCGGCGACCTGCTCGCGCTCTACTACGACGCCGCCTCGGGCACGCTGCACGCGCTCGACGCCGCCGGCACCGCGCCGGGGGCGGCGACCGCCCGGGCGCTGGCCGACGGCGGGCCGCGCCGGCGCGGCATCCGGCTCGCGGTCGTGCCCGGCATCGCGCGCGGCTGGGAGGCGCTGCACGGCCAGTTCGGCCGGCTGGCCTGGCGCGACCTGTTCGAGCCGGCGATCTACTATGCCGACGGCGCCTATCCGCTGGCCCCGGCCGCGCTCGAATTCTTCCAGCAATGCCGCGCCGATCTGCTGGCCGACACCGGCTGCGCCCAGCTTTTCGCCGGCGTGCTGGCCGGCGCGACCGCGACGCTCGCCCAGCCGGCGCTCGCCGAGACGCTGCGCCAGCTCGCCGCGGGCGGCGCCGACGTGTTCTATCGCGGCGCCGTCGCGCGCAAGCTGATCGCCCATTCGCGCGAGGCCGGCGGCCTGTTCGACGAGAGCGATTTCGCCAGCTATGCCGTCAAATGGCGGCGGCCGCTCGCGCTCACCTATCGCGGCTATGGCGTGCACGTCATGCCGCCCAGCTCCTACGGCCTGCTCCTGCTGCTGCAGCTTGCCGCGCTCGACCAGCATGACGGGGCGCGCGGCGGCAAGCTCGGCGCCGTGCGCTTTGCCGCGCAGCTCGCCGCCATGCGCGCGGCCTTCGCGGTCGGCGAGCCCCATCTCTACGACGGCGCCGCCGAGGAGGCGGGCTTCGAGCTCAAGGCGCTCGCCGGCCAGGTCCAGGCACGGCTCTACGAGGACCTGCCGCAGCCGGTCGAGCCCGGTGGCGGCACGGCCTGCGTGGTCGGGGCCGACGAGCACGGCAACATGGCCGTCCTGATCCAGAGCGTGTTCCATCCCTTCGGCTCGGCCGCCGCCGACGCCGAGACCGGCGTTCTGCTCAACAACCGCATGCTCGGCTTCACCACCGGGCGGAACGCCGTGGCGCCGGGCCGGCGGCCGGCCCATACCCTCTGCCCGACCATCGTCCTGCGCGACGGCATGGCGCGCATCGCCGTCGCCTCGCCCGGCGGCATCAGCCAGACGGTCACGCTGGCGCAGTTCCTCAACAACGTCATCGACGGCGGCCACGGCCTCGCCGACGCGGTCGACGCGCCGCGCTGGTGCCTGGGCCGGGCGCGCGAGGTGCTGGTGGCGCCCGACTATCCGGAATGCGAGCGCATCCTGCGCCGGGACGACGACGTCCAGGTCGGCAACGACCCCTACTTCTTCGGCTCGCTCAAGGCGGTGTGCCGATCGGCCGACGGCATCCTGACCGGCGTCGCCGACCGCCGGCGCAGCGCCCACGCCTTCGGCTATTGAGCCGGCGTTAACGCCTCTCGTGCATGATGGGATTAGCCGCGCGCGGGCCGCGTCGCCCGCGTCAACGTGGCCGTGGACAGCGCCCGCGCCGTGTCCTATCTGATTCCAAATCTGATCGCATACGTACCTCGGGGAAAGGGGACCGGATGTCGGGGAACCGGGAATGGTGGGAATTCCACCTGACACCAAAGGGCTGGATAAAGGGCAGCGAGTCGCTGGCGGCCGGCGCCAAGGAGCGGCCGATCCCGCCGGACCGGATGCTCACCGTCCGCCAGAACGAGCAGCCGTCGTCGGCCGTGGCGCCGGCGCAGACCTGGTCGTCCATCGTCTGGCGCCATAGCGACACGCGCGCCATCGCGGCGCTGCGCGAGCAGTTCGGCACCTTGCCGCCCGGCTCGGAGCGCTATCCGTTCCGCGGCGCCGCCGTGTCCTAGGCGCACCGCCGGCCGGAGTTCAGCCCGGCTGACGACGGCTGGTCTGCGACAAGTCTGGGCGCGAGTCGAGACGCGTGCAACGGCCGCGTTCCGTGCTAGGCTTATCCGATGTCCGTCCTCGTCGCCCTCCATGTCCTCGCCGCCCTGGTCTGGGTCGGCGGCATGTTCTTTGCCCATCAGTGTCTGCGCCCGTCGGCCGCGCCGCTCGAGGCGCCGGTGCGCCTGGCGTTGTGGCGCCGAGTGTTCAGCCGGTTCTTCGGGTGGGTCTGGGTCTCGGTCGCGCTGCTGCTCGCGACCGGCATCGCCATGATCGTCATCGAGTATGGCGGCTTCGAGCGCGCCGGCCTCAATGTCAGCCTGATGATGTCGGTCGGCATCGTCATGATGCTCTTGTTTGCGCATCTCTACTTCGCGCCGTGGCGCCGCCTGCAGCGCGCGCTCGACGGCGGCGACGTGCCGGCCGCCGGTCGCAATCTCGACCAGATCCGGCGCATCGTCACGATCAATCTGGTGCTTGGGCTGGCGACGGCGGCGGTCGGGGCGAGCGGGCGGTTCTGGTAGGGGGAAGGTCGCGGTGGGGCAGGAGGGCACTGGTCCGAGGGGCGGGCTGAAGACGGCCACGATGCGCATCACGCCGCGCATCGCCATCGACGAAGCGGAGCTGCGCGAGCGCTTCGTGCTGGCGGCCGGGCCGGGCGGACAGAACGTCAACAAGGTGGCGACCGCGGTGCAGCTGCGCTTCGACGTGGCGCGCTCGCCCTCGCTGCCCGAGCCGGTGCGCCAGCGCCTCCTGGCGCTCGCCGGCAAGCGGCTGACCAAGGACGGCGTGCTCGTCCTCATGGCGCGCCGTCACCGCAGCCAGGAGCGCAACCGCATCGAGGCGCGGGCGCGCCTGGCCGAGCTGATCCGCGCGGCCGCCGAGGCGCCGGCCGAGCGCCGGCCCACCGGGGTGCCGCGCACCGAAAAGCGCAAGCGCCTCGAGCTGAAGCGCGCGCGCGCGGCCCTGAAGCGCCGCCGCGCCCGGCCGGGCGACGACTAGGTGGTCCGTCTCAGGCGGCGCCCGAGAGCGCGCCGTGCCGCGCACGCGCGTCGGCGATGTGCGCCATGATGCGCGTATTCACCAGCGCCGGGTGGGTGATCGGCGCGAGATGCCCGCCGCCCTCGAGGGTCACCCTGTCGGCGCCGGGCAGGATCGCCTGCAACAGATCGGTAGCGGCGCGGACCGCCGGCGTCATCCTGGCGGAGCACAGGAAGCGCACGGGTGCGGCGATCCCGGCATAGTGCGTCGCGTCCGTCGTCGCGGCGAGCATGCCGCGCCATTCGTCCGCAATCTTCGCCATGCCGCCGACGATGGCACGCTTCTGCGGCAACGGCATGGCTGCCCAGGCGTTCCGGCCGATCCAATAGCCCATGAAGATCTCGGCCGCGCCTTCGACGTCACCCTCCTCGACATAGGCGATGTGACGCCGGGCCAGTGCTGCGATCTCGACCCATGCCGGCGAGCCGGCGGTGCGCAACACGTGGAAAGCGACCGGCTCGATCAGCGTCAGGCTGCGCACGCGCGGGCCAAGCGCCAGCGCCGCGTCGAGGGCCACGACGCCGCCATAGGAATGGCCGACGATGTCGATCGGCCCCGGCGCGCATTCGAGCAGCGCCAGGACCAGCTCGACCTCCCGTTCGGGCGCGAAGGCGCGCCCGCTCAAGTCGCGCGTCTGGCCATAGCCGATCAAATCGGGCGCCAGGAAACGGTTGTTGACCGCATTGTCGCCGATCAGCGTCAGCCACTGCCGGTGCGAGCCGCCGCTGCTGTGCAAGAGCAGGACATTGGGACCGAAGCCGTGGTCGGCATAGAATATGTGGAGATGGTCGGTGCGGAGGAAGGCCATGGCCGGGCTCCTGTGTGCTAGGGTCGGGGCGGTCCGAACCTGGCAAACGGGCGTCCCCCCGATGTCCCCTCACGCCGGCTGCGCGGGCGGAAGGCGGTAATGCAGCAGCTCGAGGTCATACTTCTGGGCTATCCCGTCGTCCGGGCCGGCGGGCGCGACGTGCCGATCGGCCTGAGGCGCGCGCTCGGCCTGCTCGCCTTCCTGGCCGATCGCGGCGCGCCGGTGCCGCGGGGGGCCACAGCCGAGCTGCTCTGGCCCGAGACGGCCGCGGACACTTCGTCGGCCCGCCTCCGGCGCCTCATCCACCGCATCAACGCGAGCCTCGGCGCGCGTGTCATCGATGGCGGCGGGGACCGGCTGGCGTTCGCCTCCGGCCTCGGCCCGCGAGTCGATTCGAGGCGATTCGAGGCGCTGGCCCATGACGGCTTCGCGGCGCTGGATCGGCCCGGCGACAAGCCGGCGGCCGGGCGCAGCCTCGACGACGCGATCGCGCTTCATGTCGGCGACTTCATGGCCGGCTTCGAGCTCGACGGCTGTCCGGAATTCGAGGACTGGGTGCGCTCGCGCCGGTCGGAGCTGACGAGCCTGCTGGCGCGCGTGCTGCGCCGCCGCGTCGAGACGCTGCTGGCCGAGGGCGTGCTCGACGCCGCCATGTCCCATGGCGAGCGGCTCGTCGCGCTCGACCCGTTTCGCGAATCGTCGTACCGGCTCTTGATGCGCGCGCACGGCTCGGCCGGCGACGTCCATGCGGTGGCGCGCGCCTATGAGCGGTGCCGGACGCTGCTGTGGGACGAGCTCGGCGTGGAGCCGGCCGCCGAGACGCGGAAGCTGCACGACACGCTGTGCGCGCCGGCGTCCCGTGCCGCGCCGGGCCCCTTGCCAGACGGCGCCCTGCCGGCGGTGCGCTTCGCGCGCAACGGCGACACCCATATCGCCTACGCCTCCGTGGGCGCCGGGCCGACCGAGATCGTCCTCGTGCCGGGCTTCGTCTCGCACATCGAGCTGGTCTGGGAAGAGCCGCGCCTGCGCCGCTTTCTCCTGGCGCTCGCCGGGCACGCGCGGGTCACCATCATGGATCGGCGCGGCGTCGGCGTGTCGGAGCGGCTGGCCGAGCCGCCGACCGAGGGCGCGACGGGCCGCGACATCGTCGCGGTCATGGATCATGCCGGCATCGAGCGCGCCGTGCTGTTCGGCGCGTCGGAGGGCGGGCCGAGCTGCATCCGTCTTGCGGTCGACCGGCCCGAGCGGGTCGCGGGCCTCGTGCTGTTCGGCACGCTCGCCAAGGGCAGCCACGCCGCCGATCATCCCTGGGCGCTCAAGGCCGATCAGTTCGACCGCTGGCAGGCGCACCTGGTCGCGTCCTGGGGCAAACCCGACTCCATCGAGACCTTCGCGCCGAGCCTGGCGCAGGACGAGGCGGCGCGCGCCTGGTGGTCGCGCCTACTGCGCCAGGCGACCTCGCCGACCGGCATCGCGGCCGTGTTGCGCGCCCTGCGCGACGTCGACGCGCGGCCGCTGCTCGGGCGCGTCGCGGTGCCGACCCTGGTGCTGCACCGCCGGGGCGACCGCGCGGTGCGGCTCGAGGCCGGCCGCTTCATCGCGACGTCCATACCCGGCGCCCGGTTCGTGGCGCTCGACGGCGACGATCATTGGTGGTGGTGCGGCGACGCCGACACCGTGCTGGCCGAGATAACACGCTTCGCCGCGGAACTGGACGCGGCGGGCGCGCCCATCCGGGCGGGCCGGAAGGCGCGCCGTGGCTGAGGCCTATTCCGGCGCCATCTATGTCGACGCCGACGCGTGCCCGGTGAAGACCGAGGTCTACCGCGTCGCGGCGCGCCACGGCCGCAAGGTCTACATCGTCACCAACAGCTTCGTCGCCGTGCCGCGCGACCCGGGCATCGAGCGCGTCGACGTCGGCGACAAGTTCGATGCGGCCGACGACTGGATCGCTGCGCGCGCCGGCCCGGGCGACATCGTGGTCACCGCCGACATCCCGCTCGCCGGCCGCTGCGTCAAGAGCGGCGCCGTGGTCATCGCGCCGACCGGCAAGCTCTTCACCGAGGATTCGATCGGCCTGGCACTGGCGACGCGCAACCTGATGACCGAGCTGCGCGCCGCCGGCGAGGCCACCGGCGGGCCCAAGCCCTTCGCCCAGCGCGACCGCTCGGCCTTCCTCTCCGCCCTGCACGAGGTGATCGAGCGGCTCAAGCGGGGGCGGTGAGGGTCGATTGCGTCCCTT
>Ga0335070_10000986_pt1 | contig 32572 bp, 29 predicted proteins | sample Lox_Sample_13_FD_206722 | JGI IMG/M metagenome (GOLD analysis project Ga0335070, IMG submission 206722) | Soil microbial communities from Loxahatchee National Wildlife Refuge, Florida, United States - Lox_Sample_1.3 | ecosystem: Environmental > Terrestrial > Soil > Wetlands | place: USA...
AGGCGCTGGCCGCCGGGCGCCAGGCGCTCGTGCTGGTGCCGGAGATCACGCTCACGCACCAGCTCCTGGCGCGGCTCACCGCGCGCTTCGGCGCGCGCGTCGCCGTGCTGCACAGCCAGCTCCGTCCGGGCGAGCGGATCGCGGAGTGGCGCCGGCTCCTCGGCGGGTCGACGCCCATCGGCATCGGCGCGCGGTCGGCGCTGTTCGCTCCCCTCGACGACCTCGGCGTCGTCGTGATCGACGAGGAGCACGAGCCCGCCTACAAGAACGAGGAGGGCTTCCGCTATCACGCGCGCGATCTGGCCTCGCGGCGCGCGGCCGCGGCGGGCTGTCCGCTCGTGCTCGGCTCAGCCACTCCGTCGCTCGAGTCGCGCTTCGCTGCCGACCGCGGCGCGCTGGTGCGCCTCTCGCTGCCATACCGCATCGGCCGGCGGCCGCTGCCGGCGGTCGAGATCGTCGACCTGGCGGCGGAGCGCGCCTTCGTGCCGCGCGGGCGAAAGCTCGTGCTCTCGCGGGCGCTTCGGCGCGCGCTGGTCGAGACGCTCGCCGACGGCGGGCAGGCGATCCTGTTCCTGAACCGTCGCGGCTTCTCGACGCGCGTGCTGTGCTTCGAGTGCGGCCACGCCGAGCGCTGCCCGCACTGCGACATCTCGCTCGTGTACCACGCGACGGAGCAGCGGCTGCGCTGCCACTACTGCGACCACGGCATCGACCCGCCGGATCGGTGCTCGGCGTGCGGAGCGCCGGACACGGCGCTGCTCGGACTCGGCACCGAGCGGCTCGAGGAGGAGGTCCGCCGCGGCTTCCCGGAGGCGCGCATCGCGCGGCTCGACCGCGACACCGCGCGCCGGCGCGGCGAGACCGAGCGGGTGCTCGCGGCGCTCGCCACCGGCCAGGTCCAGATCCTGATCGGCACGCAGATGGTCGCGAAGGGCCACCACTTCCCCGGCGTGCGGCTGGTGGGCGTGATCGCCGCCGACCAGGCCCTGCAGCTCCCCGACTTCCGGGCCTCCGAGCGCACCTTCCAGCTCCTCACGCAGGTCGCCGGCCGCGCCGGCCGCGGGGCCGCCCCGGGCCGCGTGATCGTGCAGACCTTCGCGCCGCACCACGAGGCGATCGCGCCGGTCCAGCAGCACGACTACGAGGCCTTCTACCGCGCCGAGATCGCGCATCGCGCCGCGCTCGGCTATCCGCCCGTCGGGCGGCTGGTGCACGCGCTGGTGTCGGGTCCGGACGCCGACGCGACCGCCGCGCGGGCGGAGCAGCTCGCGCAGCGCGCCCGCGAGAGCGGGGGCGAAGCGGCCGTCCGGCCGTCGGCTTCCGCCGCTCCGTTCGAGTTCGCCGCCGGCTTCGAAGTGCTCGGTCCCGCACCGGCGCCGATCGCTCGCCTGCGCGACCGCTTCCGGTTCCAGGTGCTGGTCAAGGGCACCGACGAGAAGCGCGTGATCGCGGCCGGCCGCGCGATGGCGCGCGCGGGGGCACGGCGCGAGGCACACGGCATCCGCGTGTCGGTCGATCCCGACCCGCTCAACATGCTGTGAGGATTCGCTAGATTCCGTCGTCCATGGCGATCCTCGAGGTGCTGCAGTTCCCCGACCCGCGCTTGCGGCGCAAGGCGGAGCCGGTCGAGAAGATCACGGACGAGCTGCGCCAGCTCGCCGCGGACATGCTCGAGACCATGTACGCGGAGCCGGGCATCGGCCTGGCGGCGCCGCAGATCGGTACGGCCCTGCGGCTGGTCGTCCTCGACACGGAGTGGACCGAGGAGGGCGCCGAGCGCAAGCCGCGGGTGCTGGTGAACCCGGAGATCCGCGAGCGCGAGGGGCAGATCGTGTGGAACGAGGGCTGCCTGTCGGTGCCCGATTTCAACGCCGAGGTCGAGCGCTCCGAGCGCGTCGTGCTGCAGGCCGTCGACCTCGACGGCAACGCGATCACCGAGGAGGCGACGGGGCTGCGGGCGGTGTGCTTCCAGCACGAGCTCGACCATCTCGACGGCGTCCTCTTCATCGACCGCGTGAGCCGGCTCAAGCGCGAGCTGTACGTCCAGAAGCGCAAGAAAGCGGCGCGCGAGGAGGGAGCGGCGTGGCCGGCCTCCGGCGAGCGGCCGCCGCGCCTGCCCGGAACCCGCCTCTGAGCGAGCGCTCGCTGCGGCTCGTGTTCTTCGGCACGCCCGCGTTCGCAGTCCCGACCCTCGAGAGGCTCGCCGTCGGCCCGCATCGGGTGGTCGCTGCGGTGAGCCAGCCCGACCGCCCCCGCGGCCGGGGGCGGAAGCTCTCGCCGTCGCCCGTGGCCGACGCGGCCGAGCGGCTCGGGATCCCCGCGCTGCGGACCGAGTCGGTGGGCGACGCTTCCTTCGCCGCGCAGCTCGCGGCGCTCGAGCCCGACCTCGGCGTGGTCGTCGCCTTCGGCCAGTTCCTGCCGCGGCGCGTGCGCGAGCTGCCGCGCGTCGGCTACCTGATCAATGCGCACGCCAGCCTGCTGCCGCGACACCGTGGCGCGGCACCGATCGCCCACGCGATCCTGGACGGCGACGCAGAGACGGGGATCTCGGTGATGCGCGTCGAGCGCGGGATGGACGCCGGCGCCGTCGCCCTCGTGCGGCGCACCGCCATCGGCGACGAGGAGACGGCCGGCGAGCTCGAGGAGCGGCTCGCGCGGCTGGCGGCAGAGGCCATCGAGGCCGCGGTCGCGCTCGTGGCCGAGGGGCGCGTCGCGTGGACGGCACAGGACGACGCGCTCGCGACCGTCGCGCCGAAGCTCACGCCCGACGACGCGCGGCTCGACTGGTCGCAGCCTGCCGACGCGCTGGCGCGTCGGGTGCGGGCGCTCTCGCCCCGACCGGGAGCGTTCACCCACCTCGGAGGAGAGCGGCTGCGCATCCTCCGGGCCGTGGTGCTGCCTGCGGTGGGCCCCGGCGCCGATCCGCCGGGCACGGTGCGGCTCGCGCCGCTTCGGATCGCGACGGGCGACGGGTGGCTCGCGCCGCGCGTGCTGCAGCGCGCCGGCGGAAATCCGCTCGAGGTCGCAGTCTTCCAGCGAGGACACGGCCTTCCCGACGGCGCGCACCTCGGCGCCGGTGAAGCCGGCAGCTAGACTCGGCGTCGTACTCCGAGCGCGCCGCGAGGAGCCCCCCCGTGAACAACGTCAAGACCTTCGTCCTGCTGGTCGCCCTATCCGCCCTGCTCGTCTGGGTGGGCGCAGCCTTCGGAGGACGCCAGGGCGCCACGCTGGCGCTCGTCGTCGCGGGGGCGATGAACATCGGCGCCTACTGGTTCAGCGACCGCATGATCCTCGCCCGCTACGGCGCGAAGCCGGTGACCGAGGCGGAGGCGCCCGAGCTCTACGGCATCGCGGCCGAGCTCGCCCAGCGCGACGGCATGCCGATGCCGCGCGTGTACGTGATTCCGAGCGAGTCGCCGAACGCCTTCGCGACCGGACGGAGCCCGAGCCACGCGGCGATCGCCGCCACCGCCGGCATCCTGCGCATCCTCGATCGCGACGAGCTCCGCGCCGTGCTCGCGCACGAGCTCTCACACGTGAAGCACCGCGACACGCTGATCTCGAGCGTGGCGGCCACGCTCGCGGGCGCCATCACCTGGCTGGCGAGCATGGCGCGCTGGGGAATGCTGTTCGGCGGCGGCCGCGACTCCAACGACCGCGGCACGAACCCGCTCGCGCTGCTGGTCGTCACGATCTTCGCCGGCCTCGGCGCGACGCTGATCCAGCTCGCGGTCTCGCGCTCGCGCGAGTACGAGGCGGACGCGGGCGGCGCACGCCTGGTGGGCGACGGCGAGGCGCTCGCCCGTGCGCTCGAGAAGCTCGATGCGGCCTCGCGAGCGGTGCCCATGGACGCGAGCCCCGCCACCGCCCATCTGTTCATCGTGAACCCGCTCGCGGGCGCACGCGACAGCGCCGCGAGCGTGCTCGCCCGCATGTTCGGGACCCACCCGCCCACCGCCGAGCGCATCGCCCGGCTGCGGGATCGAAGCTGGGCCCGCTGAGCATCGAGCCGGGCCCTCTGAGCGTCGAGCCGGGCCCGCTGCGGCGACCCTCACCGGCCGCTTGGGCGCGCGCCTGAGGGCCGAGAGCCGCCCGCGGCGCGGGGTCGCACCCCGCCGCGGCCGCGCGGATCCCGCCGGCCCGCGAGAGCTCGCGCTCCAGGTCCTGCAGGACGTCGACCACGCGGGCGCCTACGCCGACCTGGCGCTGCACGCCGCGCTCGCGCGCAGCCGCCTCGCGCCGGCCGATCGCGCGCTCGCGACCGAGCTCGTGTGCGGCTCTCTCCGCTGGCGCGGCCGGCTCGACTTCGCGCTCGTCCAGGTGCTCGACCGCGGCCTCGATTCGCTCGAGCCCCGCGTGGCCAACGTGCTGCGCCTCGGCGCCTACCAGATCCTCTTCCTCGACCGGGTACCCGACGCCGTCGCGGTGTCGGAGTCGGTTCGGCTCGCGCGAGCCGTAGGGCTCGAGCGCGCCGCCGGGCTGGTGAACGCCGCCCTCCGACGGCTGGCGCGGGAGCGCGAGGCGCTTCCGCTGCCGCTCCTCGCGGACGACCCGCTCGGCCACCTCGTGCACGCGCTCTCGATCCCGCGCTGGATCGCCGAGCGCTGGATCGCCAGCTACGGCGCGGAGGCAGCGGCCGCGCTGGCGCGCGCGTCGAACGCACGGGCTCCCCACACCGTGCGGACCAACCGGAGGCGCGTCCAGCGGGATGTACTGCTCGCCGAGCTCCGCGCGCGCTTCCCCGACGCTGAAGCGTGTCGTTTCGCGCCGGACGGGATCTCCCTCGCGCGCGGCGATCTGGCGGGTGATCCAGCCTTCCGGGAGGGGCGCTTCACGATCCAGGACGAGGCCTCGCAGCTCGTCGTCGAGTGGCTGGACCCCCAGCCCGGCGAGCGGGTGCTCGACGCCTGCGCCGCGCCCGGCGCCAAGGCCACGGCGATCGCCGAGCGCGTGGGCGAGGCGGGCTTGGTGGTGGCGCTCGATCGCCACGCGCGACGGCTCGATCTCCTCGCCCGCGACGCAAGGCGCCTCGGGCTCGAGAACGTCCACGCCCTGCGCGCGGACGCCTCGCGTCCGCTCGACGTCTCGCTCGGCGCGGACGCGCGCTTCGACCGGATCCTGGTCGACGCCCCCTGCTCCGGACTCGGCGCGCTGCGGCGCAACCCCGACGCGCGCTGGCGGCTCGAGCCGGACGCGCCCGCTCGGCTCGCAGCCGTGCAGCGCTCGATCCTGCTGCAGGTGTGGCCGTTGCTCGTGCCGGGCGGCGTGCTCGTCTACAGTACCTGCACGCTCGCGGTGGAGGAGAACGAGGCGGTGATCGACGCATTGCTCGCGGACGCGCCGGAGCTGGGGCCCGCCACCGCGCCGACGCCCGCCTCGATCGCGCCGTTCGTCGGGGCGGACGGCTTCCTGCGCACGCTGCCCCACCAGACCGACGCTGACGGCTTCTTCGCCGCGCGCCTCGAGCGCACGCGTTGAGCCGTCGCCGCGTCGTCATCGCCCCCTCGATCCTATCGGCCGACTTCGGGCGGCTCGCCGACGAGGTGCGCGCGGTGGAGGCGGCCGGCGCCGACTGGATCCACGTCGACGTGATGGACGGACGCTTCGTGCCGAACCTCACGATCGGGCCCGTCGTGGTGAAGGCGGTGCGGAAGGCGACGCGGCTGCCGCTCGACGTACACCTGATGATCGTCGAGCCCGAGCGCTACGTGGAGGCCTTCGCAGACGCCGGCGCGGCGACGATCGGCGTCCAGGTGGAGGCCTGCCGCCACCTGCACCGCACGCTCGCGCAGATCCGCGAGACGGGCGCGCGCGCCAGCGCCGTGCTCAACCCGGCGACGCCGGCGATCGCGGTCTCGGAGGTGCTCGGCGATCTCGACCAGGTCCTGGTGATGACGGTGAACCCCGGCTTCGGAGGCCAGAAGTTCATCGAGTCGATGCTCGAGAAGATCGCGGAGCTGCGCCGCTGGATCGACGAGCGGGGCCTCGACGTGACGCTCGAGGTCGACGGCGGCGTCGCGCCGGGGACGGTCGGTCGCGCCGCCCGCGCGGGCGCCGACGCCTTCGTGGCCGGGACGGCGGTGTTCGGCGCCGGCGACTACCGCGCCGCGATCGACGCCCTACGCAAGGAAGCCGAGACTTCTCGCTGAGCGCTCCCGTCGCCTCCGGGGCAACCCGCTCGTCTGGATCATCCCGCAAGCGATCGCGAAGCGATCGCGCGCAGCGAGGCGAAGCCGAGCGAAGTTCACCAAGACGTGCTGCAGCTCAGCAACCCACCAATCGGCCGGAGGCCGAATCGCGCGCAGCGAGGCGAAGCCGAGCGAAGTTCACCAAGACGTGCTGCAGCTCAGCTACGCCCTGCGCGGGGGGCGACGCCAGCGGCGCGGATGGGGAGCGGCGCCGCGCGGACGCGCGCGGCCGGAGCCGGCGAACATGGCCGCGCTCCGCAGCAGCTCCCCGGCGTCCTCGTCCCACAGGTAGAAGAGCGCGCCGCGCGCGGCGTAGCCGGTGCCGCGGCGGAAGATCTGGACCAGCGGCTCGCTTCCTTCGCTCACGACGGTTTCTCCGGTTCGATGGCTGGAGCATCGTCCGGGCGCATGGCGACTCGGTGACGTCGCCGCGGACTTTGGCTCAACCCCTCGCGCGCGCGAGCTTATCCGCGTGCTTCACGACGCGGCCCTCGACCACCAGGATCACCGACTCGGCGATGTTGGTGGCGTGGTCGCCCACCCGCTCGAGGTTCTTGGCGACCAGGATCAGGTCGATCTGCTGCGAGAACAGGTCCGGATGCTGCTGGATCTCGCCGAGCGCCTCGCGGATCACTCGGTCCTGGTCGTCGTCGACCTGCTCGTCCTGCTCGAGGAGACGCCGCGCGTGCTCGGCGTCGCGGTGGACGAAGGCATCGAGCGCCCCGTGCAGCATGCTCTGGCACTCCGAGGCGAGCACCTCGAGCGTCGCAGGGATCGGAACCGGCGTGCGGATCGCCAGCCGCTCGGCGCTCTTCGCGATGTTGCGCGCGAGGTCCCCGACCCGCTCCAGATCGATGGCGATCTCGTGCGCGGCCAGGATGCGTCGCAGGTCGTCGGCGACCGGCGCCTGGAGCGCGAGGCTGCGCAGGACCGCCTCGTCGATCCGGACGTCGAGGCGGTCGATCTCGAGGTCGTCCCCGCGCACCTCCGCGGCGAGCTCCGCGTCGCGCTGGAGCAGGGCCCGCACCGCCTTGTCGAGGATCGCCTCGCAGCGGCCGCCCATCTGCAGGATCAGCTCGTTGACCTCGCCGAGGAACGGCTCCAGGGTCCGCGCCATGCCGCGCAAGATAGCGGGCCGGCTCGACTCCCACGCTCCCGTCACCGAGACGTCACAGAGCCTCCCCACCGCCGCAACCGAGCGCCCCTAGCCTCGCCGCCAACCAAGGGAGGGTTCCGATGCAGCGTCCGCGACTCGCGGCCATCTTGATCGCCGCGAGCGGGCTCGTCCCGCTCTGCGCCTGGGGTCAGCCGGTGGCGATCGAGGCCGGAATCCCGCCGTACGCGGTGACGAGCGGCGTCTCCGGCAACCTGAGCTCGATCGGCTCCGACACGCTCAACGACACGATGACCCTGTGGGCCGAGGGCTTCCATACCCGGTACCCGAACGTGAAGGTCCAGATCGAGGGCAAGGGCTCGTCGACGGCGCCGCCGGCGCTGATCGATGGCACGGCGCAGCTCGGACCGATGAGCCGCGAGATGAAGCCGACCGAGATCGACGCCTTCGAGAAGAAGTTCGGCTACAAGCCGACGGCCTACCGGGTGGCCGTCGACGCGCTCGCGGTGTGGGTCAACAAGGACAACCCGCTCACCCAGGCCACGCTGCCGCAGATCGACGCGATCTTCTCGAAGACGCGGCGCTGTGGCATGCCGGCCGCGATCGACGACTGGTCGCAGATCGGCCTCGGCGGGGTGTTCAAGGGGCGGCGCATCAGCCTCTACGGGCGCAACTCGGCCTCGGGCACCTACGGCTACTTCAAGGAGCACGCGCTCTGCAACGGCGACTACCGCGACGAGGTGAAGGAGCAGCCGGGCTCGGCCTCGGTGGTGCAGGGAGTGACCGAGGACACCTTCGCGATCGGGTACAGCGGCATGGGCTACCGCACCTCCGGCGTGAAGTCGCTGGAGCTCGCGAAGGCCGAGGGCCAGCCCTACGTCGCGGCCGACGCGGCGGGCGTCTACTCCGGCCGCTACCCCCTCGCGCGGTTCCTGTTCGTGTACGTGAACCAGAAGCCGGGGCAGGCGCCCGACCCGCTCGTGCGCGAGTTCCTGCGCTTCGTGCTCTCGCACGACGGCCAGGAGGTGGTGGTGAAGGCCGGCTTCCTCCCGATCACCCAGGCGATCGACGGCGAAGAGCGCAAGAAGCTCGGCTCCTGAGATGGCGGCCGGCGCGATCCCGCACGGCGTCCCCGCCGTCGCGTCGACGGCGCGGCGCCGGCTGGTCGCCGACCGGATCGGCGCGCTCGTGATCCGGATCGGCGGGTTCGCCGTGCTGGCGAGCATCCTCGCCATCCTCGCCTTCCTGGTCGCCGAGATCGCGCCGGTGCTGCGGCCGGCCCGGGTCTCGCCGCTTCCGCTGCTCCGGGCCTCGGGTGCCGCCCCGCTCGCGCTCCTCGTGAACGAGCACCGGAGCCACGCGGCGGCGCTCGGCGCCGACGGCGTGCTGCGCGTCGTGCGGCTCGACGACGGAGCGACGGTGCTCGAGCAGCGCCTCGCCGATGCCTTCGGCGTCGCGGTCGCCGATCCCGCCGGCGGCACGCTCGCCGGTGCCTCCGCAGACGGCACCGCGGTCGTCGTGCCGGTCACCTTTGCCGTCTCCTTCGCGGACGGGGTGCGCCGCATCGAGCCCTCGATCGGCGAGCCGCTGCGGCTGGAGGTCGGCCCACCCGGCCCCGCGATCCGGGCGCTCGCGCTCCGCGCCGGCGACACCACGACGCTCGCCGCCGCGCTCGCGGACGGCCGCGTCGCCCTCGTGCGCCGCGAGGCGGAGCACAACGCCTTCACGGGCGAGACCTCCGTCACGAGCGAGCGGCGAGCGCTGGCCGCGCCCGCGCCCGTCTCGGCCCTCGCGCTCGCACCCGACGCGCGCGACCTCTACGCCGGCACCGACGACGGGCAGGTGCTGCGCTTCGACCTGCGCGGCGCCTCCGTGGAGCCTGCCGAGCAGGCGTCCGCCGGAGGCTCGGCGATCCGCGCGCTGGCGCTCCTGATCGGCGGCCGGAGCCTCGTCGTCGGCCAGCAGGACGGCTCGCTGTCGGTCTGGTTCGCGGTGCCTCGAGCGGGCGCCCCGCCTCGCCTCGAGCGCATCCGCGACTTCCCGCGGTTCCCGGCGGCGATCGAGCGGCTCGCGCCTTCGCAGCGCGACCGCAGCTTCTTCGCCGAGGCCGCCGACGGCTCGCTCGGCCTCCTCCACTCGACGTCGGGCCGCGTTCTCTGGCGCGGCGCACCGCCGCTCGCCGAGCCGAGCGCCCTCGTCTTCGCACCGAAGGGAGACGGCGCGCTGCGCGGCGGCACCGGCGGGCTGCTCGGCCTCGACGTCGACGATCCCCATCCCGAACTCTCGCTGCAGGCCCTGTTCGGCCGGGTCTGGTACGAGGGCGCCCCCGAGCCCGACTTCGTCTGGCAGTCGAGCAGCGGGGACGACGCGTTCGAGCCCAAGCTCTCGCTGACCCCGCTCCTGGCCGGAACGCTCAAGGGGACCTTCTATGCGCTGCTGCTCGCCGTACCGCTCGCGGTGCTCGGCGCGATGTACACCTCGCAGTTCCTCCACCCGACCCTGCAGCGCTGGGTGAAGCCCGGAGTCGAGATCATGGCGGCACTGCCCAGTGTCGTCCTCGGCTTCCTCGCGGCGCTCTGGCTCGCGCCGCGCCTCGAGCAGCTCTTTCCCGCCCTGCTCGCGATGGGGGTCGGGGTGCCGCTCGCCGCGATCGCGGCCGGCTGGCTCTGGCAGTCGCTGCCGAGGCGGTGGACGGGGAGCTGGCCGAGCGGCGCCGAGGTCGGCTGGATCGCGGCCGCCGTCCTCGCGGCGTCGGCGGTCTGCATCTCGCTCTCGGGCCGCATCGAGGATGCCTTCTTCGGCGGGAGCTTCCCGGTCTGGCTCCAGCACGCGACGGGCCTCGCCTACGACCAGCGCAACGCCGTCGTGGTCGGCATCGCGATGGGCTTCGCGGTGATCCCGATCATCTTCGCCATCGCGGAGGACGCCTTCTCGAATGTCCCCACCGACCTCTCCGCGGGATCGCTCGCGCTCGGCGCGAGCCGCTGGCAGACGGTGGTGCGCGTGGTGCTGCCGACTGCGAGCGCGGGCCTGTTCTCGGCCGTGATGATCGGCTTCGGGCGCGCGGTCGGCGAGACCATGATCGTGCTGATGGCGACCGGCAACACGCCGATCATCGACTGGAGCCCCTTCAACGGCTTCCGAACGCTCTCCGCGAACATCGCGGTCGAGATTCCCGAGGCGCCGCAGGGCGCCACGCTGTACCGCACGCTGTTCCTGGCCGCGCTGCTCCTGTTCGCGATCACCTTCACCGTGAACACCGCCGCCGAGCTGGTCCGCCACCGGCTGCGGCAGCGCTACGCGAGGCTCTAGTGCAGGCCCGTAGCCGCGCCGCGCTGGCCGCTGCCGGGACCTGGGTCACGGCGGCCGCGCTGGCCATCGACCTGCTCCTGATCGCGAGCCTGCTCGTGCTGGTCGGGTGGCGGGGCGCGTCGGCGTTCTGGCCGCGCCCGTTGGTCGCGCTGCAGCTCGACGACGGCAGCCGCTGGCTGGGCGAGGTGCACGAGCGCGAGGAGATCCCCGACCTCGCCACCGGCAAGCGAACCGGCGCCACGCGCATCCGGGTGCGCGTCGCCAACCGCGATCTCGGCGGCGCCGACTTCGTGTGGCTGGACGAGGCTCGCATCGCCTCGCGCGAGACCCCGCGCGACGCGATGCTGCTCGAGCGCCTCGAGTGGGGGCCCTTCTTCGGCACGCCGGTCGAGGTGCGCGTCGGCGATCGCGTCGCGGCATCCGGTCCCGCCGCGGTGGCGGCCGCCCTCCCCGACCTGCAGCGCGAGAAGCAGGCGCTGCGGGAGCGCATCCACGGCATCGAGAAGGGTCCGATCGGCGACCTCAACTACGAGCTCGAGCAGATCCGCCTCGCGGGGCGGCGGCTCGAGCTCGCCCCGCCGCCCGAGCCCGAGCGGGGCCGCCGCGAGGCCGAGCTGGAGCAGCGCAAGGCGGCGCTCGAGGCTCGCTATCGGGAGGAGGGCGCGCGGCTCGAGGCGCTGCGCGGCGAGCTCGCGCAGGGGGAGCTCGTGATGGCGACCGCGGACGGCACGCGGCACGCGGTCCCGCTCGGCGAGATCGTGCGCGCCGCGAGCCCGAACGCGCTCGGCCTGGGCGGACGCATCGCGCTCTATGCGGCGCGCATCGGCGAGTTCGTCACGGGCGAGCCGCGCGAGGCGAACACCGAGGGCGGGATCTTCCCGGCGCTGTTCGGCACGGTGATGATGGTGTTCCTGATGTCGATCTTCGTGGTGCCGTTCGGCGTGCTGGCCGCCATCCTGCTGCAGGAGTACGCGCGCGACGGGCTGGCCGTGCGCGCCGCGCGGATCGCGGTCAACAACCTGGCGGGCGTGCCGTCGATCGTCTTCGGCGTGTTCGGGCTCGGCTTCTTCGTGTACGGCGTCGGCGGCGCGATCGACCGCTGGTTCTTTGCCGATTCGCTGCCCACGCCGACCTTCGGCACCGGGGGCATCCTCTGGGCCAGCCTGACGCTCGCGCTGCTCACCGTCCCGGTGGTGATCGTCGCGACCGAGGAAGGCCTCGCCGCGGTGCCGCAGGGCGTGCGCCAGGGCTCGCGCGCGCTCGGCGCGACGCAGCTCGAGACCCTGCTGCGCGTCGTGCTGCCGGCTGCTGCGCCCGGCCTGCTGACCGGCCTGATCCTCGCGATGGCGCGCGCCGCCGGCGAGGTGGCGCCGCTGATGATCGTCGGTATGGTGAAGCTGGCCCCGGCGCTTCCCGTCGATCAGCACCCGCCCTTCCTGCACCTGGAGCGCAAGTTCATGCACCTCGGCTTCCACATCTACGACGTCGGGTTCCAGAGCCCGAATGTGGAGGCCGCGGTGCCGCTCGTGTTCGCCACGACCGCGCTCCTGATCGCGATCGTCGTGACGCTGAACCTGACCGCCATCCTGCTCCGCAACCGGCTGCGCGGGCGCCTGGCGGGACGTGGCTTCTAGCGCATCGATGTCGGCAGAGCTCGAGAGCCGCCCCGCTCCGCCGGCGCATCCCGCCGGCGATCTCGTCATCGAGAAGCCGGCGCTGCGCGTCGACCGCCTGTCGGTCTGGTACGGCGAATCGCTCGCGCTCGACGGCGTCTCGCTCGACATTCCCGAGCGCCGCATCACCGCGTTCATCGGTCCCTCCGGCTGCGGCAAGTCGACGCTGCTGCGCTGTCTCAACCGCATGAACGAGCTGATCGACGGCGTGCGGGTCGAGGGCACGGTGCGCTTCAGCGGGCTCGACGTCTTCGATCCCTCGCTCGACGTGAACGCGCTCCGCAAGCGCATCGGGATGGTGTTCCAGCGCTCCAACCCGTTCCCCAAGTCGATCTACGAGAACGTCGCCTACGGGCCCCGCATCCACGGGGTGCGGCGGCGCTCGGAGCTCGACGAGATCGTCGAGCGCGCGCTTCGCGGGTCGGCGCTGTGGGAGGAGGTGAAGGACCGCCTCCACGACGGCGCACTGCAGCTCTCGGGCGGCCAGCAGCAGCGCCTCTGCATCGCGCGCGCGCTGGCCGTCGAGCCCGAGGTGCTGCTGCTCGACGAGCCGTGCTCGGCGCTCGACCCGGGCGCCACCGCCAAGATCGAGGAGCTGCTGCTCGACCTGCGCGACAGCTACACCATCGCCATCGTCACCCACAACATGCAGCAGGCCGCGCGCGTGTCGGACTACACGGCGTTCCTCTACCTCGGCCAGCTGATCGAGTTCGGCGAGACCTCGGCCATCTTCGTCAAGCCGCGCGAGCAGCGCACGCAGGACTACATCACCGGCCGCTTCGGCTGAGCTGCGCGCTCGTCGCCTCCGAGGCAAATCGATCGCCTGGATCATCGGCCAGCGCCCGCACAGCGGGCGCGCGCAGCGAGCCGAAGGCGAGCGAAGTCAGTGGCTTGGCAGCTCGAGCCAGAAGCACGAGCCGTGGCCGGGCTGGCTCTCGACGCCGACCTGCCCGCCGAGCGCCTGCATCCAGTGCTTGACGATCGCGAGGCCGAGGCCGGTGCCGCCCAGCGCGCGCGAGCGCCCCGGGTCGACCCGGTAGAAGCGCTCGAAGATGCGCGGCAGGTCGCGCGGCGGGATGCCGATGCCGGTGTCCTCCACCTCGATGCGCAGCCGCGCGTCGGGCGCCGCGCGCAGCCGCACCGAGACGCGGCCGCCCGAGGGCGTGTACTTGATCGCGTTGTCGAGCAGGTTCGCGAGCACGTGCTCGAGCGCGCGGCGATCCGCCAGGGCGCGGCCGTCGCAGGACGACTGCACCTCGGCCATGAGCTCGCCCGCGCGCAGGCGCGGCTCGAGGTCTCGCAGCAGCCGGCGCGCCAGCTCGGCGGCGTCGACCGGCTCGATGCGCAGCGGCGCGCTGCCGCCCTCGATGCGCGAGAGCTCGAGCAGGTCCTCGATCAGGGCCTCGAGCCGCCGTGCGTTGGCCAGGATCACCTCGATCGACTGCACCGCGCGCGGATCCGCGGGCGGCGCGTCCGCCAGCCGCTCGGCGAAGCCGCGGATCGCGGTGAGCGGCGTCTTCAGCTCGTGCGACGCGTTGGCGACGAAGTCGCGGCGGATCGCCTCGACGCGGCGCAGCTCGGTGACGTCGTGGAAGACGGCCACGGCGCCCGGCCGGCCGCCCGGCTGCGCGAAGGGCGCGACGTGCAGCCGCACTCGCCTCGCCGCGACCGGACCGATCGCGGCCTCGCGCACCTGCGACTCGCCCTTGTGCAGCGCGGCCCGCAGCGCCTCCACCACCTCGGTGTGGCGGACCGTCTCGAGCAGCGGGCGTCCCTCGGGTGGGCCCGGCGCGCCGAAGAGCTCGCGCAGGCCCGGGTTGGCGAGGAGGACCCGCTCGTCGGCGTCGACCGCCAGGACGGCCTCCTCCATCGCCGTGAGCACGGCCTCGAGCCTCGCGCGCTGCGCCTCGCTCTCGCGCAGCCGCTGCGTCAGCGCGTCGGCCATCTGGTTCTGCGCCGCCGCGACGCCCCGCAGCGCGCCGCCCCACGTGCCCGGAAGCCGCGCGTCGAGGTCGCCCGCGGCCAGCCGCTCGGCCTGCCGCCGCACGGCCTCGAGCGGACGGCGCGCGCTGCGCCGACCGATCCAGGCGGCGGCCGCGACGACCGCGGCGAGCCCCAGCCACAGCAAGCCGTCCACCCGAAGAGCTTAGTCCGAGAAGCGGTACCCGACACCGCGCACGGTCTCGATCAGGTCCCCGCCGCGGCCCAGCTTCTCGCGCAGGCGCTTCAGGTGGGTGTCGATCGTGCGCATGGTGACGGTGACGTCGGATCCCCAGATCTCGTCGAGCAGGCGCTCGCGGGTCAGCACGCGGCCGGGGCGCCGCATCAGGGTGGCGAGGAGCTGGAACTCCTTGGCGGTGAGGCCGATCTCCTCGCCGCCGACCCAGCAGCGGTGCCGGTCGAGATCCACCCGCACGTCGTCGCGCTCGAGCAGGTTGCGCTCGCCGCCGGTTCCGGCGCGGCGCCGCAGCAGCGCGCGCACGCGGAGCACGAGCTCGCGCGGGCTGAAGGGCTTCGTGACGTAGTCGTCGGCGCCGAGCTCGAAGCCGACGATGCGGTCGACCTCCTCGGACTTCGCCGTCAGCATCAGGACCAGGACCTCGGCCGTCTCGGGCCGGCTGCGGATGAATCGACACACCTCGGTGCCGGGCATGTCGGGCAGCATCAGGTCGAGCACCACCAGGTCCGGGGCGGCGCGGCGCAGCAGCTCGAGCGCCTGCGCGCCGGAGCCGGCGGTCTCGACCGCGAAGCCCGCCTCGGCCAGGCTCAGCCGGACCAGATCGAGCAGGTCGGGCTCGTCGTCGACGACCAGGATGCGGGTGGCCATCGGCCCGACAGGTTAACCCGCGGCCTCCGCCCCGCGAGCGCTTCGCGCCGCCGTCACGCGATCGTCGCGCGCTCTCCGCGGCCGGGTCACACGAGCCCGCCTCCGCCCTCCGGGGCCGGCAGGCCCGGCATGCGATAGATTGCCCGCGCCTGCCGCTGGAGCCCCCGATTGCGCCGCGCCCCCGCCGTCCTCGGGTCCTGCCTCGCGCTGGTCGCCTGCCTCTGCGCCGCGACGCAGGCCGCCGCCCAGGGCGACGCGGCCGCGGCGCCCGTTCCGGCCGCGGCGGCGGCCCCGGACGGCCCGAGCGGACGCGACATCTACGAGCGGGTCGTGAACAACCGCTTCCACTCGTTCCGCCAGCGCACCCGCCTGGTCTCCGGCGATCGGGCGGGCAACGAGCAGGAGTCGCGCATGCTCGTGACCTGGCGGAGCTTCCGCGACGGCGAAGGGCCTCCGCGCAAGGGCGTCCTCTCGAAGGCGGTGATCCGATACACCTACCCGTTCGACCTGCGCTCCTCGGCCTACCTGATCATCAACAACGAGGCCGAGCCCGACGACCAGTTCATGTACCTGAACAGCCGGCGCCGCGTGCAGCGGGTCAACCTGCGCGGCGAGCCGGTGCTGGGCAGCGACTTCAGCTTCGAGGACGTGGTGCCGCGGGAGCTCGAGGACGCGACCTACCAGCGGCTCCCCGATGACGTCGTCGATGGACGGCCGACCTACGTGATCGAGGTGACGCCGCGGCCCGACGCGCGTTCGCAGTACTCGCGCTTCCGGAGCTGGGTCGACCGCGAGCGCTCGGTGGTGCTGAAGACGCTGTACTGGGACGAGGCGGGCGTGCAGGTGAAGGAGCTCGACGCGCCGAGCGCGGAGGTGCGCAGCTTCGACGGGGTGTGGGTGCCGATGCGGGTCGAGATGAGGGACCGCCCGAACGACAGCTACACCTACATCGTGATCGAGGAGCTGGCGCCGAACCCGTTGATCGAGGACGCCGAGTTCGACCCCCACCGCCTGGAGCAGCACTGAGACTCACGCCCGGGTGCGCACCAGCAGCGCCGGCATCAGCACGAGCTCGGCGGCCAGGCAGATCACGACGGTCGCGGCGAAGAGCAGCCCGAACTGGCGCAGCGTGGCGAAGCTCGACAGCGCGATCGTGCCGAAGCCGGCGGTCAACATGATCGCCGTCGTCGCGATCGGCGTGCCGACGCGCAGGCCCGTGATGCGCGCCGCCTCGGCGGGCGCGAGTCCGGCGTGTCGCTCGCGCCGGTAGCGGACCAGGAAGTGCACGGTGTCGTCGACGGCGATGCCGAGCGCAACCGCCCCGATCAGGCTGGTCGGCAGCGAGAGCGGCGCGACGCCGAGCCCGAGCAGCCCGAAGTACATGGCGACCGGGAGCACGTTGGGGATCATGGCGATCACGCCGAGCTTGAGCGAGCGCAGCGCCACGGTGACGAGCAGGAAGATCGTGGTGGCGGCGCCGGTGATCGACTGGAGCTGCGAGTTCGCGATCGAGTCGTCGCCGCGCGCCAGCAGGATGGCGTTGGCGGTGGGCGCCGCCGACAGGCCCTCCGGCAGCTCGGCGCGGATCGCGTCCTCGATCGCCGCCGTGAGCGTGCGGATCGCCGCCGAGCCGACGGCGCCGGTGCGCACGATCAGGTTGGCGCGGCTCGCGTTGATGTTGACGAAGCGCTCCATCTCGTCCTTCGGCGCGAGCTGGAGCATCTCGGTCACCGCGGCGCGGTCGTCCGGGATGCGCGCCGACCCCGGCGCGTCGCGCTCGAGGGCGCGGTTCATCTCGCGCAGGAAGTCCACCATCGAGAGCGTGCGCGAGACGCCGGGCAGGCGGTCGATGTGCGCCTGCAGCCGCTCGAGCGCGCGCAGCGCCTCCGGCTCGCGGAACGTCCCGGGCCCGGAGCCCGACGCCACCACGTAGATCGGGATTGCGCCGGCGAGCAGCCGGTCGACCGCCTCGAAGTCCCGCCGCACCTGCGAGCGCTTGCCGAAGAACGAGAGGTAGTCGGTGTCGATCACGATGTTCGGGATCGCCGCGACCGCCACCGCCCCCGCCACCGCGCCGGCGAGGATGGCGCGCCCGGAGTGCCGCGCGCTCGCGGCGTGGATCGCCGCGAGGCCGCGCTCGATCGCGAGGCCGTAGCGCTCGCTCCAGCGCGCCATCCGCTCCGGCAGCGCCGAGACGTCGCGCCGCGGCGGCAGCAGCACCAGAACCGCGGGCAACCCCGTGAGCGCCAGGAAGGTGACGGCGCCGACGCCGAACACGGCGAAGGCGCCGAACTCGAAGATGGCCGGGACGTCGGTGAAGCAGAGCGAGCCGAAGCCGATCTGGGTCGTCGCGGAGGAGAGCGCGATCGCCAGCCGCTCGTGCTCGAGCGTGCGCGCGACGATCTCGCGCGCGTCGCCGGGTCCGCGCCGCTCCTCGTCGAAGCCGGCCAGCAGATGGATGCCGAAGACGCTGCCGATGGCGATCAGCTCGGGGCCGAGCATGCAGGAGAGCACCGTGAGCGGGCGGCCGAACGCCGCCATCACCCCGAAGGTCCAGCCGATGCCCACCAGCACGTTGGCGAGCGGCAGCACCACCCCGCGTCGGGTTCCGGTCGCCACCGCCAGCACCAACGCCTGCACCAGCACGGAGAGCGGGATCAGCGCCGCGAGATCCCGCACCATGCCGCGGTACACGCTGGCCTTCGCGTGGGGGCGGCCGGCGATGTGGAATTGGATCCCGGGCTGGCGCGCGTCGGCGAGCAGGCGGGCGATGCGCTGGTCGAGCCCGGAGTCGATGAACTGGCGGTCGGTCATCTTGACGAAGCGCACCGAGATCCCCGCGGTGCGCCCGTCCTCGGAGATCACGGTGCGCCGAAGCAGCGGATCGGCGAGCGCGCGCGCGCGCAGCGCCGCGAGCGCCGCGGCGTCTGCCGGCACCTCGTCGAAGAGGCGCCCGACGTCGATCCAGTCCGCCTCCGCGTCGTAGTGGAAGGTCACCACGTCGGCCAGGCTCTGGACGCGCCGCACCCCGGGCAGCCGCGCGATCGCCTCGTGGACGCCCTTCAGGGTGGTGAGGTTCGCCTGCGTGAAGACGCCGTCCGAAGTCTCCATCGCGATCGCGAAGATCTCGTCGTCGCCGAACTCGCGGATCGCCTGCTCGTAGACGGGCCGCGCGGGGTCGTGCGCCGGCAGCAGCGACTCGGTCGAGGGGTCGAGCTGGAGGCGCAGGCCGAGCGGCCGCAGCTGGACCAGGGCCGCCGCTGCGAGCAGCGACAGCGCGAGCAGCACCGCCAGCACGCCACGCGGCCGCCCGACGACGAGCTCGAGCCGGCGCACGGCGATCCACACGCCGAGCGCGAGCAGCGCCACCCCGCCGACCAGCGCGAGCAGCGCGGCGGCCTGCACCTGCTCCGGCATGCACCCCCGCCTCGACCGACGCCTACTCGATGCTCGGCACCCACCGTCGCACGAGGCCGGCGGCTGCCGATGCTAGCTCCGAACGCCGGTCCGCGAGCGCGGTTGTGGGCGCTGCGGGCGCGGGGCATACTGCCGACTCTCCCTGCCGGGGCGTGGCGCAGTTTGGTAGCGCGCTTCGTTCGGGACGAAGAGGTCGCTGGTTCGAATCCAGTCGCCCCGACCAATCCTGGAGACGACGTCCGCAGTCGACGCGATGGCCGGGTCCCACCGGGGCCCGGCCATCTGACGTCCCGGCCGGTGCGCGGTACGCTGGCTGCGGTGCCACACGAGGTCCCCCATGGCGCCTCGACTCGCCGCGATCGTGCTCGGACTCGTCCTGCTCGCCTGTCCGGCGCGCACCTCGCAGCATGCGCACGAGGTCTCCGTGGAGGTCGACCGCGTCGCGCTGGATCCGCGCTCCGGCTCGCCCGTGGTGGTGCTCGAAGACCGACACGGCAACCGCTCGCTGGCGATCTGGATCGGCTTCGCCGAGGCCAGCTCGATCGCGTCCGAGATGGACCACGACCACCCGCCGCGACCCAACACGCACGACCTCGCCAAGCGCCTGATCGACGGGCTCCACGGCAGCGTCTCGCGCGTCGTCGTGACGGAGCTGCGCGACGGGACCTACTTCGCGGTGATGGTCCTCGACGCGCCGGGCGGCGCCTTCGAGGTCGATGCGCGCCCGAGCGATGCCATCGCGCTCGCGCTGCGCACGGGCGCGCCGCTGTTCGTGCGCGAGGCGCTGTTCGACGCCGCCAATAGCGATCCGCCTTCGCCCCCGGCTGCCGACGAGCACTCGACCTGAGCGCCCGCGCAGCGCTCACGGCGTCGCTGGGAACCGGCAACTCCGGGCGCTAGGCGCGGGGGCTCGCGTGGGGAATCGCGCGCCTTCGGGTGACACAAATTTGATGTCGGATTCGACGCGGCGTGCGCATCTTCTGCGCAGCCCCGAGCGCGCCGCCACCGTCGGAAAAGCGCCGCTGCGTGCTCGGTTTTCGTTGACAAGGAGGGAGCCTGCTGGCAGGATCGCCCGGCCTGGCCCCGCGCCCCGCGGTCGCCATTCCGGAGACGCCGATGACCCATTCCGAGCTCGCGTGGGAGTTCGCCGAGCTCTTCTCCGAGCTGCGCGTCGAGCAGATCAACGAAGTGCTCGCCAAGAACGTGCCGCTCGAGACGCTCGACTTCTTCCGGAAGTACGCCGACGACTTCGGGCGCTCGGTGCGCATCGAGGGCGACGCCCTCGCGCGGCTGCCCAACCTCCTCCTGCTCGGCTACCTGCTCCGCGTGCTCGAGGAGCGCCTGATCGACGAAGATCCCGAGTCGGACGCGTGAGGCGTCTGCTCGGGTGAATCCCTCCGGCTGGCCGGGCAACCGCCGCCTGCTGCTGATGCGACACGGCGAGACGTACGCGCCGAAGCCGGACACGCAGCTCGCCGGTCCCGAGCAGGACCCGCGCGTGCCGTTGACCGAGGCCGGTCGCGGCGCGGTGCGCGAGGTCGCGGCGTGGATGGCGCCGATCGCGATCGAGGCCGTCTACTCGTCGAGCTACGACCGATCGCGCGAGACCGCCGAGCTGGTCGCCGCCCCGCACGGGCTCGGCGTGACGCCGGTCGACGCGCTCTGCGAGCTCGCCCTGTATCCGCCGCCGGGCGGCACGCTGCTCGACGTCGCGCGCCGGTACCTGGCGCTGGTGCGCGATCTGCAGGAGCGCCCGGCATCCGAGGTGCGCCTCGACTGCGGGCGCAGCCTCGCCGAGATCATCGACGGCGCGCTCGTCGCCGTTCGCAGCGCGCTCGAGCGCAGCCGGGGAACGGTGCTGGTCGTGGCGCACGGGGGCCTGAACCGGTTCCTCCTCGGCCACTGGCTCGGCATGTCGCCGGCGCGCGCCATCGCGATCGAGCAGAACTTCGCCTGCGTCAACGTGATCGAGTTCGCGCGAGGGGGCCACGCGTGGGTGCGCGCGCTGAACTGCACGCTGCGCGACCCGCTCAAGACCGACGCCCCCGGGATCTAGCGAGGAGGGCGCCGATGTCGGAGGCGATCCGAGAGGTGCGCAGCGCGGCGGCGCCGCAGCCGGTCGGACCCTACTCGCAGGCGGTGGTGGCGGGCGGCTTGGTCTTCGCATCGGGCCAGCTCCCGCTCGACCCCGCGACGGGCCAGCTCGTCGAGGGCGACATCGCGGTGCAGGCCGACCGCGCGATCGCCAACCTGGGCGCCGTCCTCGAGGCCGCGGGCAGCTCGCTCGCGCGCGTGGTGCGCGTCACGGTCTACCTCGAGGACCTGGCCGACTGGCCGCGTCTCAACGAGGTCTACGAGCGGCACTTCACCGGCGTGCCGAAGCCGGCGCGCACGGCGATCCAGGCCGCGGCGCTGCCGCGCCGGGCGGCGCTCGAGATCGACGCGATCGCCCTGGTCGGCTGACGCGTGGCTCAACCCCCACTCGGGGTCCCGTAGTCCCGCACCAGGCGGTTCAGGTTGACGCCGTTCACCAGCACGTGCGTCACGATGGGGGCCACGAGGTTTCCGGTCGCCTCGAAGAGGCCGCCCAGAAGCAGCCCGGCCACGAGCGAGAACGCGGTCCAGGGCGCGAGCTCGCGGCGCGGGACGAAGTGCGCCCCCGCGAAGAGGATGCTGGCCACCGTCAGGCCCACGACGGGCTGGAGCGCACCCCGGAAGAACGCCTCCTCGGCGACGCCGCTGGCGAGCGCCAAGATCCAGCACTGTCGCGCAGAGAGCGGACCCAGCAGTTCGGCGAGGCGCCGGGCGAGCCGGGCGCCCATCCGACTGTGCCGCGAGAACACCCCGGATGCGAAGATCACGCCGGATCCGGCAAGGACACCGAGCGCCGGATCGCGGACCCACCTCACCGATCCGCCCGCCACCACCCAGAGCGCCTGCCCCTGGAGCCCCACCCGCCAGGCGACCGCGACGGCGCCCAGAACGGCGTAGAAGAGGAGCCCGAGCCGCACCAGGCGCTCTGCCGAGGCTCCCGGTCGCGCCGCCATCCTTCGCCCCTCCGTGCCCTTGCTGGCGCGGCCCCCGCGCGTTGACACCGCCGGCCCGGCCGGTAGCCTGAGCCTTGTCCCGGCGCTCTCCCCCGAGGGCGCCGTTTCGTTTCCCGCCTCTGCCTCGAGCCCCGGCCTCGGGATCGCGAGGCGCGGCAGTGTACCGGGAGAGCTCGGAGAGGCAGTCGCATGGCCGACCGCATCCCCATGACGCCGCGGGGCTACACCCTGCTCGAGGCCGAGCTCAAGCGGCTCAAGGTCGTCGAGCGCCCCAAGAACGTGAAGGAGATCGAGGTGGCGCGGGCGCACGGGGACATCTCCGAGAACGCGGAGTTCGAGGCGGCCAAGGAGCGCCAGGCCCAGCTCGAGGGCCGCATCTCCCAGATCGAGGATCGCCTGGCCCGCGCCCAGGTCATCGACGCCTCCGGCCAGAGCCCCGACGCAGTCCGATTCGGCGCCACCGTCCTGCTGATGGACACGGAGAGCGGCGACGAGATCACCTACACGATCGTGGGCGAGGACGAGTCCGACGCCTCGAAGGGCCTGATCTCGGTCACCTCCCCCGTGGCGCGGGCGATCATCGGCAAGCCCGTGGACGAGGTGGTGCGGGTGCAGGTCCCGCGCGGCACCCGCGAGTTCGAGATCCGCGAGATCCGCTTCGACTGACCCCCGCCCGCCCCTCGTTGCGCTTCGGGCGCCACTTCCTAGAATCGGCCGGCCTTCCCCGGTAGCTCAGTTGGTAGAGCAATCGGCTGTTAACCGATGGGTCGCAGGTTCGAGTCCTGCCCGGGGAGCCAGCTCCGCGGGCGAGGGCGCATGAGCCGCGGACTCAAGATCGCCCTGGGGATCGGCGTCGGCGCGGCGCTCCTGGCGCTCGCGGCCGTGGTGGGCTTCCGCGCGGCGGTCGAAGAGGCCCGCCAGCGCGTGGTCGCCGCCCTGGGGCGCGGAGCCCGCATCGAGTCGCTGCGGGTCACGACCCGTACGGTCGAGCTCAGCGGCCTCGAGATCCCGGGCGGAGCCGACTGGCCGGCGCCCGACGCGCTCCGCGCCGACCGCGTGGTGATCGAGCCGAGCCTGCGCTCGCTGGCCTCCCCGAAGATGGTGATCCGCTCCGTCGCGATCAGCAACGCCTATCTCTCGGCGCTTCGCACCCGCGACGGAAGCATGCACGTGGTCCCGACGCTGCTCGAGGGAAGCTCGGAGCCCGCGAAGACGGGTGGCGCGGCCGTGGCGCCGCCCGTCCGCAGCGTCGCCATCGAGCGGATCGAGATCGACGGGGGGCAGCTCGAGATCTACGACGCCAGCGTCGCGCGCACACCGTGGCGGCTCCACCTCGACGGCGTCCGCGCCGAGGTCCGCAACATGCTCGCTCCGAGGCTCGCGAGCGCGATGCCCTTCGAGCTCGAGGGCGAGCTCGAAGGGCCGAAGCGCAAGGGCCGACTCGCGCTCCGCGGCCAGATCGACGGCGCGACCCGCGACCTCGACCTCGACGCCAGCCTGCGCGGGGCCGACCTGCTCGCGTTCGAGCCCTACCTGTTGCAGGCGTCGGACGTGCGGCTGTCCGGCGGCGTCTTCGACCTCGCCTTCGACGCGAAGGTGCGCGCGCGGCGGGTCCACGCACCGGGGCGGCTCTCGATCTCCGACCTCGCGCTCGCGCCGGGGGGAAGTGCCAAGGCCATCGTGATGGGCGTGCCGCGTGACCTCCTGGTCGAGTCCCTCGCGGCGCACGGGAACCACATCGACCTCGCCTTCACCCTCGAGGGCGACCTCGACGATCCGCGCTTCTCGCTCAACGAGGCGTTCGGAACGCGCATCGCGGTCTCGATGGCGGAGACGCTCGGCCTCTCCGTCCGCGGCCTGGTCGAGGGCGTGGGCAAGATCGGCGGCCAGAGCATCGAGGGCGTGGGGAAGGCCGCCCGGGGCGTCGGCTCGACGCTGAAGGGCCTGCTCCCCCGGCCGCGGGACTGAGATCCGCGCGAGGCTTCCCGCGCGGGCACCGCCGGATACACTCCCGCCTTCGCCAGGAGGGACCGGTGCGGAAGCTGCGCGCGACCATCCTCGGGATCGCCATCGGGATGGCCTGCGCGGTGCTCCCGAGCGGCGCCGCCGCCGACGAGCCCGCCTGGGTGCGCGGCGAGGTGCGGGTCAACTTCCGCGCCAGCCCGCTCCCGAACGCTACACCGCTCGGCGTCGTCAAGACCGGCGATCCGGTCTCCGTGATCGAGCGCAAGAACGGCTGGGCCCGCATCCAGCTCCCGAACGGCCCGGGAGGCTGGCTCCCGGAGAGCTTCCTCGATTCGCAGCCCCCGCTGGTGCAGCACGCCGAGGAGGTGCAGAGCCAGCTCGCGTCGCTTCGCGAGCAGCTCGCCGCCGCGACCCGCGAGCGCGACGAGCTGCGCGAGCAGAACACGCAGCTCGGGACGTCGCAGGCGGAGCGCGAGGCCGCCGTGCGGCAGCTCACCGAGGAGAATCGCGACTTGCGCGCGGGCGAGCGCTGGCCGTACCTCATCACCGGCGGTGCGATCCTGGGTGCCGGCATGCTGGTGGGCGCGCTGGTGGCGCGCTCGTCGGGCCGGCGCAGCTCGCCGCGCATCCGCTTCTGAGGACCCGATGGATCCGATCCTCGCCACCCCCGAGGCGCTGCGCTGCGGCCTGGTGCTGGCCGCGCAGGAGGGCGACGCGGCGCGCCGGCTGGCGCAGCGGGCCGAGGCGCTCGGCTTCGACTCGCTCTGGGCCGGCGACCACGTCTCGTTCCACGTCCCGATCGCCGACTCGCTGACGCTGCTCGCCTATGCTGCGGGCGCCACGTCGCGCATCGGGCTCGGCACCGCGGTGTATCTGGTCCCGCTGCGCCACCCCACGCTCGCGGCGAAGGCCACCTCGACGCTCGACCGGCTCGCCGGCGGGCGGCTCGTGCTCGGGGTCGGCGTCGGCGGCGAGTTCCCGCCCGAGTTCGAGGCCGTCGGCGTTCCGGTCGCCGAGCGCGGCGCGCGCACCGACGAGGCGATCCCGCTGCTGCGCCGTCTGTGGACCGAGGACCGCGTCTCGCACGAGGGCCGCCACTTCCACTTCGGACCCGTGACGCTCGCGCCGAAGCCGGTCCGGACCGGCGGCCCGCCGATCTGGGTCGGTGGGCGCGCGCCTGCGGCGATGCGGCGCGCGGGCCGCTTCGGCGACGGCTACATCTCGCACATGGCCTCGGCGGAGCGCTATCGAGCGAATCTCGAGCAGATCGCGAAGAGCGCGCGCGAGGCCGGGCGCACCGCGGTGCCGTTCACCCCGGCAGCGTTCCTGTTCACCTTCCTGGAGGACCGCTTCGAGGACGCGCACGCGAAGGCCGCGAAGCTGCTCGGCATGGTCTACGCCCGCGACTTCACCGAGGCGGCAAAGAAGTACTGCCTGCTCGGCCGGCCCGCCGACTGCCTCGAGCAGATGCGCGCCTTCGCCAGCGCGGGCTGCCGCCACTTCATCCTGGCCCCACTCTCGGACGCCGAAGCCTTCGCCGAGCGCGCCGCCGCGGAGATCCTGCCCGAGCTGGCCGCGCTCGCGCGCTAGAAGTGCATCTCGAGCGCGAGGCCGTCGCGCGCGGGCGCGAGGTGCCAGGGCTGCGGCTCACGGGTGCTCGCGTGACCCGACTCGACCAGGTGCTGGTAGTCAGAGAGATTGCGCAGTCCGCTCCACGGCTCGGTCCAGATCTGGACCTCGCCGCCGATCGCGCCCGTCGCGAGCGTCACACCTGCCGCCTCGCTGTGACCGAGGCCGAACAGCACGGCGCTGCCGGCAAGGTTGAACAGGAAGTTGCCGACGTGGACCCCCCACGAGCGGTTCGCCTGGACGCGGTCGGCGCTCGCGCGCAGGATCTCCTCGCCGCGCGCGAGGCGCGCGAGCTTCTCCTCGTGCGATCCGTCGGGGAGTGCCCGGATCGGACGCGCTCCCTGGCGCCCCGGCATCGGCCGGATCACGAGGATGTCGGCGACGCCGACGGTAGACTTCACCGCGTTCACGATGTCGCGGCTGCGGTCGCCGGCCTCGCGGGCCTGGTCGGCGTCCTGGATCTGCGAGATCCCGCTCAGGCCGTCGATCGTCAGCCAGCCCCAATACCACGCGGCGGCGTGCAGGTAACCGGCGTCGAGCCGCTCCTCGAGGAAATTGAGGCGGGCGTCGAGCTCCGCGTCGTTCTTCGGCGGCGGAAACTCGGCCTGGGCCGGCGCCCCGCGCCGCGGCCCGAGGCCGGCGCAGCCGAGCGGAAGCAGAAGCACCGCCAGCACGATCCTCGGTCTCATCGCGTGCCTCCGTCGCGAGCGCCGGCTCCGGCGGATCGGGGCCGCGCGCCACGATACGCTAAATCCTTCCGGGGCGAAGCGGAAGCGAGGGCGAAGGCTGCGGATGGAGACCGCGCGGACCGGGACCGGCATGGGCAAGGTGCTGCACGTCCTCTGGCGCTGCCTCGCGCTGCTGCGCCCGGTGCGCGGGCACCTGGTGGGCCTCTGCGCCGGCTTCGCCGCGGTCACCCTGCTCCTCGTCCCGCCGTCGCTGCTCTTCCTCGATCTCGTATGGACGCGCGCCCTGCAAGGCGAGCCGCTGCCGCCGTGGCAGGCCGTGCTGCTGCGCCTCGATCCCGCCGTCGCGGTGCACGTGACGGCGCTCTCGGAGGCGGTTCGCCGGACGGTCGCGCTGCGCGCCGTGGTAGGCGGCGCCGCGATCGGCGCGGTGGCAACCCCGCTCTTCCTGGGGCTCTGGTACTGGCAGATCTGGGTGATGCAGCGGATCAACCAGATCCTGCGCGTGGAGCTCCTCGAGCGCTTCCAGACCCTCTCGCTGCGCTTCCACAGCGAGGCGCGCGTGGGCGACGCCATCTACCGGCTGACGCAGGACAGCGCGATGGTCACCCAGCTCGTCGACGTGGTGCTGCTGACCCCGCTCTACGCGATCGGGGGTCATCTGCTCTCGCTCGCCATCGTCTCCGCCATCGATCCGCGCCTGGGCCTGCTCCTGCTGGCGGCCTGGATCCCCGCGCTCGCGCTGGGCCACGCGTTCTCCGCGCCGATGCGCCGCGACTTCCGCCGCGCGCGCGAGAGCAACGCCGCCCTCACGGCCCGCATCCAGGAGGTGGTGGCCGGGCTGCGGGTGATCAAGGCGTACGGCGCCGAGGCCCGCGAGCAGGAGCGCTTCGAGTCCGCATCGCGCGCCGCCTTCGACGCCGCCTACACCGCGCGCCGTCGCTTCGCCCTGTACGGCGTGCTCGTCTTCCTCGCGGCCACGAGCGTGCTGGCGGCGGCCTCGGCCTGGGGTGCGCTCGCGACCCGCTCGCAGGCGCAGGTCTTCGGCGCGCGTCTGCTGGCGGCGAGCGGGCTCACGGCCTGGAGCCTCGGGCTCTTCCAGTTCTTCAAGGATCGCTTCGGCGACGGCACCAACTACCTCCGGCGCTTCTTCCGTACGTGGGGCCGCGCACAGGACGTGGCGATCGGGCTCGACCGCGTCCTCGAGATCCTCGATCTCGAGCCCGAGGTGCGCGACGCGACGGACGCGGTGGACCTCGACGGCGTGAAGCAGGGCATTGCCTTCCGCGACGTCGCGTTCCGCTACCGGACCGACCGGCCGGCGCTGGTCGACGTCTCCTTCTCGGCCGCGGTCGGGGCGATCACGGCCGTGGTGGGTCCGACCGGAGCCGGCAAGAGCACGCTGCTCGCGCTGCTGCTGCGCCTGTTCGACCCTGACCGCGGCGCGATCGAGATCGACGGCTGGGACCTGCGCCGGCTCCGCGTCGCGAGCGTGCGCCGGCAGGTGGCGATCGCGCTCCAGGAGAACCTGCTCTTCGGAACCACGATCCGCGAGAACATCCGCTACGCGGCGCCGGACGCCGACGACGACGCGGTACGCGAGGCGGCCCGCGTGGCCTGCGCGGACGAATTCATCGAGGCCCTGCCCCTCGGCTACGACACGCCCCTCGGCGAGCGCGGCGCCAAGCTGTCGAGCGGCCAGCGCCAGCGGCTCTCGATCGCGCGCGCCGTGCTGAAGGACGCGCCGGTGCTTCTGCTCGACGAGCCGACCGCGTCGCTCGACGCCGCCACCGAGCGCCTCGTGCTCTCGAGGCTGGCGGCATGGGGACGCGGCCGCGCCATCCTGCTCGTGACCCACCGGCTCTCGACCGTGCGGCTTGCCGACCAGATCGTCGCGCTCGAGGCCGGTCGCAGCATCGAGATCGGCTCGCACCGCGAGCTGATGCGCGTCGCCGGCGGCGCCTACCGGCGGCTCGTGGAGAGCGAGGCGCTCGCGATGGGCGCACCGTGAGCACCGCCGCGACGCTGCTGCGCGCGCTCCGCTACCTCGAGCCGTTCCGGCGCCGCGTGATGGTCAAGCTCGTGTTCGTGGCACTCTCGATCGCCCCGCTGGTCCTGCTGCCGTGGCCGGGCAAGATCGTGATCGACCACGTGATCGAGGGCGCCCCGATCGTGCCCGCGACGTACCCGTTCTTCGTACGGCCGCTCGCGGTGTGGCTGGTCGGGATGCTGCCGGGCGAGGTGCTGGCGTGGACCGTCGTGCTCCAGCTCCTGCTGCTCGGGCTGGTCGGCGCCTTCGGGGCGGGTGCTCGCGAGGGCGACGACGTCGACGGCTACCTGTCGAGCGGCCACGACACGCAGACCCGCACCGAGAACGACGCCAACGCCGGCTTCAGCCTGGCCGGCGGCCTGCTGGGCTGGCTCGACTTCCGCTACACGCTGCGCCTCACCCAGGACCTGAACCACCACTACCGCTCGCGCCTGTTCGAGCGCATCCAGGCGCTTCCGATGCGCACCTTCGACGACGAGCGCATCGGTGACGCCGTCTACCGCGTCATGATCGACACCCCGTCGATCACCAGCGCGTGCTACCGGATCCTGTTGACGCCGATCGCCGCGCCGATCGCCATCGGTGTCGCCGCCCTCGCGCTCGGCACGACCTTCGGCGGCCATCCAGCGCTGATGGGATCTGCGCTCGCGCTGCTGCCGATCGCGCTCGGCGCCTCGCTCCCCTTCGCGGGGCGGATGCGCCGCAGCAGCCTGGCGAGCCGCAGCGCGGGGTCGGTCACCACCTCGACCGCCGAGGAGGGGCTGGCGCAGGTGCTGGCGGTCCAGAGTCTTGGCGCCGGCGGCCGCGAGCGCGGCCGCTTCGATCGCGACAGCTGGTCCTCGTTCGGCGAGTACCGCGCGGTGGTGCGCACCGGGATGGCGGCCTTTGCGCTCGGCCTGGTTCCCGGCATCGCGGTCGCCGGCTTCGCGTTCTTCTACTCGACCGACCTGGTGATCCGCGGCGCCCTGAGCCGCGGCGACTTCCTCGTGGTGTTCGCCTACTTCGTGCAGGCCGCCATCGCCGCCGGCACGCTCGGCTCGCTCTGGTTCGACCTGCAGGGCGCGGCAGCCGGGCTCGCGCGCGCCTTCTTCCTGATGGACCTGCCGGCCGAGGCCGACCGGCCGGACGCCGGGACGCTCGGGCCGATCCGGCGCTCGATCCGCTTCGAGGACGTGAGCTACCGGCACGCGGACGGCACGCTCGCCGTGGACGGCGTCGGCTTCGAGGCGCGCGCGGGCGAGCTCACGGCCCTGGTCGGGCCTGCCGGTGCCGGCAAGACCACGCTCGCGCACCTGATCCCGCGCTATCTCGAGCCGACCGCGGGCCGTGTGCTCGCGGACGGCGTCGACCTGGCGTCGGTGTCCCTCGCCTCGCTGCGCGCGCAGGTCTCCTACGTGTTCCAGGAGACCGTGCTCTTCGACGGGAGCGTCGCGGAGAACATCCGCCTCGGAGCGCCCGACGCGAGCGACGAGGCGGTGCGCCTCGCCGCGCGGCGCGCGCGCGCCGACGCGTTCATCGAGGCGCTTCCCGAGGGCTACGCGAGCCGCGTGGGCCGCGGCGGCAGCCAGCTCTCCGTCGGCCAGCGACAGCGGGTCGCGATCGCGCGCGCGCTGGTGCGCGAGACGCCGGTCCTGATCCTCGACGAGCCGACCTCCGCCCTCGACCCCGACACCGAGCAGGCGCTGGTGGGATCGCTGCGCGAGGCGATCCGCGACCGCCTCGTGATCGCGATCGCCCACCGGCTGTCGACGATCCGCGCGGCGGATCACATCATCTTCCTCGACGCCGGCCGGGTCGTGGAGCAGGGCACGCACGACGAGCTGATGGCGCGCCCGGACGGCGCCTACCGCCGCTTCGTCGAGATCCAGAGCCAGCGGGCTGCCTAGCGGCCGCGCGCTGCGGAGCCGGTCGAGCCGGAGCCGCTCGATCCGGCGCGCGGGCTATGCGATCGGGGCGTAGCGCCGCTTCGCCTCCGCCGGCGGGAGCTTCGCCGCCTTCGCGATCGCCTCGAGCCGCTTCGGATCGTCGAGGTCTTCCCGCTCGACGCGCGTCTGCAGCGCGCGCGCGGCGCGGAACCAGCCGGTGTCGGGATCGACGTCGCGAACACGCGTCTTGCCGGTCTTCGCGTCCATCAGGTCGGCAAACGGGACCGGCACGATGCGCTCGGCCTGGCGCGTGATGAGCACGTTGTAGGTGCCGTCGAGCAGGGCGAAGACGGCGCCCGCGCCGAGGTCGCTCGTGTAGTCGCGGTCGAAGGCCGTCGGCTTGTTGCAGCGCAGCTCGTAGCCGATGTCCTTCTCGCCGCTCGCGATCTTGACGCCGCGCGCAGCCAGCACGTCGGTGACGGCATTCCGCAGCACGCGCGCCAGCGGCACCTCGGCCAGCCGGATGTGTCCATGCTCGTCGCGCGGCACCTCCTTCAGGATCTCGAGGTCGCTCTCCTCGAGCCGCTCGGCGATCCCTTCGGCGACGACCGCGACCCCGTCGTTGCGTCCCTCGAAGGCGAGCCGCTTCACGACCGCACCCTCGAGAGTGCGCACCACGTCGTCGAGCCGGATCTTCCCGGGAGGGAACTCCTCGGGGATCAGCGTGATCGGAGCGCCCGCCGACTTCCCCGCGCCGAGCGCGAGAGATCCGGACTTGCGCCCCATCAGGACGACGAAGAACCAGCGGTTGGTGGTCTGGCAGTCCTCGATCAGGTTCTCGAGCAGCGCGGTCGCGAGCTCGCGCGCGGTCTCGTAGCCGAAGGTGGGGATGCCCGGCGGCAGCGGCAGGTCGTTGTCGATCGTCTTCGGCACGTGCGCCACGCGGATGCGTCCCTGGGCCTGCTCCGCGACGCGGCGCGCCGAGAAGGCCGTGTCGTCGCCGCCGATCGTGATCAGATGGTCGACGCCGAGCGCCGCGAGCGACTTGACCACGTTCTCGAGGTGCTCCGGCTTCTTGGTCGGGTTGGCGCGCGAGGTGTGGAGGATCGAGCCGCCCTGGAGGTGGACGCGCGCGACGTCCGCGAGCGCGAGCTCCCGCACGTGCGAGGTGTCCCCCTCCATCAGCCACTTGAAGCCGTCGAGGCAGCCGATCACGCGGGCGCCGCGGCGCAGCGCGACGGTGGCCGCGGCGCCGATCACGCCGTTGATGCCGGGCGCGGGCCCGCCTCCCACCACGATCCCGAACGTCGCCACGCGATCCCCTCCTATCGAGGAAGGCCGTGTTGGGCCGAGCGGCTCCCGCCGCGAGGCCCGGGCAAAGCCTCCGAAACCCGTGTTGGGCCGAGCGGCTCCCGCCGCGAGGCCGAGATCATCAAGATGGCGGAGTGCCCGAGCGGGTTCCAGGGGCCACCGGCCAGGTGACGAAGCGCGTCGCCGCGGGCGCGCGGCTGCGTCACTCGAGGCCCTCTCCCTGCCGGTGGCAGCCAGCCGGCAGCCGCGGCCGAAAGCGACGCCGTGGCGCCGACCTCGGTCGAGAGCGGAGGGCGCGCGCGGCGGCAACGCCGGCCGGCACGGCCTTCGCACCTCCTCTCCGCGAACGGAGGACCCGACCATGCGACGGCTGCTCTTGTTGGCATCGCTCTGCATCCCGGCCCTGGCGAGCACCCCCGTGTGGGCCACTTCGATCGGCCCCGGGGCGTTCGGCAGCGACAAGATCGTCGAGAGCTTCGAGGGGCTGCACCCCGGCCCGAACATCACCCTCGGGCTCGGCGCGAGCCTGCTCCAGCCCGGGGCCGTGAGCGCCTTCACCTTCGCCAGCGGGGTCACGCTGACCAACCCCGTGCCCAATCCGGGCGTCTTCAACGACGGCCCCTTCATCCATGACTTCTCCCTCGGCAACGACGTCCAGAACACCTGGGGCGGAACCCGCGTTCTGAACGGCTCCACCGCCGGGGACATTCCAATGGGCACGGCGTACATCGGCGCCTTCGATCCGGGCACCGGCACCGCGTCGATCGAGTTCACCTTCGCGTCGGACATGGAGCGCGTCGGCGCCTACATCACGGGCGTCACCGGCGGCACCATCACGATGAAGGTCTACAGTGACTCGGGCACGCTGCTCGAGTCCGGATCGATCGGCACCGTCGACCTGCCGCAGTGGAGCTCGAACTTCCTCGGGATCGAGAACCTGAGCGGCATCCACCGGGTCGTGTTCAGCGGACCGGACTTCGGCCTCGACGGGCTCACCTTCGAGCCGATGCCGGTCGCGGTGCCCGAGGTCGGCACGCTGCCCTCGCTCGCCTTCGGCCTGATCGGCCTGCTGGGCATCGCGGTGATCGGGCGCGGGCGCGAGCCCGCGAGGGTGCGCTGCTAACTCCGAAGGCGGCCGCGCAGGAGCGCGGCCTTCCAGTCCGCGACGGCGCGGCGCGGCGGCGCCGTGTCGTCGCGCAGCCGGAGCGCGCCGGCGCCGAGCCCGAGGTCGTGGGCGACCTCCTCGGTCAGCGCGCGCATCTCGCGGTGGACGCTCGTGCCGCGCGCCTGGTGCAGGATCGAGAGCGGCCGCCCGCCCTCCGAGTTGAGCGCTTCGACCCGCGGGCTGCGCGACAGCGAGGTTGCGTAGAGCGGCCAGCCGCGCGCCCGGATCTCCTCGCGCAGGCGCTCCGCGAGCTCCTCGCCGGTCGACTCGACGTGGGTGCGCCGGTCGACCAGCGTCAGCACGATGCGCGCGCGCCCTGCGAA
>Ga0335070_10000987_pt1 | contig 32571 bp, 32 predicted proteins | sample Lox_Sample_13_FD_206722 | JGI IMG/M metagenome (GOLD analysis project Ga0335070, IMG submission 206722) | Soil microbial communities from Loxahatchee National Wildlife Refuge, Florida, United States - Lox_Sample_1.3 | ecosystem: Environmental > Terrestrial > Soil > Wetlands | place: USA...
GGTGCTCGTCGTCGGGCTGCGCCTGGGCTGCCTGAATCACGCTCAGCTGAGCAGGCGCGCCATCGAGGCCGACGGAGTGACCTTCGCGGGATGGATCGGCAATGCCGTGGATCCTGCGCTCGAGCGCGCCGCGGAAAATCTCGCCACCTTGCGGGAGAGACTGTCCGGCGAACCACTCGCGCTGTTTCCGCACGCGCCCGAGGACCGCGCCGCAGTGGCTGCAGGGCATGCTGCTGCGCGCGCCCTGTCGCTCGTAAGCGTTTGACTTGAATAATGAATCGGCTGCAGTACCATCGCGCTTCGGTTACCCACCGCATCAGGGTCACGCCTTTGGATCCCGAGCCCCATCGCATCGTGATCTGCCCGAACTGCTCGCTCAGCGTGCGCGCGGCACTGCTGTTCTTCGGCAGCCTGTGCGCGGTGTCCTTCGGCATCGCCGGCTTCATGGCCGCCCAGGGATTCTGGCCGATACTGCCGTTCGCGGGCCTGGAAATGGCCGGTCTGGGCTGGGCACTCGCCCTGAGCATGGAGCGCCGCCATCACCGCCAGACCATCACGGTCACCGAGGCCGCGGTGAGCATCGAGCTGCACGACCGGCGGCATTCCGTTCAACTCGAGTTTCCGAGGCATTGGGCTCAGGTTAAACTCCGCCGCCCCGCTTCGCGCCTGCATCCAAGCCGGCTCACGATCGAGTCACACGGCCGGCAGTGCGAGCTGGGCAGCTTCCTGACGGAGGCAGAGCGGTGTGGACTCGCGCTTCGGTTGCAGGGTCTGATCGGCCGCGTCAACGAGTCGCCTTCCCTGGCCTGAAGCCGGAGAGGCTTGAGTACCAACAGATCAGGCGCCGCACCCGGACCGTACGGGGCCAGGCGCGTCACAAGGTCCAACAAGGTCGACATGATGATCCGCTCAATCCGCGCACCCCTTGCCGCACTGTTCGCCAGCGCGCTCGCGTCCGTTTCGCAAGCCGCCGAGTCCGGCTGGAGCCTGCTCAACATGACGCAGGGCGTCACCGACATGAGCCGCAAGATCTACGATCTGCACATGCTCATCTTCTGGGTGTGCGTCGCGATCGCCCTGGTGGTGTTCAGCGCCATGGTCTGGTCGCTGGTGAACTACCGCAAATCGCAGGGCGCGGTGCCCGACACCACCATGGTGCACAACACCAGGGTGGAGATCGTCTGGACCGCTTTGCCCGTGGTCATCCTGATCGCGATGGCGGTACCGGCCGCGCGCACGCTGGTCGAGATCGAGGACACCACCAGGACCGAACTCACCATCAAGGTGACCGGCTTCCAGTGGGGCTGGAATTACGAGTACCTCGACCAGGGTGTGAGCTTCTTCTCGCGCCTGGACCGCGCCAGCGACAAGGCCCGCGAGCTCGGCTCGGGCATCGATCCCAACAGCGTGGAGCACTACCTGCTGAACGTGGACAACCCGCTGGTGGTCCCGGTCGGCACGAAGGTGCGCCTGCTCGTGACCGGCGCCGACGTCATCCACTCCTGGTGGGTGCCGGCCTTCGGCGTCAAGAAGGACGCCATCCCGGGCTTCGTCAACGAGGCCTGGTTCAATATCGACGCCGACAAGACCGGCCTGTACCGCGGGCAGTGCGCGGAACTGTGCGGCCGCGACCACGGCTTCATGCCGATCGTGGTGGATGCGCGCAGCAAGGAAGACTTCCAGACCTGGCTGAAGGACAAGGCCGCGCAGCAGAAGCAGGCCGGCGCGCCGGCCGATGCGCCGCCGAGCGCCGCGGCCCCCGCGACGCAACCCGGCACCGCCTCCGGCAGCCGCTCCTGATCACGACCGACACGCTCAAATAGAGATTCAAGCCATGGCCCAGTCGCACACCGATACCGCCGCCCACGACGACCACGACCACAAGCCGCACGGCTGGCGGCGCTGGGTCTATGCCACGAACCACAAGGACATCGGCACGATGTACCTGGTGTTCGCGTGCATCATGTTCTTCATCGGCGGCGCCATGGCCATGGTGATCCGCGCCGAGCTGTTCAAGCCCGGCATGCAGCTGGTGGATCCGCAGCTGTTCAACTCCATGACCACCATGCACGCGCTGCTCATGATCTTCGGCGCGGTCATGCCGGCCTGGACGGGCCTTGCCAACTGGATGGTCCCGATGCAGGTCGGCGCCCCCGACATGGCCCTCCCGCGCCTGAACAACTTCAGCTTCTGGATCCTGCCGTTCGCCTTCACGCTTCTGCTTGCGACGCTGTTCGTACCGGGCGGTGCGCCGGCGGGTGGCTGGACCATGTATCCGCCCCTGATGCTGCAGACCGGTGCCGCTTTCCCGATGGTCATCTTCGCGGTCCACATGATGGGCGCTTCGTCCATCCTGGGTGCGATCAACGTGGTGGTGACGATCCTCAACATGCGCGCGCCTGGCATGACGCTGCTGCGCATGCCGCTGTTCGTGTGGACGTGGCTGATCACCGCCTACCTGCTGATCGCCGTGATGCCGGTGCTGGCGGGCGCGGTCACCATGCTGCTGACCGACCACTTCTTCGGCACGACCTTCTTCACGGCCGCCGGTGGCGGCGACCCGGTGATGTTCCAGCACATCTTCTGGTTCTTCGGTCATCCCGAGGTGTACATCCTGATCCTGCCGGCCTTCGGCATCGTCTCGGAGATCATCCCGACCTTCTCGCGCAAGCCGCTGTTCGGCTACGAGGCCATGGTGTACGCCACGGCCTCGATCGCATTCCTGTCGTTCATCGTGTGGGCGCACCACATGTTCACGGTCGGCATGCCGCTCGCCGCGCAGCTCTTCTTCATGCTGTCCACGATGCTGATCGCCATCCCCACGGGCGTGAAGGTGTTCAACTGGACCGCGACCATGTGGAAGGGCTCGATCAGCTTCGAGCCGCCGATGCTGTTCGCGCTGGCCTTCCTGTTCCTGTTCTCGCTCGGCGGCTTCTCGGGGCTGATGCTCGCGATCGTGCCGGCCGACTACCAGTACCAGGACACCTACTTCGTGGTGGCCCACTTCCATTACGTGCTGGTGCCGGGCGCGATCTTCGCCATCATGGGCGGCGTGTACTACTGGCTGCCCAAGTGGGTCGGCAACATGTACGACATGACGCTCGCGAAGTGGCACTTCTGGCTGTCCACGATCTTCGTGAACGTGCTGTTCTTCCCGCAGCACTTCCTGGGACTGGCCGGCATGCCGCGCCGTATCCCGGACTACGCCGTGCAGTTCACCGACTGGAACATGGTGTCCTCGATCGGCGGCTTCGGCTTCGGACTGTCGCAGCTGCTGTTCCCGTACATCATCTGGAAGTGCGTGCGCTCCGGCCAGCCCGTGAAGAGCAACCGCGCCTGGGAAGGCGCGCACGGCCTCGAGTGGGAGCTGCCTTCACCGGCGCCCTATCACTCCTGGACGACACCGCCGTCGGATGCGCTGATCGCCAAGGGCGCCTCGCACTGAACGGACGAGGCGGGCGCGGAGAGTGGCAGTGACGGTGATCGATGAGACCGAACGGCGCAGGAAGGTACGGCGCACCATGGTGGTGTGCCTGCTCGTGGCGGCCGCGTTCTATTTCGGGTTCATCGTCATGGCGGTGATCCGGGCCTCCTGATGAGCATCGAACGCGCCCACCGGACTCTCACCCTGAAGCTGCTCGGCATCGCGCTGGGCAGCTTCGCGTTCGGCTTCGCGCTCGTGCCGCTCTACAACGTGCTGTGCAGCGTGACCGGCTACGGCGATCAGACCGCCCTGCTGCGCAAGGTGAAGGCGGCCGAGAAGCCCGATCCCAGCCGCACCATCACGGTGGAATTCCTCAGCAACGTGGCGAGCGCCGGTGAGTGGGATTTCCGCCCGGTGAAGCGCACGATCGACGTGCACCCCGGCCAGCTGTACTCGGCGGAGTTCTTCGCGCACAACCTGACCGGCCGCGACACGATCGCGCAGGCCGTGCCGAACATCGCGCCCTCGAAGATCGCGGCGTTCTTCCACAAGACCGAATGCTTCTGCTTCTCGCCGCAGCACTTCAACGTCAACGAACAGCGCAACATGCCGGTGCGCTTCATCATCGATCCGGCGATTCCGGGTTACATCGACCGGATCACGCTGGCCTATACCTTCTACGACGAATCCTCACGGGTCTCCGCACGCTAGCGCGTGCAAGGTCAATTTCCGGGATACTGACAACATGGCAAACGCACACGCACCCGACGGCAACGCTTACTACATTCCGCACGACAGCCGCTGGCCGATCACCGGCTCGGTCGCGCTGTTCGCGCTCATGGCGGGCGCGATCTCCTATCTGAATGACTGGGCCGGCGGCTGGGCGTTCATCCCGGGCGCGATCATCCTGACCTACATGTTCTTCGGCTGGTTCTCCACCGTCATCGGCGAGAACCAGCGCGGCATCTTCAACATGCAGGTGGATCACTCCTTCCGCATGGGAATGATGTGGTTCATCTTCTCCGAAGTGATGTTCTTCGCGGCATTCTTCGGCGCGCTGTTCTACGCCCGGGTGCTCGCGGTGCCGTGGCTCGCCGGACAGGGCGTCAAGGTGTTCACCAACTTCATCCTCTGGCCGCACTACGAGGGCACGTGGCCCACCAACGGCCCGGCCCATGTCGGCGGCCGCGCCGATTCGACGTTCAACGTCATCCCTGCTTTCAGCCTGCCCGCGGTCAACACCGCGATCCTGCTGACCAGCGGTCTCACGATCACCATCGCCCATCACGCGCTGCGCGCGGGCAAGCGTGGCACGCTCACGCTGTTTCTCGCACTGACGTTCATCCTTGGCTTCACGTTCGTCGGCCTGCAGGCCCACGAGTACGGCGAGGCCTACAAGGAAATGGGCCTGCGGCTGTCCACCGGAATCTACGGCTCAACGTTCTTCATGCTGACCGGCTTCCACGGTCTGCACGTGACGATCGGCGCGATCATGCTGACGGTGATCTGGTTCCGTGTGCTGCGCGGCCACTTCACGCCGCAGCGTCACTTCGCGTTCGAGGCGGTCGCCTGGTACTGGCACTTCGTGGACGTGGTCTGGCTCGGACTGTTCATCTTCGTCTACTGGCTCTAGCCGGCAGGCCTACGGATGGGCTGGCGGCGCCAGCCCATGCGGCGTGATGAGTCCGAAATACCAGGCCAGCATCAGCAGGACGAACAGGACGACGGACAGCCCGATGCGCAAGGTGAGGGCCCGGGCGAGCCGGCGTGAGTCCTTCTCCGTCCCCCGCGACAGGTGGAACAGCGCCGAGCCGAGACTCGCGATGATGGCCACGAGCACGGCCATGATGGTGAGGCGTATCCAGGTATCCATGTGCGCGGCGACCAGCTTATAGACTTCCCACCCTTGTCGTGTCCATCCGCATTCTGCCCGGCCGCCAGTTCGCTCCCTCGTGGGGATTTACCGTCCTGACGCTGCTGCTGTGCGCGGTATTCATCTTCCTGGGACGCTGGCAGTGGCACCGGGGGGAGGCCCGCCAGGCCGAGTGGGACCGCTTCTCGCGCGGTGCAGAGCAGATCGTACCGCTGGGTGCCCGTGGCATCGATGAAGTGCCGCGGTTCCAGCGGATCAGCGTGGTGGGCCGCTACGACGGCAGCCGTCAGTTCCTACTGGACAACCGCAGCCACGAGGGACGCGCCGGATATGAGGTTCTGACGCCGCTGGTACGGCCCAACGGCCGTACGCTGCTGGTGGATAGAGGGTGGGTGCCCTTCGCCGGCGTTCGCAGCGAGCTGCCGCCGGTTGATCTCACCACCGACGGCACAGAGACGGTTACCGGCCGTACCGACGACCTGCCCACCGCCGGACTGGCCAGCGGCCGCGCTGCACCGGCCGGAACCAGTCCCTGGCCGAAGGTGACCGCGTTTCCGAGCATGAGCCAACTGAGTATGGCTCTCGGCGTAGCACTCGAACCGCGGATCGTACTGCTGGATGCGCAGGCGGACCACGGCTACGTGCGCGACTGGCATCCGCCCGGCCTCGAGCCGATGCGGCACTGGTCGTACGCGGTCCAATGGTGGGGCTTCGCGGCCCTGTCGGTGATCCTGTGGGTGGTGTTGAGCAGCCGCAAGGCAGGCCCCGCAAAGCCTGCCGCAGCCGGCTGAACGGAACGCACATAACTTGCCGAACGCATGACCCGATGACCCCTCGATGAGCACACCGGAACAACAACTTCGCGCCCGCAACCTGCGGACCCTCGGCCTGCTCGCGGGCCTGTTCCTGTTGCCGCTCGTGCTGGCGTTCTGGATGTACTACGGCAGCGACTGGCGACCGCTTCGCAGCGTCAATCACGGCGAGCTGATCAGCCCCGCCCGGCCTCTGCCCCCGATCACTCTTCAGCCCGCCATCCCGACCTCAGTCCCCGCACCGCAGCTGCTGCACAGGAAGTGGTTGCTGGTGTACGTCGGCGACGGTCGCTGTGACGATGCCTGCCGCCATACCCTGTATGTGATGCGGCAGACACGCGTCGCTCTCAATAACGAGATGCCGCGCGTGACCCGTGTCTTTCTCGTTACTTCGAACTGCTGTGATCGAGACTTCCTCGAGCACGAGCACCCCGGTCTGGTGGTCCTCGATGCAAGCGCCCCCGAAGCCTCGCAACTGCTCGCGCAGTTCCCGACGGAACGCGACCGGTCGCTGTTCATCGTCGATCCACTGGGCAATCTGCTCATGCGCTACGATGCGAGCACCAACCCCAAGGGACTGCTGGAGGATCTGAAGAAGCTCCTCACGCTGTCCCACATCGGGTGAGGGGAGCGCGGTGACGAAACCCGTGGGCCGCTGGATCCGCCGTCTGACACTCGCAGGTCTGCTGCTGTGCTTCGGCGTTGTGGTGCTCGGCGCCTACGTCCGACTCACCGCCGCAGGTCTGGGTTGCCCCGACTGGCCGGGATGCTATGGCCAGGCGACGCCGCTCGGTGCCGCCCAGAACGCCGCCGCGCAGGCCGCCTTCCCCAACCGTCCGCTCGACGTCGGCAAGGCCTGGCGCGAGATGATCCACCGCTACGCAGCCTCGACGTTGGGCCTGATCATCGTGAGCATCGCGGCGCTGGTGATCGCGCAGCGCACCCGCAGCGGCAGCGGCAGCGGCAGCGGCAGCGGCCCCGGCCCCAGCACCGGCCCCAGCACCGGCCCCAGCACCGGCCCCAGCACCGGCAGCGGCCGTGGCGGCGGCCCCAGCAGCGGCCCCAGCATCAGCTCTGGCGGTGGCCCCGGCATCGGCCCTGGCGCGAGCGCCCCGGGGATCGTGTACGCGCTCGCTTTGCTGGCGACGGTCGTGTTCCAGGGCCTCCTGGGAATGCTGACCGTCACGTGGCAGCTCAAGCCGCTCATCGTCACCTTGCACCTCGTGTTCGGCCTCACCACGCTCGGCTTGTTGTGGTGGCTGTGGCTGTCACTCCGCCCATCGACCGGCTGGTCCGGTGGCACAACGAACCCACCCGGCGGCTTGCTGCGCACCAACTCCACGGTCGGCACTCTCGCGCTGGCGGGTCTCATCGCGCTCGCCGTCCAGATTGCCCTCGGCGGCTGGACCAGCAGCAACTACGCCGCCATCGCGTGCCCCGACTTCCCGACCTGTCAGAACAAGTGGTGGCCGGCGACCGATTACGGCGACGCATTCGTGTTGTGGCACGGTCTGGGCATCAACTACGAAGGCGGCATCCTCGATAACCCTGCCCGAGTCGCGATTCATCTGACGCATCGCCTGGGCGCTCTGGTCGCCACGGTTACCCTGACGCTTGCAGCAATGCTGGTGCTGATCCGCCCCGCAGCAAGACGTGCGCGACGTAGCGCCGGTTTGGTTCTGGCCGCACTCGTCCTGCAATTGACGATCGGCATCTCGATGGTGCTGAAAGGGTTCCCGCTTTGGCTGGCAACCGCTCATACAGCCGGCGCGGCGCTGCTGCTGCTCGCGACGCTGGCACTGGTGCACGCCTCGCGCCCGCAGGCGGGGGCCTGGTGATGGACGTCGTCGGGCAGATCAGGCCGGCAAGAGTTTGGCGCCGCTACCTGGAGCTGACGAAGCCCCGCGTGGTCGCACTGATCGTATTCACGGCGATCGTCGGCACATTGCTGGCCAGTCCGGGGTTGCCGCCGCTGGACGCGCTCATCTGGGGCAATCTGGGAATCGGGATGGCTTCGGCCTGCGCGGCCACCATCAACCACGTGCTGGACCGACGTATCGATGAACAGATGACCCGTACCCGGGCGCGGCCGCTGCCAACCGGTCAGCTGACCGAAAGACAGGCATTGGTGTTTGCCGCCGTACTCGGCGTCGCCGCGATGGCGATCCTCGCGTTTCTGGTGAACCTGCTGACAGCGGCGCTGACCTTTTTCTCGCTGATCGGATACGCGGTGATCTACACCGTGTGGCTGAAGCGGGCGACGTCACAGAACATTGTGATCGGCGGAGCCGCGGGTGCCGCACCTCCGGTGCTGGGCTGGGCAGCCGTGACCAACACCATCGATCCCAACGCGCTGCTGCTGTTCCTGATCATCTTCGTCTGGACACCACCACACTTCTGGGCGCTGGCGATCGCGCGGCGTGACGACTACGCGCGCGCGGGAATCCCGATGCTGCCGGTCACGCACGGCGTTGAGTACACGCGGCTGCACGTGCTGCTTTACACGGTGCTGCTCTTCGTCGTCACGCTCATGCCCTTCATCACGCACATGAGCGGCCTGTTGTATCTGGCAGCCGCCATCGTGCTGAACAGCGGATTCATCTACTACGCGCTGGCGCTGAAGATCACGGCGCGGCAGGAACTGCCGATGCGCGTGTTCAGGTTTTCGGTGACCTACCTGATGTGGCTGTTCGCGGCCCTGCTGGTGGATCACTATCTGCCGGTGGCACGCGCTGCGCTGTAGTTCGTTTCAGGCTTTCGCCACCTGGCGGCAGCGGCTCGCACGGGCGGCTCGCACGGGCTGCGCCTGTCAGCCGCGTGCTCTGACGCGGCGCGCCCGGATTACCAGCGGTTTCTCAGCTCTCTCAACTTGACGAACACCGTGTGGGCGTCCGGGTGTTCCGCGAGCTCCGGAAACGAACGACGCAGACGCGCGATCACCGTCGGGCTCTGCAGCCGGAAGAACGTATTGATGCGCTTCTCCTGGGCCAATGTCGTGATCGTCATCGCCTCGGCCTGCAGCTTCCGTGTGCTTTGCACCAGCGTCGACGCGTCGCGATTGTCAGGTTCACGGTCCAGGGTGAACTCGAGGTTGCGGGTCATGTACTCGTGGCCGGGGAAAACGCGCGTGTTGTCCGGCAGCCGCGCCAGCTGCGTCGAGAACGTCTCGTAGAGCAGGTGCGGATCGCCGCTGTGGCAATTACCTGCACCGGCGTTGAAGAGCGTGTCACCGGTGAACAGAGCCGGCTCGTCGGTGTGCGACAGCAGGCAGATGTGCGCGAACGTGTGCCCGGGCGTATCCAGGCACTCAAGCTCGACAGTTCGACCGACGCGAATGACGTCGCCCTTGCTCAAGCCCTGGTCCACGCCTCCAATGCGCGCTGCCGCGCCCTCGTGCGCCAGCACGCGGGCATCGGTTGCGGCCACCAGTCCCGCGTTGCCACCCGTGTGATCCGGATGCTCGTGGGTATTGAGTATCTGCGTGATCTCCCAACCCTTCGCCTGCGCGGCGGCGAGGCAGCGCTGCCAGTCGAGCGGATCGACCGCAAGTGCCTCGCCTGTCTCAGGGCAGGCAATCAGGTAATGGAAATTGCGCAAGGGGTTCGCTGCCCAGATCCGCTCAATCAACATAGTGAATTCCCTCAAGCGCTCCGGCTGGCCGCCATCTGAAACGATTTCAGGTCAACGTACCGCTATTCGCCCTGCCGCGCCATAATGCGCCTGGAGCGAGGACGCAACGCATGATGCACACCTTCCTGTTCGAGCCGGGCGTCTGGATGTCGCAGGGGACGTTCTGGCGTGAGGACGGCGAGGCACTCGAGGTGCAGGGTCGCACGGAGATCGCCCATGCCCCCGAGTGCTGGCTGCTGGCCGGTACGCTGCGCGTGCTGGGTTCCCCGCCCGTCGAGTTCGTCAACGCGCGTTCCATCACTCCGCCAGGCCGCGACGGCACGAGCATGAAATGGACCCAGGAAAACGCCACGCTCGGCAAGCTCAGCGGTACCTACAGCGTGGTAGGCAGCAGCATACTGGGCGTCTATACCTGCGCCGCCTCGGGCTATCACGGCGCGGAACATCTCGGCCAGATGGGACCGAGCCGCTACAGCGCCGCCGGCATCCTGTTGCTCCATGAACGGCGCCTGTATTCCTGGCAGATGGTCCTCACCCGCGCCGACTGAGCCGCGCCGACTGAGCCGCGCCGACTGAGCCGCGCCGACTGAGCCACGCCGACTGAGCGGCGCCGACTGAGCCACGCCTGCCACGCCGTGCCCTTCGCCACACCGACACGCGACCGCACGCGCGGCAAAGCGGCCGCCCGCCATCGCGAGCGCTCAGGCCGGTCGCTGGGTGATGGGAATGTGCCGCGGTTGCGCCGCTACCCGCCCCAGCCAGGCCAACACGGCGGGATACGGGGACAGATCGAGGGTCGCCTCATGGGCGACATGCGTATAGGCGTACAGCGCGATGTCTGCAATCGTGTACCCATCCCCCACCAGAAAGCTGTGATGCGAGAGTTGCGACTCCATCACCGCGATCGCCGCCCGACCGCGAGCCAACCGATCGGGTAACTCCGCGCGCCGCGGCGAATCCGCAGCCAGGTGCTTCAGGATGAACCGCGGTGTGGCCACGTACGGTTCGTGACTGTACTGCTCGAAAAACATCCACTGCAGCGTCTGCGCGCGCAGGTAGCGATCCTGCGGGATGAACGGAGTGCCTTCGGCGAGATACCACAGGATGGCGTTGGACTCGGCGATGCAGCGGCCGTCCTCCAACTCCAGCGTCGGAATCCGGCCGTTCGCGTTCTTCGCGAGGAAACCCGGCGTGCGCGTTTCCCCGGTGAGAATGTCCAGCTCCTGCCAGGCACAGGGCCGACCGAGTTGCGCGAGCAGCAGGCGGACCTTGTAGCCGTTTCCCGAATCCAGGTAGTCGTACAACCGGAGCATGGCGCGTCTCCATCAGGGCGGGTCCCGGGCAGGGGGCGAGGCGCCGCCGCGGGCCCGGGTAGGCTATTCTGGACAGCATGTACTCTCCGTTCTACCGGCGCAGCTTCATCATCGTCACGCTGGTCATCCTCGGGTGGGCGCTGCTGGAGGTCTTCCGGCCGCTGTGGACCACTCTGGGCTGGGCGGCGGTGCTGGCCTTCCTGCTGCACCCCCTGCATGAGCGGCTGACCGCGAAATTCAACGGCCGGGCGTCCCTGTCGGCCGGTATCCTGACGGCGCTCACACCGTTTCTGGTCATCGCGCCGCTGCTCTTCGTCGGCGTGGCGTTTGCGCGGCAGGTCGCCAACATTCTCGAGCGCATGTCGGGCAGCACGCTCACCTTTCCCGATCTGCTGCAGCGCCTGGACAGCGTCCCGCTCATCGGCGCCGCGGTGCGCTGGATGCGCGATTCGGCCCCTGTCAGCGCCGATCAGATCCGCGACTGGGTGCTGGAGGGTGCCCAGACCCTGTTGAAATCGGCGGCCTCCATGGGCGGCAGCTTCGCACTCGGCGTCATGGGCTCCCTGCTGGGCTTCTTCATGATGCTGTTCCTGCTGTTCTTCCTGCTGCGCGATGGCCGCGCGATGCTGCAGCAGCTGACGGGGTTCATTCCGATGGAGCCGCGGCCGCGACGGCAGCTGATGGGGTACCTGGGCGATGTCACCCGCGCGGTGGTGTTCGGCTCGGCAGCCACGGCGCTCATCCAGGGCATCTTCGTCGGTATCGGCTTCGCGCTGGTCGGGCTGCCCTCGGCGGTGGTGTTCGCCGTGCTGGCGACGATCGCCGCCTTCCTGCCGGCCGGTTCCGCGATCGTGCTGGTCCCCGCCGTGCTGTACCTCGTCGCGCAAGGGCGCTGGGGAGCCGCCCTGTTCCTGGCCATCTGGAGCGGTGCGGTGGGGGTGATCGACAACGTGCTGCGGCCCTTCCTCACCGCCCGGCAGGCGGAAGTCTCCAGCCTCGCGGTATTCGTCGGGGCGATCGGCGGCGCCGCCGCCTTCGGCATCCTGGGACTGCTGATCGGGCCGGTGCTGCTCGCATTCGTGGCGGCCTTGCTGCATTTCGCTGAAAAGGGCGTCGTCCACACCGACTCGCCGTAGAATGCGCCCCCCATGGATTTGTCCCCCCTACTCAAGCCTCTGAACGAGGCCCAGCGGGAAGCGGTCACCGCACCCCTGGGACCGGTTCTCGTACTGGCGGGCGCCGGCAGCGGCAAGACCCGCGTACTCACCCACCGCATCGCCTGGGTCATCCAGGCGGCCGGAGCCTCGCCTCACGGCATTCTCGCAGTGACTTTCACGAACAAGGCCGCCGGCGAAATGCGCGGCCGCGTCGAGCAGCTGCTCGGCGTGCCCGGCGGGAGCCTGTGGATCGGCACCTTCCACGGCATCGCCCATCGCCTGCTGCGCCTGCACTGGCGCGAGGCGGGACTGGTGCAGAGCTTCCAGATCCTGGACGCGGAGGACCAGCAGCGGCTCATCAAGAAACTGATCCGCGCGCAGGAGCTCGACGAAACCCGCTGGGTGCCGCGCGAGGTGCAGTGGTTCATCAACTCGAACAAGGACGAGGGACGGCGGCCGCCGGATCTGAAGGACGGCAACGACCCCACCCGGCAGCAGCTCATCCGCTTGTATCGCGAGTACGAGGCCGCCTGCGCGCGAGCCGGTGTCATCGATTTCGCGGAGCTGCTGCTGCGTGCTTTCGAATTGTGGCGCGACAATCCCGAGGTGCTGGCCCACTACCGCCGCCGCTTCAAGCATGTCCTGGTGGATGAGTTCCAGGACACCAACGCCATCCAGTACGGCTGGATGCGGCTGCTCGTGGGCAGCGAAGGTCACCCGTTCGTCGTGGGCGACGATGACCAGTCGATCTACCGCTGGCGCGGCGCGCGCGTGGAGAACCTGCATCAGTTCCGCCGCGACTTCCCCCAGGCGAAACTGTACCGCCTGGAGCAGAACTACCGCTCCACCGGCGCCATCCTCGCCGCCGCCAACGGGTTGATCTCCAACAACTCCGGCCGCCTCGGCAAGAACCTCTGGACCAGCGGCGAGCGCGGCGACCCGATTCGCCTGTATGCCGCCTTCAACGAGCGCGACGAGGCGGAGTTCGTCACGCACCGGATCCGCGACTGGGTGCATCGCGGCGGCCAGCGCCGCGACATCGCGATTCTCTACCGCTCCAACGCGCAGTCCCGCGTGTTCGAAGAGGCCTTCCTCTCCGGCCGCATCCCCTACAAGGTGTACGGCGGCCTGCGCTTCTTCGAGCGGGCCGAGATCAAGGACGCACTCGCCTACCTGCGCCTGGTGGCCAACCGCCGCGACGATCAGTCCTTCGAGCGCGTCGTGAATCTGCCCACCCGCGGCATCGGCGCCAAGAGTCTGGACACGGTGCGCGAGTACGCGCGCAGCGCCTCCTGTTCATTGTGGGAGGCAGCAGCTGCGTGCATCGGCGCGGAATTCTCCGCCGGTGCGCCTGCCGCGGTCTCGGGCGGGGCACCCGCGGCCGGGGCGCCCGTGGCCGGTGGGCCCCTGGCCGCCGCCAACGCGAGCGCCGCAGACGCCCGCGGTTCTATGAGCCCCACCGCAGAGGCCCGCGGCTCTCTGGGCCCGAAGGCCGCCTCGGCACTGCACGGCTTCCTTAGTCTCATCGAGCGGCTGGCGCGTGAAGTCAACGGCCTCGCGCTGCACGAGCAGGTTGATCACGTTCTGCAGGGCAGCGGACTGGTCGAACACTACAAGCGTGACAAGGCCGAGCGTGGCGAGGCCCGTGTCGAGAACCTCGAGGAACTGGTGAGCGCCGCACGAGGATTTGCTCCGGAAGGCGGCGACGAGCTGCCGCCGCTCGAATCCTTCCTCGCGCATGCGGTGCTGGAATCGGGCGAAGGTCAGGCCGATGCCTGGGAAGACTGCGTGCAGATGATGACCCTGCACACGGCGAAAGGCCTCGAGTTCCCCATGGTGTTCCTGTGCGGCATGGAGGATGGCCTGTTTCCACATCAGCGCTCGCTCAATGATCTGGATGGAATCGAGGAAGAGCGGCGCCTGTGTTATGTCGGCATGACGCGCGCCATGAAGGAACTGTTCCTCACCTATGCCGAGCAGCGCCGCCTGCACGGCATCGACAGCTACGGCATGCCCTCGCGCTTCATCAAGGAAATCCCCGAGGAACTCGTCGAGGAAATCCGCCCGAAGGTTCAGGTCTCGCGACCCGTGGCCGTGGGGCGCTTCCGCGTCGAGGAGCCAACCGTCGGCGGACTGCGCCTCGGCGCGCGCGTACGCCACCGGAAGTTCGGCGACGGCGTCATCCTGAACCTCGAAGGCAGTGGCGCGCACGCGCAGGTGCAGGTCAACTTCGAGCACCAGGGCACCAAGCGACTCATGATCCAGTACGCCAACCTGGAGGTACTGTGAGCAGCCAGGCGATCCGCACGCCATGAAGATCGTCATTCTCGGTGCAGGTCAGGTGGGCCGTACCGCGGCTCAGCACCTCTCGCGCGAGGAAGCGAATGAAGTCACGGTCGTCGACACCAACGAGGACATCCTGCGTACCCTGCAGGACAGGATGGATGTCAGGACAGTCGCCGGAAACGCTTCCTATCCCACTGTGCTGGAAGCGGCGGGTGTCCCTGAAGCCGAAATCATCGTCGCGCTGACCAGCAGCGACGAAGTCAACATGATGGCGTGCGAAGTCGCGTACACGCTGTACCGCACGCCCACCAAGATCGCACGCATCCGCTCCGCGGAATACACCTCCCGCCCGGAACTGTTCAGCGACGGCGCGCTCTCGGTGGATGTGTTCATCAGCCCGGAGCAGCTCGTCACCGAGTACGTGGAGCGACTCATCCAGTACCCGGGCGCCCTGCAGGTACTGGATTTCGCCGACGGCAAGGTTCAGCTCGTCGGTGTGCGTGCCTTGCGCGGCGGCCTGCTCGTCGGCCATCGCCTGCGCGAGCTGCCTGAGCATCTGCGCAAGGCGGAGGCGCGGGTGGTGGCCATATACCGCGCCGGTCGCAGCGTAAAGACCGAGGGTGACACCGTGGTCGAGGACGGGGACGAAGTCTTTTTCCTTGCGGCGCGCAATGACATCCGCCGTGTCATGGGCGAGATGCGCAAGCAGGACACCCCGGTGCGCCGCGTCGTGATCGCAGGTGGCGGCAACATCGGCTACCGCCTGGCGCGGACACTCGAAATGAGCAACCAGGTCAAGCTGATCGAGCGGGACACGCGCCGCGCGCGGCGGATCTCCGAGACCCTCGAGAATGCGATTGTGCTCAACGGCGATGCGGCCGACGAGGAGCTGCTGGTCGAGGAGAACATCGACAGCGCCGATGTGTTCGCGGCGCTCACGAACTCTGAAGAGGCCAACATCCTGTCGGCAATGCTCGCCAAACGCCTCGGTGCGCATAAGGTGATGGCGCTCATCAACAAACCCTCCTACGCCGACCTAATCGAAAGCGGCAGCATCGACATCGCGATCTCGCCGCAAACGATAACCATCGGCTCGTTGCTCGCGCATGTCAGAAGGGGTGACGTCGTGCGCGTGCATGCGCTGCGTCGCGGTGCCGCCGAAGCGCTCGAAGCCGTGGTTCACGGCGATGAGACCACCTCGCGCGTCGTCGGCAAGGCGGTGGAGCAGATCCCGCTGCCCGCCGGCACCTCCATCGGCGCCATCGTGCGCGGCGACGATGTCAAGATGGCGCACCATGACACGGTCGTGCAGGCGGACGACCATGTAATCCTGTTCCTCTCCGACCGCCGCCATCTCGAGGCGGTCGAGCGCCTGTTCCTGCGGGCCGCACGCTAGGGACCCGCGCATGCCAGCGGTCGCGCGCTTACTGGGCCTGCTGCTGGCGTTCTTCGGAGCCGCCTACTGCCTGCCCATCGTCTGTTCGCTGGTGATGGGCGACGGGCTGTCGCACTACTTCCTGATCGGTGCGGTGGTGAGCACCGGGGCGGGCCTGCTGATCGTGGGCATCACGCGGGGCCAGCGCCGCGAGCTCAAGCCGCGCGACGGCTTCCTGCTGGTCACTCTCGGCTGGATCGTGACTTCCGCGCTGGCGACGATTCCGCTGCTTCTGGCGCTGCCCGACCTGAGCTTCACGCGTGCCTTCTTCGAGACCATGTCGGGTCTGACGTCGACGGGCTCGACCGTGCTCAGCGGCCTGGATCATCTCCCGCCGTCCCTCAACCTGTGGCGTCACTCGCTGCAGTGGATCGGCGGACTCGGTATCGTCGTCATGGCGCTGGCGGTGTTGCCGCTGCTGGGTGTCGGCGGCATGCAGCTCTACAAGGGCGAGGCACCGGGCCCGGTGAAGGACGACCGACTGGCGCCGCGTATCGCAGAAACGGCTCGGGCGATATGGCTGGTGTACGCGCTGCTGACCGTCTCCGGCATTCTCGCCCTGCGCCTTTGCGGCATGTCTTGGTTCGACGCGATCTGTCACGCCTTCTCGGCCGTGGGCCTCGGCGGCTTCTCCACCCACGATGCCAGCATCGGTTACTTCAACTCCATTTCCATCGAGATGGTGCTGATCGTGCTGATGCTGTTTGCGTCGCTGAACTTCGCGCGCCACGTCGTGGCACTGCGGCGCCTGTCACTCGAGACGTACAAACGCGATCCGGAATGCCGGGCGATCTTTGCCGTGCTGGGCGTCAGCATCGTGGGGATCGCCATGCTGCTCACGTGGCACCACACCTACGGAACCTTTGGTACGTCGCTGCGCCACGCGGCCTTCAACGTCGTCTCCATGGCGACGACCTCGGGGCTCATGACGCAGAACGTGGCGACCTGGCCGGTGTTTGCGCCCTTCTGGATGCTGTTCCTGTCCTGCATCATCTGTAGCACGGGCTCGGCCGGAGGCGGCATCAAGATGTTCCGGGCGCTGCTGCTGGCCCGCCAGGCCGGCCACGAGCTGAAACTGCTGGTGCACCCGAGCGCGGTGGTGCCGGTGCGGGTCGGCGGCCGGCCCATCCCCGACCGGGTCGCCAGTGCCGTGCTGGGCTTCATCTTCCTGTACTTCATCACCGCCGCACTGCTGACGTTCGCCCTGCTGCTGACCGGGCTGGATTTCCCGTCCTGCGTCACGGTGATCCTGTCCGCCATCAACAATACGGCGCACGGCCTGCCGGACATGGGTCCGGTCAACAACTACCACGCGCTGACGGCGACGCAGACCTGGATCTGCACGGCCGCCATGCTGCTCGGCCGGCTGGAGATCTTCAGCGTGATCGTGCTGTTCACGCCCGCGTTCTGGCGCAGATAGCGCTCATCCCGCCGGACCGCGGGACTCCTTTCGTCGCTGGAACTGCCCCGGACGGGGCGCTTCATCGCATCGCCGGTGTCTTTTATCGCTCCGGCGCGCAACCAAAGGCCTCGCGCGCGCATCTTAAGGGGGAGGCTGCGGCTGCGGGTTTCTCCTGCAGGCGATTGGGTGACTGGGTTTCTATGGGCCAATCGCCGGCCTGCGCCGCAGCCTCCCTGCGCAAACGGGGCTGGTGGTGGAGGGAGCTAGCGGTGGATGTAGCTCTCCAGCTGCTCGATGGTCTGCTGCTGCTCCTCCATGACCGCCTTGACCAGGTCCCCGATCGAGATCATGCCCTCGACCCGCCCGTCCGATACCACTGGCAGGTGCCGCACGCGCTTCTCCGTCATGAGCCGCATGCAGTCCTGGAGGGTCTGGGAGGGGGACACGGTGAGCACGGGTGAGCTCATGATCTGCCAGACAGGCGTCTCGGCCGAGGATCGGCCGTGCAGGATCACCTTACGGGCATAATCCCGCTCGGAAATGATCCCCTGCAGCGCGTCGCCCTTCATGACGAGCAGGGCGCCCACGTGTCGTTCGGCCATGAGGCGTATCGCTTCCAGCACCGGGTCTTCCGGGTCCACCGAGAAAACCGAGCGCCCTTTACGGTCCAGCAGCTGCTTTACCGTTGACATGGCAACGAATATTTAGCGTCCGGCGACTTCCACTGTCAACGTGACGCTGGCGGGGTAGTCCAGGGACCCCGGCTGGATGGGGGCCGGTTCCGCCCCGGCGGCTGCCCGTGCCTCGGCGTCCATGATGTCGCTGACCGGAGGGGGAACCTCGCGCGACGCTTCCACGGACACGATACGCACAATGCGCAGGTTGAGCGCCGCAGCCAGCGCATCAGCATCGGCGCGCGCCTTCGCGGCCGCTTCGCGCAGTGCCTGTGAGCGCGGAGCCTGCGGATCACGCACGGTGAACTGCACGCTCTCGACGTGATTGGCGCCCGCCTGCGCGGCCGCATCGATGATCTGCCCCACCTTGTCCAGATCATCGACAGTCACCCGTACGGTGTTCAACGCGGTATAACTCGATATCGCAGTCTTGGCCGCATTGGGCCGGTACTGGAAGTCGGGACTGAGGGAGTAGTTCGCGGGTTTGATGTCCGCGTCGGCACCGAGCAACTTGTGCAGCGCGTTCTGCACCGCATCGGACAGGCGCGCATTCTGGCTCACGGCGCCCTGTGACAATTTATCCTGTGTCAGGACGCCGACAACAATCTGCGCTCGATCCGGCTTTACCGTCACCACGGCGTCGCCCGTGACGCGAATCGACGACAGCGCCGCGACCTGCTGTGCGCAGACCTGCGAAACAAAGCACGCGATGCACACCGAAAACAGCAGTTTCATGAGTATGTCCAATGGTACGCGGTGCCGTATTCTACGCGTTGCAACGTGCGGTAGTTCAAAGTTTGAGCACCCAGGGGCGCACGCTGCGGCGGCCTGACTGTATACAACACTGATGGAGTCCAATCGGGAAATCACCGTCGCGGCGGACCGCTTCGAAGTAGCGGCCGACGACGCAATCCTCATCACGGAGCTGCGTTCCGCGATCGCGGTTTGCGTCTACGATGCGGTCGAGGAGGCGGGCGCGCTCCTGCACCTTCGCTGCATCGTGCGGACACCCAAGCCGGTGGACATGACCGATACGACGCTCGCCACCGAGCTGCTCCTGCTCGACCGCTGCGTGGAATCCATGCGCGAGCTCGCACCCTCCGCCCGCAATCTGCAGGCGCGCGTCGTCGCCCATCTCGCCGATCATCCCCGGGCACGCGAGACCACCGACACCGTCCTCACCATGGTCGAGCACTTCCTGCTGGACGCGGGCATCAAGATGCTGCCGGTGGACATCTCCGCCGGCCAGGCGCGCACGCTGCGCTTCCGGCCCAGCATGGGCTGGCTGCAGACCCGCTAGCCGGCCGAGCCGCAGCGCTGCAGGCGCCGCCCGGCCCGCCCCGGGAACACCGCCCACCCGAAAGCGTTGGGAGTAGGTGAGAAGGCTGGTCTGCGTATCCAATCGGATTTCCGTTCCCCGGCGCGGTGCTGCAGCTGGTGGACTTGCCGTGGGGGTGCTGGCCGCCCTGCGCCATACCGGGGGACTGTGGTTCGGGTGGAGCGGGCAGACCACCGCCGAACCCGCCGACCGTCCCACTGTTCTGCAACGGGGTTCCATCGGATTCGCCACCATCGATCTCGCTCCCGCCGAGTTCGACGCCTACTACAACGGCTATTGCAACGGAACGTTATGGCCGCTGTTCCACTACTTCCCCGACCGATTCACGCACGAGGCTCAACATCACGAGGCTTACCAGAGCGTCAACCGGCGCTTCGCCCGTGAACTCAGGCAGCTGCTCGAGCCCGACGACATCGTCTGGGTGCACGATTACCACCTGATCCCGCTGGGTCGCTGTCTGCGCGAGCTGGGCTTTAGCGGGCCGCTCGGATTTTTCCTGCACATCCCGTTCCCGCATCAGCAGATGCTCCGCCTGCTTCCCGACCACGCGGCGCTGGTCAACGATCTCTGCCAGTACGACCTTGCGGGTTTTCAAACCATGGACGACGTGGAGTCGTTTCTGACGTGCGTGCCCGAACGCTCGCTTCCGATCAGCGATCATGCGCGTGAGATCGGTTTCGGGAACCGGACACTGACCGTCGGCGCGTATCCGATCGGAATCGATGTCGACGAAGTGGCTACCGAGGCAAAGGCCGCCGGAGGCCAGGAGACCGTGCGCCGCATGGCCGTCTCGCTGCTGGGACGTCGCCTCATCATGGGCGTGGATCGGCTGGACTACACCAAGGGCCTCACCGAGCGCTTCGCCGCCTTCGAGCACTTTCTCGAGCAGTTCCCGGAAAACCAGGGACACGTGACCTTCCTGCAGATCGCGCCGCCGAGCCGCTCCGACGTGCTCGCCTACAGCGAGATCCGCCAGGCGCTCGAGCGCAGCGCGGGCCGGCTCAACGGCCGCTTCGCCGAAGCCGACTGGACGCCGATCCGCTATCTGAACCGCGACTACAGCCACCCCACCCTCATGGGACTGCTGCGGGCGGCGGACGTGGCGCTGGTTACGCCGGTGCGCGACGGCATGAACCTGGTGGCGAAGGAATTCGTCGCGGCCCAGGACCCGGCCGATCCGGGCGTGCTGATCCTGTCGCCCATGGCGGGTGCGGCACGCGAGCTGAGCGGCGCCCTGCAGGTGAACCCTTACGACAAGTCCGGACTCGCCGCGGCACTGCAGACCGCGCTCGGCATGCCGATCCATGAGCGCCGCCGCCGCCATCAGGAGATGCTGGCCGCCGTGCATCGGCACGACATCCACCACTGGTATGGCTCGTTCCTCCACGACCTGGCCGGCGCCGACATCGGGCAATCCGACACCGCCGACCCGCCCGGCCGATCGCCCCTCAACGCACTGAGTTTGCCCTTGGCTCACTGAGCCTGCCCCCCGCTCACTGAGTCTGCCCCCGCTCACGGAACCTGCCCGTGCTGCGGGCGCCATGGGCAATGCCGCGTTGGCGCGGCGGTGCGTTGGCGCGGCGGTGCGGCTACGCGTCGCGGGCGGGCGCTGCCTGACCGGTCAGGGTCCCTTGCGGGTGTTGGCCTCGATCGCGACCAGCCGCTTGTTGATCGCATCCAGCAGGCTGACCACGCGCGCGATGAGATACAGACCCGCGATGGAGCAGGCCGAGACGATACCGAAGGTAATGATCATAAGGCTCCCGGATAACGCACGGTCAACGCGCGGCGCGCAACGCGAGATCCCTGCTGTACACGACATTCATGACATTGTCGTACCAGCCGTCCACTTCCGGCTTGACCAGATGTTTGTTGACGTAGAAGTACAACGGCAGCAGCGGATGATCGCGCAGCATCACGCGCTCGGCATTTTCCAGCAGCGCGCGCCGGCGGGCCACATCGACCTCGCTGGCGGCCTGGCTGACGAGCGAATCGTATTCAGCGCTGTGGTAGTGCGGCAGATTGATGCCGAACCCGCCCTTCAGGTACTGCGCGAACGAGTAGGCATCGTTGTAGTCACCCAGCCACCCCGAGCGAAACATTTCCACGTCGCCGCGGTCGATATCCTGCAACAGGACCTTGAATTCAACCGCCGTCAGGCGCACGTCCACGCCGAGCGCCTCCTTCCACATCGAAGCCACGGCGAGTGCAACCTTGTTGTGGACCTCGCCGGCGTTGTAGCGCAACTCGAAGTGCAGCGGTCGCTGCGCTGAATACCCAGCCTGCGCGTACAGCCGGCGCGCCTCCGCAATGCGCTCCGGCATGGGCGTATTGCGATAGTCGAACGACTGTGACGTGTAGTCCTGCACCCCCGGGGGCACCCAGCCGTAAGCCGGCAACTCGCCGACACGCAGCACGCGCTGCACGAGCATGTCCCGGTCGATCACCAGCGACAATGCTCGCCGCAACTCGGGATGATCCTTGAACGGCGGCCGCTCCAGGTTGAAACCGTAGTAGTACGTGTTCAGCTGTGGGGCGATATGCAGCTGGTCCGCCAGGTTGGCGCGAATCCAGTCGAACTGGCCGCGTGGAACCACGTAGGTCACATGGAGTTCGCCGGCCCGATAACGCAGCAACTCCGCATTCTCGTCCGAAATAAGCAGATACTTCACCGCGTCCAGCCGTGTGGCGGCGTCGTTCCAGTAGTGACGGTTGCGGACCACGAGGATGTGCGTGCCCTGCACCCATTCCTTCAACACGAACGCACCGTCGGAGACCATCACGCCAGGCTTGGCGATCTGCCCGGGATGTCCCTCCAGCGTCGGCCGATGTACCGGACACGTACTGGTGTGCGACAGCAGGCTTGGCAGATAGGCCGCGGGGCTGTTGAGTTCGATCGCCACGGTGAGATCGTCCGGTGCGGACACTCCGAGCGAATCGGGTGGCTTGCGGCCCGCCACGATGTCGGTGGCATTCGCCACGACATCGATGACCTGCGCATAGGCTGAAGCGGTTGCCGGATCGACAAGCCGGCGTAGCGCGGCGACGAAGTCCGCGGCCACGACAGGATCGCCGTTCGACCAGTGCGCATCGGGCCTGAGCGTGAACCGATACCTCTTGCCGTCCGCGCTCACGGTCCACGAAGTCGCCACGCCAGGTGCAACACCGGCCTGGTGATCCAGCGTCGTCAGTCCTTCGCACAGGTCGCGGAGGATTTCCTGCGACTCCACGGAGCGCGCTTTCTGGGGATCCAGGGAGTCTGGTTCAGGACCCGCGCCGCGCAACAGCACGCGCGTGCCGGACGCGCCACCCGATGCCGCGCCACCCGTTGGCGTGTTGCCCGTTGCTGCGTCACCCGCCGCCGCATTACCCGTTGTCGCGAGACTGCTGTTCTTCGCCGAGGCGGCGGCACCGTTGTCGGCCGACCTCGTGCATCCCGCGAGACTTGCCAGAACGACGAGAGCGATGGCGAGGCGGTATTTCATCCACGCCGCGTGCGGCTGGCGTTGATCGCCTCGCGCAGCGAGTGCGTAGCCGCACGTGCCGCCGCAGCGAAATCCTCGCCGGAGCTGGCGTACAGGATGTTGCGGGAGGAACTGATGATCAGTCCGGTACCGGCGGCCGTCTGTCCGTTGCGCACGGCCTGTGCGACGTCCCCACCCTGCGCTCCGACGCCTGGCACCAGGAATGGCATGTCGCCGACGATCTCACGCACCTCTGCCAGCTCGCGCGGGTACGTTGCACCCACCACCAGCAGACAGTTGCCACGCGTGTTCCAGCGGCGCGCTGCGAACTCGGCGACCACCTGGTACAGCTTGCGTCCGTTGATCTCCAGATCCTGCAGATCGCGGCTTCCCGCGTTCGAGGTCCGACAGAGAATGATGACGCCGCGATCCTCGAACCGCAGGAAGGGCTCGAGAGAGTCACCGCCGAGATACGGATTGACCGTCACGGCATCTGCGCCGTAGCGCTCGAACGCCTCGATGGCGTAGCGCTCGGCCGTATTGCCGACGTCGCCGCGCTTCGAGTCCAGGATTACTGGAACGCCGGGATACGTGCGATGGATGTACTCGATCGTGCGTTCCAGCTGGTCTTCGGCCTCGTAAGCGGCGTAATGTGCAAACTGCGGCTTGTACGCACAGACCAGGTCGGCCGTGGCGTCGATGATCGCCTTGTTGAACTGGAAGATAGGCGAGGGCTGCTCGGCGATATGCCGCGGGAAGCGTTCAATCTCCGGATCCAGTCCGACGCAAACGAGCGAGTCGCGCGTCTGCCAGCTCGCACCGAGCTGCCGGATGAAGCCGCTCATGCGACGCGCGCCTTGGCGGAAAGACTGCGCTTTTTCAGGTGCACCAGCAGGATGGAGATGGCGGCCGGAGTCACTCCGGGGATGCGCCCGGCCTGACCCACCGTCGCCGGACGGACGCTCGCCAGCTTCTGCCGCACCTCGTGCGACAAGCCGGGTACCTGCGTGTAATCCAGCTCTGTGGGCAAAACCGTCGTCTCGTTACGCTGCTGCCGTTCGATCTCGTCCTGCTGGCGTTCGATGTAGCCCGCGTAGCGCGCATGCACCTCGATCTGCGCGCGCACCTGCGGAGGAACGCGATCATCGGCAGCCGAGAAGTCCGGCGCGCCGGCGAGTTCGATCACGTCCGCGTACTCCACCTCGGGTCGTCGCAGTAGATCGAACGCTGAGCTGTCCTTGCCCAGCGGTCCACCCAGAACGCGCTGTGCCCACTCCGCGGGTACGGCGTCTGCGCGCACGCGAGAGGACTTCAGACGCGATACCTCCTGCTCGGTCAGGGCGCGCTTCTGCTCAAACAATGCCCAGCGCTCATCATCCACGAGACCCAGCTCCCGCCCGATCGGCGTGAGACGGATATCCGCGTTGTCCTCACGCAGCAACAGGCGATGCTCTGCACGGCTGGTGAACATCCGATAAGGTTCGCGCGTTCCCTGGGTCACCAGATCGTCGATGAGGACGCCGACGTAGGCATCGCTACGCTTCGGCACCCATGGCGCACGCTCGCGCGCAGCCAGAGAGGCGTTGATACCGGCGACCAGCCCCTGAGCAGCGGCCTCCTCATAACCGGTCGTGCCGTTGATCTGCCCGGCGAAGAACAGGCCGCCCAGTACACGCGTCTCCAGCGACGGGCGCAGGTCGCGCGGATCGAAGAAGTCGTACTCGATCGCATAGCCGGGACGGGTCAGGTGCGCGTGCTCGAACCCGGGGATGGTTCGTACGAACTCGCACTGCACGTCGAAGGGCAGGCTGGTCGAGATGCCGTTGGGGTAGATCTCGTGGGTCGTCAGGCCCTCAGGCTCGACAAAGATCTGATGGGACGTCTTGTCCGCGAAGCGCACCACCTTGTCCTCGACCGAGGGGCAATAGCGCGGACCGACGCCCTCGATGAGCCCGGTGAACATCGGCGAGCGATCGCTCGCAGCCCGGATTAGCGCGTGGGTACGCTCATTCGTGCTGGTAATGAAACAATTGATCTGCCTGGGATGCTCACTGACGCGCCCGAGGAACGAAAACACCGGGCAGGGCTCATCGCCGGGCTGCATGGTCATCACGCTGTAGTCCACGGTGCGCCCGTCGATACGCGGGGGCGTACCCGTCTTCAGGCGCCCCACCCGCAGGGGCAGTTCACGCAGCCGCGTGGCTAGCCGGTTCGATGGCGGATCGCCCGCGCGCCCACCCTGGTAGTTGTCCAGGCCCACATGGATGCGTCCGCCCAGGAACGTCCCGACGGTCAGCACTACGGCGCGGGCCTCGAAGGTGATTCCCGTTGCAGTCACGACGCCCTTGATGCGCTCGCCTTCGACGATCACATCCGCCACCTCCTGCTGGAACAACAGCAGGTTCGGCTGGTTCTCGAGCACGCCGCGGATGGCCTGACGGTAGAGCTGGCGATCGGCCTGCGCACGGGTGGCCCGGACGGCCGGACCCTTGCTCGCGTTGAGCGTCCGGAAGTGGATGCCGGCCCGGTCCGCGGCGCGCGCCATGGCCCCGCCCAGGGCGTCGATTTCCCGGACCAGGTGACCCTTGCCGATGCCGCCGATGGCCGGATTGCAGCTCATCTGCCCGAGCGTCTCGATGCTCTGCGTCAGCAGCAGGGTGCGCGACCCCATACGGGCAGCCGCCAGCGCCGCTTCGGTGCCGGCATGGCCGCCACCGACGACAATGACGTCAAAGGACCGTGCGAATCGCATTAGCGCTACCAGCCTGGATCCCGGGGTTGCGGGGTGTGGTTATGGGGCCGGGTATTGTAGGGCGGCGGGAACCGCGAACAAGGCCACGGGTCGCCCCGCTTGCTTTATTCTCTCGTCCCGCGTGACACCCAAGGCCGCCTTACAGCTGATTCTCTGGGCAGTGCTGGCGCTCCATCAGGGCCCCGGTGCGGCAGCCACCCCTTCCAGCCCGGCTGGCCCCGTAGTCGCCACCGTCACCGCAGCCACCAGCGACGGCTCGCCCCTGGTCCTCGCCCCCTGCCGCATCGAGGATCCCGCGCATACCCGCCTGGTGCTGGCCCACTGCGGCTATCTGGACGTGCCGGAGAATCCCGCCAACCCACACGGCCGGCATCTCTCCCTGTACGTCGCCCGGGTCGCCGCCATCAACCGGCGCAAGCAGGCCGATCCCGTGTTCATCCTCGCGGGCGGCCCCGGAATGGCCTCGACCTCCTTCTATGCATCCGTGGCTTTCGCGTTCGAGCGCATCCATCGCGACCGAGACATCATCCTCCTCGACCAGCGTGGTACCGGCCGCTCCAACCCTCTCGACTGTGTACTGGACGATAACGACCTCCTGCGCTCTCCTGAGTCCGAAATCGTCGCCCGCGCCCAGAAATGCCTCGACGCCCTGGCCCCGAAAGCCGACGTGCGCTTCTACACGACGAGCATCGCGGTCCAGGACCTGGAGCGAGTCCGCCAGGCACTTGGCTACGAGCAGATCAATCTTTACGGCGTGTCATACGGCACGCGCGTGGCGCAGCACTACCTGCGGCGATTTCCAACACACAGCCGTGCTGTGATTCTCGACGGCGTCGTGCCGCCGCAGCTCGCACTGGGGCCTGCGATAGCACTCAATGCGGAGCGAGCACTGAACCGCATCCTCGCCCGCTGCGTGCGCGAGCCCGCATGCCACGCGCAGTTCGGCGATCCGCAGAACTCTTATCGCTCATTGCGCGATTCACTCAACAAACATCCCGCCACCGTGTCGTTAGCCGACCCCACCAGCGGTCAGATCACGAAACTCGAGTTCACGCCATTTCATCTCGGCACGGTGTTGCGCCTCGCCAGCTACACACCCGAGCAGGCCGCGCTGCTGCCGCTGGCACTGCATTCGGCCGAGTCAGGGGACTTCACCAGCCTGGCCTCGCAGTTCCTGCTGGTGATGCGCTCCTACGGCGACGTCATCGCGTACGGCATGCACAACTCGGTGGTATGCAGCGAGGACACGCCGTTTTACGACACCGCCCAGATCGATCGAGCGGAAATTGCCCGCACGTTTCTCGGCACCTCCCAGCTCGATGGCCTCAATCACATCTGCGGCGTCTGGCCGCGTGGCGTGATCGATCCGGATTTCCACGCTCCGCTGCATTCGGGTGTACCGGTCCTGCTGCTCTCTGGCAGCGACGACCCCGTGACTCCACCACCCGATGCCGAACTCGCTCGCAAAGGGCTCACCCACAGTCAGCACATCATTCTGCAGGGCTTCGGTCACGGACAGTTGACGGCGCCGTGCATGGATCGCCTGATGGCGAAATTCGTGGACGCCGCGCAGGCTGACATTGACGCCTCCTGCGCCCGCTCGGACCAGCCCCTGCCGTTCTTCACCAGCGTGGGCGGGCCGCCCCCATGATTCGCATGCGTCGCCATGATTGAAGCCAGCAACCTGAGCAAGCATTACGGCAAGGTCACCGCGGTCCGCGACGTCAGTCTGCGCGCGCTCGACGGCCGCATCACCGGATTGCTCGGCCCGAACGGCGCTGGCAAATCCACGACCCTGCGCATCCTCTACACGGTCATCGCGACGGAGTCGGGCGATGCATTGATCGATGGCGTCAGTGTGGTGACCAACCCGCTCGAAGCGCGCCGGCGCATGGGCGTGCTGCCTCACGGCGCAGGCATCTACCCAAGACTCACAGCCCGCGAAAACATCACCTACTTCGGCTCTCTCCACGGCCTCGAGCGCGACGAACGCGATCGCCGCGCCGCCGAGCTCATCACGCTGCTGGAGATGGAGGATTTCGCGGACCGTCCCGCCAAAGGCTTCTCCCAGGGACAGCGGGTCAAGACCGCGCTCGCGCGTGCGTTGATCCATCGCCCGCGCAATGTCCTGTTGGATGAGCCCACCAATGGCCTGGATGTGATGGCGGTGCGCAATCTACGCTCGCTGCTGGGACGGCTGCGGGACCAGGGCCACTGCGTGCTGTTCTCGAGCCACGTGATGCAGGAAGTCGCGGCGCTCTGCGACGAAGTCGTCGTCATTGCTCACGGCACGGTCGTGGCACAGGGCACGCCCGAGGATCTCCGCGCCCGAACCGGTGAGTGCAGTCTGGAGGATGCCTTCGTGCGCCTGATCGGCACCGGGGAAGGTCTGGAATGAAAGGCAGCCCCGAAATGCTCATCGCGAACGGATTGGCTGCGCATCCGGCGGGCGAGGTTACGCGATCGTGAAGGCCATCCTCACCGTGTTCGGCAAGGAGTTCCGCGAGAACCTGCGCGAACGCCGCACAGTCATCTCCGCACTGATCTTCGGCCCGCTTTTCGGTCCGCTGCTGTTCAGCACGACGCTGTCGCTGTCCATCGAGCGCAACACCACGGAAGCCGACAAACCGATTCCTCTGGCGGTCTCTCACTCCGAGCGCGCCCCGAATCTGCTCGCGCACCTGCGCCAGTACGGTGTCACCGTGGAGTCCGTCTCTTATAGCGACGCGGAGGCGCGAACCGCGGTCAAGGAGCATCGCAAGCCGCTGGTCCTGGTCATCCCGCCGGATTTCGGCGCGCGGCTGAATGCCTCCGAACCGTCCCAGCTGCTTCTGTATGTCGACGCGTCGGATACCGCCAGCCAGAAGGACGCCGCGCGTATCAGACCGCTGCTGGATCAGTACGGCACGCTGCTGGGACGCCTGCGGGTCATGGCTCGCGGGATCGATCCGCTGGTGTTGTCACCCATCGTCGTTCACGACGTGGACGTGTCCACGCCGGCGAGCCGGTCGGTAGTCGCCCTGGGGACGCTCAGCTATCTGATGCTTCTGACCATGCTGACAGGCGGTATGTATCTCGCGATCGACGCCACGGCGGGCGAGCGTGAGCGGGGGTCGCTTGAACCGCTCCTGACGCTGCCTGTGCGCCGCGAGTCCCTGATCCTCGGCAAGATGCTGGCCACATGCGCCTACATGACGCTGTCGCTGTCTCTGACCGTGACCGCCTTCGCCATTGCCCTGCGATTCATCGGCCTCGAGCGATTCGGCATGAGTGTGAACTTCGGTCCGCTCGTGGCGTTGCAGGTCATCGTGCTGTGCCTGCCGCTCGTGCCGGTCGGCGCCGCGTTGATGACAATCGTCGCCGCCTTCACGCGCACCTACCGCGAGGCGCAGACGTATCTCGGGCTCGTCCTGCTCGTACCCACACTTCCGCTGATGTTCGCCGGCGTGCTGGGCCTGCGTCCGGCCTTGCCACTCATGGCCGTGCCCTCGTTAAGCCAGCACTTCCTGATCACCGGCCTGTTACGCGATGAGCCCCTGCAGGCCTCCTACGTCGCTCTGTCCGTCGGCGTCACGCTTACTCTCGGCGCCGTATTGGTGTTCATCGCCGGCCGGCTGTATCACCGCGAAGCGTTGTTGGGCTGACTGTCGCTCACGCGAGGCGCATCTCCGTCTGCCCTCGACTTGCGTCGGAGCTATTGGTGCAAGCGCAGCTGCTTACGTAGCTGCAGCACGTGTCTGTCCGCAAAGTTCCGGGCCTCTACCTCAAACCGGTTATTCCAATAGCCATTACGGACGCACTCCATGAGGTAGCGCCGAATCGTCAGCGCCCGCGTCTCCCATTGGCCGATCACGTGCCAGAACTCGTGCAGCATCAGCCAGGGATCCGAAAAGAAGTCGTCCGCAGTGCCTCGCAGATAAATGCGTCCACGCCGCGTCGTTGCGACCGCCCTGCCGTGCAGACGCGCGAACAGGGAGTTCTCGACGATGCGCACGGCGCCCACCGGCTTGCCGAGGAACGACTCCAAGTGGGAACCGATCGCCTCGGGCAACGGGACAGTGCGTCCGATCCAACTCATCTGTTGCGCGGCTCCGTTTTCGCGATTATGGGCCCTATTCGCTACACGTAGCGTAGACTCTGCCACGTGTGCAGGGCAAAGGATCAGCTCCATGCCACGAAAGAAAAAGCGCGCGACCGGCTCCTTGATATCGGCCCATTGCGCGGACAGTCGGGCGACGGATGGGCTTCCAGGCTCTGGTCACGGAAGGTGCAGGGCGCGACCTCCAGGACATCTACTCGTACATTGCCGAGTACGACAATCACGCTGACCGTGTCCTCGAGCGCCTTCTCCAGGTGACTGACAGTCTGGCAACCGCTCGGTCAAGGCGGTCGGCGAGCAGGGCGAGCGCCTGGACATCCGCAAGGCGACCCTCCGTGAGTGGCGCGAGGCATTCGCGAGCCACCTGCGGCGGGTCGGCGTCCCCGCCAATGCGACGTCTAGGGTCGTCCGCGACGAGACGCGCCCGCGGAAGTCCGACGCCGTCTATCGCGCGGCCCTGCGCGGCGCCTCGACGCACATGCGCGCGCGCATTGAGAAAGCAGCGGCCGCCGTCGGCGCCCCCGATCGCGCGGAGGCGCTAGCCATCCGGCAGGTGCGCGAAACGCGGCGGGCGCTGGAGCGTGGTTGGCTTGCCGCGAGCGATGCCCTGAGAAGCCAGGGGAAGCCTAACCTTGCCGACCAGACACGGCGGTTCGTCCACAGCATGCTGCCGGCGAGGACCGAGCGTGAATGGCTACGGGCGGATTCTCTGCAACGGACCCAGCGGCAGCACCAGAGGGAGGCAGAGTTAGCGCGCTGACCTTTTCTTGCGTGACCGCGCAATGCCGCGCGGCTTCGGAGTTCAGCGGCTCAACTCGACAACGTAGCGGGGTGTGAACGTACGCGCGGATACCCGGGCATCGAGGATTCGATCGACCCGATAGGAGCGGGACTGCCCGGAATCGGCGCGCACCGCAAACAGCAGCAGGTTGCCGGCTTCGGTCCGTCGGAGGGAGTAGGGTTCGATCAGCCGTGAGCCTCGCTGTCCGTCCTCTGCGCGGTAGTCGAGTTCAACACACAACCGGTTGGCAGCGGCGAAACGGATTGCTTCCAGCGGCGCGCGGACACCGAAGCCGGCCCAGGAGGTGGCCATCGCCGGAGGTCGCCACGCGGGGTCGAGCCTTCCAGCCGCAGGCACGGTGAGCGTGGGACGAATGACCGGGCGTTCTCCCTGCGTCAGCCACGCGAACACGGCGGGCAGTTCTTCCCAGAAGCTTTCGAAGGGCGGTAGCTGCGGCAACTGGTGGGCCAGCATGTCTCGCCATGCCGCTTGCAGCTCGCCCAGGAGCGGGGACCGCTGCAATGAGTCCAAAGTCGGTACGGGAATGGCCTTGAACGCGCACTTCTCGCGCAGTGCGATCAGCAGCCGTCCGCGGTCAGGGACAAGCTCCGCCCGCCTGTGCAGGTGAACGACGTCGTACAAATCGCGCGGGCGAAGGCGCTCGGCCAGTGCACGCAGTTTTTCAGCGAATACCTCCTCGAATGCGTAGGTCGAGACTTCCATTCCCGTGGCGGGCTTGTCGCTGTAGGGATGGTGAACGGATCGTCGGACCGCCGGCAGTGCAATGTACTCGTGATCGGTCAGATCGAGCTTGACTCGCGGTGAGTCGCCGCCGCGGGCGATCGGGCCGCGATAGCCGATGCGTCCCTCGGCCGATCGGCCGCCTCGACCGTTGTCGAATACCTCGATGCGACGCGCATCGGGCGGCAGCTCCATGCCTGTCTGTTCAGTGATCCAATCGGCGAGTTCCTGAAAGAGCGTCTGCAGGAATGCATCGTCCAGATGCGCTGCGTCCCGCAGTGTGAAATCGAGGTCCTCCGAGAACCGGTAAGTCTCGAAGTAGCACTTCTTGAGGCAGGTTCCGCCCTTGAACAGCCACGTGTCGCGCGTGGCGGGATGGTGGCCGATGGCGGCGAGCAGCCAGCCCAGTGCGTAGTCCTTCTCCACCACATGCGGTTGCAGGCCGAATTCCCGCGAGAGGTCCAGCAGCTCCTGTCTCGAGATCACCGAGGGCTCCAGCCTTCCGGTAGCCAGAGACGCCAGGCCGTCGCGAGCGTGTCTGAAGGTAGGGCGGGGTCGAGGCGGGCATTGCCCTTCGTCAGCGACGCGCGGCACGTGGCGATCGCCTCGTGCTCGCTCGGTGCATACTTTTGCAGCAGGTACCCGAGACGTTTGAAGACCGCACCGACTCCGAGCTGTCGCGCGTAGTCGATCAGCAGCGCGACATTCCGGTATTCCTTGGAGTCGAGATAGTTGCGCAACATGTCGACCGATGAACGCAGGCCGCCGCCGAGGGATGGGTCATCCATCAGATCGATAATGGTGCGTGAGGGGTCAGTCACCTGTACCCGGACGCGTCCCCGCCAGACCTGCTTTGTTCCAAAGAAGGCGCTGCTGCTGACGGTGCGCACCCGGAAATCGACGCCCCCTAGCACTGGCTTTCGGTTCCGGAGCCGGCGAGATGTGGACACGAGAACCGTGCGGAAGACTTGTTCGGTTAGACCCCAGTGTTCGGCGGCGGTCCACCCGCTCATGAAGCAGGGTGCGAAGGCCGCCGCAGCGAGCAACCAGGCGTCCTCGGGAGGAACCTCGGCGGATTCGCTCTCGAGCGGCACCGGGACATAGAGGCCACGCCGCACTCGACGCAGCCATCCCTGCGACGCCCAGCGCGCCAGCAGCTTGGCGGCGTCTGTGCGGGAAATCGTGAGCGCCCCGGCGGCGAGAGCCGGTGTGACGGTGCCCGTCGCCTTGCGCAACACACGTGTGAGCTGGGCGCGGGAAGCGCGGCCTAGGCCTCCCAAGTCCTGCGGAGTATATTTAGAGCGATTTAGTTCCATGAAGAAGGGAATAAATACGCCCGGAATATACTTTCGTCAAGGATCGGAGAGCCGTTTTTGGATTCGCGCCCAA
>Ga0335070_10000988_pt1 | contig 32551 bp, 28 predicted proteins | sample Lox_Sample_13_FD_206722 | JGI IMG/M metagenome (GOLD analysis project Ga0335070, IMG submission 206722) | Soil microbial communities from Loxahatchee National Wildlife Refuge, Florida, United States - Lox_Sample_1.3 | ecosystem: Environmental > Terrestrial > Soil > Wetlands | place: USA...
TCGGCGGACCGTTGATGAACGTGCTGCTCGGCATTATCCTGTTCAGCGTGATGTTCTTGCGCGTCGGGGCTCCCAATACCGTGGTGGTCCAGGTGGTCGATTTGGCGCCTGGCTCTCCCGCGGCACAGGCCGGGTTGAAGACCGGGGACGTGATCACCGCCATCGATGGGACCCCCGTAAAAAGTATGGATAACCTGCACAACCTGGTTCAGCAAAACCTTGGCCAGCAGGTGACCCTCGCCTACAGCCGCGATGGCGTAGAGAAAATCACTCAGTTGACTCCGCGCAAGAATCCACCATCTGGAGAGGGTCCGCTGGGGATTGTCATGGGCAATCCGTACGTTCCGGTGACCATTGGCCAGGCGGTGCCCATGGCGACGAGCACCGCGTATGAACAGGCGCATCAGTTCGTCTTGCTCCCGGTGCGCCTGATCCGCGGTCAGACCAACCCTGAGGAAACCCGCCTGGTCGGCCCCAAGGGAATGTTCGACATCTATCAAGAAGCGGTGCGGCGTGATGAACAAGCCAGTACCACCCCGACCAGCACCCCTGCGGTCAACGTGCTCTGGTTGATGGGCACCATTTCGATCGCCCTTGGCCTTACGAACCTGCTGCCGATCCCCGCTCTGGATGGCGGGCGAATCTTATTCGTCCTCGCGGAAATCCTGTTCCGCCGCCGGGTCCCGGCGCAATATGAAAATGTGGTTCATCTGATCGGTTTCGCGGCCTTGCTCCTGCTAATGACCTATGTCACCTTCCAGGACTTCGCCAACCCGATTTTGCAACCCTGATCGCGATGAAATTGGTAAGAAAATTGCAATAGAGGTAGATCATGAAAGAAATGTCTCCCAAAGTCCCCTTCGAGACGGTCACGTCCAGTTTGCTGGACATGGACCATCAGTTTCCCCCAATATATTTGCACCGGTTTTCCGACCTCACACCCAACGAGCTATGGGCATTAAAGAGCGTCTGGGCCGATGTCCCTATTCCCCGCCGGCGAACCCTGATGGAATCTCTGGAAGAAGCCATCGAGGCGGATACGCTCCTGGATTTTCACGACCTGGGCATTTTCACTCTCGAAGACAGTGATCCCCAGGTGCGCTCTATGGCCATACGTCTGCTCTGGGAAGACGAGGACAAGAACCTGGCTGACCTGTTTACGCATCTACTCGAACACGACGAAGACACCCTGGTCCGCTCGACTGCTGCCAGCGCGCTTGGCTTTTTTGTCTACCAGGGGGAGGTGGATGAAATCCCCGAGGATCTCCTCCATGAGGTTGAAGACGCCCTTCTCCGCGCCGCTACAGGCCGCGATGATGAGCTCATCCGCCGGCGCGCACTGGAATCGCTGGGTTACTCCAGTCGGGAGGAAGTTCCCGCTCTCATCGAGGCGGCCTTCCACAACAGCAATCCCGAGTGGATTTCCAGTGCGCTGTTTGCCATGGGCCGAAGCGCTGACGGGCGCTGGGCCGACGATGTGATCGACAGCCTGGACCATCCCGTGGATGAAGTGCGGATCGAGGCGGTCCGCGCGGCGGGCGAGCTGCAATTGGGAGAGGCCCGCGAGGCGCTGCTGAAGATGCTGGACGAGGAAGAAGACGACGACATTCGCCTGGCCGCCATCTGGTCCCTTTCCCAGGTCGGTGGAGAAGGTGTGCGCAGTCGGCTGGAAGAGCTGCTCGAAGAAACCGATGACGATGAAGAGGCGGACCTGATCGAAGACGCCCTCGAAAACCTGAGTTTTACGGAAGACGTTCCTCTTTTCGACCTATTTGATTACAACGCGGATGAAGTCGACTACATCGACGAAGAAGGCAATCCCATCGACAAACCGGCCGACTCCTCTTCCAGGGCCAGGAAGAAAAAAGGATAAAGAAGCGTGCTGCAGTCCATCATCGCCATCTTCCTGGTTGGGTTGCATCTCATCGGGGCACCAGGATCGACCGTCGTTCCCAGAGTGGATTTTGTCGATGAAAGCCCCCAGAAGCATTACGAATTCGGGAAAAACATCCCCTTCCGCGCAACGATTACTTCCAGCGCGCCAATCAAGGAAGTATTCGTTTCCTTCCAGGATGACAGCGGCGAGATTCGTGTGGGCAAGATGGACCTCGACAGCCAGGGAGATTATATCTACACCTATAATATAAGCACCCACGCAATCCGCCCTGGCACGACGATTTATTACTGGTACAGGGTCAGGTTCGTGGACGATTATGAAGAACGTCTCAGCTATTCCTACCCTTTTAATTATGAAGACAACCGCTTTGAATGGCAAAGCCAGTCGGATGGGGTGTTCGATGTCCACTGGTACGAAGGAGATAAGCAATTCGGGCAGATGGTCCTGAACGTTGCCCACGAAGGGCTGGTTTCGGCCCAAAAGCTGGTCCCTCTGCCGCCGCCCAGGAATCTGAAGATTTATGTCTACTCCAGCGCTTCGGAACTTCAGAAAGCTCTCCAATTAGGAGGGCAGCCGTGGGTCGCTGGCTATGCCAACCCTGATCTGGGCGCCGTGATGGTTTCCATCCACCCCGGCCCGGAGCAGAAGCTCGAGCTCGAGCGCCAGATCCCTCACGAGCTGACCCACGTCCTCCTCTACCAGGCAACCGGGCTGGGTTATTCCAGCCTGCCAACCTGGTTCAACGAAGGCCTGGCTTCGCTTGCCGAGTTGTACGCCAACCCGGATTACACCCGCGCTTTAGACGTCGCCCGGGAAAAATATGCACTGCTGCCCATCACCAGCCTGTGTGGGTCATTCCCACAGGACGCTTCGGGCAACTTCCTCGCCTACGCTGAGGCAGCTTCGTTCACCCGCTTCCTGCAAAAAACCTACGGGACCAGCGGGCTGAATAAGCTCCTTTCCAGCTATGCCAATGGGCTCGGCTGCGATGACGGTATGCGCGCGGCTTTCGGGTCTTCGCTGCGCGAAATGGAAACCCGCTGGCAGAACGAGACCCTGGGGATTAACATCTCCGCGGTGGTGTTCAACAACCTGCTGCCCTACCTGATATTGCTTTTCTTGATCTTGTTGATCCCGTTCGCGGCTGGCCTGCGCAGCAGACAGGTCAGCGGCGGAACCCGGCTCGCCACTCCCCGGGAAAAGTCTGCATGAGCGCGAACAACAAGGACTTTTCACGTCTGCACGCCGTGGTGATGGGACATGTCCAGGGAGTGGGTTTCCGCTTTTTCGTTATCGAAAAGGCTGACCTGCTGGATGTGACCGGATGGGTGCGCAACACAACCTTCGGAGACGTAGAAGTCCTCGCCGAGGGCCCCCGCGATACTCTCGAAGACCTGCTCTACTACCTCCACAAGGGTCCGCACGGCGCCGTGGTCACTCAGGTAAAATCCGATTGGGAGATCCCAACCGGTGAATTTTCCCGCTTCGAAGTCCGCCAGACCGCATAAGCTTTACTCCAACTCCCCGGCCAGAAGGCGCGCCTTCTGCCACGGCGGAAGGTCCTCCTGCTCGGCCAGGATCGTGCGCAGCTCGTAGATCTGATCGCGGACGACCGCCGCCTTCTCGAACTCGAGGTTCCTGGCTGCTTCTTTCATCTGCTTTTCCAGGTCGGCAAGCACGCGCTGCAGTTCCGACTTGGGGATCTTGCTCACCGCGCTGGAACTGGACCCCCCGGCTGCATACTCTCCCCGCGGTTCGGCTGCAACATGGCTGGACTGCAACCGCTCGGTAATATCCCGGATGGATTTAACAATCGTCATCGGCTCGATACCATGAGATTCGTTGTAAGCGGATTGCTTGGCCCGCCGCCGGTTCGTCTCATCCACCGCACGGCGCATGCTATCTGTGGTTTGATCGGCATACATAATCACCTTCCCATGTACATTACGAGCGGCCCGGCCGATCGTCTGGATGAGCGAGGTTTCCGAACGGAGGAACCCCTCCTTGTCCGCGTCCAATATCGTAACCAGGGACACTTCTGGCAGGTCCAGACCTTCGCGTAGCAGGTTGATCCCCACCAGCACATCGAACACCCCCAGGCGGAGATCGCGCAAGATGCCCACCCGCTCCAGGGTCTCAACCTCGGAATGGAGATAGTGGACCTTAATCCCCAGTTCCATCAGGTAATCGGAGAGGTCCTCGGCCATCCGCTTGGTCAGTGTGGTGACCAGGACGCGCTCGCCGGCCTCGACCCGCTGGCGGATCTCTACCACCAGGTTATCGATCTGCCCCTGGGTGGACCGGATCTCAACCTCGGGGTCTACCAGGCCGGTGGGGCGGATGATCTGCTCGACGATCTGGTCGGCGCGAGCCAGCTCGTAGGGACCGGGCGTCGCGGAGGTGTAGATCGTCTGGCCCATGCGGCTCTCGAACTCCTCGAAAGTCAGCGGCCGGTTATCCAGCGCCGAAGGCAGGCGGAAACCGTACTCGGCGAGGATCTCTTTGCGCGAGCGGTCGCCGTTGAACATCCCGTGGATCTGGGGCACGGTCATGTGCGATTCGTCCAGGACGAGCAGGTAGTCAGTGGGCAGGTAATCAATCAGGGTCCAGGGTGGCGAGCCTGCCTCGCGCTGGTCGAGATGCCGTGAATAGTTCTCGATCCCCGCGCAGTAACCCACCTCACGGAGCATCTCCAGGTCATAGCGGGTGCGCTGCTCCAGACGCTGGGCTTCGAGCAGCTTCCCCTCGGCGCGGAAATACTTCAGGCGCTCCTCCAGCTCCGCTTCGATATCCACAATGGCCAGCTTCAGCCGGTCATCCTGGGTAATGTAGTGTTTCGCTGGAAAGATGTTGGCCGCTTTGGGGTCCGCGTAAACCTCGCCCGTCAGGGGGTTTACCTCGAGGATGCGCTCGACCTCGTCGCCGAAGAAAGAAACTCGGTATACTTTGCGGTCCTCATAAGCCGGGAAGATCTCGAGGGTATCTCCACGCACGCGGAACGTACCCGGGTGCAGATCGAGATCATTGCGCTGGTATTGGCTCTCGACCAACTGGCGCAGCAGAGCGTTACGCCGGTAGATCTTGCCCACCTCCAGGTCGATGACAACCTTGCCGTAGGTCTCCGGGCTGCCCAAACCGTAGATGCAGGATACCGATGCAACGATGATCACATCCTTGCGCGACATCAGCGCGGTCGTTGCCGCCAGGCGCAGCCGGTCGATCTCCTCATTGATATCGGTCTCCTTTTCGATGTACAGATCGTGGCGGGGGACGTAGGCTTCCGGCTGGTAATAATCGTAATAAGAGACGAAATATTCAACCGCGTTGTTGGGAAAGAATTCCTTGAACTCGGCATAGAGTTGGGCCGCCAGGGTTTTGTTATGCGCCATGACCAGGGCCGGCTTGTTCACCTGGGCGATCACCTGGGCAATGGTATAGGTTTTCCCGGTTCCCGTGGCGCCAAGAAGTACCTGGTTGCGATAGCCGTTCCGGATACCATCGACGAGCTGCTCGATCGCTTCGGGCTGGTCCCCGGTCGGTTGGTAGGGGGCATGCAATTCAAAATTCATTCTTTACTCCATAAATTCCTGGCATAGGGTCCGCTTCTGCGAGGTTTTCCCCAAAGGACCCGGGCAAATGAGCCTATAATTATAACACTTGTTCTATTGTAACAAATATTTACGGGAAAACAAGCGCTTTCTTGCGGTCTTTTTTTGACTCAGGTGGGCTGCCAGATAGCAATGATCGCGGAAAGCGCCTCGAGCAATCGAACGCGCCAGTCCTCCTGCTGGCTGGAGTAGGCCAGCCAGTACGCATTCCGCCCAACGCGCACGTCTGGCCCCAACGAGGGCAGGTTGCGATTGGCGACCCCCTCCGGAAGCGGCGGGAAGCGCAACACGAACTGGTCGCCTTCGAGCCCCACCGAGGCCAGTCCCGCCTGCTCGGCGCGCAGCTTGACTCGGATCTGAAAGACCAGGTTGGCGACCTCCTCGGGTAGCGGTCCGAAGCGGTCCTGGAATTCCTGCTCCATCGCACCAATATCCGCTTCCGACTGCAGATCGGCGAGGCGGCGGTAGATGCTCAGGCGCATATTCTGGTCGGGGATGTAGCGGATCGGCACGCCGATCGAGATGGGCAGGTCGACGCTGACAGGCAGGCGGATCGCGCGCTCATCCGCCAGGATTCCTTCCTTCTGCGCAGGCAGGCCTAGCTGCCCGCGCAGCGAGCGGACCGATTGGGAGAGCAGGCGGGTGTATAGGTGGAAACCCACCGCGGCGATATACCCGGATTGGCGCATCCCGAGCAGGTCGCCTGCCCCGCGCATTTCAAGGTCGCGCATCGCGATCGAATAACCGGCTCCAAGCTGGGTGTTCTCAGCGATCACTTCCAGGCGCTCCTGCCCGTCCGCCGTTGGAGCGATGCGACGGTGGCGGAAGAAGTAGGCATAGGCACGCTGCGCTCCACGCCCGACCCGCCCGCGTAGTTGGTAGAGCTGGGCCAGACCAAAGTTATCTGCCCGGTCGACGATCAGGGTGTTGGCGTTGGGAATATCCAGCCCGGACTCGATGATCGAGGTGCTCAGCAGGACGTCGATATCCCCGCGCGTGAAGTGCTGCATCACCGAGGCCAGCTCGTGTTCGGGCATCTGCCCGTGAGCGACCCCGATCCGCGCCTCGGGGACTAACTGTTTGACATGGGACAGCATGGCGGGTATGGTCTGTACCCGATTGTGGACGAAAAATACCTGCCCACCGCGCTCCAGCTCGCGGAGGATCGCCTGGCGCGCCAGGCGCGGCGAATATGGACCTACGTGAGTGATGATCGGCAGGCGTTCTTCGGGTGGCGTATTGATGTTGGAGATGTCCCGCACCCCGGTCAGGGCCATGTACAGCGTGCGTGGAATGGGTGTCGCGGTGAGGGTAAGCACGTCCACCTCGGTGCGCAGTCGCTTCAAAAACTCCTTGTGGGTGACCCCAAAACGCTGCTCTTCGTCGATGATCGCCAGCCCAAGATCCTTGAACTGGACATCCGGTTGGATCAACCGGTGGGTGCCGATGAGGATGTCGATCCCGCCTGCCGCCAGGCGCTTGAGGATCTCATCCTGCTCTTTGGGACTGCGGAAGCGCGAGAGCATCTCGACGGTGACCGGGAACGGCGCTAACCGCTGGCAGAAGGTTTCGTAGTGCTGCTGGGCGAGGACGGTGGTGGGAACGAGTACCCCGACCTGCTTCCCGCCGTTGACCGCTTTAAACGCGGCGCGCAGAGCAACCTCCGTCTTACCGTAGCCCACGTCTCCGCAGAGCAGGCGGTCCATGGGACGCGGTTTTTCCATATCGCTCTTCACCGCCCGAATCGCCTTGAGCTGGTCTTCAGTTTCAATGTAAGGGAAGCTGGCTTCCAACTCCTGTTGCCAGGGTGTATCCTGGCCAAATGCAAATCCACGTGCCACCTGGCGCCTGGCGTATAGGTCCAGCAGATCGTGGGCCACCTCTTCCACCGCGGCCTGGACGCGCTGCCTGGCCTGGGACCATTCCTGGGTTCCCAGGCGAGTAGGCGCAGGTTCTTCGTTATCTGGGCCAACGTAACGGGTCAGGCGGTCGGCCTGGTGGATGGGGACGAAGATCTGGTCGCCGCCATCGTATTCCACCGCGAGGAACTCGCGCTGCACGCCTTCTAACGTGCGGGTTACAAGGCCGGTAAAACGCCCGATGCCATGATCGACATGGACCACCCAATCGCCGGCTTTCAGATCAGCGTAGGCTGCCTCGGGAGCCTCGGCGACCTGGCGGTGACGCTGGCGCGGTTGCGGTCTTTCCCAGCCAAAGATCTCGCTGTCGGTAAGCAGGTCGAGCGGCGCGCCCTCGTCGGGAGTCAGGATCCAGCCCTCGCTGAGCGTACCTTCTGAGAACTCTGGCTCGATCCGCTCGGGTCCGGGTTCCAGGCGGCGCTCTTCCCACAGCTCCTTCAAGCGTGAAACCTGGCGGGAAACCAACACGATCCGCTCGGCGCGGGTGTAGCGTTCCTCCAGGTCGTCGAGAACGTTTTTCAGGCGACCGGCAAAGCGCGGGCCAGGCTGAAAGGCCTGCGCCAGGCGGGAGGGCTCTTCGACGGTCGATCGGCCAAGCTCCAGGGAAGCGTGGCCCGCCAGGCTGTCGGCAAGCTCCGACCAGGACAGGTACGGCACGGGGAAATCGTCCGGTAGCAGGCCCTCCTTGATATTTTCCTGGCGGATACTGACTGCCTGCTCCTCGAACCCGGCCACGGTCGATTGAAGCACTCCCAGGTCATCGAACAGCACCAGGGCCTGCGCGGGTAAATAATCCAACAGGCTGGCAGGAGAAGGGTGCACCAGGGGTAAATAGAACTCGTCGATCTTTTCCTCGGGCATGCACGCCTTCTGTTCTGCGGAGGCGGATCCGGGCAGGATCTCCCGCGCGGGTGTGACTGTCAGGCGGTCCAGGGTGCGCACCGTGCGCTGACTGCCCGGGTCGAAGAGGCGCAGGGTATCGATCTCATCCCCGAAAAACTCGAGGCGAGCTGGCATGGTCTCAGCAGGAGGCCAGAGATCCAGGATCCCACCCCGGCGGGAGAACTGTCCCGGCTCGAGGACCACGTTTACCGGCTCGTAACCGATATCAATCCAGCTTCGCGCCAGGCTCTCCGGCGAAACCTGCATCCCGGGCTTGAGCGCCCGCGTGGCCTTGAGCATGTCCCGGCGGGGCAGGGTGCGCGCCATCAGCGAGCGTGCCGGGGCGATGATCAGCGGCGGCTTTGGCTCTGGCTGCCCATTCTGCCCGCCAGGCCTGGGAAAGTGGTAGGCGGCCAGGGCGATGATTGCGTTCATCCGGTCACGGCGGATCGTGCCGCTCCAGGTGCCTTGCTCGTAGAAGACCGGGTTCGGTTCGGGAAAGAACAGGCGCGGTGAATCAGGCGCCCAGAATGCCAGTTCGTCGAGGAGGGTCAGCGCGTGATCGGCGCGATCGGTCAGCAGCAAGATCGGCCGGCCCAGGTCAGTATAAAGCGCAGCGGTCACCGGCAGGCGCGCGGCCCGCGGCAATGCCAGTCCGGGAAGAGTTTCCCTGGCTTTCAGGGCAGCCATGAGCTCCTGATAAGCAGCCAGCGAACGAATGAAATCGAGCACGATTACCTCTTATCCAACCCCTTTTCGACCGGGCCGTTATACAGATTCATCGCCGGCTCCAGCCCGCGCTCGATATATACCAATACGGCTTCAGATGCCTTTTCCAGGACCGTAAAAACCAGCGGTTTCTCCTCGGCAGAAAATGGCTCGAGCACGTAATCCGCAGGATCCATCCGCCCCGGCGGCCGGCCGATCCCCAAACGCAGGCGGGGAAAATCCTGCGTGCCTACCTTCTCGATGATCGAGGAGACACCCTTTTGTCCGGGCGAGCCTCCACCCGGGCGAATGCGGATCGCGCCCAGGGGCAGATCCAGGTCATCGTGAGCGACGAGGAGGTGGTCGAGAGAGATCTTGTAAAAGCGCAGCAGGCCGCCCACCGCCTGGCCGGAGAGGTTCATATACGTCTGCGGCTTGGCCAGGATCACCTTATGACCGGAGATCTCGCCCTGTGCGACCAGCGCCTTAGATTGCATCCGGCTGATGGTCAGGCCTTCCTCCCGGGCCAGGGTATCGATGAGCATGAAGCCGATGTTGTGGCGAGTCTCACGGTATTCTCGCCCGGGGTTTCCCAGGCCGACGATCAAAAATGTCTCCCGATTGGCGTGGGCCTCGGGATGGATGAAACGAGAAAGAGTGTCGAACATGACTCCAGCACACCTGCCAGGATTAGAATCTGCGCCACAGCGCTTTGAGCCCCAGATAGATCCCCAGTGCGGCGAAGAACGCCACGGCTACCAGGGCTCCTTGTGCCAGGCTGCCTGCAACCGCCTGGACCGTGAGACGCGCCGGGTTCGATAGCAGTTCCGTCGCGGTCGCCGCCATGACGGTCGGTGATGCGGTCGGCGTGGGCGACGGCTGTGGAGTGGCCGTTATCGATAAGACCTGGGTCGCCGCTGCGGTCGGGCTGGGGGTTGGAACGCGGGTCTCGACCGGAGAATAATTGCGTACCCGCAGGCCATCCACGACGAACGTGCGATCCGAGCCGCCCTTTAAAACGATCCTGAGCCGCAGCGCGTAATCCCCATCGGTGATGGTGGTCGTATCCCAGGAAGCCAGTGCGCCAGAATTGACCGGTTTTTCGGCCAGGGTAATGGGAAACCACGTCCCGGTTGGGTTATTGGCGTAGGCGAAGGAAATCTCGGCGCTCTGGAAATTGGGCAGAGCGCTTGTCCCCTGGATGGCGACCACTCCCTGGAGTGCCTCATCCGGCCAGGGCGAGGTAATCCCCGGCTCGGGCGGCTGCGGCGTTTGCGCTCGCGCTGGCATCACTGGCGGCGCGAGCACGAGGACCAGGCAGGTAAGGAGCAATATAGCGGGTCGCATGGCAACCGTTAAGTCTAACACAAAAAAGAGGAGTATGGAGTGCGCTCTGTAGTGAAATCTTTATCATCGTGAATATTCACCGCACGCCGGCTGCCACGGAGATGTCGTACACGGGTACGCGCGGGTCGCGCTCCTGATAGGTGCCCTTGACCCAGGCAAAATTGGGATCGTCTGTGGCAGCCAGGCTCTGCGCGCTGCCGGCGAGGACGTTCAGGTAATAGGTAGTATAGCCGGGGGGAGAAGAAACCGGGTGGTAACCTTCGGGGATCAGCACAACATCGTTATCCCGGGCGACGATCGTCGCATCGATCGGGTGACCGGCGCGGTGGAGGGGCGACTGCGGATCGGTGTAAATGCGCTGCAGGGCGTAGCCTTCCGGACGATCGATGCGGTAATAATAAATCTCGTCCAGGTCGGCCTCACCGATCTGGCCGCTCTCGTTCTGGCGGTGGAGATCGTGTTTGTGCGGCGGGTAGCTCGACCAGTTGCCGCCCGGCGTGTATACCTCCACCACCACCAGGCAGGCGCAGGGGAAACCCGGGGGGATGATGCTATTGATCTGCCGGGTGGCGTGGTCGCCGCCGCGGATCTCGACCCATACATCCTGCGGGGTGATCAGCCGCGGCGCATAATCGCGGTCTGCGGCTGCCCGGGCGACTGCGAATTCACACCCCATGGCGCTGCGCACGGCAAAAGAGGTCTGGCGGGGAAGATACAGCGCGTAGGGCAGCCCTGCAAAGACATTGGGACGCTTTCCAATTGTCTTCCATTGGCCGCGATCTGAGTCCACGTCCAGGATGCCGCCCAGGACCACCAGCGCCAGCTCGTCTTCGCCAGTGGCGAACGACCAACTCTCACCTGAGCTCAGGCGGCGCGCCTGGAAGTGGATCGTGTCCCAACCTGCCTGTTCGGGGTCGACTTCTACAATGACCCCCGGATGGTTCGAATTGCCCATGTGGATCACCAGGTTACTGCTGTCATACGATTCAGGCATATTTTCTTTCCTTCGCCCATAGTATATGAGATATCGTGTTCATTATAGGGTAATCCTGGGAACCTTTCAATTGGAACACTGGGCGATCGCTTAACCCCCTTGTATTCGTCTAACGACTATCACCACTTGAGAGGAGTATCCTCACTTGCCAAACCGGGTTACTATTCGTAGAATCGAGCTTACATGGTAGCCCGGTATACGTTAACCAATCTCATCTCCTGAAGGAAAAAACCATGCAAACACCGATTGCCCTGACCTTCACCCGCCGGATCAGCCTGCGCAATACCGCCTTGATGGACGCTCTCCTGGTGGTTGCCGGCAGCCTGATCGTCGCCGGTCTGGCTCAAATCCGCATTCCCCTCCCATTCACGCCCGTGCCCCTCACCGGCCAGACTCTGGGTGTCCTCTTGATCGCTGCTGCCTTGGGCCGCTCGCACGGGGCTGCCAGTCTGGTACTCTACCTGGTCGAAGGGATCCTCGGCCTGCCTGTCTTCGCCGGCGGCCCGTTAGGGATCGCACGCCTGCTCGGACCTACTGGCGGCTATCTGATCGGCTTCATCGCTGCGGCCTTCCTCGTGGGCTATCTCGCCGAGCGCGGCATGGACCGGGATTGGAGGCGAGTGCTGGCGATGTTTTCCGCCGGCATGGCTGTGATCTACCTCTTCGGCGTTGCCTGGCTGGCTACCTTCACCGGCGCCAAAATTGCATTCCTGGCCGGTCTGTGGCCCTTCCTCCCCGGCGACATCATCAAGGCCATCTGCGCCGCCGCCCTGCTTCCGCTCGGCAGGACCCTGGTCAACAACCTCTCCTGATTGAGAAATCCGGCAAACCCGGATCTTCTCTACAATTCGTAACCTCCTGTGAGTAGATTATTCAACTTCTTACAGGAGGTTTTCTTTCGTTTCTTGGATCTCGATTCTCGGCTTCTTCCTGTTCTCCCTGTGCCTGGCCGGCCCAGCCTGTCCTGCCTGCACCTGCCTGCACCTGCCTGCACCTGTGGTGCGGCACAGGTGTGGTGCGGCACAGGTGGACGGAAAGTCCAGGGGACGGGCTGCTCTCCATTCTCCTCTTTACTCCCCAAACCTCAATCCTCTCTCCTTTAATGATACAAACCGTCCGCCGCTCCCAATCACCAGGTGGTCGAGCACGTCGATATCCAGCAGCTTGCCGGCCTTGACCACCGCGCGGGTCAGGGCCACGTCCTCCGGGCTGGGAGTCGGGTCTCCGCTGGGGTGGTTGTGGGCGATGATCATCGCGGCGATGTTCTGGCGGATCGCTGCCTTGAACAGCTCCCCCACCCGGACCATGGACACGTTCAGCGAGCCCCTGTACACTTTTTCCGTCTTCATGTGCCGATTGCGCGTGTCGAGTAAGAGCACCCACAACTCTTCCTGCTCCAGGGCGCCCATCTCATACTGGATTAACCCCGCCGCGTCGGCGGGGCTGTGGATCGCCGGGCGCTCCTCAGGCGTTTCGCTCGCCAGCCGCCGTCCCAACTCGATCGCGGCTTTAATCTGGGCCGCCTTGGCAGGGCCCAGGCCGTGCATCTCGCACAGCTCGCCAAATGAGATGCGGTGCAGCCCGGTCAGCCCCTTGCACTCCTGGAGAATCCGTTCCCCCATCTGAACGGCATTTTCCCCCTGGATTCCAACCCGGAGGAGGATCGCCAAAAGCTCGGCGGTGCGCAACGACTGCGCACCGACCTGCGCCAGGCGCTCGCGCGGGCGGTCGTTCGCCTCAAGATCGGTAATCCGATAGGTCAGGAGGGTCTCTTTGGTTTTCATTGGAGCTGCCTTGTGATAAGGTACTTATGAAATTGGTCAGATTTTGGCTGGATAGAACGGTATCACTATACCTGAGGTTTCAAAAAACGGCAAGTCTGATGAAATAATGACTATTAAAAACAGACGCCTGACGACGAACTCCTATCCATGCTATAATCTTCCCATCGGAGACAGCCATGACACTCGATCCAACCACGCTCAGCAACGTTCTGTTGGTCCTCACCGGGTTTGGAGCCGCGTTCAGCGTTGCCCTGTGGATCAGCCTGCTGGTCTGGACCTACCGCGATATTCGCAATCGCTCTCGCGACTCGTTCTTGCGCATCCTTGCGGTCCTCATCGTCGCCGTCCTCTTTTTGCCGGGGATCCTGGTATACCTGATCATCCGCCCCCAGCGAACGCTGGAAGAAGAATACCAGCGCAGCCTCGAAGAGGAGGCCCTGCTTCAGGCGATCGAGGATAACGCGCTATGCCCGGGGTGCAGCCGCCGCGTCCGTGAAGATTGGATCGTCTGTCCCAACTGCCATACGAAGCTAAAAAAGACCTGCCACCAGTGTGGGAAATATATGGAATTACCCTGGAACCTTTGCCCCTACTGCGCCACCCCTGCCCCGGGCATGCGCCGGGAGAACGTTTCCATGGACGATGCCCTGCGTACGCTCCCCACCGAGACAGCCGAAAATTCACAGGAGGCCCTGCCAGACTCCGGGTAGGAAGGTTCACAACCGGGTTTCAGGTATAATTCAAACATGTTAAACGTTCGTTCGATCGAGCCGGTGGATTATCTGGTCATCGGCCATTTAACCAATGATATTACCCCTCAGGGGCCGGTGTTAGGCGGTACGGCTGCCTACGCCAGCCTGACCGCCCAGGCCCTGGGATTAAGAGTGGGCGTCGTCACTGCCTGGGGAAATGAATTTCCCCTCACGCAGCTCCAGGGGGTGCAGGTGGCCGCTCTACCTGTCGAGCACAGCACGACCTTCGAGAACGTCTATACCCCGGCCGGTCGGGTCCAGACCATCTATCACCACGCCGCCGAGCTGAGTCCTGGCCTGGTCCCGGATACGTGGCTGTCCGCGCCGATCGTCCATCTGGGCCCGGTCGACCAGGAGATCGACCCGCTGCTCATCCGCGCGTTTCCCTCTGCTCTTCTTGGGATGACCCCGCAGGGCTGGCTGCGCGATTGGGACAACCAGGGACACGTCCACGCGTGCGAATGGCCCGAAGCGCGCTTCGTGCTCGAAAAGGCTTCCGCGGCGGTGATCAGCATCGAAGACGTGGTGGGCGACGAAAGCCGGATCGAAGAAATTGCTTCGGCGGTCCGCATCCTCGTGGTGACTGAAGGCGCGGCAGGCTGCCGCCTGTACTGGAACGGCGACCTGCGCCACTTTCGCGCCCCTGAAGTGAAAGAAATCGATCCGATTGGCGCCGGGGATATCTTTGCAGCCTGCTTCTTCTCCCGCCTGTATACCACGCGTGACCCGTGGGAAGCGGCCCGTTTCGCCACCCATCTGGCGTCCATGTCCGTGACCCGTCCCTATCTGCAGGGGATCCCGACCCCCGAGGAAGTGCAGGCAAGCCTGATCCAGGTCCTTTAAGTTCGCGTCCAACCCGGGAAAGAGGAACATGGGCCGAATCTACACAATCGTCAATCAAAAAGGCGGCGTTGGAAAAACCACCACAGCCATCAACCTGGGCGCATACTTGGGATACTATGGGCAGCGGGTGCTTCTGGTCGATATCGACCCACAGGCCAATGCGACCTCCTGTCTGGGGATCGACAAGCACACGGTCAAGAACGGCACGTATGAGACCCTGATCGGCGCCGTGCCCATTGCCGGGCAAATCCTCCACAACCCCCGCCTTAAGATTTCTCTGCTGCCTTCCTCCCCGGCCCTGGCCGGTGCGGAAGTGGAGTTGGTCGAGGTGCCACAGCGCGAGACTCGCCTGAAAAACGTGCTCGTAGGGGTGACCGACCGCTACGATTATATTCTGATCGACTGCCCACCCTCTCTAGGTCTGCTTACCCTGAACGGGCTGATCGCTGCGCGCGATGGGGTGATCATCCCTGTCCAGTGTGAGTATCTGGCTCTGGAAGGGTTAGGCCAGCTAACCTCAACCCTCAATCGCATCCGTGGATCGCTGTTTCTGGAGCTGCACATCCGCGGCGTCGTCCTGACCATGTTCGACGGACGAACGCGCCTGGCCAGCGACGTGGTCGCGGAAGTACGCCGGGTTTTTCCCGACCAGGTCTTCCAGGCAGTCATTCCGCGTAGCATCCGCCTCGCCGAGGCTCCTTCGTACGGCCTGCCGATCTCGATCTATGCGCCTGAATCTCAAGCGGCGAAAGCTTACGCCAGTCTGGCCCATGAGGTCCTCGAGACGGACGGCATCCGCATTCCCGTTCTAGAGGAGCAATAGGCCGCATGGCGCGCAAAACCGGACTAGGCAAAGGCTTGGATGCGCTCATCCCCCGCGATGAGAACGCCGTTTTTCCAGGGGAAAGCTCGATCGAGATCCCGATCGAACAGATTGGCTTTAACCCGCGCCAGCCGCGCACCCAGATGGATGCCAAAAATTTGAAAGAGTTGGCCGATTCGATCCGCCAGTTCGGTATCCTCCAGCCGCTGCTCGTCCGCCGCGAGCCCGGCGCGGATCGCTATGTCCTCATCGCTGGCGAGCGCCGCCTGCGCGCCGCTGCCCTGGCCGGGCTGACCACCGTCCCGGTGGTGATTCGCAGTGGCGCCAGCGACGAAGAACAGCTCGAGCTGGCTCTGATTGAGAACCTGCAGCGCAGCGACCTGACCCCCTTCGAAGAAGCCGAAGCCTTCAACCTGCTCCACAAAGAATTCGGGCTGACCCACGAGGAGATTGCGCGGCGGGTCGGCAAGGCGCGCTCCACGGTGACCAACGCGATCAACCTGCTCAACCTCGTCCCGGCTGTCCGCCAGGCACTGATCGATGGGCTGATCAGTGAAGGCCACGCCCGCGCTCTGCTCGGCCTCGAGTCGCCTGTTGCCCAGGAATCGGCCCTCGGTACGGTGTTGAAGCTCGACTTCAACGTCCGCCAGACGGAAGCCCTGATACGCAAAATGAAGGGCGAGCGCCCCCGTCGCCTTCCCCAGCCGGCCAGCTCTCCAGAAGTGGCTGACCTAGAACAGCGCCTGCGCGCCCGTTTGGGTGCGCCCGTTACCTTACGGCGCAATCTCGAAGGCAAAGGGACCCTCCTGATCCGCTATTATTCCGACGAAGAGCTCAATGCCATCATCGCCCATATTTTAGATGAGTGAGCCATGCTGATTCTGTATAACGGCCGCATCGCCACCAACGATCCTCGCCAGCCACAGGTTACCGCCCTGGGGATAGAGCATGGCCGGGTCGTCATGGTTGGCGCGGACCAGGAGCTTCTGGCTGAAGCGCGCTCTGGAGCGCGCACCTTCGATCTCCGCCAGAGAACCGTCTGGCCGGGCCTGATCGACGCTCATCTCCATCTCGATCACTATGCCATGGGGCTTCAGAGAGTGGCTTGCGAGACGGGCACTCAGGCAGAATGCCTGCGCCGGGTGGCGGAGCGCGTCCGCAGTGCCCGCCCGGGGGAGTGGATCCTGGGTCACGGCTGGAACCACAACGCCTGGCCTGAAGGTTATGGCACCGCAGCGCTGCTGGACGCGATCTCGCCGCGCAATCCTGTGTATCTCACGGCCAAATCACTCCACGCGGGATGGGCCAATTCCCTGGCTTTCCAGGCCGCGAAAATCACGGCAGCCACGCCAGATCCCGCGGACGGCGTCATCCAGCGCGACAGCCAGAGTCAACCGGATGGCATTTTGCTTGAAGGGGCCATGGAGCTGGTCAACCGAATCCTGCCTGTCCCTTCGACGGAAGAAATCGCCGAGGCTATCTTCCGCGCCCAGACCAACCTCTGGCAGATGGGCATTACCAGCGTCCACGATTATGACCAACGCAGATGCTTCGTCGCCCTCCAGCAACTCCACGAGGACGACCGGCTGCGTCTTCGGGTGGTGAAAGGCATCCCGCGTGCGGATCTTCCCCACGCGACTGGCCTGGGGCTTCGCAGCGGATTCGGTGACGATCTGCTCCGCATCGGCGCAGTCAAGCTGTTTTCCGACGGCGCGCTGGGACCCCAGACCGCGGCGATGCTGGAACCCTACGAGGGGTCTTCTGATTCTGGGGTGCTCCTCCTGGATGTGGAGGAAATCATTGAGATCGGCTTGATGGCTGCCGCCAACGGCCTCGCCCTGGCGACACACGCTATCGGCGACCGGGCCAACCACACCGTGCTCAACGCCTACACGCGGCTGCGCGAGATCGAGCGAGACCAGAACCTGCCCCGCCTGCGCCACCGCATCGAGCACGTCCAGATCATTGACCCGGCAGACGCTCCGCGCTTCGCCCGGTTGAACGTGATCGCCTCCATGCAGCCGGTCCATGCCACCTCGGACATGCTCGCCGCAAACCAGCACTGGGGCAGGCGCTCGGCCAACGCCTATGCCTGGAAGACCCTGCTCGACCAGGGGACGATATTGGCATTTGGTTCGGATGCGCCCGTTGAGATCCCCAACCCGTTCTGGGGGATCCATGCTGCTGTGACCCGCCAGCGCGCCGATGGGTCGCCCGGACCTGAAGGATGGTATCCAGAACAACGCCTCTCACTGAACCAATCCCTTTCTGCTTACACCATTGGCGCCGCCTGCGCCGCTGGCATGGAAGACCGCCTCGGCCGCCTTGCCCCCGGCTATCTGGCTGATCTGATTCTGCTCAACCAGGACCCCTTCACGGTGGCTCCTCAGGATTTGCTCAACACCCATCCCACAGCGACGATGGTCGCTGGAGAGTGGGTCTGGCAGGGAGCTGAATGATGACCTCTGACTCATCGCCCGAAACGGTCTTGACTCCCGAAATCCTCGTCCCTCGTTTGGGTGATTACCTGCTGGAAAAGGGGCTGATCAGCCGCGAGGATCTGCGCAGCGCTCTCGATCGCCAGCAGGAAATCCGCGGTGAGAGCGGAAAACAGATACTCCTCGGACAAATCCTGGTCGAAATGGGGGTCATCGACAAAGCCGGCCTCGACCAGGCCATCACCGAGCAGATCATCCAATTACGGGCTGCCTTGCAGGAAACCAACGCGCAACTGGAGCAGCGCGTCCAGGAGCGCACCGCCGAGTTGCAAAGCGCGTTATTGAAGCTGTCCGAGCTTAGCCAGTTGAAATCCAATATCGTCTCGAACATTTCTCACGAGTTGCGCACCCCGCTGACCCATATTAAGGGATATGTCGAACTGTTGGTCTCCGAAGCGATGGGATCTTTGACCGAACAGCAGGTCAGCGCGCTCCAGGTGGTTCAGCGCTCTTCGGAACGTCTCGAACAGCAGGTCGAGGATCTCATCCGCTTTTCTACATCCGAAAAAGGTGAGTTTACTCTGCGCATCTCCGCGGTGGATGTTCGCCGCCTGTTCGAAACAGTGGTCAGCCGGGCCAGCGCCAGGATCCGGCAGGCAAAGCATGAGATCCACATCCTCTGCCCGCCAGATCTCCCGCGGGTCCGGGCGGACGAAGAAAAAATCTCCTGGGCGGTGCTCGCTCTGGTGGATAACGCGATCAAATTCACCCCTCCTTGCGGAAAAATTACCCTTCGCGCAGAAAACACAGATGGGTTGATCACCATTGCTGTGGAGGATACCGGCATCGGCATCCCCGCCGACCGGATCGGAGAAATTTTTGAGCCGTTTCACCAGTTGGATGGATCGGCCACTCGCCGTTACGGCGGGACGGGGCTTGGGCTGGCCCTCGTCCGCCAGATCATCGAAGCCCATGGTTCGATTATTCACGTCAATTCAGTGATCGATCAGGGAACTCGTTTTGAATTTGTCCTTCCTCCTACAGAAATAAGATCGTAAAATAGACACAGAACGAATCTCTGGTAACATCTTATCTTCTACATAAAAAGTCCAAGTCCAATCTTCCTGGGAAGCCTATGACTGAGCCATCTTCTGTTTCTGTACTGCCCTCTGTTGAGTTGGATAACCTCTACGCGATAAGCCAGGTGATCACGCGCGTCAGCCACTGGAAACCCGCTCTGGACCAAATCATCCCGCTCCTGCGCGCGATCCTCATTTTCGACAACCTCGTCCTCTACCTTCCCAATTCCGAGGAAAAGGGATTGGAGGTAGCCTACGCCCGGGTCGTTGGTCGAGGGCGCAGCGCCGGCCCTGAGTTGGCCTGGGGAGAAACAGTCGCCAACCAGGTCTTCCAAAGTGGTCAGATTTACCTCCAGCAGCCGCAACCGGAAAAAACAGTCGAGGAGCGCCTGAACTTCCCCTATTTGTTGGGCATCCCGCTGACCCTTCACGATCGCATCATGGGGGTCATGGTCTTCATCCGCTTTGGCGGGCCGGCCTACAGCAGCGACAACACGCGCGTCGCCGCCTTCGCCGCGGAACAGGTCGCCGAGCTGGTCCAGCACCAGCAGATCCGCCAGCAGATCGAGTCGATTGAGGCGGAACGTCAGCAGGCTCGCCTCCAGGAAGATTTTATCTCCACGATCTCCCACGAGTTGCTCACACCACTGGGTTTTATCAAGGGCTATACCACCACCCTTCTCCGCCCGGATACATCCTGGGATGAATCCAATCGGCGCGAATTTCTCACTATCATCGACGAAGAGACCGATCGCCTTCAGGAGTTGATCGATAACATGCTCGATTCGGCGCGTCTGCAGAGCGGCACCATGCCGATGCAGTTCCAACCAGTCCGATTGGATGCCCTGCTGAAGGACGTCATCATGCGCGCCCGGGTGCATCATAAAACCCTGCAAATCATCACCAATCTGGACAATCCTATATCACCGGTCCAGGGTGATCCTCAGCGCCTCGCCCAGGTATTTGAAAACCTGCTCAGTAATGCGATAAAATATGCACCAGGATCCACCGTGGTGATTTCCATTCGCAAAGAAGAGAACAGGGCCCACATCATTTTCCAGGATAATGGCCCGGGTATCCCCGCCCAGTATCTCCCCCACATCTTCGAGCGGTTTTTCCGAAATCCGGAACAGGCGCCAAACGTTCGCGGTACAGGTTTGGGCCTGTATATCTGCCGTCAGATTGTGGAAGCACACCACGGCGAGATCTCTGTCGAATCGTTCGTTGGAGAAGGCACTTCTTTCCACATCTACCTGCCATACGAGCAACCCAAAAAGGGGTCGCACCTGGTCAAAAAGAGCCATTCTACAAAGAGTTGATTTATGTCTACACGAATACTAATCGCTGATGATGAGCCGTTGTACAACCGCCTCCTTCAGATCAACCTGCTGACCGAAGGGTATGAGGTCATTACTGCCGTCAACGGCGAGGAAGCCCTGGAGATGATTACCACCCACTCCCCCGATCTGGTGATCCTCGATATCATGATGCCTAAATTGGATGGGATCACTGCCTGCGAGCGCATCCGCCAGTTTTCAAATATCCCCGTCATCATGCTCACTGCGCGCGGCGAGGAACATGACCGCGTTCAGGGACTGAACGTCGGCGCGGACGATTACATCGTCAAACCCTTCTCCGCAACAGAGCTATTGGCCCGCGTGCGCGCCGTCCTTCGCCGGACGCAGACCTCCCGTGATCCACTCCAGAGCCGCTTTTTTACCCATTCCAACCTGCGCATCGATTTTGCTCGCGCTGAGGTCTGGAAGGATGACAAACCGGTCTTTTTATCCGCCACGGAATACCGTCTTCTGATCCAATTCGCCCATCACGTGGGCCAGGTCCTCACCGCAGAGCAGTTGCTCGTCGCTATCTGGGGACCGCAATACCGTGAAGACAAAGAAATCCTCTGGGTCAGCATTGCCCGCCTTCGCCAGAAACTGGAAGACAACCCGCACTCCCCTGTCCACATCGTCACCCGCGCCGGTTTGGGGTATCTGATGCCTCCCAATGAAAAAGAGTTCGTGAAAGGTGAGCCGACATGATCACAGAATTCGACGATAAAGGCAAAATCTTCACCAACGTTATCGCCAAGAAGCCCGTGCCGGCGGTCGTACAAACACTCACCCACCGCATCCACGGCGAGGTGCACGTCCGCCCCAGCGAACGCCTGAAAGATGAAATGAACCGGTCCGAAAAATTCCTGGCGATCACCGACGCCATCGTCTACGACACTCGCGGCCAGGAGATTTACCGGTGCGGATTCCTAACCCTTAACCGTGACCAGATCGTCTGGCTGATACCGGATGAAGAAATTTCCACGGACCACCCAGGGCCCGGAGGAAAAACGTGACAGCTTTCCCACCTCAATCAAGCGCTGCTTCCCAATCCCCGGAAATTCAAAAATTAAAGGCTTATCTGGTCAATGCGGTAGCGCGTGAGCTGGAAGCCAACCCACCCCCCGTCCAGGAGCGCAAACAGGCCACTCTGCGCTGCCTCGAACAGGCCTACCAGCAGACCCACCTCAATCTGCCAGCGACCCTGCGAGAGCAGGTTTTTCACGACGTTATGGACGACCTGCTCGGATTTGGTCCCATCCAATCCCTCCTCGAAGATCCCGATATCACCGAGGTGATGGTTAACGGTCCTCGCCGGGTATACATCGAGCGGAAGGGAAAATTAACCCGTACCAATATCTCTTTCGCGAACGATGTCCAGGTGCTCAAGCTCATCGACCGAATCATCCTCCCCTTAGGCCGGCGGATCGATCCAGATACTCCCACCGTCGATGCACGCCTGCCGGATGGCTCGCGAGTCAACGCGGTTATTCCCCCGGTTGCCATCGATGGTCCTTCGATCACGATTCGCAAGTTCGACCAAGGAAAATTGAGCATCGACCAGTTGGTTGAATTTGGATCGATTACCCGCCATATGGCAGAGCTGGTTCGCGCCTGCGTAATGGCCAAGATGAATATCATTATCTCGGGCGGCACCGGCTCAGGCAAAACCACCCTGCTCAACGTCCTCTCCGGATTTATCCCTGAAGACGAGCGCATTGTCACCATTGAAGATGCCGCGGAGTTGCGCCTGCAGCAGGACCATATCGTCCGTCTGGAGACCAAACCGGCCAATATCGATGGCACCGGTGCGGTCACCATCCGTGACCTGGTGCGGAATTCGCTGCGTATGCGCCCGGACCGGATCGTGGTCGGCGAGGTGCGTGGTGGGGAAGCCCTGGACATGCTCCAGGCAATGAACACCGGCCATGACGGTTCTCTGACCACCTTGCACGCAAATTCTCCCCGCGATGCGCTCTCTCGACTGGAAACGATGTGCCTGATGGCCGGTATGGAAATGCCGATCCGCGTCATCCGCGAACAGGTGGCCTCGGCGATCGACCTGATCATCCAGCAGTCACGCTTGAAAGACGGCAGCCGCAAGGTCACTGCAATCACTGAGGTCGCCGGCATGGAGGGCGATACCATCGTTCTCACCGATATCTTTAAATTTGAGCAGACCGGAGTCGGGCAGGACGGGGTAGTTCTGGGCGAGCTCAAACCAACCGGCATCCGTCCCCTGTTCACCCCTCGCCTGGAGGCCTCGGGGTTCAAACTGAGCCCCGAAGTATTTGGCGTGAATTTAACCGGCCTGCTAAACCCGCAGCGCCGCCGCTAAATGCTATAATATCTATATTCCCTCGTTCGATCTTTTCCACCTAACCGCTGCTCTGCGAACAGGTAACCTCATGAGCTCTTACCCCATTGCCCGCAAAATTCGCTCCCGTAAGCTGGGTCTCTTGCTCGTCGACGCTCGCTCCACAGCCCGCCGCACTCCTGAAGAATGCGCTGCGATACTGGGTATCCCGACCAGCGCATACCAGGCTTACGAGCAGGGGCTCAAGTCTCCCTCCCTGCCCGAGATCGAACTGCTCTCCTATTACCTGGATATCCCTCTGGACCATTTCTGGGGAAACCGCTCGTTGTCTGAATCCAGGCCAGCCAAAAACCTGGAGAAATCTGAGCGGATGATTCCCATGCGCCAGTACGAAGTCGGAGAGCGCCTGCGCGAAGCCCGATTGAACGCCGGTCTATCCCTTTCCGATCTCTCCGAAAAGGTGGCCATCCCTCCCGAGGTCCTCGAGCAATACGAGGCAGGAATGGCGCCCATATCCATACCCGAGCTGGAGACCCTTGCCTCCGAGTTGAAGGTCCAACTGGATCAATTCATGGATTCCTCCGGGCTGGTTGGCCTATGGCGTATCCAGCAGGAAAATATCCAGAGGTTTCTCGAGCTGCCGCAAGGCCTCCAGGAATTTGTCTCAATGCCAGTTAACCGTCCCTACGTCGAGCTGGCCCAACGCCTGAGCGGGCTATCCGTAGAACGCCTGCGGGCAATCGCCGAAGGCCTCTTAGAGATCACCTTCTGATGAACGACCAGCAATCCCCCCAAACCCATTCCCAAGCAGGCATGCGCGCCTTCCAGGCTGGGGAATATGAGGTCGCGGCAGACGCATTTGATACTGCCGCCCAGGGCTATAGCGCCCAGGGTGACCTGCCCTCTGCCGCTGAAATGCAGAATAACCGCAGTGTGGCTCTCCTTAAAGCCGGCAAAGCCGCTGAAGCTCTCGTAGCAGCCAGCGGCACCGATGAGTTTTTCGCCCAGATGGGAGATATCCGCCGCCAGGGGATGGCCATAGGAAACCAGGCAGGCGCTCTTGAAGCTTTGGGCCGCTTGAAAGAAGCCCTGGAGAAATACCAGCAGTCCGCCGATCTATTAAAAGCCGCCGGCGACCAGGCTTCCCGCGCCCACTTGCTCGAATCATTATCCGCGCTCCAACTGCGCACGGGGAACCACCTCCAGGCTATGGCGACCATGCAAGCCGCCCTGGAGTCAAAGAAGAAGCTGACCGTTCGGGAACGTTTCTTGAAAAAGTTGCTCAAAGTTCCGTTTCGCATGCTCGGCCGGTAATCATCACCTGGGAAGCCGCATTCCGGGGGTAAATCGATACACTACGATTCACAACACAGACCGCAACTACGACAGCAGGTGGAAATGGAAAAAGCGCCGCGCATCTTACTGATCGATGATCATCCCAAAGATCGCAGCCTGGTGGCTAACGAGCTGCGCCGCCAGTGTAACAATTTGCTTCTGGTACAGATCGTCGATTCCACCGGGTTCCAAAAGGCGCTGATTACCGGAGAGTACAACCTGGTAATCACCGAATATCAGGTGCATTGGACGGATGGGTTTTCAATTTTTCGGTCGATCCAATCCCGCACTCCTGGTTGCCCGGTGATCCTGATCACCTCCTCCGGCAGCGAGGAGACCGCAGTCGAAGCGCTCAAGACCGGTTTTTTTGATTACATCCCCAAATCCAGCGCCAACCTCCTCAGCCGCCTGTGCAATGCTGTTAAAAAAGCGCTCGAAGCCCCCCTTCCCGCTCTGAAAGAGGGCCAGTCGGATAATCCTTATTATTCCCTGGTCGAACGCGTTCCAGTCGGCCTCTACCGCACTTCGCTGGAGGGAAGGCTGCTTGACGCCAATCCGGCGCTGATCAAGATGCTCGGCTATCCCAACCGGGAGAGCCTGCTGGCTGAGGATATTAACCGAATCTACCTGAATCCTTCTGATCGAATCCGCGCCCTGAACACCCTCCGGGAAAAAGGGATTCTCGAAAAGTTCGAGTTCCAGGCGCGCCGATATGATGGCCGGTTGATCTGGGTCGAGGATAATTCGCGGGTCGTCCACGATTCCCAGGGTCAAATTTTTTTTGAAGGCAGTCTGGAAGATATTACCCAGCGAAAAGAGGCAGAGAAGGCCTTGCGTGAAGGTGAAGACCGCTTCCGCAGCTTCGTGGAATCGATCGACGACATCATCTGGGAAATCGACGGGACCGGGCGGGTCACCTATGTGAGCCCGAAGATTTACGATATCCTTGGTTACCTTCCTGAAGAAGTCATTGGAAGAACCACTCGAGATCTGGATATTGAAGACGAAGCCCAGAATCTCTTCCGGGTTTTTGAACAACAGCCCCCTGGCCAATCTACGGTGTACCTGGTGGAAGGTAGATACATCCACAAGGCGGATCAGCATCGCGTTTATCTCGAAACAAGCGCCTCTCCGATCCTGGATGAACAGGGAAATATCACCGGTTTTCGCGGCGTCTTCCGGGACGTCACCGAGCGCCGGAAAGCCGAAGTAAAACGGAAGTTGACCGAAGAAGCGCTGCGCCGTCGTGAGGCCATCCTGAAAGCCATCAGCCATGCCTCCGGGCTTTTCCTGAAAACCTCCGATTGGAAAAACTGCATCAGCGAAGTCCTCCACAATTTTGGCGAGGCAACTGAAGTCAGCCGCGTGTACTTATTCGAAAACCAATTCAACGGCAGCCAGCCGGTGACAACCAGCCAGCGTTACGAATGGACAGATAGTCGGGCATCCGCTGAGATCGACAACCCGGCGCTGCAAAATGTCCCTCTCGATTCTCCGGGGTTCACCCGCCTCATGGATTTTTTAATGGCCGGGCAGGTTGCGGTTGCCCTCGCAAAGGATTACACGCCCACAGAGCGTCAGATCCTAGAACCTCAGGGTGTACTTTCCATGCTGGAGGTCCCCATTTTTGTGAATGGCCAATGGTGGGGATTTATCGGTTTTGACGATTGCATAAATGCCCGCGAGTGGTCAGAAGTTGAGATTGAGACGCTGAAGGCAGCCGCAGATCTATTAAGCGCAGCGATCCAGCGCAAAATAGTTGAAGAAGCTCTGGCATCCGTGGAAATTAAATTCAAGGATCTCGTCGAACAAACCCTGGTGGGCATCTACGTCATTAATCCCGAGGGGCAATTTTCCTACGTCAACCCCCGTTTGACCGAGATTCTCGGCTACTCTCAGGCAGAGCTGAGCGGCAGTTCATCCTTCAGCGGCCTGATCCCACCGGTAATCCTCGCCGAGATCCGCAGCCATTTTAACTCGCCCCTACCTCAAAAAGATCCTCTGCGATTGCATTATGTCACCCGGGCAGAACGCAAAGATGGTTCCAGGGTGAATATTGAGGTACAAGGCACGGAAATCACCACCAATGGAGTCCCCGCAGTAATCGGCACCGTCCTGGATATCACCGAGCGGTACCTGCGTGAACAAGAGATGGAGACGGTCATCGAGGTTTCCGCTGCCCTGCGACCTTTAACCAACCGCGCTGAGATTCTACCAAAAATCCTCGAGCAGATCATGGCCCAATTAAACGCCAGGGCCGCTATGATCGTCATGAGCAACCCAGTCACGGGCAAGCTAATTTTCGAGATGGGTAGCGGCGAATGGGCTGCCGTGGCCGGGGCAGTTTTAGGTGTGGATGAGGGGATCAATGGCTGGGTCATCCGCACCGGCCAACCGTATAACAACCTGGATATCCGTACCGATGCGCGCCTGGCGCGGCCGGATTTATTTGGAGAAATCCGCTCTGTCTCCTGTGTCCCCTTGATCGCCCAAAGGCAGACCATTGGAGCGTTATGGGTCGGCTGCGACATACCATTCACGGAGAGCGAGCAGCGCCTGCTAACTGCGATCGGGGATATCGCGGCCAACGCGATTTACCGCACCACTCTTCACGAACAAACCGAGCTAAGTCTGCAGCGCCTGACCGCCCTGCGGGCGATCGATATTGCCATCACCTCCAGTCTCGATGTCCGTGTGACCTTAAGTATTCTCCTCAGCCAGGTCACAGCGCAGCTCAAAGTCCACGCCGCGGGGGTCATGCTTTTAAACAGTTATACTCAAACCCTGGAGTATATCGCCGTGCGCGGTTTTCGGGATAATACGATCCAGCACATCCGCCAACGCCTGGGAGAAGGGCACGCGGGTCGGGTAGCCGTCAGCCGCCAGCCGGTCACAGTCCCGGATATTCGTACGGACCCGCAGTGCTATGCCAAAAAACGCTATGAGAATGAAGGCTTCATCGGTTACATTGCCACTCCATTGATCGCCAAAGGCCAGGTAAAGGGGGTACTCGAGCTCTTCTACCGCCACCTTCTGGAGCAGGACACGGAGTGGAACGATTTTCTCCAGGCAATCGCCGCGCAGGCCGCGATCGCAATCGATAACGCCGAATTGTTCGAAAAACTCCAGCGGTCCAACGTTGATCTGACCCTGGCTTACGACGAAACCATCGCCGGCTGGGCCAGGGCAATGGAAATGCGCGACCGGGCCAGCGAGCGCCACCTGCAGCGCCTGACCGACATGACCATGCGGCTGGGCCGCGCCTACGGCCTATCTGAGGCAGACCTGGTTCATATCCGCCGCGGAGTTCTCCTCCATGATATCGGCATCATCGCTATTCCCGACAGCATCCTGTATAAGCCCGATGCACTGACCGCCGAGGAATGGGAGGTGATGCGCCAGCACCCGGCCTATGCGTGTGACCTGCTTTCCCCTGTCCCCTATCTCCGCCCGGCAATCGATATCCCCTACTGCCATCACGAGAAATGGGACGGCACTGGCTATCCCAGGGGATTGCGCGGAGATCAAATCCCCATCGCCGCACGGATCTTCAGCGTGGTTGACGTGTGGGATGCGCTCCAATCCGACCGGCCATACCGCTCTGCCTGGTTGATGAACCTGATCGTGGAATATATCCAATCCCAATCGGCGCTCCAGTTCGATCCCGCAGTCGTGCAGCTCTTCCTTTCCATCCTGGCATCCAACCAGACCAACCCATGAACCTCCTTGAGAGCATCACCCTCCGATCAGCGGACCAGGCGGATTATTCCCGGCTTTCTGCGTTTATTATCTCAGAAAGGCAGGTCCACCGCCACCTGGACTGGCGGGCGCCGCTCGAATGGCTGGGCTCTCATCCTTTCCTCATCGCAGAACGGCAGCGGCAAATCGAAGCCGTGCTGGCCTGTCCCCCGGACCCGAAGGACGTTGCCTGGGTGCGGCTGTTTTGCGCCGCAAACCCACACCAGCGATGGCAGTTGTGGGCCGTGCTTCTTGAAGCCGCCCTCGATGAGCTCCACAATGGTCCGCCGGTGCGACTGGCGGCGATTGCCTTGCAGGACTGGTTTCAGAATGTCCTCGAAGGAAGCGGCTTCGTCAACCGTCACAACATCGTTGTCCTCGAATGGGACGGTGGGTCGCTGGAGAAAATTCCGGTCCGCTCCCCAATCCAGATTCGTCCCATGCTGCCCGAGGATCTCCCAGATGTAGAACGCGTCGACTGGCTATCCTTTGAGCCCTTGTGGCGCAACTCACAGGATTCGCTGGAGCTGGCCTACGAACAGTCGGCCTACAGCACCGTCGCCGAAAACGAGAGTGGCATCATTGGCTACCAGATCAGCACGGCGGTCCCCCTCAGCGGGCACCTTGCGCGCCTCGCCGTTCATCCAGATCAGCAGCGCAGCCGCATCGGATACGAACTGGTCCGGGACACGCTGGCTTTCTTTAAGCGCCAGCACGCCTGGCGGGTTACCGTCAATACCCAGAGCAATAACCTTGCCTCCCTGGCCTTGTATCAAAAAATCGGTTTCCGCCGCAGCGGGGAAGAGTTTCGAGTGTACGAATACCCCAACCCCATCGGGGGTGCTTCCGGAAGTTAACCGCGGGTAATGAAACATCGGATAAGATCCAGATAAAGGATCTGGACAAAGTCCCCTGAATATGGCAAAATCTTGCTTTGATTAACTTCTGGATTTACTTGGATCGAACCCTAAGAGGATGGAGAAGATAATAGATGAGTAAACGTGATGAACTGCGCGAAAAACGACGCAAGGCAGAGAGAAGGAACCGGATCGTCTGGATTGTGGTGATCAGCATCGTTGTGGTGGCGGTCGTCGCTGCATTCGTGGTGCCCGCGGCGATAGACGCCCTTACCCCTGTCACTGATATCAAAACGATCACCCCAAAATCTCACCCACAGGCCAACGGCAACAGCATGGGGGATCCAAATGCGCCGGTGAAAGTAGAAGAGTTCTCTGATTTCCAGTGCCCATTCTGCAAAAAATATACCGATGAGATGGAACAGGGCATTTCCGATAAATATGTCAAGACCGGAAAGGTCTATTTCACTTATACATCCTGGCCGTTTATCGGCACGGAGTCCGACCAGTCCGCGAAGGCAGCCCTCTGCGCCTCGGAGCAGGGCAAGTTCTGGGACATGCACGACATCATTTTCGCCAACCAGGGTCAGGAAAGGTCTGGGGCGCTCAGCGATAAACGCCTCAAGGCCATGGCCCAAAGCATCGGCCTGGATATGGGTAAATTCAATGCCTGTTTCAGCAGTGACAAATACGACAGCCAGATCGCTCAGGATAAGGTCAGAGGGGACCAGCTCGGCATCGTTTCAACGCCCTCCTTCATCGTCAATGGAAAGATGGCCGATTTGAACACCTTGAGCCAGACAATCGACGGGGCCCTGGCGGCAAAATAAACCCTCTTAATAGAGAAAAATGGGCGTGTTCCAAAACGCGCCCATTTTTTTATCAATCAGCCGGTTCTGGCCAGGGTCGGGGGCGAAGCGCCGGCGGCCTGGATTTCGAACAGCTCCAGCAGAAAGAGCAGGGAAGAAAGCCGGTTTAGAAATGGGAGAAACGCGGGGTTATTCACTTCGCCGCGGTGGACCAGCTCACTCATCCGACGCTCCGCACGGCGGACGGTCGTTCGAGCGACATCCAGCGCTGCACCGGCCGGTGTATCCCCCGGAACGATAAAATCCTCGGGAACCTGGACTTTCTCCCCCACCATTTCGATCTGCTTCTCTAACCAGGCCACCTGTTCCGGAAAGATGCCGCGGAAATGAGCCCCATTTTCAGGCAGCGCCGCGGTCTCAGCCATAATTTCGTACAGCTTGCGCTGGATGGCAACCAACAGCTCTTTGACTTCCAGCGTATCTGCCTGGGCGCGGGCCAGTCCCAGCGCGGCGTTGGCTTCATCCAGGGAACCTACCGTTTCCAGGCGCAGGTGGTGCTTGGGCAGGCGCTCGGGTCCCAGGATACCGGTGTAACCGTCATCTCCCCTGCCTGTATAGTATTTGCTCATCGGTCAGTCCTTTTCTAAAAGACCCGGCCACTTGGATTCGATCGAGCGTCTATTTTGTCGGAGTGGCGGTCGGTTTCTCCGCCGGATTTCGTTTGGCGATCAGGAACCAGGTGTTCAAGGCATTCAACCGGTCGCTGGGCTCGATCAGGGGTCCCAACTGGACCCCCTGAACCTGCTTATCGACCGCATAAGTAAACACAGGGTAGAAGAGAGGCAGGGCGGGGAGCTCCTGGGCGAAAATCACCTGGAAATTACGATACCCCTTCAACCGCTCGGCCTGATCCACGGTCGTACGCGCCCGTTCCAGGTATTCGCTGGCATTGCGGTTATTCCATTGAGTATAATTCTGGCCGTTCGCAGCCTGCGCCTGGTCCCAGAAGGGATAAGGGTCCGGGTCGGGCGAGTGAGATAGGTTCAGGCTGACCAGGGCTGCTTCATAATTATGCTGCTCAAGCCGCTCGCTGATCAACTGATCGTAGGGAAGGGCTTCCAGATCAACCTTTGCACCCAGGTCAGCCCAGTTTTTCTGGATCTGCTCCGCTATAGCTTTATAGGCCGGCTCATCGGGATAGACCAGGTGGAAAGCCAGTTGCTTACCCTCTTTATCGGTTCGCACCGCGTCCCCTTCTGCCCGGAACGTATAACCCGCTTTTTTGATCAACTCCTTGGCAGTCTCAGGGTCGAAGCTCACCCTCTGGATGCCATCGAAATATGCCCACGTGCCCGGGAAGAGAGGACCATCGGCCTGGATTGCCTGGCCGTTTAGAATGTGGTCGATCAACCACTGGCGGTTCAGTCCCATCAAGAACGCGCGGCGGATATCGGCTGTTTTGAGGAACGGGACGCTGTCATTTTTCAGGTTAAACAGGATCAGGGCAAGCTCGGGCTGCCGGGCGGTATACAGTGAAAGATTGGGCTCGACCATCGCCTTGGGCAGCAGGTCCGCGGTTATTTGGCTGATTCCCATGATCTGCCCCTGCTGGTAGGCCTGGTAAACCGTCTTAGAATCCGGGTAATAGCGGAAGATGACCTGCGAGATATAGGGTTTTTTCCCGAAGTATTTATCGTACGCCGTCAGGGCCACCCCCTGGACCTGGTTGTTTTCGACGACCAGGTGGTCAAAGCGGTATGGTCCGGAGCCAACCGGCTGCATATTAAACGGCGCGTTCACCACCTGATCGGCCGGGATGTTGCCCAACAGGTGCTTCGGAAGAACCCCGAACGACAGATAATCCAGGAATGGCGCGTATGGTTCAGGCAGCCGGAACTGTAATACGGTCTCGCTGAGCCGTTTGACGTCGACATCTTTCCAGAATTTCTGCAGATCAGCGGGTACGATTTGATCAGCGTTACGCATCAGCTCGATGGTGAAAAGCACGTCATCCGTGGTCAGTGGTTTGCCATCATGCCAGGTCATCCCGGAGCGGATCGAAAAATTGTAAATCGTTCCGTCCTTGGAGATCCCCCACGAATCGGCGAGATCTGGCTGTGGAACGCCGCGCGAGTCGAAGCGTATCAGACCACTGAAGAGCAGGTGGTCCACATCTCGATCTGGAGGGTTGAAGATATCCAACAGAGGGTTGAAGCGTTGATAAGATCCGATCAGGCCTTCGGTATATATACCCCCCACGGAAGGCTGCGGGACAGATGGCAGTGCACTGCTCTTGGTTTGCTGCTGGGTGACCAGAAGCACCCCAACGACCAGTCCGGTCAGTAAGATAATGATCAATTGCCAGCGTAGTTTCTTCATGGGAATTCAGCGCAAGTTTAGCCGGGAAACATCACAAGGGGCGTATCCCCTCAGGTGTGACACGCCCCAGTGACAGCAGGTTTTGAATGGATTGGTGTGATTCCAGTGGTGATTTCTTTATTTGCTCACAATTACTGCTGCGATTGCGAGGACGAAAAAGAGCACACTCAAGCCAATGGTGACGTAGAAGAGGGTTTTTTCAATCCCCCGCCGCTGAGTATAGATGCCGCCCGAATCCCCACCGGTCAGCCCACCCAGCCCAACACCCTTGCTTTGCAGGATAATACTGATGATGAGAGAGATTGAAGTTATAATCAACGCGATGTCGAGGTAATTTGCCACAAGTAGCCTCCTGATTTGTAAAGCAACCGGATTATACCTTTCAATTGTCTGAATCGTCAACCACAAATCTGAAATGCAGGAACTGGTCGTCAACCTACACATGCACACCTGGTACTCAGACGGGCACGCCACCCACGCGGAGCTGGCGGAGAAAGCCATCCAGACCGGGCTGGATGCGATTATTGTCACAGACCATAACGTCTGGGTCAATGGGATCGAGGGATATGTTCAGAAGGGGAAACGGCGCGTCCTGGTTCTGATCGGTGAGGAGATTCACGACCCGGCCCGGCAGCCGCAGAAAAGCCACCTGCTCGTTTTTGGCGCGAACCGCGAGATGTGCACTTTTTCCCCCAATATTCAGAACCT
>Ga0335070_10000989_pt1 | contig 32537 bp, 40 predicted proteins | sample Lox_Sample_13_FD_206722 | JGI IMG/M metagenome (GOLD analysis project Ga0335070, IMG submission 206722) | Soil microbial communities from Loxahatchee National Wildlife Refuge, Florida, United States - Lox_Sample_1.3 | ecosystem: Environmental > Terrestrial > Soil > Wetlands | place: USA...
CACCCCTTACAGTTCAAACATAACACGTCTCCACCATACCCTATGTCTAAACCGTAACCTTGGCAATATTTTTCGAAAAAGCCTTCCTTTATTCGCCTCGATTTCGCCTTGCTTGTCTCACCTTGTACAAGGGGCCGCCCCACAAACTTATATTTGAATTTAAGAAGCCTGATCCAAATTGGGACTGGCAATGTCCTTTCAAAAAATCTATTTATCCTTTTCATGAAAAAATGAAGAAACTCAACCACCCAGAGAAAATTTATTTCACCCCTTATCTATTCTTCACAGTCGGATAACAATACATTGGCCGGTGGGTAGATAACAAGGATATTCAGGTTTATCGGCAAAAAACTCATCGACCGCTACTTTGGCCCCCGGACACGTGAGGAATCCATAATCGTCGAATATCATTATGCCACCCTTTTGCATTCGCATATAAAAAAAATTGCAGCAATTTACGACAGACTGGTAAATGTCAACATCTATATGTGCTAAACAGAAAGTAATAATTTTTACACCTTCAGCTGTTGAGGGAAACACACCTTGATAAAACCGGATATTTTTGCAATCACCTAGGTAAGCCTTCACCATCCCGATTGTCGTGTCGTGAAAATCTCCTTCCTTATGGAGATCCCTATCTATATTTGTGGGAGGCATTCCGGAAAACGTATCAAACAAATGCAGTGTTTTCCCCCGAGTTTCTATTGTCTTAGCTAAGAGTCTGGCGGTTCCCCCTTTATAGACACCGACCTCTGCAGCATCCCCTTGAAGCATGGATGCCTGTTTGGCTAACTGATAAATCATGAAGCACCTGACTTTATCCACCAGAGTATATTGTTCAATTTGCCTCATCAGATCATTAAAAGTTTTCTCATCCCATAAATGGATCGGATTGGGATTATCAGGATAGATCCGCTGGATCTGGTATCCAAAGATCGAGAGCGTCGTATTTATTAATCCTTTTAAGCCTTTATGCATAAAAACTCGCGCCCTCGAAGAAATTACGATACGAACACATGAACCGGTTGTTCCCTTCATTCCCTGACTTATCCAATGATTTAGACCTTCCCATTCAACTCGATTCCATCGCCCCCTTAGTGCTCAAGCCAAACTCTAACCAAGGGAGCGCTTCAATGATGATCAGATCTATTTTTAATAACGCCCCAACCCTTATAACGTATTCCAACATCTTCAAAAAAGGACGACTCATCAAAAGAAGCTTGATAATATTCTTAATAAGAGACCTCCCTCTCCAAGGTCCCATTGTAATGCTGTGGTATTGAATGCTCCTTGCTTCCCCAGGGTGAAGTCTTACAAATATGCTCGCTGAGCGCCCTAATTGGTAGGCTTTTTTGCATATAGTGTCAAGCGTTTCGTTAAATAAATGATATCCTACTGCATCAGAAGCGTAATAAAAAAGCGCTCCTGTCTTTTGAAGACGGTATCCTAATTCAGTGTCCTCATAACTATATTCTGAAAATGCTTCGTTAAAATCGCCTGTCTGAGATAAAAAGCGGGATGGAAGTGACACATTCCCAGTAAAAAAAAAGCCATAATTAAGATTTTTCCCCTGCAATCTCTCGTGAATCCGACCATATCTTTTGGTCAAGTATCGGTGCCAGACCGTGTTGGCAACTTCTGTCGCCGGTGGTACGGCACCGATCACCACGCCTCCACCAATCCTCTTCTGCGCCTCGTAATGAGCCTGTAAAAGACCTGGCGACGCCCAAATATCGTCGTCAATCATCAGAATATATTCCCCTTTTGCCTCCCTTAGTCCCCGGTTTCGTGTGGCTGCCCTACCCAGATTTTTTTCATTTCGAAGCAGCTTCCAATTTGCTCTCTTCCCCTTTCCAAAACCAAGATCAGGCAAATGTACTGTTGAGCAATCATCAACCACAATTAATTCGTAAGTAAGAGAGGTCTCCTGTTTTTCTAAACAGTCTAGTGTTTTTACCAAAATGTCGGGACGATTATGAGTAGGAATAACTATGCTGAATAAAGGAAGGCTCACTTTTTGTTGTCTAATATTTTCATATATATTTGTATTAACTGACTCATATGCTTTTCCCATGTAAAGAGTTGCTCTACACGTTCTCTTGCAGCTCTGCCCATCCTCATTCTTAAATCTGAATTATCCAAAAGGCATTCAATTGCTCTTGCCAAGCCCTGAGGATTACTGGGCTCAATGAGCAACCCAGTTTCTCCATCTACTACAACTTCGGGTATTCCCCCTACCTTTGTAGCAATAACCGGTAATCGGCAGGCCATAATTTCGATGTTTACGATACCAAAGGGTTCTGGATATGACGATGGTACCAAGCCTATATCCATCTTTTGCAAGAACTCCGGCAAAGATTCATATTTGATATTGCCCACCAATTCGACAGTATGTAACCGACTTACCCAGCTTTTCACCTTAGCATCGATATCATCGGCGCTCCCCCATTTACTATCTTTATAATGACTGTAGGCTGAACCACCGTAGTATATTTTGAAATCTTTTCTCCCCCTCTTCTCTAAAATCTCTGCCGCCTCCAAAACGTCGTATATTCCCTTCTCTGGAATCCAGCCGCCGTAAAAGCAGATATTCACTGTTTTTCTTTCTGATACATCGCTAACGGCTGGCTTAAAAAAGTCAATATCAACGCAATTATAAAGCGTCATTAGTCGTTCCTGGTTTAAATTAGGATACATTTTTCTAAACTCATTCTTAGTATAATCTGAGCAAAAAACGTACCATGAATTTTGATATCTTCTTCCAAAGTGTCGATAAAGAGGCAACTCGAAAATAGCGTCCCCGTGAAAATGAATGAGGGATTTGTTTGGAAATAACAGTGCCAATAGAGGAGTGAAATTACCATGATAAACATCATAATGTATGGCTTTCATACTAAAGTTCAAATAATAATAAAATTTGAAAAGTCGGTTCCTCCAAGAAAGATCCTTTATCTGTCGGATCTGCGGATCGGCTCCGATAAGTTTGCTGACAAAAAGTTTTGCTACATGTCCCCTCTTTTGTAACCCCTTGAGCTCTAAAAGTTCATTCCGCTCCATGCCACCATGCATATAAAAATTAAGGGAACTTGTCGGAGTTTGCAGTATAGCAATTCTCAATTTATTATCATTTACAGTTTGCAGTCGAGGTCACCCATTGTGAAGGTCCAAGAATCTAATCGCGGGAAAGTTTCGTCATAACTTTTAGCTTTAACCACTGTGCGCTGGGGCGGATAAACAAACCTTGTTGTAAATTTGTTCTGAAAAATATTGGATTTAATAAATCCCTTTTTCCTCAGAATTATCCTTCCATCTGTATCCAGATTTAGATACGCGTGAGCCATCAATACCTTATTTTCCTTAAAATAAATACTTGCGAAATTTAGTAACTGTTCCAAAACTCCATTGTCTGAGTACCCAATATCTATCAGGTTTTGACTACGCAGGACAATATAACCAACCGGCTTCTCCTCTCTGAATGCTCCATAGATATCGTATTTGTGAGATGGAATGTATATATATCTCCAATTGAGGTAGTCTGCATTTTTTATAAGGTAAAAGTCACTTTGATATTTCCATGTTTCTACAACATCCCAGTTTTTATTAAAGCCTTCTAAACCTTCAATCACCATACCGTTGTCGAGCTTTAAAGATTTCATCCCTATAGATTTATAGAAGGGCTCCATTAGAAAAGAGAGTTGCCCAATCTTTTTATGAACAAGGGCCTCGAAATCGGGAAATCCAATCCAATAGGGGAAATAACCAATAAATCTGTGCCCCAACTTTTGTTGATAAGATCTAAATGACAAGTGGCTTGCAAAAGCAAATGTATGATTCTCATTTTCTATCTGTTCATAAAGAGTGTAAGCCAATTGCCAGAATATTCCTCGCCCACAGAATTCTGGAGCCACCACAAATTCAGCACCTTCAAATACAATGCAGCATTCGCCTTTAACTGAAGCCTTAAAGGGCAGCAGTGCTCCGAAAGCTATTACTTTATTTTTTTCAACGGCTACGAGCGACCTGGCCTTACCTGGTATATGATGGAACTGCCACTCATAATAACCTCGATTGAATAAGAGTATTCGGTCAGGATCATTTCTTGCAAATATCTGTAAAACCTGAGGTATGTCAAAATCTTCAGGCTTTCTAAGTTCTACTGCCATCCCAATAAAGCCTTTTCGCTCTTTCAATAAGGGAATGCATGTCCTCTTCTTTATAATCCTGCCCTATCGGAAAAAGCAAAGTTTGCTCGTAAATCACTCGGTCTTTTATTATGTCTTGCGGAATTAATCCACTTAGGTTCCATAAAGGTGCAGTCTGTATGTTTAACTGGTTAAGTGCATGCACCCAAAGTCTCCGCCTCTCAACAAAAATAGGGAACCCATACGGGACAATATCATCGGGCAAATCTGAAAAGACCGGCGCGAAATCTTTAATTTGTTTCAATCCATCTCTTAAAAGCATATAATTTCGCCGCCTAACAATTGAAACCGAATGAATATCTAAATGTTCCAAAATGTTAGCGCTTAGCTTTGACATGCCTGCTGGTGAAGGGAACATGCCAAGAGTTTTTTCCGCATTGGAAAACATTTCATTTATAAGTCGCCGTTTAATGCCCCGCGAGTGCCTATTATCGCTGGTCTTTATTAATTGGCCCAAGGCCCGGAAGAATCTAAATTTGACAGCCGGAAGTGAATGTTTAACATTTGGTTTGTTAAAACCTGAGCCATTTTTCTTTTTAAGAATGGCCCCGTCTAACAGCGGCAGCAATTTTCTCATACTGGCGAAATAATAATCACCATGTTTACCCGAATCTTTTGAGAGAAAAGAATGGCTCCCATCTTCAATAACTATCAGGCCCCAGTCCTTACATTGATTATAGACCTGTTCCGGCTGAAGAAATCCAAAATAATTGATGATTACGATGGCCTTAGCTTCATCTTTTATCTCCCGAATATGAGAAAGATTAGGAGTTAAGTCTTCATTCACACGGTAAAAGACATTCCTGAGACCAGCCTTTGAAAACGGCTCATAAATTTCTCCACAGGCAAAAGACGGCAACAGGATTCCGCTGTCTCCAGGCAATCCCATATCATAGATTATGGCCTTGATAGAATCTCTCCCCCTTGACAACAAAAGAGCATTCTCTGTTAATCCTACGGAATTCCCTGATTTTCCGGGAAGCATATTACTGAGCTTTAATCCGGATTCGAATTCGATGCTTCTCAAGAAATTCCCTCGAGCTTGCAAAATGCCTTAAACTTTAAGCTACTTTTTGAAAAGAAATAACGCATGTTATGCCGGACAGTTTTGGTAAAGTGAAATTTATATTCCTCATCCCCTCGCATGAAATCGAACTCTTGAAGGCCGCATTCGATGGCATTCCTGATCCCATACGCCATCATCACAAAGCCCAGCGAATAATACTCAAACTCCATATCCATTCCCGGTAGATAAACCTCTCTACTACTATTAAAATCATACGAGTATGTCGTTGCAATCACCCTATCTTTAAGCTTAAGTTGCCTCAAATCGAGGTATCTTAATAATCTCGATGCTACCTCTAAATGAAAAATTCTTACTTCTTTCTCTGCCAAGGCCCCTTCTTGCCCTAATTTCTGCCATCTGCTTTGATGAAGGTGGAAAAAGGTTTCCATAGCCTCGCTCAGGTCTTCGGCTTTTTGCACTTTGCGGTACTTTATCCCATCAAGCGTCTCCACCCTATTGCAGAACTTAGTCAGATTACGGCGGCTATTTCTGCTTAAGGCTTGTTTGTAGTCTTCGAAAGTCTTCGGAAGTTGAATATAGGGACACGGTGTATGCTGTTGCGAAGTGTAGTAATACCCGGTAGCCTTTAATAATTCTGGAATTAATCGGTTAGTTGCGGTCTCAGGATGAACGTCTGAAAGCCAGAATATGTCCCACTTAAACCGACGGAGATAGTCAAGCAACTCCCTAAGAGCAACTTCCTCTCTCCCACCTTTCAGGATGAATGCCTGATAATCCGACTCACCTGCTCCGATGAGGCGCATCACGTTAAAGAGAGGGACTCCTTTGACCGACAGTTTAGAGATATAGAGAGGTGCTATGCCGATTAACTCGTTTCCGTCGTAAGCCGCCAGAACTATCTTCACGCCCCTAAAACCGAGATGCTTCCACCAGCTCTCCACCCAGTCATACGTTTGAAAGATTGTCGGAATCTGGCCGTTCTTTTCAAGTGCCAGCCATTCATCCTTAATATCGGGGAAATCTGTTTCTCTGACTGATATCATGGAATATGTATCACCCACCTGCGCTGAAATATAATGCAATCTTCTCGCAGATAAGGCGAGGCAGGTCCGAGACAGCCTTAATGTCGTAGAAACCGTTTATCTTTGCCCTGAGAAGCCATTCGGGATCAAGGCCCGAAATGTTAATCCGTCTCATCCTGTAAGGGTTGCCGAGTCCTTCCCAGACGGAATCGGATGTAGTTACCGCCCACGCATAACCGGCTGCCTTTACCGCGGTTATTACTCGTTCATTAAAAAAACCAAAAGGATAAGCGAACCCCTCTACTTCTTCTCCGAGTTTTTCCTCTAAAATTCCCTTTGATTCTTTTACCTCTCTTTCCAATTCAACATCGCCAAGTTTTGTCAGGTCTGCATGGGTTAGGCCATGGGAACCAAACTTCACACCAAGGGATTGAAGCTCCAGTATTTGCTCCCAACCCAAAAGACATTTTCCCGAAAGCTCACCCGAGATATCCCAATCGTTAACTCCGCCGATCTTTGCGACAACTAAAAAGATATGGACCCTGCGGCAAATTTCTGGAGCAACCGATGCGAGAACGTCAAAAATCGACTGATAGCCGTCATCAAACATAGAACAGCATTTTTTTTCTTTAGAAAATATGGCCTTTGCCATCTCATGGGTTACACAAAATTTGTCCGGCTTATCGCCTATCATATGAAGCAGTAAATTTTTCAAAGGGCGCTACTGTTTTATTTCCTTTCCTTGATCTTTCGCGCTGGAACACCACCCACGATACTGTACGGCTCCACATCTTCTGTGACAACAGCGCCTGCGCCAACAACGGATCCGTCTCCGATTGTCACGCCAGGCAGGATAATAACTCTCGCACCAATCCACACGTCATTTCCAATCCTGACAGGGGCTTTTTCCATTCCCTGACAACGCATAATTTGGGATCGTCTAATCCCATGATTTGAAGTATAAATGATAAGTTCCTCCCCAATCATTACATCGTTTCCTATTTCAACGGAATCAACCGCATAAATCATAGAGCCTCTTCCTATACCAGAGAAATTGCCTATAGAAACATTATGCAGACCTGTTATGGTCACCCCCGGCTGAATATTGATCGGGTGCCCTGCATGCTTAAAAAAATACTTCAGAACCTTCATCCTGAGGCGACATCCTATAGAATTTGGATGATTTGGAAACAACTGCGGAAAATTCTTCAGAAAAATATTATATGAAATGAGGATTACTTCACCAATGTAATATTTCAGTCGCATTTTTACGTGAGGAATAACAATTATCCAATCATTATTTCCTCTATCTGTTTGATATTCTTCTCCATGTTGAACAAGTCTCTAACCCTCCGCATACCCATGGAACGAAGTTTTTCTTTTTTTTCAACAGGAAGAGTTAACGCCGTTTTAATTGCCATTGCAAATGATTCAGCCTCAGGTTCAATTATGAACCCGGCTTTTCCGACCACTTCAGGTATCGCGCCGCGGTTAGATCCTATGACTATTGCTCCATTTGTCATCGCCTCCGCTGCAACCAGACCAAAAGGTTCCTCCCACAAAGACGGGAACAATAACATTTCAACAGTTTTCAATTTCTCAAAAACTTCTTCTCTTTTCAAAGGGCCGCTAAAACTTATCTCTTGCTCTATTTTCAGGCGGTTGACGAGCCCTGTTAATTCAGCAAAATAAATTTGATTAGAGGGCTTACCGATAATTTCCAAAGGCAAGATTGTTCCTTTCCTTTTGAGGATACCGATAGCCTCTATCGCAATATGTAAGCCCTTGTGCGGGGATAAAGCCCCTACATAAACTGCCTTCTGTATACGGCTATCTTTGACACTGACTTGTTCCAGAAACTCACCGGGCAGACCGTTATAGATTACATGTACTTGTTCTTTAGGAAACCCTTGCTCCAAAAGCCCATTTGCTATGTGTCTGGAGATTGCTATTATCTGAATCCCATCCATTTTGGGCCTAAGCCTAAAAATGCGTGATACTATATTCTCATCTTTATTGTTCAGATGTTTCCATGTCTCGGCATACTGATGATTGTGTGCCTGGACAATGACTCTTTTGTCGGAATCTACGGCAGCCAACAGCGGCGAAGTCGTCACCCACTCCAAATTGTGGAGATAAATTACGTCAGGTCTCAGTTGTTTAATAATCCTCCTGGTAACAAAATAGTTTGTCCGGCTGACTATCAACCAATTAATCTTGGCTCTAAAGGTTTCCAATAGCTTCTCATCATGCACCACAGGCACATGCTGGAGGTTAGTACGCAGGTCAAATTCGGTTGAACTTGATTCTGGTGCGGAGGTTAGCATGAAGACTTGATGACTACGATTGATCAGGCATTTCATTATATCCCTGCACAGCAATTCCGCCCCACCTAAGGCGTTATCAGAGTAAAAATTCTGGATAAATAAGATCTTCACTTCCCCGCGCTTAAAACCCCCTCTCCCTTAGGCGGCGTCCAATCAATCTGCTCAACTCCTCAACTCTGTTGTCCCAACTCCAGTCTTTGACCAGAGAACTTATTTCCAATGGCTTACCGGTCAATTTGCTTTTTTGTAGACCCTCATTAATCAGATTTGAAAATTCCCGTTTTCGATTTGCTTGCATAACTGCGGGGCCTAAAGCCTCATCAATAGCTAATGTTGAAACAACAAACTTTCCGGATGCTAAATATTCGACAACCTTAAGAGGACACCGGCTCCTCTTGGTAAAATCGTTAATTGCCCACGGAATGATGCATAGATCGAAATTCTGTATATATGCTGGAAGGTCCTTCCAAAATTTCTTTCCCAGATAATACAAATTCTTATTCCGTCTTAGGGCTTCAAAATCTCTCTCATTTCTCCTATCCACCGGCCCGACGAACGCGAAATTCTTATCACCGTTCTCCGCGAGCACTTGAGCAGTCAACGTATAATCTATGGTCATGTCTATGCTGCCCACAAATCCTATAATGGGGGAGGGCAGTTCTTTAAGGTCATCAGGAACGGGCAGAGGTCCATCTCTCTGAATATAAAAATGTTCGTCCACACCATGTTTTAGCAAATAAGAGTTACTGTTTAATGCAAAGCATTTCTCCATTAGTGGCTCGGAGACGGCGATTACAAGATCCACTCTGGAGATCATCTCCTCTTCCCTTTTTGCCACCTTTTCAGCAAAAGGGGCCTCAAAAAAGGCTGGGAAATTATCTGAGCAGTGATAGACGGTGCAGGCGCAATCCTTAAAATAATCAAGCAGGGAAACGTTCCACGGATTACCTAGGAAAAGGATCAATTTCCTTAGATCGACGTTCCCCAGAACTTGTTTTAACTGCCGCCGGAAATACCATGGGTCGATTTTATGAACAAAGTCGAACTTATTTCTAAAGGGAACGGCGAGGGGCGTAAACACATCGAGTGATTCATCTTTGGGCCGTTCGATCCTGTTGAGGAGTTTGCTAAGCTTATATTTATTGCTCTTGAAATATTCGAATAGTTCCACCTGCGGGTTTACAAATATAACCTTGTTCTTCTTCGCCAACCTCGACATGATGTGGTGCTTGCTGTAGCGGTTATGATGCCAGGCGATATTCGAATCGCAGAGGACGACTTTATTTTCCATCGTTAGGCAAACGCCGAATGGATAATTCTGTGGAATCCTTGTTCCCTTGTTTCGAGCGAGAACGAATTAATAGCTCCTTCTGCCGAATAGGCCGGGTAAAAGCTCGCGCATTATTTTTTCTGCAGTAGACCCCTGGTCTCAACGGCCCGTCTATACTCTTTTTTTCCAATCACTAAAGTTGTAGGCAAATTAACAAGATTCCACAGAATAGAATATGCCAGGATCAGAAAGCTAAACCAGCGTGACTTTGGTACTAAAATATTCTTGTAAAAGTATCCCCGATCAGCCGCCAGATTCTGTCTGCCCGCCCTTATTCCGATGGCTATAAAATATATTTTCTTTAAAAATACCTTCAGATTCATAAACTTCAGCTCTATCCTCAATGAATTCCTTATGAATAAGTAAGCGGCTGTAATAGGATATTTCGAATAACTGCCGCCGCTGTAATGGCATAAAGGCGTATTGATTTTTACAATACTGTAACCGGCAATTTTAAGCCTTATTTCAAAGTCAGTCTCTTCACCAAAAGAGAAATATTTTTCATCGATAAAGCCCAAATATTTAAAAACCTCTGCGCGCAAGAATAAGGCCCAGCCTGTAACAAAATCTGTTTCCTGAAAAGAAAGGGGTGGTGGTTTTCTTATTGCTTCATCAAGTTTTTCTTTTTCTCTTTGGAGGGAAAGACCGTTAAAACCTATGGCCCCGATATCGGGGTTTTGTTCAGCAATAGACACTGCATTTTTGATCCAATCGGGATGGACTAAAATATCATTATTTATTAACACAATGTACTTTGCCCCTTTGTTCATCGCATGTCTTATTCCGTCATTATTTCCTCCTGCCCACCCCTTGTTTTTACTGTTAGTAATCAGCTCAATGTTCGGGAAATTGTTTTTTATAAAATCAATGGAATTGTCATCAGAGGCATTGTCCACGATTATAAATCTATAGTCCGGGTAGTCGGTTTTCATAACCGAGGGGATCGAATACTCAAGGTGATACTTACCGTTAAAATTGAGCATTATTAGATAAACTAATGGCTTTGGGTCAATGATTGAGGCCTCCATCGTTCAAGGCAGTTTAATTATTGCGACTTCCAGTGGAACTTTTGCAGAATATAGCCCTGTCCCCCAACGGGCTCTAATCCTGATTCATAGTATTTCCCATATTCGACGCTCAAAACAAATGCATTTCGTATGTAATCCGACATTACGCCGTTAACCTCGATATAAACATTTAGAAGATAGCTGCCGGTTCTTAAGAACAATTCAGGTATCTCGCAAACAAATTTGCCTTTTTTATCCAAATTTGAAAAGTTCTCGTTATTAAATTTACTCCATAATGTAGCAATTCTTGTATGAGTCATATCGTCAATATCAATTGCGATCGTAACGTTATTACATTTATCCCCCTTTATTACTTCATAATCAACCTCGATAACCGTGAACTCACCAACTCTCGCCACCTTGCCTCTGTTATTATTGTTGCCAGACCTTACTTCGATCCCCGTAGTCTTTATCCGGCCGCTGCCGATTCTGTCACTCCGCAAACTTAGAGCAACAGTCGATGGTTCCGATAAATCATTTACATATTGAGATATAACATTCTTGCTCTCGGAAAAATTTACGACTCTCCCGTTACTAAGATACACTACTTTATTACACAGGTTTTCCACTGCCCCCATGTTGTGACTCACAAACAAGACCGGTCTTCCCTCTTTTGCCACGTCACCCATCTTTCCAAGGCACTTCTTCTGGAAGGCCGCATCTCCAACGGCAAGCACTTCGTCAACGAGGAGTATCTCGGGTTCGAGGTGAGCAGCCACGGCAAACGCAAGCCGCAGGTACATGCCTGTGGAATAATGTTTTACAGGTGTATCGATGAATTTTTCTACCTCTGCAAATGAAACAATTTCATCAAATTTCCGGTCGATCTCGGCCTTTCTCATCCCGAGAATAGCCCCATTCAGGTAAATATTCTCACGGCCACTTAGTTCGCTATGAAAACCAGTACCTACCTCCAAAAGCGAACCTACACGACCATAGACATCGGCATAACCCTCTGTAGGTTCTGTGATCCGTGACAGAATTTTCAGGAGCGTGCTCTTGCCTGCTCCGTTTCTCCCAATGATGCCAATGACTTCTCCCTGTTTAATCTCAAATGAGACATCTTTCAATGCCCATACCGTAGTATCGGCAGAGGGCAAAGAGCCAAGAGCAGAGCGTGAACCTAACCTCGATCGAAGTCGGCGAAAGGGGCTGGTTACTCCACTCATAATGCTTTCGCGAAGGGTTTTATAGGATTCCTGCCTTGTACCTATTTGGTACTTTTTACTGAGGCTTTCTACTTTAATGGCAATATCAGGCATAGCAGACAGCAGATGTAGGATGTAAGATGGAAAATGGAAGATACAAGATTAATTTTTTTTCTAAAGTTGGCCCCATTCAAACCGAGGCAAGCTGAGGGAATGGGATGACAGGTACTTCCACATATTCTTTCTTTAGTCTATTTAATTTTGCCGTAGCAATATCAATTTTCTCAATTACTTCGGGAGAAAGAAATACTTCACCACATTGTTTACAGACTTCGGCAGGCAAGTCTTTAAAAATAATAATCTTATTCCCCCATTCGTGAATATGTTGGATTTTTTTATTTACAATTTCACCACGACAGAAGTAACACCGTTTCATTGCTCCTCGCCTCTCCTTTTCTCCCCGTCAACCCATTCTTGAGGATCCGGACGATATACTGTAATGATTATTAAAATTTCCCTTTCCTTCAAACCGCACAAGATGTGAATTGGTTTTAGTTTTTCGGTAAATCCAAGAATTAAACAACTATGACCTCTTGGGTCATTAGGATAATCTTCAATAATCTTAGAAGCGGATGATAGAATCGCTTCCTCAATTTCATGCAACGTTATTTTGTCGGCATCCCTTTCCGCTTCAGCATGCAAAGTCAACCTATACTTTCTTCCCTGGATAAGCTTTCTAATATCCTCTATTAACATTCCCTGGGTTACCCCTCCACTCTCGATGGTGGGAGGTAAGTATGACCTCATTATACGAGTCGAAGAATGATTTGTAAAGATGATCGGAGGGTCCTTTTCCATTACCGATGCATTATTGTTTACTTAAATTTTCTACTCTAATTGCGATGGCAGTCATGGGTCAAAAGTTGAATTAGTTCAAGTAGTTAAAAAGATCAAGAGTGTTCAATTGATTATGCCCGCACGTAATGCCAGACCAAAAAGCAAAATCTTCAGTCCGGTAACCCATCCTGCTTTGTTACGCAAGCTTTTAATCAGACCCCAAATGATCCTGGAGGCTTGGATGCACAAATCATAGGCAGTATTAAACTCACCTTCTGAAATGTATTGCTGATCGTGAGCAACATATAACAAGCTTCGGACCTCGCCAGGAGAACCGCGTGCAATGAAAAGGAACTTTACAAAATCCCTGTTACTGCCTCTTCCAAACCCTTCAGCCACATTGGTCATAACAGAAGTGGCAGCGCGTCTTATTTGATCCAAGAGACCATAATCGTGGCTGAACAACTCGTTCCTTGTAAGGGAGTAGATGTTCTTCGTAAGCTCCCGGCCCACCTTCCATGCTTCCAGGTCCTCAAACCTTTTGATCTCACTCATTTTTCCAGCTCTTTCATCTACTTTAACCTTTCAACCTTTTACCCGTTACCTCTTTAAGCAACATCTGCAAAGGTCTTTTCCATACGCCGGAAATAGTAAGCGCCGCTTATCATTATTACCAATGCTACGAGTGTGGAAACGACGATAATCGGACCGGGAGCAGTGTCAGTACTTAACAGTGCCCAGCGGAATCCCTCCACCACACCTACCATGGGGTTGATCCCATACAGAGTTCGCCATGGCTCAGATAAGAGACTGCTTGGATAAGCGATGGGCGTTGCAAAGAGCCAAAATTGCGTGAGAAAGGGCACCGCATAGCGCACATCCCTGAACTGAACATTCATTGCTGAAAACCAGAACCCCACTCCTAAAGAAGTGATAAAAGAAAGTAAGAACAGCAATGGAAGCCAGATAATATTTAATGATGGGAAGACATTATAATAGAGCATCATCCCCAGCAAAACGATGAAGGCCAGCACGAAATCGATTACACCAGAAATAACTCCGGAGATTGGCATGACAAGGCGTGGAAAGTATACCTTCTTGATCAGGTTAGCACCGCCTACCAGACTGTTTGAGGACTGGCTTATGCCATTGGCAAAAAAGGTCCACGGCACCAAGGCTGCATAGCTGAATAATGGATAGGGGATGCCATCAGAAGGTATCTTGGCAAGTCTCCCAAAGAAAAGGCTAAAAACAATCATGGTAAAGAAAGGCTGAATGATGGCCCAGGTTGCGCCGAGCACCGTCTGCTTATATCGCACCTTGATATCACGCCAAGCAAGGAAATATAAAAGTTCACGATATTCCCACAATTCGTGTAATTTGATCGCCACCCAACCCCGTGACGGTTCGATACGTAGGACAGAGAGTGGTTCTTTCGTTTTTATTTGTCCTAACGAGGATTCCATTTTGGCCAAAAGGCTCATTCAATTACTATCTAAAAATTGGCTGAAGCCAAATAAACCCAGCTGCCATTTTCTGTCTTAGAATCCTAATCATCATCTGTCTATTTTGTGGTTCAGCGACTTCAGGTCAGCATCGACCATCATCTGAACCAGATCCTTAAAAGATACTTTAGGGTCCCAACCGAGTATCTTCTTACCTTTAGTGTAATCTCCTTTAAGCAGCTGGACCTCAGCAGGTCGATAAAATACTTCATCAGTTTTTAGATACTCCTGATAATTGAGTCCAACATGGCCAAAGGCCAGTTCTGCAAATTCCTTTACGGAATGCGTCTTCCCAGTGGCAATGACATAGTCATCCGGGTTGCCTTGTTGAAGCATTAACCACATAGCCTTAACATAATCCCCTGAATACCCCCAGTCTCGTTTGGCTTCCAGGTTTCCGAGTTTTAATTCTTTTGCCAATCCCAGCTTGATTTCTGCCACAGCGTTCGAGATTTTTCGCGTTACGAATTCATATCCTCTTCTCGGAGACTCATGATTGAAGAGAATCCCGGAGCAGGCAAAGAGATTATAAGCCTCGCGGTAATTTCTGGTCAGATCAAAACCTGCCACTTTGGAGATGCCATAAGGAGATCTCGGGTGAAAAGGGGTATTTTCGTTCTGCGGTGTTTCTTTCACAAGACCAAACATTTCAGAGCTTGCCGCGAAATAGAATTTGCATTTAGGCGCCTTTTCCTTTATTGCTGATAGAACAAAATGTGTCCCGTTGATATTTGTATTGATGGTTGAAAATTCATCCTCAAAGGAATAGGATACAAAGCTCTGTGCTGCTAAATGGTAACATTCGTCCGGTTTTACCTTTTCAACGATATTGAATAAACTTGCATAGCTTTCCATCGAACCAGGATGCAAAATCAATTTGTCAAGAATATGTCTAACTCTCCATAGCCTGTGTTCAGGGTCTTCAATGGCTACCCTCCTGACAATCCCATGAACTTCATAGCCTTTCCCTAATAGAAACTCTGCGAGATAACTTCCATCCTGGCCGGTAATGCCGGTAATCAATGCCTTTTTAGTCATTTTAAAACCTCGGTAATTTAGTCATGGAGTCATTGGTCATTAGGTAATTGAGTAATTGGTAATTAGGTCCGGTCACTGAGTAATTGGGTCAAAGGTAAGCTCAAAGCTGAAAGTTCAAAACCGAAAGCGAATTGGTCGTTAATTAAGTCATTGGCAATTGAGTGATTAACTGTTCGGTAGGGTTAAAGAAAATTGTTTGTTTGGATAATCAACCGTTAGAACAAAATTACTCAAGAAACTCTTCACCCCAAGTAAAGGGATACTGAGATTAGGCATAAAATCTACCAAAACGTCTTGAATCGAAAAGCCTTCTATAATGATCCGTGTCGTATGGCTGTAGGCAATCGTAATCCCGTTACCAGTACTTATCCTCTTCATTTGACCTGCCTGGAGATTATGTCCGAGAAGAGGTGCAAATGAAGCGGGTATCGCAGATTCATCCGCCCCGGTATCGATCAATGCATATACTCTTATTTCCTTATGAGTCTCCGGATTGACAATTGCAACTGGAAGAAAAGGCCGGGGGATATCGCCAGGCCTTATCACCGAGAAAGGATAATTTCTTATTGGCATTAGTAGACGCTGTTGTTGCCCAGGAGTCTATCAACTAGCAGGTTGCTGAAAAAAGGCCATCTGCGGCGTTGCCCTCATCCTCGCCCTGTTAGATGAACAGCTCGGTTAGAGAGAGAATTCGTGAAGACAGCGGCTCTCAAACGACTACGAAACCCATCAGGCGTCTATCTAACAGGGCAAGTCATTGCAGCGTACTACCAAGTACGCCTCTGGCCGACTCACCAACTCGTGGGCGTGGCAAGAGTCACTCCTTATTCGTCGTGACGCCACTCTCAGGATTTCGGGTGCCTTGCATCTGACCATTTTTGAGCAACCCGAAAAAAACGACTTTTTCAGCGGCCTAGTAGAGGGTAAATGTGGACAAGATCTTTTTCAGGAACATACAGAAGGATGGCATTTCTAAAGCCTTTTTCCTCTGCCTCCCTCAATGCTATCTCAGGATCGTCCCCTACGCCGACAATCGTATTATCATCGACACTTTTCATCGCCACGTAGCGACCATTAAATTCTTCGGTGGTGACCAGAATCTTCTCCATCCTTCCTCCTATTTAAATTCAATGTATCATAAAAGAAGCCGTCTTGCAATTTGGTTTGTCTGGTCTATTTGGTCTATTTGGTTTGTGTCGAAACCCTTTAAGAAATTGGATTAATTAAATTTTTATGAAGAATATTGATGATCCTCTCTGCGGTTTTTCCGTCCCATAGGTTTGGGCATCTCGGCCTCGGTCTTGGTCGTTCGAGGATTTTTTCCGTCGCTTCAACTATTTCTTTCTTATCGCTATGAACAAGAACGTTTGTCCCCCTGGTAAGAGTAATCGGCCTCTCGGTTGTATCTCTTAGGGTCACACATGGAATCCCCAGCACAGTGGTTTCTTCCTGGATTCCTCCTGAATCGGTCAAAACAACTTTAGCTTTGGACATCAGGCCGAGAAAATCAATGTACCCTAATGGATCGATGGCAGTTATTGAATTTGATGTTTTGATGGGATCTTTCAGTCTGCCGACATGGAAATTAAAAAAGTTTTCTAAATTAAATTTGGCAACCATTTTTCGTGTTCTTGGGTGCATCGGGAAAATTATCGGAAACTCCTTCGATATCTCTTTGAGCGCGCCGATTATTTCATTTAGAGAATCCTTATGATCTACGTTGGCGGGGCGATGAAGTGTGAGAAGCGCATAGTCTTTGATGGAAGGGCTCGCGCCATTCGTCGTAAGCCCAAGGGCCCTAAAGATATTCGACTTCTGAGCCTTTTTTAGATTGAAGAATAGATTATCAATCATGATATTCCCTACGAGAAATATTTTCTCGGGGGAAACACCCTCTCTTTTAAGATTTTTGTTGGCGTCAGAAGATGGAGTAAAAAGATAGTCAGATATCTGGTCTGTAACTATTCTGTTTATTTCTTCCGGCATGGTCCGGTCAAAAGAACGCAGGCCGGCCTCCACATGGGCAACGGGAATATGTAATTTCGCTGCAACCAGCGCACAAGCAACCGTGGAATTAACATCACCGACCACGACCACGATATCGGCTTCTTCTTTCAGAAGAACTTCTTCAAAGGCAATCATGATTCTGCCGGTCTGCTCTCCATGGCTACCAGAACCTACATTGAGAAAAACGTCCGGTTTTGGAATACCAAGGTCCTTAAAGAAAATAGCGGACATCGCATAATCATAGTGTTGACCGGTATGAACGAGCTTAAAGTTAATCTGGTCCCTCTGGTCTTTCTGGTTTATCTGGTTTGTCTGGTTTCTCTCGCCCCGATGAAATAAGCCTCGCATTTCACCTCGTACGGTTTCCCTACGGGGCAAGCAGGGTGAATTTACCTGGTGAATGGCTCGGATGAGCGGGGCTATCTTCATAAAGTTCGGACGAGCCCCACCTACCAGACAAAGATTTAAACCCTTTGGACCTCCGTAATTCATATCTCTCGATTTATCGCGACGTAGTATGAGAAATTTCTTGCGGGGATTTATATCGCGTGGCACCTGACTAAGAAATGCCATCCTCTGCATGATAGAAAAATCGACACCATAATCCAACCAAGAACTTTCTACAGATTTGAAGGATGTGTGGTAAATAATAAGGCACTGCTGACCTTGTTGAAGATAGGTTGAAGCGTCTACGCACGTTCTCCTGACTCGGGAATAAGAGGTGGAAAACGTAGCGAATCCGGGAAAGAGTATCCGGCAAATCTCTAACGAGCGAAAGGCGTTTGATGTAATCTGCCGGAATGTTTGAATAGTAATGTTTTTCCTGATCTTCCGCGCCTAACACTAATGTCTGAAGATTGAGAGGTCTCACTTCATCAGCCAAAGGAATATCGGCTTGCCAATAGTGGTTCATCATAGTAATAAGAGGCAGGATTTCTCTTTCAACATTCCATCTCCGGACCGTGTCTCTGAATTTCGACCAGTCTATCCTCCATGTTTTTAATGCATACAGGGCATCGAGGAACCCTTTCATTTGAGCAAATCCATTAGAAGACAGATCATTTATCCAATGCAGGAGCATATGAATGAGGAAATGCTCTTTGGTCAGATGATCGATTGCAATTCCGTTAATATTTATCTCTTCTTTATCCTGCCAGACTTCGCGGAGGGCAACCGAATAATCGCCCTTTCCTCCAAGGATACTCACATGGGCCTCTATCTTGAGAGCGTCTTCTTTCAATAAGGGATTAAGGTGGCATTCAAACTGCTGAAGGTCTTCATCTTCAGGAGAAGTCAACATCGCCCATGGCTTATAGCCTTTCATTGCCATTATTCTTTTAAAGACGGGTGCCTCATCAGCGGGGATCAATATATCCAGATCACAAAAGGTACGGAGGCCTGGTCCTGGATAAAGCCGTACCATCGCTGAGGCGCCTTTAAGGAGTATAAAGGATATCCCTTCAGGATCAAGGATCTCTTTGAGCTCTTTGATCTGACGAAGGGCCTTCTTTTCTGCGGCAATTTGATAGAGATAGTACCCAAGCCATTCCTTCTTAATCTCTTCCGGGACAGGAATTCCCAGTTGCCGGGTTCTGTAGAAGAGAAAAGGGGTGACGCCGTGTAACCTCGCAAGATCGGAGATCTGACTCCAAGTTTGCTTGGACGCAGAGACCGCTAAGGAATCGCGCGAAGGATCGCAAAGATGGAGAAAAAAGAGGAGGTCGGATTCCGGTATATTATCCCGCAGAGTATTCATTGTATACAAACCGCAGAATAGATCCGCAAAAACTCCGCAGAGCCGCTAAATTCAAGAAACTTTGCAGTATCTGTGGTGCGCACCCTTTGCGGTCTTTGCGTTTTAAAAGTTATTGACAACCCTCTTAATCTCCAGTTTACTACGACCAAAGTTTAGGATTAATCCCAGCCTTTTGTCAGTGGTTTTCAAATAGGAAATAACTTGATCTCTATGAATTGGAATAATTTTGGTGCATGCTTTTATTTCCAGAATGATTTCATCATCAACAAGTAGATCAATGCGCTGGTTTCCAAGGCTTTGGCCGTCGTAATCAACCCGGATGACTTTCTGTTTCTCAAACCCGATCGCAGCTTTTTTGAATTCCTTTAAGAGAGCTTCTTCGTAAATTTTCTCCTGGAATCCTGGGCCAAGCTTCTTGTGGATGTCAATACCGATACCGATGATAAGGTTGCTGACGTCATTCAATTCTTTTGCGGTTTTTGCGACCATTTGGCGGTCTTTAAACGACGTACTAAGTCATTAAGTCATTGGGGATTTGAGTCAATTTAGTTTCTCTGGTCTGTCTGGTCTTTCTAGTCTCTTTGGTCTTTCTGGTTTATTTCGTTATTTAGTCAATAAGTAATTGGGTGATTAAGTCATTAATAAGCTCAAAGTTGAAAGGTCAATGCGTAGACGCGTAGGTAATCATGCCCGGGGTCAGGTCTTGCAATTTAACATTCCTGTGTTTACCGGTGCGCTGATATTCTGATCCACGTCTGGATTTAATGTGTAAATGAGTGTATGCGTGGATGCGGTCAACCCGTAACGAATGGACACTATCTGATCTGTTATAAAGCAGACTTGAATTCGATTTTTGTGATTCTCGATATAGTCTTCGGGCGAATTTCTTTAATGGATAAATAGAAAACCTTACCTCCGCCGGTTTCGATATCCTTTCCCATTCGAAGATTGAACTCTTTCAACTCATGATCGTAGTCGGGCAACAGAATTATTTCAGAGTCTATCGGAATTTTTTCCTCTACCTCGGGGTGCTCAAATAAATACCGGCTAAACTCTGCACTGAGCTCAATGTTCTTTTCCATCAGTTTCTTTTCATTATTCATTCTCTTCTCCCAAAAATCTGTTCTTATAGTAGAACCAATTTAATTTTAGATCATTTTCAGCAAAAGTCAAAGCATCATTAAAATCCTGATTGAAAAGAGGCGTTTTCCTGACATCCCCTTTTATATTGAGCAGATCCCTATGGGCAAATCGATGGCTGGTGTCATACCTCACTACAGGATACCAGACCCCCCTAACCTTTGTCCCTTATTGAACTCTGAAGAATATAATCTTATCTCGGTCTTGGATATGCAAGTGTCTGTACCTATCGGAAGGACCAATTCTTAAAATATACTCAACTCTCCTACTGGACATTTAAATACGGCTCGATGATTACAAATGCTTGGCAAAAAGGTATGAAGCGGATTGATACCATAAGCCAGTGAAAAAACTTCTTACACGTATAGATAATGTGGACAAAATAAAACGGTATTATACACCATTTTGAATCGAGGTCATAGCGCCAGCGGGGTTTTCTGGACTTGGGAAGAAGAGATGTAAGGCATAGCGAACCTGGGATGCTTTGTCTGGTAATTTCCTTAATCTCATTAGGCGCTCAAGATAGCTTGCGGGAAGCTTTGCATAGTATTCTTTTTGACGGTCCTCAGCACCTTGCACTAGGACATTAAGGGCAATTGGCTTAGATGTTATGGGCAAAGGAATTCGAGTTTGCCAATATTGATTTAGGGTAGCAATTACAGGCAGGACATCTTTTTCGATACCCCATTTCTCGGCAATCTTCATGAGCTTTAACCAGTCAACCCTCCATGTTTTAAATGCGTAAAGGAGATCTATGAGCCATTTTATTTCAGCAAATCCTCCATCTGATAGATGTCTTGAGCAGTGGAGGAGCGTATGGATAATGAAATGCTCAGCGTTTAAATGTCCAACGTTGGTTCCATCAGTGCTTGTATCTTCCTTTCCATGCCATGCGTCGGGATTTGCAACTGAATGATTACCTTTCACCCCGAGATATTCAACTACGGACATTCCTTTCCCACTCTCCCCTTAATTTCTTCGATTCCCTCTCTACATCAACGTCCCTATAGATCCCGGATGTCTTTTTGACTATTTTCGATATTTCAACTTCCGAAAACCTCTGACGTTGAACGTCGTAAATGAGATGAACCTTCAATCTTCCACCAGGCAATTTCTTATTGACATGCTTTATCTGCCCGTTGTCTAAAATAGCTTCTACAATCTTATGAGCCATAAAGGCCTCCTTATATTAAAGCGCCTGATTGCTGTCTTCCTCATTTAAAAGCTGTAGGGTTAGTTCGGTTGGTATTCCGGGGCATTTATACTTTTTCAAAATCCCCAGACTCTATTCCCAATTGCTTTAAGACACCTTTTATTGTTCCTTCTTTCAGATCCTTGTCCCCCCAGTCCGGAATCACAGTACCTTTTCCCAAAGTTGGGTTGAACCACTTTCGATGAGAACCTCCACTTCTTCGAGGAGTTTCATAACAACCCAACGCTCGGAGTGTTTTTGTCAACTCCTTGTAGTTCATGGTTCGGCAGAGATCAGCGATTCAAACCAGACCGGAGATTTTTCACCATCAGCTATTAAACCAAAAGGGAGTTCCTTACCCGTGTCCTCATAGAGCTCCATCACTGCATTAACAGCGTCTCGAACAATTTCATCAAGTTGTTTGAGGTCGTCAACCTCAGTTACCAATTCCGGTAGAATAGGACTCGTCACTGTCCATCCTCCTTCTTTCTGAGGTTCTAAGACCAGGGGAATCTTAATAAGTCTAGTCATAAAAACATTCACCTCCGTCTATTTTCGATTAAGACCATGAAATAAATCTTTTTTAGCATTATAACATAATTAGCTATGTGGTTTATCAGTTTTCTCTGCAAAGATACCAATCCCTAGCAAAGTTTATTTCTCACGTTAAGGTTGAGGATATAGACCAATCGATGGTCTTTTTCGAACCTTCTTCAAGGCTTGTTTTTGGCTCTAAACCCGGATTCATTTTTCTGCCCTAACCATATCTAAGAACCTTCTTGGTTATCCACCGGCGATTTATAGATCTTTTGGTTTGTCTGGTCTGTTTGGTCTGTTTAGTTTATCTGGTATTTCAGTCATCAAGTAATTGACTCATTGAGTTGATGCGTGAATGCGTTAAGCACGTTAAAATCGTTGGAAACATTTATTGAGTTATCTATAATTTTCGCCACTCTTCTAAGGAAATTTCCATCTTTATTCCCAGTTCAATTTCCTTGAGAAGCATTTTAATTTGGGGAATAGAATATTCTGCATTATTTGGGACAGTAAGAGTAAACGTTCCATGACGCATATAAAAGTGGCGACCACCTGGTTCTGGTGATTCAAAACCGAGTCCCCTCAGTTTTGCTATGAAATCTTTTCGTTTGCAGGGTGCCCATCTAGCCATGGGCAACTACTTCTTTTGAAGCCGGCATTTTATTATTCAGGTTAATTCCACCTATCACCGGTAGCCTGTCACCATGCCTTATTTTTACAATCAGCCACCCCTCGAGCACTGACCTTAATTCCTCCTGACATTGATAGAGTGTTTCTCCGAAGGCAATAACACCGGGGCATTGGGGAATTTTCCCAGAATAGGTACCATCTTCTAACTTTTCATAGACTGCTTTCGCCATTGCTTTGCTGATATATTCGATAAGCATACTCACACCTCTCTTTTATGATATCCGTATCTATTAAGATTCTAATTCTTGCCATTTAATGAGCTCTTCGATGAATTCCTTCCCGGATTTGAATTTCTTCCCTTCTTCCTCTCTGAGCTTTTTCACGTATTCGGCGCTATCTTTCACCTCCATATAGCTGAACCTTTCCTTCTTAGCCTGTAGAAACTGGGCAAAATCAATTAATTCCTTTAACTTCTCTTTAGGCAATTCTTTGGATACGTTTATGATCTCTTTCCTATAGTCGATAGCAATTCTCATGTCAGCCTCCTACACCCTTCACAATTTTACGCGTGAGCCACCCCGAGCAAGCAAAAATGAGGCCTTACCAGATTTCGAGATAAAATTCTTTATAGCGCCTGATCAGTTCGAAATCGGCCCTATTTGAGGTAATGATCGTTGCACCGTAATTTCGTGCAGTCAGCGCGATCAGGACATCAAAATGCAAGTCTCTCAGTTTTTCAGGTGAAAATCTCTTGCCTTCGTTCATCCTGTGCAATAGCGAGCCCGATTCGAGCCAATTCCCCTCCGTAGGGGTAAGAATTGGATGATTTTTCGTAAGGGCCGACACAAAATCCAATTCTGATTCATTCGTAGCGCCCCGCGCCAATTCTGAGAGAACAACGGATGAATTCCTTATCAGACCACTGAGATTCCGAAACTGGTCAGCATATTTGTTGGTTCTGAGGTGGTCTATGAAGATGGATGTGTCGAAGAGAACGACCCTATTTGCCATGGGCCTCGAACTTCAATTTCCCACCGCACTTTGACATTAGCTCTTTAAATTTCTTCAAGGCGACCACTTCCCGCAATGCCATATGCACCGCCTCGCTTCTATTTCTCGCACCAAGGGCCTTCACCGCATCATCGGCAAGCTTTGTATCAAGTCTTATGGATGTCATTTTAACCGAAGCCTTCATGACAAGCCTCCGCACAATTTGTATATACAAAACTTATCATTTATATATACAATTGTCAAGAGGTTAATGGGTAAATGCGGCGATGCGTGAATGAGTAGATGTGTTGTATCAAGAGAAACTCAAAAGCAAGAAAGCATATCAGAGAAGTTCCTCAACTCTCTTTCTTTCCATGTATCCAATCTTCTACTTTAAGTCCGGGGACTTTTGAAAAGTGTTTTGTGTTGCCCGTGATGACGATTAAGCCGTAATGCATCGCTATGGAGGCTATCCGCAAATCTGCCTCTATAAGAGGTGTTCCTTTTCTCTCCATGTCAGCCCTCAGCTTTCCATAAAGCTTTGCAGAACCCTCATCGAAGGGGAGTATCTGTATATTAGGCCAGACGAGCTTTTCAAGCTTCTCGATAAAGAACTCCGGCCGGTTGCTTTTAAAGGCTCCGTAAACCAGTTCGCCAACAGTTATTGTCGTCGTAAATTGTTGCTCGATATCGGTGGACGCTAGCTTTCTAATAAATGGAATAGAAGGGCTCTTTTTAATCACCTGACTGATCGCGTCTGTATCGAACAGATACATCAGACGAGCCTCCTGACACCCCGTTCTTTTGCCTTCCTTCTTCCTTCATAGATCGTCATCACCATCTTTTCAAGGTCATCAAAGTCTTCCCATGCACTGATAGCCGCCAAGAGACCTTTCTTTTTTTCTCTTCTCTTTGAACCCTCAATCATCTCGAGGTCTTTTACGCTAACCATGGCTGCCGTTGGCTTCCCCTTTCTCTCAACAATAAAATGTTCTCCCTTTAATGAGACCTCGCTGATCACCGCTGAAAATTGTTTTTTAACTTCTGCAACCCCTATCTTTTTGGCCATCAGATCACCTCGCTAGATGTCATTATGTCATTATGACATCTAAATCTATTTATGTCAACACCAAGTTAATGGGTAAATGGGTAAATGCGTGAATGAGTTAATGGGTAGATGCGTCGTAGTATCAATAATAAGCTCAAGGCGGATGCATAAAAGCGTTAATGAGTCAATGCGTGGATGGGCTATTCTTGTTAAGAACGTTTGGAGAACAGGAATAACAAGATATTACGTGGAGTAAACCCTTTCGTTGGCAATGCGCTTTGCTGCGTACAGTAAAGCTGCTCTTATATCATCTTCTTTAAGAAAGGGATAGTCTTTTCGAAGATCGTCAATTGTGGCTCCATATGCCACCTTCTCGACAATAATTTCTACGGGCAGCCGCGTTCCTTTTATGACCGGCTTGCCAAGCATTATTTTTGGATCCACTACGACCCTCCTGAGAAGACCTCTTTCATTCATTTTTGCTTCCTCCCAATGGAACAATCCGAATTCTATCCTTTGTAATAAGGGAAGGATGTTTAAGCGTGAAAGCGTTGATGAGTTAATGCGATGATGTGTTAATGCTAAATGAGTAGATGCGTAAAGGCGTAAATGGGGAGATGAGTTCCATGTGCTTCATATTCGGTTATAATCGTCGGAGAAGCGAACGATATCATCCTCTTCGACGTAGTCGCCGTTTTGGACTTCAATGATCTGAAGGGGTACCTCTTTCGGGTTCTCGAGACGGTGCTTGGTATTGATGGGGATAAATGTGCTTTCGTTTGTACGAACCAAATAGGTCTCATTTTCCCTCGTCACTCTGGCCACCCCGGCCACAACGACCCAATGCTCGCTTCTCTTCCTATGGAGCTGCAGACTCAACCTTGCCCTGGGCTTGAGGACCACTCTTTTGATCTTATATCTATCCCCTTTTTCCAGAACAGTATAACTCCCCCAGGGTCTCTCCACAGTTTTGTGGATGAGATGCTCCTCGTGATTGGTCTTCTTCAAAGCCTCTACGACTTTTCTAACCTCCTGAACCCTTTCTTTCGGTGACACCAGGGTCGCATCGGGTGTATCCACAACGACCATGTCTTTGAGGCCAATGGTGGCAACAAGTCTATCGCCAACAAATACTGTTGAATTCCGGCTTCCGATATCGATCGTATTGCCCTTGAGGATATTCCCGGTTTTATCTTTCTCAATAATCTCGTCCAGGGCAGCCCAACTCCCCAAATCAGACCACTTGAACGTGGCAGGGACCATCCGGATGTTATCACTTCGCTCCATGATGCCATAATCTAAAGAAATTGGGTCCAATTTCGCATAGTGCATAGCGCATAGAGGAGAGGGTCTGTCTGGTTTATCTGGTCTGTCTGGTTTATCCAGTCTGTCTAGTTTCTCTGGTCTATTTAGTTTATCTGGTTTATGTGGTCTGTTTGGTTTATCCGGAGAAAAAAGATGGGATTCAATTTTTTTGAGGGTTTTATAGAGAGGTGGGAGAAGGGTCTGGATCTCGGAGAGGATTTGGGAGGTCTTAAAGACAAAGATGCCGGAGTTCCAGAAGTAGCCGCCATCTGACAGATATTTTTTTGCAGTTTTAAGATCGGGCTTTTCAAAGAAGCGTTCGACCTTGAGCAGTTTATCTGGTTTGTCTAGTTTGTCTGGTTTACCGAAATCGGGTTTCGTCTTGATATAGCCGTAACCTGTTTCAGGCCTGGTAGGTTTGATTCCAAAAGTGACGAGATGGTCTTTCTGTGCTCCTTCAACAGCAAGCTTGAGGTCTTTCAAGAATCTTTCCGTATCGGGGATGGCATGGTCAGAGGGGAGCACGATCATTATGGAATCTGGAGAGAGGTGGTTAAGATGAATCGCAGTCAGACCAACAGCCGGAGCTGTGTTTCTACCCACCGGTTCGTTGATGAATTGAATTCTTTTGGCCATCGCCCCTAACGGGTCGATATGAAACCTTATGCCCTGCGCCTTATCCTCAGTCGTCACGATCCAGATGTTCTCCGGAGGAACAAAACCGTTCATTCTTTTGATTGTCTGCCGCAGGAGGGTATCTTCGCCCACGATTTGAAGCATTTGTTTGGGGCTGGTCTCCCGGCTCAAGGGCCAGAAGCGGACACCGGAACCACCGGCAAGAATGATGGCATGAATCTCAGTCATTGGTCATTGGTCACCAAGTAACTAGTCATTGAGTCATTGGGTAATGAAGTCACTGGGTCAATGTGTAAATGCGTAAATGCGTGGATGAGTCGATGAGTTAATGTGTAAATGAGTAGATGCGATGACGTGTGAAGGAGTCAATGCGTTGTGGCAAGAGAGCCCAAAAGCAAGAAAGCATATCAGAGGATCAGCGGATCAGTGGGAAGTGAATCAGCACATCAGAAGATCAGTGGAGAAACTATTTTGCGCCTCAAAAAGATAGGCTTCCGCCGGGTCGAATTTGGGAAATTCTACAAGAGGTTTGTTTATTCGGCTGTGCCAAGTGAATGGGCAAAATGGTTTTTCTGGTCTGTCTAGTTTCTCTGATCTGTCTGGTTCCTCTAGTCTATCTAGTTTCTCTGGTCTTTTTAGTTTATCTAGTCTATCTGGTCTATTTGGTCCATCTAGTCTATCTGGTTTATCTAGTCTGTTTAGTTTCTCTGGTTAAAATACTTGATCAAACCCGTTTACGCGTTTACGCGTTAACGCTTCGACGGGCTCATGCGACTTTCTTGATTTGGTATCTTGATACCTGAACGGGGACATCGACACCGATCAGGTTCAAGAGCACCTTGACCCGCTTTCCGTCTGACATTTTCTTATCAAAAACTCCCATCAAGTCTTTAAAGGGACCCGATGTGAACTGAACAACAGAGCCTTGCACCAATCCGTCGTCCAACGTTACAAGGTTATTTTCTCCCATTCGAGCCTTAATCGTCTCAATCACTTTTCCAGAGATAGCGACCGGTTCGCTCCCGACCCCCAGGATCTTACTCACCCCCCTTGTCCACTTCACCTTATAGTAGTGAAGATCAATATCAAGCTTTGCGAAGAGGTAGTTTGGAAAGAGAGGTTTAATCTTCTGTGTCATTTTCCCGGAAGAATATTGGAAGGATTCGAGAAGCGGAAGAAAAACTTCTATCTCCTGGTTGGACAAGTTCGTCTCAACACGGTGCTCGTTGCAGGGCTTGGTGTGAATGACGTACCATGACCGCGAAGCGGTCTCGTCTTTTTCGTTTCTCTGGTCTATCTGGTTTCTCTGGTCTGTTTGCTTCATCTAGTTTCTCTGGTCTATCTAGTTTATCTGGTCTAATCTGGTTTCTCTAGTCTATCTCGTTTCTCTAGTCTATCTCGTTTCTTTGGTCTGTCTCGTTTCTTTGGTCTGTCTGGTCTATCTAGTTTATCTGGTTAGTATTACCAATGACTTAGTGACTTAATTACTAAATGACCCTTTTTTTGTTCAGTTGTTAATGACTCAGTTACTTAGTGACTCAGTGACTCTTTTCTTCGAACTCAGGGAAACCCTGAGGACGACACCCCAGAGTATTGTGTAGAGGAAGGCGTTGGAGGGGACCTGGATGTTTCTTTCGACGAGGCTATGAAACATCAGTGCCAGAATTCCCACCAATCCACCCATCCCAATATATCTTCCTGAATCTCTGTGCGTTAGTAAACGGATCCCGGAGATTGCTTTATAAGAGAGAAAAAGGAATAGAATCAAGAGCAAACCGATTCCTACGAGCCCGACCTCTGAGGCCAATTGCAGAAAGTCATTCTCTGCATGGGTGGCAAGACCTTGTACATGAAGGGATCGATACATGGGAAAAATGTAGGTGAAGGTTCCAAGGCCTGAACCGAATAAAGGGAAGTCCTTCAGTATTTGGAAGGTGTTTACCCAAATCGCCCATCGGAACTTGAAATCATCTGTGCTGGTGATGAACCGACTGAGCACTGCATCGAGTCCAATCCATGCTGCCCACAGCAATGCAAGGCCAAAAATCAAAACGGACGTCTTTGAAAATTTCTTTTCTCTTTGAGGATCCCGGAAAAGAAAACTAATCAGGGTGAAGGAGAGAAGGAGGCTCGAAATTCCCATTCTCGATGCCGAGAAAATAAGTCCCACAATCATAACGATCACACCAAACCCGAGGAGAAGGGTTTTTCCATCGAGAGAAGCGAGGCGGTGGCGCCAACCCGAATAGCTAATCCTCTGAAGTGATTCCCGGGAAAAAAGATAACCAACACTCAAAGGGACAACCATGAGCAGGTAGCCTGCGAAGTAGTTCCGGTTGATAAAGGTCCCGGTAACAGAGCTGACGAGGCCCTCTTCCTCCAGATTGAGGATCTGTCCGTGGCCGCTGAAGAATTCGAACATCCCGTAGAGGGACTCAAAAACACCCACTATCATCACTGCAATAATGAGGTGTCTTATTGTCCGGTCGCCCTGTCCCAGAGGCTTCCACCGTAGAAGAAAGATGAATAAGCCGATGAGAGTGAGCCATTTGAAAAAATTGATTTGGGTAACGAAGGGGACAAAAGATATTGCTGATTGCGGATTGGCGATTGCGGATTGGAAATTACCAAAGCTTAAAGATTGACGAAGTTCCCAAGTCTTGGGGGAGAGGAGTTTAAGAATCCCTGAAGGAAGGGGAAGAAGCTGGAAGAGGATCAGGAGGAGAAAGAGAGAAAGAAGAACCGTTAATGTGTTAATGGGTAGATGGGTGGATGAGTTAATGTGTGGAAGCGTTGATGAGTTAATGCGCCCATCCTTCGCCCCGGCGTTGCCGGGGCTACGGAGGGTAAATATTGCGGATTGAATGCTCCAGAGAATAATGATTAATAAGATGCCGAGCTCCATGATGGAAAAGGCCCAGAGTTCCATGGACCCGAAGGCAATGGGAGTGAAGATAATGAGAAAAAATAAAATAACCTTAATAATATTGGTCATGTTTTTCTGGTCTGTCTTGTTCTCTCTTTAAAAAAGGAGCATATCAGCGGATCAGTAGGAAGTAGATCAGCATATCAGAATATCAGCTGAATAATTACTTCCTAACACCTTTTATCTCCCTGATTCAACTCGTGTACCATTGACTCTATCTTTAACAAATAAACATGTCAGAGAATCAGCATGAAGCGAATCAGGTAACAGAAGATCAGGTGAAAAACTATTTTCTCGCACCTTTTTTCTCCCTAACCCAATTGATATACCCGTTGATTCCCCTGATAACCTCCTCATACCTCGATACAAAGTCATCACCCTCATCTTTTTTAATATATTGTTTCGCCTGAAGTGATCTAATGTGATTCTGCGACCCCCGGCTTCTTTTCGGGCAACATTGAAAGCCTTTATCTTATCTTGGTAGTAATAACTCGTATGACCTTCGGCAATATTATCGGGTACTGAAGCGGACGATCGTTCTAATTGGTCTTTTGTTTTGAAACGCTCATGATAAGGTAGCTTTTTACAAATATTATGCATTTCAATCATGAGTTGATGTGATTTTTGCCAAACCCATAATTTCTCAAATCCGGCAATTCCTTTTTCTTGACCATAATCTTGCTTTTTATCCGAATTTCTCATCTTATTCTCTGATGCTCTGATATCCTGATATCCTGCCAACTGGTACACTGATATTCTGATACGCTTTCTCTCTCATATCACGGAGACAGGGGGTCCGGAACATCTGGACGGCGGCCTTCGATCACTGCCTTCGGGTATTCGGTCACCATCTTTCGTGCCTCTTCTTTGCCTACAAACTTTTCTGCTGCCTTCACCCCGGCGGAAAGGATGGGGGGTCGTCGATTAGGAGAATGGGCATCCGAGGCAATAAAATGAAGCAATCTTTTTGTAAGCAGCCTTTCAGCGCTCCTCTTCACTTCGGGGCCAAACTCTCCGGTCAAACTCATGGCAGTGACCTGACCGAGACAACCCATCCGTACCATTTCATAATATCGTTGAGGTCTGTGCTCAATCTCCGTATTTCTTTCCGGGTGACTGATAATGGGAATGATTCCATTCGAGATTAACTGAAAAAGGGCTTCCTCTGCCTTATATGGAATCCCCTGAAATTCAAACTCGACCATGAGAAATCGTCCCTGGTCGTTGACCGTCACAATTTCCCCCTTTCCGAGACGCTCAAGAAGGTCCGATGAAAAGTGGACGTCGGCACCAGGAAGGATTTTAATTGCAGATTGCGGATTGCGGAATGCGGAATCCAAACCCGATGCGGATTGCGGCCCTTGCCACGCTGCGTCATTAAGGAATTGAGTGATTGGGTCCCCCGGACGCCGTGAGTCCTTAGGAGCGTTAGATGCGTAGATCCGTGAATGTGTCGATGCGGTAAGTGCATTGTTGAGCTCAACGACTCCTGAGAGGATTGTGGAGCGATCGTTCTTGTAAATTCCCGGCAGAATGTGGGGCGTTGCCACGATGGTTCTGACCCCATCCTGATAACCGATCCGGCACATCCGGATGGACTCCTCAAGCGTCTCGGCCCCGTCATCCCGACCATATAGGATGTGATTGTGAAGATCGATCATTTTACTGTCTTCTTCCATAATCCACTTCTCTGATCTTCAAAGAACCGTCCTCCCGGATGAGGTCCCATTTAATACGTCCACTCAAAACTGTCTTCCCACCTTTTTTAAAACCCTGGATGATTTTATATCGACCCGTAACCAAGGCGCTTTGGTCATACGTCTGAATGGAATCAATATCCAGAAGGTATTCAATCGAACGGCTGCCCTCGATCGTCTTCCGGTAAGCTTCACGAATGTCGGCATAGGGCAGCATCCGGTTTTCCACAGCTTTCTTTGAAAAAAGTTCCATGAAGGAATCGAGGTCCAGCTTCATGAACCGAGCGGTATATTCATTAATAAATTGACGGGCCTCCTCCATGGTCGCGGCTTTTTGGATCCCATAGGAAGGAGGAACTTGTGCTCTTAGGGATAGGGGATTCATTAAAATAAAATAGATCAGGAAAGTAAAAATGATTTTATGAAGTCTCATTCGACTCCTCCCTCTTCCCTCAGGGAATCTTTTCATGTTTATAATCGATGGAAAGGATTTTGAGAGTCCCGTCTTCTTTGATCAAAACCCATCGTATCGGTCCTCTCCAGGTCTTCCTTTCCCCGCTGTTCACCACTCTTTGCTCAATCTCGTAACGCGCCTTTACTTCAACAGCGTTCTGATAAATCTCAATTTTCATGTCTTGCGTGTTTAGGCGAACGTCCTGGCTCTGGTTGAAAAAATCGGTATAAATTTTTCGAATTCCCTCAAGTCCTTCTTTCTGATTCTGATTGGCCTTCGGCGAAAATAGGGAAAGAAAAGCCTCTATATTCCTCTGATGATAATACTCGATATAATTGTTGAAGAACTTTTTCACCTCACCCTCTGTTGCCAGGAGGGAAGATAGTTTGAACTCGGCGAGCTCGAGTTTAACATCTACTGTGTTTATCTGGTCTGTTTGGTCTATCTGGTTTCTCTGGTCTATCTGGTTTCTCTGTTTCCGGTGAGATAATAAACCCAGAGGCATCTCATCCCGTACGCTTTCACTACGGGGCAGGCGGGATAAATTTATCCGGTCTTTCTGGTCTTTCTGGTTTCTCTGGTCTACCTGGTTTGTGTTGGCAACTTGGGATTGCTTAGTCGGCACGTCAGTGAGTTTAGGTCTGGACGCGACGAGCGGCTTAGTTTGGTTTCTCTGGTCTGTCTGGTCTATCTGGTTTCTCTGGTCTATCTGGTTT
>Ga0335070_10000990_pt1 | contig 32532 bp, 29 predicted proteins | sample Lox_Sample_13_FD_206722 | JGI IMG/M metagenome (GOLD analysis project Ga0335070, IMG submission 206722) | Soil microbial communities from Loxahatchee National Wildlife Refuge, Florida, United States - Lox_Sample_1.3 | ecosystem: Environmental > Terrestrial > Soil > Wetlands | place: USA...
ACGATAGATTCAAAATCCACGTCATCGAGCTCCTTTTCTCAGCTATTGTAAAGAGGCACTATTTGTTTGAATAATCATCTTTAAGTGAGTTCCTTTGCCGACTTCTGATGAGATATGGAATATATCTGAAAAACTCTTTATATTGCACAATCCCATTCCGGCACCGAATCCCATTTCCCTGATCTTTTGGCTTGCCGTTGAATAACCCGGTTGCATGGCTAGTTCTATATCTGGAATTCCCTGACCTTCGTCTATAGCCTCTATCAAAATACAATCAGGAACGACACGAAGACGAATCATCCCCTTTTTTGCATAAGAAACAATATTTATTTCAGATTCATAAGCCACAAGGGCAGCTTTCCTGACCAGGTCGCTGGAAATACCTATGCGCTTCAGAATGGCTTTAATATTTCCGGATACCTCTCCGGCAGTGTCAAAATCCCCGCCAACAACAGTAAAACTTCCTTCATATAAGGGTTTTTTTTCATCCACGATGACGTCTATTTACTCCCCACTTTTTCAATACAACCCTTAATACCTTTTGAATATAACCGTCCTGCAACCTCAAAAAGTATGTATTTCGTCGTAAGAATGGGGATATTCAACTCCTCCCCCAATTGGAAGGTTTCCTGAGAAGGTCTTTTTCCTCTGCCCATAATAATTGCGGCAATATCAAGTACGTCTGCTGTTCTCACAACCTGCGGATTGGTTAATCCCGTAATTAAAAGGCTTCCTGCTGTCGCGAAGGCTAGGACGTCGCTCATCAGGTCGGCTACGAAAGCGGTTTTTACTTCCATATCCAACTGATTTTCACCGATGAGAACTTCCGCATCGAGAAGCTCTTTTATCTCACGGAGGGTCAATTTATTCTCCTAAGGTAAAGAGATATAAATATAATTCGTCTCTTATAAGTAATGACAAACACTTTTCGTGAATTAATGAAGACACCTATAAAGTACGGAAGAGCGCTTATCATACGCAACGGGCTATGTCAACACAATTTTTGACAACTTTGAAAAAAGTCCGAAGCTTAGATTGATATATTCAATGTGCTTTCGGCAATCATTTAAATATATCTTCTCTGAATATGTAAGAAGCGAAGCTCACCGCTACTACAGGTACGGTACTTCATTTTACAATTTATTTGAAATTCCTTTTTGCTTTTTAATGTTGTCATACTGATATTTTTAAGGCTTTTCTAGATTATTTTTATTGTCATGTGACATGAGTATAATCTTGAATTATCTGACCGTGATCATAAATGAATATTCATCAGAGATATTATTGTAAACTAACATCGCTAAATATTTCTTCAATACAACGGCCTTTTATGATAGAAAATTCACCTGACGAAAGTGACTATAAAGAGATTTTGAAGGTAATGCATACCATTTGAAATTATTATGAATCAGTGAATTTTAATTAGGATACTGTTCTTATAAATGAATTAAAAATCGAAGGCAAAAAAATGAACATATATAATGGGTTAAATTTCTAATTATAAACTTGTCAGAAGAGATTTTGATAGGAGTAATAAATTTAGACATGCTCGAGACTGTTTTATTCATTTCGGTTATACTGCAAGTAATAGCCGCCATTTTAGCTTTAAGGCTTATCAGAATTACGGAGGTCCGCGCCGCATGGATATTAATTGCCGCCGGGCTTGTTCTTATGGCCGCAGCGCGCATTATCGATATATTGCCCTTCTTCTCTATCGAAATAACACCTGGAATGAAGCTTCTAAATGATTGGCTGGATATTTATATATCTATTGTCATGATAACGGGAGTATCATTGATTGCTCCTCTTTTTTATGCCATCAGGCAATCGGAAAAGGCCCTGCGGGAGAGCGAAGAAAGATACCGGACGTTAGTAGAAAACTTAAATGTAGGTGTGTACAGAAGCACCGGTGACTATAAGGGGCGATACCTGCAGGTTAACCCGGCTATGATAAAGATATTCGGCTATGAATCGATTGAAGAATTTATGCATATCCCTATCATTAATGTCTACAGGCAGCCGCAGGACAGAAAGAAATTCCTCAGCAAGATCAAAGAGCACGGATATGTGCGAAATGAGGAATTAGATCTCCGTAAAAGGGACGGCATTCCAATCAAGGCTTCCGTAACCGCGACAGCCCAATTTGATGGAAAAGGTGATATCAAGTGGATTGATGGTGTCACGGAGGATATTACCGAACGGAAACAGGCCGAGGATGCGTTAAGAGAAAGTGAAGAGAAATATCGCTCGCTGGCTACCACAGCAGATTCCATGTATATGGTTGATAGAGATTGTCGATATATCTTGATGAACGAAAAGCATCTATCAAGATTTGGACTTTCCTTGGATGAGGTGAAAGGCAGAAGTTACAGTGAGTTTCATTCTGAGCCGGCCAATAAAGAGTTCGTAGGAACGGTGGAACATGTATTTGAGTCCGGTAAGCCTGTCCAGCACGAATATAGAAGTGAAAGAGATGGGCATCATTTTCTCCGAACGTTTAGTCCTGTAAAAAGTCCTGACGGAAAAACGACAATAGCTGTAACGGTTGTTTCAAAAGACATTACAGACCGTAAACAGGTAGAGGAAAAACTTAAAGAAAGCGAGCAGCGATTATACAATGTGATTCAGGGATCCCCGATCCCTGCATTTGTAATCGGGAATGACCACAAAGTTTTGTACTGGAATACTGCGCTTGAGGAACTAACACGCATCAAGGCAGAGGAAGTAATCAGTACAATGGGGCAGTGGAGGGCATTCTACAGCATTCAGAGACCATGTTTGGCGGATCTCTTGGTGGACCAGAGCCTGGATGCAATTTCACAGTGGTATTCTGGAAAGTATATCAAGTCACAGTTGATAGAGGCGGCGTATGAGGCAACGGACTTTTTCCCGGAGCTGGGAGATACTGGGAAGTGGCTGCGTTTTACAGCAGCAGCCATCAGGAATTCACGCGGGGAGCTAGTAGGTGCCATAGAGACACTCGAAGATGTTACGCAACGCATGCGTGCGGAAGAGGCGCTCCGAAATAGTGAATTAAGGCTGCAAAGCGTCATTCAGAGTTCCCCCATTCCTACCTTTGTCATCGGCAAGGACCACAAGGTGATATACTGGAACAAGGCCATGGAGGAACTCAGTGGCATCACGGCTGAAGAGGTTATTGGCACAACCCATTACTGGCGGGCGTTCTACAGTAAAGAGAGACCTGTTATGGCTGATCTGATAGTGGACCAGGCTCTGGAAGCTATTCCTCAATGGTATTTTGAAAAGTATGTGAAGTCCAGGCTTTTAGATGAAGCATATGAAGCAACGGACTTTTTTCCGGAATTGGGGGATGATGGGAAATGGCTGCGGTTTACAGCAGCAGTGATCAGAGATTTTAAAGGAAACCTTGTTGGTGCTATAGAGACCCTTGAGGATATAACAGAGCGTAAAAAGGCAGAAGCAGAGTTAATCAGAGTTGAGAAACTTGAATCATTAGGAATCTTTGCCGGTGGAATAGCTCATGATTTTAATAACCTATTATCTGTAATGCTGCGCAATATATTTGCTGTAAAATTATCATTCACCGATGGACAGCAAGAAGTTTTTGAAGAGGAGATTGATATAGCTGAGAAGGCCGGTCTTCAGGCAAAGGAACTGGCCCACCGTCTGCTTACCTTTGCGAAAGGAGGGGAACCCGTCAGGAAAATTGGCTCCATCTCACAATTACTTATGAATTCTGTTGATCTGTCCCTTAGCGGTTCCAATATCAGGTGTGAATTTTCCCTACCAAGTGATCTCTGGCCTGTGGAAATGGATGATGTGCAGATCCGGCAGGTAGTCAATAACCTGGTTGTTAATGCCCGTGAAGCCATGCCGGAAGGAGGCAACATTATAATCCGTGCGGAAAATATTGACGTCGCAGCAGGTAGCGGTCTGCCTCTGAAGGAAGGTAAATACGTTAGATGGTCTGTTAAAGATTACGGTATCGGAATTCCTAAAGAGGATTTGCAGAAGATATATGACCCGTATTTCACAACCAAGCCCACGGGGACAGCAAGGGGAATGGGTTTGGGACTTGCAATCTGTTATTCAATTATCAAAAAACACGATGGGTTTATCGCCGTTGAATCCGAACCTGGTGTTGGGTCGACTTTTTTTGTATATTTACCCGCATCACCTCAAGAGGGTATTCTAAAAAAGGATACAACTGATATAAGCCTTACAAAGGGTGGGAAGATACTTGTAATGGATGATGAGGAGACAGTGCGGAGTGCAACAGGTGTTGTGCTTAATTATCTCGGGTATGAAGTCGAGTACGCAAAAAATGGAAATGAAGCCATTACCCTTTATAGGACGGCAAGAGAAATGGAGCAGCCTTATTCTGCAGTAATACTGGATTTAAATGTTGCAGACGGGATGGGGGGCAAGGAGGCCATGAAGGAAATATTAGCAATAGATCCTTATGTCAGAGCCGTCATCACGTGCGGCTACTCAGATGATCCGGTCATTTCAGAATTTAGGAAGCAAGGAGTCTGCCGGCTTGTTGATGTTCCATATGATATTGAAAAGATGAAAGAAATACTAGACGAACTATTGAAGTAACATATTACTCTGATGCCTTTACTTTTTCATCTCGACACACTTCCTTTTTCATCAATTACAATACAGAAAAAAATATCTTTGCGTCATAAGTTTAATTAAGCTAAAAAAAAATGAATGAACTGATCGATTATTATTTAAATTTTCTTGCAGTTGAAAAAGGTGCTTCCCGACTCACCCTGGAAGCTTATAGTCGAGATTTAAATAGATACATTGGCTTTATTCAAAATCATCGTATTCAAACACTTGCAGATGTCACTCCCGATGATGTCATCTCATACTTGGCACAAGTTAACAAGGACGGACTTAACGCAAGATCTGTGAACAGAGGCCTCGCGGCTATAAGGGGGTTCTACAAGTTTCTCCTCCGTGAGAAAAAAATTTACGCCAGCCCCGTGGCAAATATAGAACTGGCAAAGGTATGGACACGGCTTCCAGATACGTTAAGCCAGGATGAAATGAACCTCCTCCTGGCACAACCTGGTATGAAGACCCCTGCTGCCGTCAGGGACACGGCTATGATGGAACTCATGTATGCAACGGGAATTCGCGTCTCGGAATTGATTTCTTTGACCATTGATAATATTAAGTGGCAGGTAAGAATTTTGGTTGTTATGGGAAAGGGCAGCAAGGAACGTATTGTCCCCATAGGAAGATCGGCGTATGATTGCCTGCAGGAATATGTAAATCAGGCGAGGTCACATTTTGTAAAGGCAAAGAGAACGAACATCATCTTTCTTAATAGGTTGGGTGAAGGGTTGACACGGCAGGGTTTCTGGAAAATTGTCAAAAGGTATGCGGCCAAAGCCGGATTTCAAAAAAAGGTCCATCCGCATACTTTCAGGCACTGTTTCGCATCTCATTTGCTTGAAGGGGGAGCTGATCTTCGCTCTGTTCAGATTATGCTCGGACATGCGGATATATCAACGACGCAAATATATACGCACATTACTCGTGACAGATTGAAATATATTCATAAGCAGTACCATCCAAGAGGTTGATAACGGATATAAAGGTAGACAATGGAAAGTAACTTGCCGGATAGAAAAGTGAAAAGATATGAAAGACCAATCAAACGCTTCATTATTGCGGGAAGTATGGCCACTGTTGCTGCAGTTATTCTGCTTTCCTGGATTGGAGTCAATTATTTTTTCCCCGAGAGAGTCCGTGAGTCCCCCGTTAGCCTTGTGAGATTAAAAAATATGTTTTCGTTTGTCGTCCTCGGGAAAAAGCCGGTGTTATATTATCTCGATATAGAAAAAAGCGGAAAAGACTATAGATTGAGAAGGGGCGACATTTTTGATGTTTCTTATCGTGATGAATTTGTCATCAAGGATATTTCTACAGATGCTTTTTTCGGTCGAGGAATATCAGTAAATGTTGAAGGGTACGGAGCACAGGATCATTTCAGGGTAATGCTTCGAGGTCTTGATATTGTTGATAAAGTACTCATGGCCCGCGGGAAAAGCATGGATAAAGATGCGATTGATGCCGGCAGCATTATAGTGAAATATCAGGATAAGGTCATAGCATCCATTCCCATGAGGATCATTGTTACTCCTCAGGATTGGCTTAGATATGCAAAAAGTTCGGAGAACCAAATCGCGCAGATTGAGTATCTAAAAAAGGCAATTGCCATGAATAAGAATGACATCGGCGTTCGCAAGATGCTTGCTGCACTCTATTATCAAACGGGTAATTTAGATAAAGCGATTTCTCAGTACAACAGTATTATTGCATTGAAGCCGAATGATGCTTCTGCTTTGATGGAACTTATGAAGTGTTATATAAACGCCAAAGACAATAGTAAAGCGATTAAGACAGGGACTAAGCTGATTAGGATAGATCCGAAAAATGCATCTGCTTTTGCCAATATTGCATACGCATACAGCAATACCGGCGCTTGGGAAAAGGCAATTGTCAACTATAAAGAGTCGCTAAGGTTAAATCCTGATGATACTGAGGTAAGGGTTAAACTCGGGGAGGCGTATGAAAAGGCCAAAGATTTTAAAAGTGCGATTGAGCAGTATAAGCATGTCTCGTCAAAGGCACGAGAATCTGACCGTGTGATGATTGCATTAGCTGGAGCCTACCTCAAATCAGGAAACTATGATGATTCTATAAGATTGTATAGGGAAATTATTGCAAAGCAGCCACGAAATGCCTCGGCTTATTCAAACCTGGGCCTAGCCTATGGTGGAAAAGGTCAGTGGAAAGATGAAGTGGAAAATTATAAAAAGGCGATTTCGCTGAATTCAAAAGATCCCATTGTTCATTTTAATCTTGCAGCCGCCTATGAAAAGAAAAACCAGGATCAGGAGGCGTATCGTGAGTACCAAAATATATTGAGGATAACCCCAGGTGATCTTGAAGCCCTCACAAGATTGGCGGACATTGACTTTAAGAACAAACGTTACGGTGAAGCAATAAAGACATATGAGAAACTTGTAAAATCTTCACCAAAAAAGGCATCGATTTATGCTAATCTCGGATTTGCGTACGGGGAACTTAAAAAATATAAACAGTCTTCCGAAAATTATGAGAAGTCAATCAAGTATGGGACAAAAGATCCTCAGGTCCATTATAACCTTGCTTCTACGTACAGCAAACTTGGCAGAACAAAAGAAGCAGTTCGAGAATATGAGAGGGTTGCTTTGTCTCATCCCACTATGGAAGTTTTAGACATACTGGCGGATTATTATTTGAAGGAAAAACAGTATGAAAGTGCGATTAAAACATATAAAAAAATGATGATCCTCAATCCTAAAAGAGCGTCTACTTACTCAAGTATCGGATATGTATATGGTCTTAAGAACGACATCGATAAGGAGATTAAATATTATAGAATGTCATTGCAGTACGATGCGGAAAATGATGATGTTTATTTAAATCTGGGAGCGGCATATGAAAAAAAGGGGATGTATCAGGATGCCCTCAAAGCATATACATCTGCCTTTGAGTTGAATCCTGATTCAAGCAGCGCAGCTAAAAAAATTCCTGCATTAAAAATCAAGATATTGCAACAAAAGCATAAGGAATCATAACTGGCAAAAAGAAGCGGAAGGGACGGGCAGATAAAGAACTATATACTATAAAGAAGAACGGGTGAGGAATAATGAGGCAGATTATCCTTGATGATATTGTAATTGGAGGGGGGGCTCCATTTATTCTGGTTGCGGGTCCATGTGTCATCGAAGATGAAGAGATGACGAGGGGGATAGCACAGTTTCTCAAAGACATTACCGGTCAATTGAAAATACCTTTTATATTCAAGGCATCGTATGACAAAGCAAACAGGACGTCTGTGGATTCCTTTAGGGGGCCGGGTATTAAAAAGGGGCTTCAGATTCTGGCTGATATAAAAAAGGATTTGGGTATACACATCATATCAGATGTGCATCGGTTTGAAGAAATAATACCAGCGGCAGAAGTTATTGATGTTTTGCAGATACCTGCATTTCTGTGCCGGCAGACCGATTTTGTCATCGAAGTAGCCAGGAATGCGAGGATCGTAAATATCAAAAAGGGTCAGTTTCTTGCGCCATGGGATGTAAAAAATATACTTATTAAGGCATCGTCGACGGGGAATGAAAATATAATGATTACGGAAAGAGGAGCGACCTTTGGGTACAATAATCTCGTTGCCGATTATCGCTCGCTCCCCATATTAAGAGAAATGGGTTATCCAGTGATATTCGATGCCACACACAGTGTTCAATTACCAGGAGGGATGGGCACCGCATCCGGGGGCCAGAATGATATGGTTCCCTATCTTTCACGGGCGGCCGTTGCTGTTGGTGTTGATGGACTCTTTCTTGAAGTACACCCAAATCCTGAATGTGCCAAATGCGATGGTCCAAATTCAGTGCGACTTGATTTGCTTTCCGACCTACTTCATACACTCATGGAGATTGATGGGATAATTAAAGGCAATAGAGCTGTTAAAAAATTATAGAGGGCAGACATGGTATATAAAATCGTGGATAAGGTTCTAAATGAGAAGATAAAAGCGATCAGTCTTTTAGTATTAGATGTTGACGGTGTCATGACAGACGGGAAGATAATAATTGATGACATGGGACGGGAAATTAAAAATTTTGATGTGAAGGACGGACACGGACTGAAGATATTGATGAGATATGGTATTGATGTCGTCCTGCTTACAGGAAGGCGGTCAGCTGTAGTTGAGCATCGTGCTCGAGATCTTGGTATTAGAGAGGTCCATCAGGGTATTCTAAATAAACTGGAAATCTTTGAGGAGATTCTCCGGAAAAGGTCCCTGGGTTACGGAAATATAGCGTTTATCGGAGATGACATAGTGGATATCCCTTTATTAAAAAGAGTAGGTTTCTCTGTTGCAGTGGCTGATGCATCTAAAGATGTTAAAAAATGTGTTGACTATGTAACGAAAAAAACAGGCGGGGATGGCGCTGTTAGAGAAGTATGTGAGCTTATCTTGCAGGCCCAGGAAAAATGGGTTGATGTGGCAAAAAGGTATGAGTTTTTTTAGAATATAAATTGAGTATTGATGTCACAAAAAGTTAGGCGCTGAATAGCGAAGGATCTTGTCAGCATGATATTGGGGGATGTGTTTGAACTTTACTTATGGGGAAACGGGTGATATAAAAAAAAGAGAGATTTTGAAAAAATTTTCCCGTAGTTCATATTAATGAAAATACACATATGACATTACTAAAGAGGATTGGTCTTAACAAAAGGGCAGTGATAATAATTGCCGTAATTGTCATGGTTATCTCAGTTGCAACTGCCGTAATGGTTATGGAGAATAAGGAGTCATCCCAAGGCCCGCCTCTTAGGATTATGTCGGACAATGTGGATCTTCAGGTTAAGGATATTAATTACACAGACGTGGGAGACTCTGGATTAAAATGGGAGATAAAAGCGGACAGCGCCAAATATGTTAAAAGTGAAAACCTTGCCATGTTCGATAAGGTAAGAGTCAAACTTGTGATGGAAGATGGTAGGGCCATTATCATGACAGGCGACAAAGCTAAACTGCACACGGACACGAAAGATATGGAGATTTCTGGGAATGTTATAATCATATCCGAGAAAGGTGATCGTTTGACTACGGATATTCTGAAATATTCAGGTTCAGAACAAAGAATTTATACTGAAGCAATAATAAAAATGGAAAATCCCCGTATGCAAGTCATGGGAAGAGGGATGTCACTGTCTTTAAAAGATAAAAATGTATCCTTATTATCCAGAGTGAAAGCCAATATAAAATAGTGCAAACGGGAGCCATTTACAAGTCCTACTGAGGGGATTTGCTGCCATAATTGGACCACAATATGGAAAACAGAATATTAATTCCCTTAATACTGATTTTTATTTCTTTCTCATATTTTGGGGCTAAAGAAGTTGATACGGGGAAAAAGCTAAAATTCGACAAAGATCAGCCAATACAGATTGTTTCTGACCGTCTGGATGCATATAATGATAAAAAACTGGTAATATTTTCGGGAAATGCAATCGCCACAAAAGGTGATATAATTATAAAATCGGATAGTCTCCTGTTAAATTATAAAAAAGATCCACGAATGCCTGAGAAGAATGGTGCTCATGGTATCAGCAATACGGGGGATTTGGAGAAGATTGAGGCAAAAGGTCATGTTACGATAAAACAGGGTGAACGGATTGTAACCGGCGATGACGCCGTTTTTTATCAGGATACCCAGAAAATTATTATGACAGGTAATGCCGTTATGCGAGAAGGAAGAAACATTATCCATGGCGACAGGATAGTGGTATATCTTAATGAAGACAGGGGTGTTGTTGAAGGCCTTGAAAAAAACAGGGTTAATGCTACAATATATCCTGAGGATAGGAAGGACAAAAAAAAATAAAGTACATGATGGAGAAATTATCCAGCTTAATAATATTTATGCAATCAATCATAAGCGTATAAAGGATGCCGATTTTGTGAAAGTCACCATGATTTCGAAGGGTCAGGTATCTGCTCTGTTGTGCAGCATATCTCATCATTGTAAAAGTAGTCCTTTAACTCCGCATTCCCGGATATTTACGCACCCTATCTCTAGAGCATTTACAGTACAACAATTTACAGGTGTGTTTAATTAATGGAACAATTATCAGCGAAGGGATTGGTGAAAACTTATGGCAGCAGGGTAGTAGTTAATAGAGTTGATTTGGAAATAAATCCCGGAGAAGTTGTGGGTCTTTTGGGTCCTAACGGTGCTGGTAAAACTACTACATTTTATATAATTGTCGGTTTAATATGGCCCGATGACGGAAGGATTTTTTTAAACGGAGATGATGTAAGTCGATGTCCGATGTACATACGGGCTAGGAAAGGATTAAATTACCTTCCACAAGAACCTTCAATATTCAGAAAACTGAGCGTGGAAGAAAACATCATGGCGATTCTCGAGACGCTAGATATAGATGAAGGAGAAAGAAAACAGCGTCTGGAAGAGCTGCTTGGAGAGCTTGATATTTCCCATTTGGCAAAAGCACGTGCATATTCCTTATCCGGCGGAGAAAGGAGGCGGGTAGAAATCACCAGAGCTCTCGTCACATCTCCCATGTATATCCTCCTTGATGAGCCTTTTGCAGGAATCGATCCTCTGGCGGTGGCAGACATCCAGCGAATCATATTTAAACTGAAATCTAAAGGGATCGGCGTTGTTATATCCGATCATAACGTGAGAGAAACACTTTCTGTCTGTGACAGGGCCTATATAGTAAATGAGGGCACTATCATGGTAGAAGGTGATCCGGAAACTATAGCCAATTGCGAAATTGCGCGGAAGATTTACTTGGGAGAGGATTTTTACCTCTGAAAAGCGGCTAACTTAAAAGGAAAAAGGACAAACCGCCGCTGCAGTTAGGTATTAAAAGAAATGGCGTTTGAACTCAAACAGAACCTAAAGCTGACTCAACAATTGGTCATGACGCCTCAGTTGCAACAGGCAATAAAGCTACTGCAATTGTCGAGGCTGGAAATGACCGATCTGATCAATCAAGAAATGGAAGAAAATCCATTGCTCGAAGAGGTAGTATCAGAAGAATACCCGGAAAATGAAGCCATGCCGGAAGGAGACAGTGTTGAAATAGCCGACCGGGAAGAAACGAAAGCAATCGAACGCACGGAAGAGATTACAGGAGAGGGGGACGGAAAGGAGGAATTTGACTGGAATAGCTATCTTGAGGATTATGGTCCCACGGGAGTGAGGTATGACCGCAAGGACGACGAAGCGCCTTCGTGGGATAATATGCTGATGGTAAAACCGTCTTTGACCGATCACCTTATGTGGCAACTCAAATTATCCAGGTTTGCGGATACTGAGATGAATGTAGGTGAACAGATTATCGGAAACCTGGATAGTAATGGATATCTGGTGGCGTCTACCGAGGAAATTGCTGCCCAAGAGGGTGTTGATGAAGGGTTTGTAGAAGGGGTATTAAAAAAAATTCAGGAGTTCGATCCCCCAGGTATTGCTGCGAGGGATATTAAGGAATGTCTTTTAATTCAAGCCAAAATTCTCGGCGTATTAACACCCCTAGTTGAGATGCTTATAAAAGAGCATCTGAAAGACCTTGAAACGAAGAACTATACAAACATATCAAAGAAGTTAAAAGTTCCACTAACCGAAGTTCTGCAGGCTGTTGTAGTAATAAGCAGCATGGATCCCAAACCTGGGAGTGTATACAGTGAGGAAAGAGTAGAGACCATTACACCGGATGTATATGTTTTTAAGGCTGGGGATGAATATAAAATTATTCTGAATGACGATGGGTTGCCGAAGCTGAGAATCAGCAATTTTTACAAGGAGATCATGGGTGACATCGGCATGTACCCTGATGCAGAAAACAGCAAAAAATATATCAGGGAGAGGATGCAGTCAGCAACATGGCTTATAAAGAGCATTCAGCAAAGGCAAAGAACGATATACAAAGTAACAGAAAGTATCGTTAAATTACAAAGAGACTTTTTTGATAAAGGAATAAATTACTTAAGACCACTGGTACTCAGAGATATTGCAGACGATGTAGAAATGCATGAATCAACCATAAGCAGGGTAGTGACAAACAAGTATATGCATACACCGAGGGGAATATACGAACTGAAATATTTCTTCAGCAGCAGAATACAAAAAACAAGCGGTGATGCGGTTGCATCTAAGAGTGTTAAAGAAGAAATTAAAAAGATCGTAAGCACTGAGGACCCAAAGAAACCTTACAGTGACAGTGACATTGTTGATCTTTTAAAAAGATCGGGGATATCTATTGCTAGAAGAACCGTTGCAAAATACAGAGAAATGATGGGCGTTCTACCATCTTCCAGAAGGAAAAAGTATTTTTAACGGTCTTTTTATGGAAGATGCCTGTTTTACTGGGCAGACTTTGGTTAATCGGGACAACATATGCCCTGTAACTTATGTTGTTTATTATACTGTCTTTTTTTGCTCTATTTTAGAATTTTGTCGAGGCCATCATTTTATTAAGCTGTGAAGAAACAGGTTGACCGCGGGTAATTTTGGGATTAGGATGCCTGCCCTCATAACGAAAGGGTAAAATAAACTAAGCAAAACGAAACGATATTGAGGAGGGAGTAGTTATGAAGATTTCTGTAACTTTCAGAAATAAAGAGGGGGAAAATTGGCATAAGGAATATATAGATCAGAAGCTAAAAAAATTGGATAAATATTTAGATACCCCGGTTGAGGCGCGTGTGGTTCTTTCTGTTGAGAAATTCAGAAATGTCGCTGAAGTAAATTTGATGACGAATGGGCAGAATATAAATGCCAAAGAAGAAGCCAAAGATATGTATCTTGCTATCGATAATGCAATTGAAAAGATCGAACGTCAGCTCAAGAAACGCAAAGAAAGAATAAGAGGTCATAAAACCAATACTGCCCGGGGGGAAGAAATAACTGCTCCAGAACAATATTCAGATGAAGATGAAGTGCAGGCAAAAATAGTAGAAGTGAAGAAGGTTACATTGAAACCAATGTCTCTCGATGATGCCATTATGGAGATAGATTCATCAAGAAATCGTTTTGTTGTTTACAGAGATTCCTCAACAGAAAACGTCAGCATTATATATGTTCGTGATGATGGTAAGTACTCTCTAATAGAGACGAGTAGCTGATAACTAAGGATACATCATGAAAGTCACGGATATTATAAGGAAGGAATACATAGTCGAAGGACTGAAGTCAAAGAGCAAAAGGGACGTCCTGGCTGAATTGTCAGGAGTATTCCTTCAAGGTGGTGTTAAATATAGCCACGAGGAAATGGTCAAGACTTTGCTCGAAAGAGAAAAATTAGGCAGCACCGGAATAGGTGATGGTATTGCCATACCTCACGGCAAGTTAGCCAATCTGGAAGAGTTGATCGTCTCATTCGGTAGAAGCAAGGAAGGGGTAGAGTTTGATGCTATGGACGGAAAGCCGGCTCACATCTTTTTTTTATTGATGGCTCCGGAAGATACGACCGGCAAACATTTAAAGGCACTTGCTAAGATATCGAAAATGCTTAAGGACTCTACATTCAGGAAAAAGCTTTTGGAAGCGAAATCAAAGGATGAGTTATATGGGATAATTACGGAAAAGGACGATTCATGCTGAGACTTTTTTAGGTCTTTGTAATTTGAATATGTGAAATAAAGAATATCCATCGGCTAATCTCTCGGGTCTGCTCATTAAGCGGGAGGCTTTTTCAAACGCCTCAGGTTATTTTAATTTCATGACTCCACTTACGCTAAAAGATATACTAGAAGGTTCTGAGGATAAATTAGGTCTTGAACAAATTACCGGCAAAGCCGGTCTGATGAGGGGAATAGATCAAATTGGTATACAGCGGTTTGACGGGAAGAAAAACTTCTGGGAACGATTGATTCCCGAGGTTATTCTTATAATCACGCCGTCATGTCTTCATGAACTCGCAACAGCCACATCGGAGATGCGAGACAAGATTTTTCAAACAGTCATTTCAAACCGTGTTGCCGGCATAGCAATTTCAAAGACAGTCTTACCAACATATTTCATACTCTCTTTTTCGGAGGAGAATAATATATCTTTATTTACTTCGGCGTACGATGAGTTTCTTTTAGAAAGTCGTCTGCTGGGTCTCCTGCGTGAAAAGATTAATAATGTGACTTCGATTCACGGCGCGCTTGTAAATGTTTTCGGAATTGGAGTTATGATTACAGGAGACAGCAGTACAGGGAAGACCGAATGTGCACGCGAACTGGTGGAAAGAGGGCATGCATGGATAGCAGACGATGTTATAGAAATCGAGAAAAGAGAAAATATATTGTACGGTCGCAGCCATGATCTCGTTAAAAATCTTTTACATATCAAGTATAGGGGAATTGTTGATGCAAAGAAATTTTTCGTTGATTCGATCGTGTGTGATGAGACAGTCATAGACCTCCTGGTCGAATTGGCGGCAGCCAACTATGCTCTGGGTCGAGAAGGTGTTTATTTGGAGAAAGAGTCGCAAGATATTATGAGTATAAAACTGCCGTGCATGCAACTGCCCTGTTTCCCGTACATCAAGGATATATACCGGCATGTTGAACATGCAGTTCAAAGATTGTTAAACGAAAGAAGTGTTGCATGAAAAATCTGCACGTCGTGATCATTACGGGACTTTCTGGATCGGGCAAGAGTACCGCACTCCGGGCCTTGGAAGACATAGGATTTTTTTGTGTCGATAACTTGCCTGTTGTTCTTCTTCCCAGATTTCTCAAGATTCAATCCGATGATTCTAAGGGAATTACAAAAGTCGCAATGGTTATGGATTTGAGGGAAAAAAGTTTCCTTGAAAAATATACGCGGATCTTTCCCAAGTTAAAAAACATGGGGTACAGGATAGAGATATTATTCCTTGATTCAAGTGACGATGCACTCTTACACCGATTCAGTGAAACAAGAAGAGTGCATCCCATATCGGTCAAAGGTTCAGTCATGGAAGGCATCAATCTGGAAAGGGAAAAATTAGCCCCTTTGAAACAAATGGCGGACAGAGTCATTGACACCACTTCATATAACGTACATCAGTTAAAGGATGTGGTTCAAAGGCATTTCATTTCTTCTTATGTCAGTCAAAGGATGATCATTCATGTGTCATCATTCGGATATCGTTATGGCATACCCGCTGATGCTGACATTGTTCTTGACGTCAGGTTTCTTCCCAATCCGTATTTTGTTGAGGAACTGAAGCATTATGACGGACATCATCCGGGGGTCCGTGAATATGTGCTTGAATCTGAAGAAAGCAGAGTATTCATGCAAAAACTGTTTCAATTGATGGAATTTCTCATCCCCCTGTATGAAAAGGAGGGAAAGGCGAGACTCAATATAGCACTCGGATGCACAGGCGGCAGGCACCGATCAGTCGTCTTGGCAAATCAACTGGGTTCTTATTTTTCAGATAAAAATTATATAGTGACGATAAATCACAGGGACATAAATAAAAGCTAAAAAGAGAGTGTCATTTTCTTGTTCACATTATCGGCAATCCAGTGTGGATCCCACCATTCCTGGGGATTTACAAACTGACCGCCGACAAGTATTCCAAAATGGAGGTGATCGCCACCTGCAAGGCCTGACGTTCCCGTATGGCCTATCACATCACCTTTTTTCACTTCCTGGCCATTCTTTACATCGATTGAGTTTAGATGGCCATAAAGGGTAAATAATCCGAGACCGTGATCCAAGATGATAATGTTACCATATATGCCGAGATATCCGGTATAAGCAACAATACCATTATTGGCGGCTTCAACCTGGGCATTTGCAGTCGAGGCAAGGTCTACGCCCATATGGGTGCTTTTGCCCACTGTTTTGCCATTATATTGATAGGTTCTGTTATCGCCGAACAGGGCCATGGGAGCGGTATTTTTCATCCGCAGGAATGTGCCCTCCCATAATTGCCGGGGCTGAGACTTCCGACAAATATCCAGAATGGCATTATCATTATCCTCCCTTAACTTTCCATTGACATATATAAATGTGTCAAGAACAGATTTGGCCTGAAGAGACGGATTCTGACTTTGAAATTCAGGCATTTTCTGCTGCAAAAAGCTTTCACTCAAAACCATCTTATCACTGCGAAACTTTTTGGTTCTGATTAGGCAGGGAAGTGCAACAGATGTTTCATTTCCTGCCTGATCTCGGGCAGAGACTTTAATATGAATCCCGCTCCGTTTTGCGTTCATGGGCAGGGCGAAGTAACTTATAAAACAGGGTTTGCCTGAAATGACCAATGGGTATCCTTGAGAAAAGTGATTTTCAACCGTCACGCCGCTTATTGTAACCGGCTTCGACGTATTATAAACAATCACACATGCACCTCCTGGATTTATATTATTGGTTTTCGTAAGTAAGAATATGCTCGGGGGTATCATGTCAATGTTGATCTGTCTGGTTAAGGTTACCTGGTTCTTCCAAATGGAATTATCAGTTGCCGTTATGTTCAGGACAGCTGGCCCGTCGTGAAGTTTCATGCTTATGGGGTCAATGGTCAAAGCAATCGTGTCTTCTTTTTTTATCGAGTCGGCATAACTGACAGACGAAAGGACTTGCGTCTTATCATCCTGGGTTATTGTTATGCTTGAATTACGGAGACCGCTTTTCGCGTCAGTGAAACTAATATTTATCGCTTTATATCGTCCTATCATACTTATGTCCTGATTGATTTCGACAGTAGGTTTTTCAAAATCGCCGTAAGAATTAAAAAACCAGAAACCAAGACAAACAATTAATATAACGAACGCAGCTATTATAAACGGTTTGTATGTTTTCATAAAAAACCCCTTATAGTTTAAAAATAACACCGGCTGGACTTATAATGATTTTTGGAACACTTTGCAAGTTTAAATACAAATAAATATGCGGAAACGGACTGTATTACTTCTTGAACTTGTCTTTGAGAATTGCTATAAATATAAAAGTATTGAAAAAGTGATTTACGTGAGATTAAGGGTTTACATAAGGAATTAACAATGTTGAAAGATAAAAAAATCGTTCTTGGTATAACCGGTGGTATAGCTGCTTATAAAGCTGCTGAACTGACAAGAGAGTTTGTAAAAAGAGAGGCCCTTGTCAGGGTAATTATGACAAAAAACGCAACCGAATTTATAACACCTCTGACTCTCCAATCGCTGTCTGGATATACGGTATTTACTCATATGTTTGCCCCTGTAAAAGAATTCGATATGGCGCATATCTCTCTTGCTGAGTATGCGGATGTCGTAGTGATTGCGCCGGCAACGGCAAATATCATCGGGAAGATTTCATCAGGTGTGGCAGACGATCTTTTAACGACGATGGTTATGGTTACAAGGGCTCCTGTGCTCATCTGTCCAGCTATGAATGTAAATATGTACAATAATACGATAGTGAGAGAAAATATCAGCAGGCTGTCTGCAAGGGGTTATCTGTTCATGGAACCCGGGTATGGTGAGCTTGCCTGTAAAGCCGAGGGCTATGGAAGACTCCCGGAGATAACTGATATCGTTGAAGAGGTAGAATCTATTCTGACCCCCAAGGATCTGGAGGGAGAGAAGATTCTCGTCACTGCCGGCCCCACCCGGGAACCTTTAGACCCGGTAAGATACATCAGCAACTATTCCTCAGGTAAAATGGGATATGCGTTGGCAATCGCCGCACGGAGAAGGGGTGCCAGCGTTACTCTTATAAGTGGTCCATCCGCATTACCGGCCCCTCGCGGTATAAACTTCGTCCCTGTGTCAAGCGCTGTAGAAATGAGGGATGCCGTCATGGAAAATTTAAGTTCATCAACCATTATCATTAAGGCCGCAGCTGTTGCCGACTACCGGCCGTCAGTGCGTTCTAATTCAAAGATCAAAAAGCAGGATGATAAACTTGTTATCAGCCTTGAAAGGAATCCGGATGTTATCGCAGAGATAGGAAAGAAGAAGGGAAGCCGTATTCTCGTAGGTTTTGCTGTGGAAACGGAAAACCTTCTTGAAAATGCTAGAGCCAAGCTGACTGGGAAAAATATGGACGTTATTATAGCCAATGATGTGACAGAAGAAGGTGCGGGGTTTGGCTGTGATACAAATATCATTAAAATACTGAGTGATGATGGCGAGGTTGAAGCTCTACCCCTGATGAGTAAAATGGAGGCAGCTGACAGGATTCTGGATAGGGTAAAGAAAATAATTGTTAAGAAGAGATAACTTCTGTTCCTGAAAGTATGATCCATTAAAATAAGACTATGGAAAGTTTAAAAGAAGATATAAGGGCTGAACTTCTTGCATTGACTCAGTCTTTGAAATTGCAAATCAAATCGGATACTGGTTCGGGGAGGCAACCCTCGTATTTATTCGTAGAGGGAAAGGTTCCCATGAATAATGGTCCGGCTGTTCATCGGTCATTCGTAGATAATCGGACACAACCTCGAAAATCATTATCTCTAGAAGACGTGAGAAAAGAGCTCGGTGATTGTCACAGGTGTCCTCTGGGCCAGATTAGAACAAACCTCGTTTTTGGTGAGGGGAATCCCAAGGCAGAGATTGTATTTGTAGGAGAAGCGCCGGGAAGAGATGAAGATATCCAGGGGAGACCATTTGTCGGACGCGCCGGTCAGCTTTTAACCAGGATCATTATAGCGATGGGATTAAAGAGGGAGGACGTCTATATCTGCAATATCCTGAAGTGTCGCCCTCCCGGAAATCGTAACCCCAGACCTGAGGAGATTATGACGTGTGAGCCTTTTTTGATAAAGCAGCTTCAGACGATTAATCCGAAGGTAATATGCGCCTTGGGTACGTTTGCAGCCCATACGCTGCTCAAAACGGATGTTCCCATAACTGTACTGCGGGGCAAGTTTCATACATATCATGGGATACAGTTGATGCCGACATACCATCCGGCCTTCCTTCTGCGGAATCCGGCATCAAAGAAGCAAGTGTGGGATGATGTACAGAAGATAATGAAAATATTGTTACCGCCAGCGTCACATTGATTTTTTTAACATATTAAGGGGCAAAAGCATGATAAAAAATAAAATCAATATATCGATCATGATTATCGTACTGATTCCATTCATGCTGCTGTTAGGTCAAACATTTGCTGAGGAAAAAAAGCCCGTCTTTGATGAAATTACTGTAAGTGCTACCATTACGCCACCGATTGCTGAATATATTCTGCAAAACATCGACGCTTCGTCAAAAGCCGGTTCCGACGGTTTGATTATCCTCCTAGACACGCCGGGAGGGTTGGATCTGGCCATGAGAGATATCGCCAAGGGTATCCTGAATTCATCTATTCCTGTTGTGGTGTATGTGTATCCTTCCGGAGCACGGGCTGCTTCAGCAGGAGTTATAATAACGATCTCTGCTCATATAGCCGCTATGGCCCCCGGTACAAATATTGGCGCAGCTCATCCGGTAGGGCTTGGCATCGGCAGTGTGGACAAAACCATGATGAAGAAGGTGGAAAATGATGCCGTTGCCTATGTTCGCGGTATTGCCTTAAAGAGGGGTCGCAATGCCGATTGGGTAGAAAAATCTGTCAGACAGAGCGAGTCTATTACAGCCGAAGAAGCCCTCAAACTTAAAGTTATTGATTTCCTTGCTCCAAACCTTAATAGTTTATTGGAACAGATGGACGGAAGGGAGGTATCTCTATTATCCGGGAAGAGAATAGTTAAAACAAAGGGAGCCATCATCAATGATAAAAAAATGGGGACACGGCAGCGAATACTTGCGGCCATCAGCGATCCGAATATTGCATATATTTTGTTCCTTGTCGGGCTTGCCGGTCTCTATTTTGAACTTGCCCATCCCGGCGTCATTCTACCCGGGATTATCGGCGGCATTTCGTTGATCCTTGCCTTCTTTGCTCTGCAGACCTTGCCGGTAAATTATGCGGGGGTCCTTCTCATCCTTTTTGGTGTTATTCTTTTTATTGCAGAAATAAAAGTCATGAGTCATGGGTTATTAACAGTGGGAGGCATCGTCTCACTTGTATTGGGTTCATTGTTGCTCTTTGAGTCTCCTGATCCGGCCCTCAGGGTATCGTGGAGTGTCATGATCCCCACATTGACTGTCATTTGCCTTTTTTTCGCGGGCGTCATTGCCCTCGTCCTGAAGGCGCAGATGAGAAAACGGCGTATGGGGAAGGAAGGCATGGTGGGTGAGGTAGGAAAGGCAGTTACGGATGTTTATGAAACCGGCAAGGTATTCATAAAGGGAGAATATTGGAATGCGTCAAGTGACAAACCGGTGGAAAAGGGCAGGAGGGTGAGGATCGTACAAGTCGAAGGACTAATAATTAAAGTCGAAGAAATTGAAGATAAAAAGGGAGGGTGAATATGTTTTCTATTCCATTGATCGTAACAATAGTCCTGGTAATTATGTTTCTGGCGGCGGCCATCAGAATACTCAAGGAGTATGAAAAGGGTGTGATCTTTCGCCTGGGTAGAGTAATTAATGCGAAGGGCCCGGGGCTAATCATCCTGATACCGATTGTGGACCAAATGGTCAAGGTGGATATGCGCACCATTGCGATGAATGTCCCCCCACAGGACGTTATAACGCGTGACAATGTATCAATTAAGGTTAATGCCGTTCTTTATTTCCGGGTCATGGATGCCAATTCGGCTATAATTGAGGTGGAGAATTATCTATATGCGACTTCCCAGCTTGCGCAGACCACGCTCCGGAGTGTTTGTGGCCAGGTTGAGCTGGATGAAATTCTGGGGCAAAGGGAAAAGATTAATGTTAAGTTACAGGAAATTGTGGATCGAAGCACTGAGCCGTGGGGGATAAAAGTAACACTGGTGGAAGTAAAAGATATCGACTTGCCGGAAGAGATGAAACGTGCCATGGCAAAGCAAGCAGAGGCGGAAAGAGAACGACGCGCCAAGGTCATTAATGCCGAGGGTGAATTCCAGGCCGCTCAGAAATTGATTGAAGCAGCCGCTCTTATGGAATCGCAGCCGATGTCCCTGCAGCTCAGATATCTGCAAACATTGCATGCGATTGCTGCCGAGAATAATTCAACGACCCTTTTCCCGATCCCTATTGATATGATAAAACCATTTTTAGCGCTTGCAGAAAAGACAAAATAATTTTCATGGAAAGGTTCAGTATATATGGAAGCGAGAGAGAAAAGGCATATTTTAACAGGCGGTATGATTCTCATAACGCTCGGTGTTCTTATTATCCTAAGCACTACAAACATCTACGGGTTTGACAGGAGTTGGCCCATACTGCTGATTGTAATATCCGTCGGCACACTGATGCAGCGCGTCAAAGATATCGGAGGGTGGTTTATCGGTGTGGCCGGGGTTATTTTCCTTTTAGTAAATAATTGGGGTTACAATCTCCACGTAATTGCCAGATATCTTCTCCCCCTCCTCCTTATCCTGATCGGTATTAATGCTATTATGAAACATTATAAGAAAAGAAAACAGTCGTCATGAAGGCAGTTGCAAAAAGTTCCGGGATTCTGGTTCTGTGTGACTTTGACGGGACTGTGAGTACCGTAGACATGGGTAATGAAGTTCTGAACCGCTTTACCGGTGAGGGGTGGGAGGAGATCGACCGTGCCTATTGCGCTGGTGTAATCGGTTCCAGGGTTGCATACATGCAAGTGGCTCCCATTTTTAAGGGGACACAGTCCCAGATGCTGGAATTTGTCAGCAACAGTGGAGCAATTGACCCTCATTTCCCGGCATTTTATAAATTTTGCAAAGATAAGCAAGTCGATCTCAAGATCGTATCAGATGGCCTTGACTTTTATATCAGTGCGATCTTGAAAAAACACAATCTTCAGGACATTGAATTCTTTTCCAATGTTGTAGTATTCCAAAATAGTGATATTATTTCCATAAAATTTCCCCGAATGAACGATCAATGCAAGAAGTGCGGTACATGTAAAAATATTGTGCTTAAGCAGCTTCGGTCAGACTACAGCCGTGTCATTTATGTAGGTAATGGCTATTCGGATGTATGCCCCGCGGGAGACGCAGATCTCGTCTTCGCAAAAGATGTCCTGTATGAGAAGTGTCGGCAGAACGGCACTCCTTGTATGCATTACGATAATTTCAATGATATTCTGGTTTCTTTACGGCAAACGATCATATGAAATTCTGAAAGAAACCGCTACAAGATTATTATTACGTATAACAGCAGACATTTGCTGTAATGTCAAAATATCTTTGTCAGAAACGGTCAGGTGCGGCAGATAAATAAAGATGCATTTATTTTTTTCGCCTCACAAGCCGCTTTCGCACCACCTTTACCCGTTTGGGGCTGAGGCCCTGACGGTGCTGACATGTCGCACGAGGACACTTCAGAATTGCCTGTCCAGACTTATCCGTTGCTTCCACTAAAAACGGGTTTTTACAGCGCTTGCACTCGATGAGGTGGGGCTTACCCCAGCTTATAAAGTTACAGTCATTAGAGGGACAGGAATAATATATTTTACCGGCTGCCGTTGGTTGCTCCTTCAGCACATTTTCCCTGCATATAGGGCAAGTAAGCGCCAAGTCTTTCTCGAATGCTGCGATCTTTTTTGCGATATCATCATCCTGCACACCTTCTTCTTCACCTGTTTCATCAATAAACCCCTGCTCTTCTTCATCTATGGCGGCAGGTGCTTCCTCACCTTGATCTCCCCCAGCAACCTGAGATACTACCTCTGACAATTGTTTTGTTAATGATGTTGATCCATCGGCCTCATCAACATCATGTCCTTCTGTGATAATCTTCGCCTGAATCTCGCAGTGAACTTCTTGGGCGTTTACATCCTGCATGGAAGAATGTTCAATTACACTTTGGGACTCGACCGGGGACTTTTCATTTTCAACGTCCATATCGTGGGTAGTTTCGGGAGGCATCTCTTCCTCAGGAAGGATTTCACCAATCTTACCAGTTTTCAGGACAGTGCCTCCTGCAAGGATCTTTTGAGTTTCCCGGAAAGAGGACGAAACAGATGGTTCCTCCCGATTCCTGGAACGACTGTACAATTCCGCCAATATCTGTTCACGGCTTAACGGACTTTTTTGCTGATCGTCGGAAGAGACCTGCGAAATTTTGACGCTCTTTGCAGGAGATACCTGTGGGGATTTCTGTCTCGAAACCGGAACCCCGTGATGATTCAAAGTCTGGTCGAATCGAGAAATTGCCGCTCCTATATCGGTGCGACCAGATACAGCCTCTTCAATTGTCTGTCCAATGTAAGCAAGAAAATTGATTCCCGGCATTTTGGGAAAGATACGGTCTAACAGGCGGGCCATTATAACGGAGGATTGCTGCGTAAAAAATCTGCCCTCTGAGTCAATTTCAGCGTATCCTCGCTGAATCATATCGTCCAGCCAGGTTTTTAAGTAATCATCTGGTTGAATGCCGATATCGGCAGCTTCCTGGAGAAATGTGTCGCGGGTATATCGTTCGATGTCATCTGAATGAGAATTCTCGATCTCAATTTCACGTCCACCAAGGAGTACAAAACATCCTATGGTTGCGATATTCAATGGAAGTCCTCCAATTCCCTTTTTTGTTCCTATCAGGCGTTCGAAATGCCCGCCAAGGATTTCGTCAAACTGAGACCTTAACGAGTCTTTCATATGATACCTCATTATCAGTCGTTAAACATATGTATTATAAGAGCTTTATAATACTCGTTGTTTATATCGACAACTTTAAAGAAAAACAAAAATATTTTTATAATTTTTACGACTCAGGCCGATTTTCCATTTCATTAGTACTGCTTTGGATTAAAGAAAATGCTGTAGTGATCGATATATATTTAATCAAGTATAGCATTTCATGTCCATGTGCAGAGCACTGATATTTCGTGCAGCAAAAAATATAAATATCTTCGTGTTGGATGGAATGACAGCGCACCATTATAACATGATGCAACAGGGGAACAGGAGATTTCTGTGGCTGCAATAATAAAACTCATAGACATTGATGAAGCCATAACTAACCTTCGCTATAAGAACAAGGATACCCTCAAGTACAAGCTTATCCACACAATAAGGCAGTATTATACAGATGAAGACTCGGCTGCGTCTCTTCAGCGCATCGACACGGAAGAGTTGGTCAAGGCACTTTGGTGCATAGGCGATGATCCGGAGTTAGTCAGGAGTAAGAAAAAAAACCTGAGCAGTGTCAAGTCAGGTATAAATGCCGACTTGAAGAGTCTTTATCAGGAAGGCAAAAATCCTCAGGGGGTAATTATCGGGCAGAATAATGTCTTTGATATGTCCGACGAGGCCAAAGACAAGGCACTTGGAACAATAGCCGATGTTCTTCGAGAAAAAGGAACTGATACGATAGCTAAAATAGCTGAGGTATTGAAGGCAGTAAACGACATATTGTCTGATTCGGGTTCTTCTTTGAATATACAGGGCGGTTCGGAAACAATCAACCGCATGAAGGACCTTATTCTTGACCTATCACGTAAGATCGGATTTTCAATACCGGATGATTCCGGTCCGGAAGATATTTCCAAAGTTGCTGCTGAAAGGACACCGGAACAGCAATTATTAGAAGAGATTGATGCAATCGGCGAAATAGATATCGCGGACGAGATCGTAGACGAAGTAGTCACTGATGTATCCGAAGAGATGACAGATGAGATCATTGACGAGAAGGAGGCTGATCTCTCCCGAGAGATGATAGAAGAGACTGTTGATGAGGCAACGGCTGAGATTTCCGTAAAGGTGATTGATGAGATTGCGGAGGAGGCATTAATAGAGGAGATTGATCAGGGCATTGAAGACAAGATTATAGAGGAGATAGTTGACCATGTTGAGAAAGACAGTGCGGAGAAAGCAATAGAGGCAGCAGCAGAAGATGGATTAATAGAGGAAACCGGCCAACGTGCGGAAGAAACAGAAGGAGAAAGTGTACTTGGAGACTCAGGGGAAGACACAGTTGAGGAAATTCAGGACTATGAGCAGGAAAGTGAAACAACAGGTGAAGCGGACTCTTTAGAAATACTCGATGAAGGAGATGCCATCGATGAAGCTATAGAGGCAGTATCGGATGAAGTACCTGTGGAGGAAACTCTTGTTGAAGATGATTTGGATGAGATACAGGCTGATTCCGATGTTGAAGAAGTTGAAGGTGAGGAGGCACTTGAAGAAGAGGGTGAGCTTGTAAGTGAAGTTATAGAAGAAGACCTTCGGGAGAAGGCTGAAATTTTGGCTAAACTTGCAGAAGCTGCAAAAATTCTTGAGAAGCTGGGACCGGATCTCAGCGAAAGTATCTATTCCGAAGAAGAGATCAAAGAAAAGGCAAAGCTCTTATCTGAAGAATTTGACCGTGATCTCAGTGTTAGGGAAAGGTTTTATAACCAGCATATTTTGATAAAAGGTGGAGACTATACTATAGGGAGCAAAACTACAGTAAAAAATGAGCTTCCCGAGCGAAAAGTTCGTTTTCAGGATTTTTATATAGGGAAATTCCCTGTCACGAATGCCCTGTTTGAGGTCTTTGTGGACAGGACCGGCTACAGGACAACGGCGGAGAGACAAGGATACGGCTTCGTATATACACCCCGCGCACAGAGAAGAAAAAATATAATAACAGGAGCCGAAGAGTTTATCTGGAACAAGCATCTGCAATATAAAAAGGTGCAGGGGGCATTCTGGTATCAGCCAAACGGTCCGAACAGCTCGCTTTATAATAAACGCAGACATCCGGTAGTACAGATCAGCCTGGAGGATGCTCGCGCCTTTGCGGCCTGGACCGGCAAGAGAATTCCAACGGAAAAAGAATGGGAAGCAGCTGCACGAAACTTTCGCGGGTATGTGTATCCATGGGGTAATCAATGGAAGGATAATGCATGCAACATTGAGAAAAGTTATTTTGGGGACACAACCCCTGTAGACAAATATCTCGAATTCACCGGAGAATCCGGAGTGGCCGACACCCTCGGCAATGTGCTGGAATGGACGCTCGATATCTGGGAAAGTCCTGAATCAGGAGAAAAGAATACGGACATATATGTTGTTAAAGGCGGCAGTTGGATTTCAAACAACCTTGTATGCCTGTCGAGTCGCTATCCAATGGACAGAAACACCTCATCAAACGTCCTCGGCTTCAGATGCGTCGCGATTTGATTTTAATGTACATACCCCTGCCTTTAATCTGAGTCAGTCTTCAGCACGGCCAGGAAAGCGCTTTGCGGGATGCTGACCGATCCGATCATCTTCATCCTCTTCTTCCCCTTTTTCTGTTTTTCCAAGAGTTTCCGTTTCCTTGTAATATCACCGCCGTAACATTTCGCCGTTACATCCTTGCGAAAGGCTGAAACCGTTGTCCTTGCTATAATTTCTGCGCCTATTACCGCCTGGATGGCGATTCTGAACATTTGTCTGGGAATTTCCTCCCGCAGTCTCTCGCAAGCCTGAAGGCCTCTGGCGCGGGCACGATCACGGTGGACGATCTGCGAGAGGGCATCGACCTTCTCTCCGTTGACTAGGATATCCAGCAATACGAGATTGCCTTCCCTGTAGTCGATAACGTCATAGTCGAAAGAACCGTATCCCTGCGTGATGGACTTGAAACGGTCATAAAAATCGTAAATGACCTCGGCAAGCGGCATCTCGTAGATCAGCTCTATCCTGCCGGGGCTCGAGTAGTTCATATTTGAGTTTACACCCCGCTTTTCCTTGCAGAGTTTCATCACTGCGCCGAAGTACCTTTCCGGCATAAACATGTTGGCGCGGATGTAGGGCTCTTCAGAGCTCGCAACGGAAGCTGGAGCAGGGTAGTTGGAAGGATTATCCACGTAAAGCATTGTACCATCTTTCAAAATAAACCTGTAGCGGACGCTGGGGACCGATAGAATAATGGACAAGCCGTATTCACGCTCAAGCCTTTCCTGGACGATTTCAAGGTGCAGAAGTCCCAGAAAGCCGCACCTAAAGCCTTGTCCAAGAGCTACGGACGAATCTTTTTGGTATATAAAGGAAGCATCGTTGAGCTTGTATTTATCGAGGGATGCGACCAGATCTTCATAATCGTCGGATGTGACGGGATAGATAGATGCAAAAACGACGGGCTTGACATCCTTGAAACCGGGAAGCTGTTTTTCGCATGGCCTGTCATTCAGTGTGATTGTATCTCCGATATGGACGTCCGACACGGTCTTCACCCCGGCGATGATGTAGCCGACCTCACCGGATGAGAGCTTGTCGCGCTTCTCACGGGAAAGGAGAAAGCGTCCGACCTCTTCAACTTTGTAATGGGCATTATTGTACATAAAGCGGATGATATCGCCGTTTTTGACTGTTCCATCGAAGATGCGACAGTGTATGACTGTGCCGCGAAAGAGATCATACTTGGCGTCAAAAATCAGCGCGGAAAGCGGCGCCTGTGGATCGCCGGCAGGAGGAGGAATCTTCTCCACTATAGCTTCTAGAATATCCTCGACTCCCGTCCCTTCTTTGGCGGAGCATTTCAAATGGGTTTCAGGATCAAGCCCCAACTCTTTATCAATCTGTTCCAAAACCTGGTCTATGTTTGCAGAGGGTAGGTCTATTTTATTGATAATGGGGATAATAGAGAGGTCATGTTCCATAGCAAGGTAGAGGTTGGCAACAGTCTGGGCCTGCACACCCTGGGCAGCGTCAATGAGAAGAAGAACACCCTCGCAGGAGGCCAGGGAACGGGAGACTTCATAAGAAAAGTCAACATGACCCGGCGTATCTATGAGATTAAGGCTGTATACTCTTCCGTCTCTCGCCCGGTAAGGCAGGGAAATGGCCTGGCTCTTTATTGTTATTCCCCGCTCTCTTTCAATATCCATCGTATCCAGTATCTGGTTTTTGAAGGTACGTTCATCAGACACACCGGTATACTGGATAAGCCGGTCGGCAAGGGTCGATTTGCCGTGGTCAATATGGGCGATAATGCTGAAATTACGAATGCGGTTCATAAAATTAAAGTCAAAAAGCCTTCCGGGTGCATATATGGAAGGCTTCTTGAGTTTTTAACGTTAGTCTCTGTCTATGTCAGCAATGCGAGGAGATTCTTGGAGACTTCTTTCACGCCGGGGCGAGAATCCACCTGAATTACTTTCACTCTCTCTTTGAAGTAATTAATCGCGGCCTGTGTACCTTTTCCTGTATCAAAGTAGATGCTGTGTCTCTTATCAATGGCCGATTCATCCTGGTCATCAGCGCGGGTTAACAAGCCCTCGCGTCCACAAACACGGCAAAACAGCTTACCGTCCTTTTCGACCGGCAGATTTTCTTTGACGTAAATATTATTCGGGTGGTTATTGTCATTGGGACACAACCGCCTTCCCATGATGCGCTTCTTGGCGGTATCCCTATCAATTTCTAGCTCAATAACATAATCCAGATTGATCTTTTCCTTCTGCAGGGCACTCCAGAAAGCCTCTGCCTGCGTAATATTCCGGGGGAAACCGTCCAAAAGCCACCCTTTCTTACAGTCATCATCCTTTAGACGTTTAAGGATCATCGGGATAGTGATATCATCGGGAACCAATTCACCCCGGTCGATAAAGGACTTTGCCTTTTTCCCCAGCTCTGTTCCTTTCGCAATGTTTTCCCTGAAAATCACGCCCGTTTCCACCTGAGGTATCATGAATTTTTCGCTTACAATCGCCCCAAAAGTCCCTTTGCCGCTGCCGTTCGGTCCAAACATAATGATATTCATGGTATTCGACTCTCTCTCAAAAAAGTATTTTTAGCATGGCCTTCTATAATAGATTGGATGGTTTTTTACAATGAAAAATATTAATGATTATTTTATTAGAAGTACTAACCTGTGATACGCGATCAATGAGATCCGCATGAGCCGCAGGATGTCGCTTTACAGGATGAACATCCTCCCGATGAAGTATTGCCGATTTTTCCGCCGAATATCGACATCAGCTTCTCTGTCTTTTTTGATTTGCATTTAGGACAGGTGACTGCCGGGCTATCGCTGCTCGATCTGAATAGAATCTCAAAAATGTTGCTGCATTTTTTGCATTTAAATTCGTATATAGGCATAATTCTCTCTTTTGTTGGTCTTATATAGTGATTGGTCGTCCAATTGTCAAGGGTATTAAGGCAGCTCCTAGGTTGCCATATTGACGCAGCCGATACGCTGTGTTAATGACCGATAAAATGACCTGCCTGAATCAGCTTGTTAGGAGGAGTTCCCTATGGCCATCTCTAATAAAGTTCGCGGATTTATTTCCCAGTCTTCCTGGATCAGGAAAATGTTTGAGGAAGGCAGCCTCTTGAAGAAGCAGTACGGGGCAGATAATGTCTTCGATTTTAGCATCGGTAATCCAAGTGTCGCACCACCGCCTGAGTTTAGGGAAGTGCTGCGTCAGGTTGCAGGTGAGGATAGTTCCGGCGTCCATGGATATATGTCGAATGCCGGATATCCTGAGACAAGAGCAGCTGTTGCAGCTTTTCTCAGTCAGGAGCATAGAGTGCCGCTCAGCGCGGATCACGTGATTATGACCTGCGGGGCGGCGGGGGCGCTGAATATCATATGTAAAGTGCTTCTTGAGCCTGGCGATGAGGTTCTCATCCCCACGCCCTGTTTCATGGAATATCGGTTTTATGTCGATAACGCAAGCGGTGTTGCTGTATTCGTAAAGTCAAATACGGATTTTTCTCTTGATCTTGAAGCGATGCGCGATGCTATTACGGAAAGGACAAAGATAATCCTTATCAATTCACCTAATAATCCAACAGGTAAAGTGTACGACAGGGCATTGATACGAGGGCTGGCCGAACTCCTGGAGGATAAGGAGAGGACATACGGAAGGGATATTTACCTCGTCTCGGATGAACCGTACAGGGAAATCGTCTATGACGGTGTTAGGGTTCCAAGCATCCTCGCGGCTTACAGAAACAGCATAATTGCCTCTTCCTATTCAAAGAGCCTTTCGCTCGCAGGTGAACGGATCGGCTATCTGGCTGTTAGTCCAGCAGTGTCCGATATTGAAGAGGTTATGAGCGGGCTTATTCTCTACAACAGAACCCTTGGTTTCGTCAATGCCCCCGCCTTGATGCAGCGGGTTATTGCAAAAATACAGGGCACGACGGTTGATGTGAGGGAATATAGAAGAAAGAGAGAACTTCTATGTGACGGTCTTTTATCCATCGGATACGAATTTCTAAAGCCCGATGGGACCTTCTACCTCTTTCCCAGGACTCCGATAGATAATGATATCGAATTTGTTAAGGCCCTGACGAAGAGAAGAATCCTGACCGTGCCGGGCAGCGGATTCGGATGGCCGGGCAATTTCCGGATCGCATTTTGTGTGGATGATGCGACAATTGTTAATTCGATGAAAGGTTTTGAAGAGGCATTCAAGGAATATCGTCAGTAGGTGATGCGGAAATCCCGGAATTCGCCGGTATGGGGTTCTTCGGAAACATCAACTTTAGTGACAATCGCATGCGACGGGCCTTTCTTGCACCATTCCAGCATCGTCTTGACATTCTTATCTTCACCTTCAAAGACGGCTTCAACACTGCCATCGTGGAGATTCCTGACCCAGCCGTTCAGCTTCAGAGCCAGGGCGGTCTCCCTGGTATACGCCCGGAAAAAAACACCCTGAACCCTGCCGGTAATGATAACGTGCATCCGCTTCATCTTTTCACTTTCTGCCGATAAGTTTCAAAAATTCTTCTTCATTGATAATTTTAATACCCGAGGTCCTTGCCTTCTCCAGCTTTGAGCCGGGCGATTCACCGGCGACTACGTAATCGGTCGTCTTTGTGACCGACTCCGTGGCGGAAGCACCGAGGGATTCAATAATCCCTTTCGCTTCGCTTCTTGTCAGTCTGCTGAGCGTTCCCGTAAAAACAAAGGATTTCGCGGCCAGAGGCGCATCTTTAGGACGAGCTTTTTCTACAGGCTTGATACCGGCCCTCTTGAATTTTTCAATCACTTTTATATTGGATTGTTCACTGAAAAATCTGCTGATGCTGCCGGCTACCTCCGGACCAATATCTTTAATGGCCAGAAGGTCATCTTCCGTAGACTCCATGAGCCTGTCCAGTGTCATGAAGAACTTGGCAAGGACCATCGCCATATGCTCTCCCACATGCCTGATTCCCAGAGCATAGAGGAACTTCTCCAGAGGCGGAGACTTTGACAGTGCTATGGCGGCCAGAAGGTTATTCGCCGATTTGTCTGCCATCCTCTCAAGAGTGAGCAGCTTATCCTTTGTAAGGAAATAGAGATCAGCCGGGTCTTTTATCATATTTGTATCCACCAACTGAGAGACCAGCTTATCGCCGAGCCCCTCGATGTCCAAACCGCCGCGGGATGCAAAGTGTGTTATATGACCCTTAATTTGTGCAGGGCATGCTATATTGATGCAACGGTGGGCGGCCTCACCTTCCAAGCGGACAATCTCTGATTTACATTCAGGGCAAACGGCGGGCATTTTAAATTTATTTTTTCTGCCGGTCATCTTTGGCTCAACAACCTTTATCACCTCCGGGATTACATCCCCGGCTCTCTGTATCAAGACCTTATCTCCTTCGCGGATGTCCTTCTTTTTAATCTCATCCTGGTTATGGAGCGTTGCCCTTCTAACAGTGACACCACCCACGTTGACAGGTTTTAAAATGGCAACCGGCGTCAATACACCGGTTCGACCGACCTGAACATCAATTCTTTCGATTACAGTAGTTGCTTGAGTGGCAGCAAATTTACATGCAATGGCCCACCGCGGGCTTCTTGAAACGAATCCCAAACGCCCTTGTATCGCAAGATCGTCTACTTTGATCACGACACCATCGATTTCGTAGGGAAGATCCTTTCTCAAGTCATTAATGTGATGGTAGTACTCTATGCATTCATGAATGTCTTTAGCCTGTTTAATATAGGGATTAACTCTGAATCCCCATTGGGAAAGGGTCTGCAGGACATCCCAGTGACTATTAAAGGTATGTCCGGTGACTAAGCCGATGCCATAG
>Ga0335070_10000992_pt1 | contig 32526 bp, 29 predicted proteins | sample Lox_Sample_13_FD_206722 | JGI IMG/M metagenome (GOLD analysis project Ga0335070, IMG submission 206722) | Soil microbial communities from Loxahatchee National Wildlife Refuge, Florida, United States - Lox_Sample_1.3 | ecosystem: Environmental > Terrestrial > Soil > Wetlands | place: USA...
CCCGCTCCCAGCGTGCCCAGCTCGCGCGCCTGCGCCGTCGAGTGCAGGCGCCGGTCAAGACCCTCCCCTTCCTCTTCGAGCCCGAGCTCGGGGTCGAGGCGGCGCGCCGGCTCGCCCAGAGGCTGAGCTGATGCCGACCCTGTTCGACGTGCTGGAGGGCAAGTCGGTCTGCATCTGCGCCGGCTCCGGCGGCGTCGGCAAGACGACCACCTCGGCCGCGATCGCGACCGGGATGGCGGCCCGTGGGCTGAAGGTCTGCGTGCTGACTATCGACCCCGCCAAGCGGCTCGCCGACTCGCTCGGGCTGGAGGAGCTCGGCAACGAGGCGCGGCGCGTCGACCCCGCCCTGTTCGAGAAGCAGGGGGTCGAGATCGAGGGCGAGCTCTGGGCGATGATGCTCGACCCCAAGCAGACCTTCGACGAGCTGATCGCTCGCCAGGCGCCGGACGAGGAGTCCCGCGACCGCGTCCTCGAAAACCGGATCTACCAGCAGATCTCCAACGCCCTCGCCGGTTCGCAGGAGTACATGGCGATGGAGAAGCTGTTCGAGCTGCACACCGAAGGCGACTTCGACCTGCTCGTCCTCGACACGCCGCCGACGCGCAACGCGCTCGACTTCCTCGACGCCCCCAAACGCCTCACCCAGTTCATCGAAGGCAAATCGCTGCGGGTCTTCATGAAGCCGACCGGCCTGGCGGCCAAGGTCGCAGGCCGCGGTGCCTCGGTTGCGCTCAGCGTCCTCAAGCGGATCGTCGGCTTCGACCTGATCGCCGACCTGGCCGAGTTCTTCAACGCCTTCAGCGGCATGGTCGACGGCTTCCAGGCCCGCGCCAAACGCGTCAACAAGCTGCTGGCCGCGCCCACCACCTGCTTCCTCGTCGTCTGCGGCCCCCAGGGCGAGCCGATCGACGAGGCCGTCTACTTCCACCGCAAGCTGGTCGAGGCCAAGCTCCCATTCGGCGGCGTCATCGTCAACAAGGTCCACTACCCGGCCGAGAAGCTGCGCGGCGCCAAGCCGGAGGACCTCCCCTCCACCCTGACCGAGAAGCTCGACGACGCCGACCTCGCCGACCGCGTCGCCGCCAACTTCGCCGACTACCAAGCCCTAGCCGAGCGCGACGCCCGCAACATCGAGCACCTCGCCTCCGAGCTCCGCACCCGCGGCGTCATCCGCGTCCCCTACCTAGACGAGGACGTCCACGACCTAGCCGGCCTGACCGAGATCAACCGGTACTTGTTTGCGACGGGCGAGGAGCGGGTCGCGATGGCGGCGGGGCGGGCCTGACGTCGCCCGACCAAGCAGATCAAGGACGCAGCGAGGAGCGTGCTTTAGCACGTGAGGAGCGAGGACGCCGAGATGCGCCGGTCAGGTGGCGTCAGGAACGCCCCGCGTTGCGGTCGTACTCGAACTCCAGGTGGCTGACCTCCCAGTCCGCGTCGGGGACCGGGAAGAGGTGGCGGACTCGGGGAGTGTCGATCCGCTCGCGGTGCTGGAAGTCGCGGTCGGCGGAGGCCGCCGGGGCGGGCCACTCGAGGGAGTCGCCGGGGCGTGCGTCGGAGATCTCGTCGAGCCAGGGGGTGGCGGTGATCTTGATCTCGTCCTCAGCCGGGATCGGCTCCATGATGCGGGTTTCCTGCATGTCGGGCTCCTCCTCGGGCTCGTAGTCGAAGATCGGAAGTTCGGCAGCGGTCGGTTCGGGGGCGGCCTCGAGCTCCAGCTGCGGCTCGGGCATCAGCTCGGGTTCCGGTGCGGCGTCGTCGACCGAGACCGTGATCTGGGCGTCGCCCTCGGCGAGACCGGAGACGATCAGGGACTCGTCGGCGACGGCGCTGAGGTCGTTGCCGAGCTCGCCGAGCGCGGCATCGCGCAGCAGAGTGCGGACCTTCTCCTCGGCCCAGCCGGCGAGCTGGACGCCGCCCTCGGCGAAGCGGCCGTGCATCGCGGCACGCTCCAGCTCCAGGGTCTCCTCGACCCGCTCGCGGGCTTCGATTCGGTCCATCGAGCCGTCGCTGGAGATCAGCGCCGAGGCGCGCATCGGCAGCGAAGCGCCGACCGGGCCATGGCCCTCGAGCACGGCGCGCATCGCCAGCAGGTGATCGCTGAGGCCATCGAGCGGGCTTTCGCGCTCGCAGCCCATCTCGAAGCGTCCAACCGCCCAGGTGAGAGCGCCATCGGGATCGGGACGGGACTCCAGCGCGCGGGCGAACTCGGCCAGCTCCTCGGCCTCGGCCTCGCTGAGGCGGTAGCCGCCGGGGCGGGTCGCGGGAGCGCCGGTCGGGATCCGGCGCCAGGTGTCGGCGCCGGTCGGGGCGAAGGCGTAGGGACCGAGGCCGACGCCGCCGCCCTTGAAGAGCCGCATGACGCTGACCAGCTCGCGCAGCTGCTGCAGGGCGCCGTCGGCGCCGTGCTCGGAATCCTGGTCGGCGACGGCGAGGAACTGCGGCTCCCAGGCGGCGCGGCCCATGCCCTCGCTGCGCATCGCGTCGGCCGGAGCCTCGATCGAGTCGGCACGGACGACGCGCACGCCGTTGGGCAGCGAGAGCCGCGGCGTCGTCATCCGCAGGCCGACGATCGGGGCGATGACGAGGTCGGCATCGTCGGCGTCGCGCGCTTCCGCGTCCAGCATCGAGAGCGCTTCCTCGAGCCGGTCGCGGTCGAGCGCGAAACCGCTGCATCCCTCCCAAAGGTCGGCGAAGAAGGCGAACAGCATCAGCTCGGCGCGGGTTCCCGGGTCGGCGGGGACGGCCTCGCCGCGCGCCTCCAGATACGGCGCGGCGACGCCGGCCTCGATCGCGCCCTCGCGGGCGGGGCCGAAGCTGGGCAGCGCCCGCAGCTCGTCGGCGTGGTCGAGGACGAAGCGGCCGGTCAGCGGCACGTAGCTGTAGAAGGGGGACTCCTCGGCGGAGTCGGCGGCGACGTCGAAGGGAATCTGCTCGCCCTCGGCGACGAGGGTGCTGAGCCTGGTCGCGGCCTCGGTGGCGAGGCGCTTCAGCGCTTCGTTGAGCAGGAAGTCACGCACGCCCCAGGCTTCCCGGCGGCGCCCCCGCCTCCTGCGCCTGCACGACGCCTTGCAGGCCGGCGCATTTGGACGTTTGGTCTAGACCGGGGCGGCGACGGTCAGGCGACCGCGGCGGGCTCGGACTCTTCGAAGAGCCAGCGGGTCCCGTAGCGACGCATGTCGTCGATCAGCGGCACCAGAGCCTCGCCTTTCTCGGTCAGCGCGTACTCGACCCGGGGCGGCACCTCAGGATAGGTGTGGCGCTCGACGATCCCGTCCGCCTCCAGCGCTCGCAGCCGCAAAGACAGCGTGCGCGGGCTAATTCCCTCCAGAGAGCGCTCCAGCTCGCAAAAGCGGCTACTGCCGTCGGCGAGGTCGCGGATCAAGAGCAGCGTCCACTTGCCGCAGACGACTTCTGCCGTTCGGCAGACAGGACATTCGGAGTTGCTCGTCGCGCTCATCGGTCAAATCGGGGTGGGTTCCGACCCGCACTCGCTTCACCAAGTGTAGCCATATGGCTTCACAAACTGAAGCTTTGGCGCAAAGCCAGACGTAAACCCAATTCCGGGTAGGGCCGCGCTCAAGAACCGGCGGCTGCGGTCGATGGTCACTCGATGAAGTCCGCCCCTGCAATGCACGCCGAGGACGGGTACGCCCTGATCGAGGTCCTGATCAGCGGCCTGATCGCCGTGATCGTCGCCGGCGCGGTGATGGGGGTCCTACAGTCGACCGCGCGCTCCGCGGCGGACTCCCGCCACCGTGCCCAGGCCTACGCGATCGGCCAGGAAGACCAAGCGCGGATGCGGACGATGCGGATCCAGACGCTCTACAAATACAGCCAGAGCCGCACGGTGACGGTCGAAGGCACCGCGTACACGGTCGAATCGAGCGCCAAGTACATCAACAACGCGACCGGCGGCGACCTGACCTGCGGCAGCGGCAGCTCGACGGTCGATTTCGTCCAGATCACGACGAAAGTCAGTTGGCCCGGGATGCGCTCTGGCGAGGCGACGACGATCCAGGGTCTCGTCGCCCCACCAAACGGGACGCTCAACCCCAGCGCCGGAACGCTCGCCTTCATCGCCGCCAACGCATCGGGGACGGCGCTCTCCGGGATCGGGGTCTCGGGTTCTGGGGCCGGCACCTTCAGCGGCTCGACCAGTTCGAGCGGCTGCGCGATCTTCCTCGAACAGGCCTCGGGCGAATACACGCTGACCGTGTCCGGCCTCGGCACGGGGCTCGTCGACCAGGACGGCAACGCCCCGGCCGCGAAGAAAATCAAGGTCAGCCCGGAAGTCACCAACACCGTCTACCTGCTCTACGACAAGCCCGGAAAGGTCCCGGTCAAATTCACGACCAAGCCGTACGGCAGCAGCTCCAGCGTCGCCAACAAGGTCGATTCCTTCCTCGTCTACAACACGGGGATGAGCTCCGCGAAACTCGTCGGAGCCCCGGAAGGAACGCGGTTCAGCGAAAAAACGGTCGAATCGCTCTTCCCCTTCACCTCCCCGGACAGCATCTACGCCGGTTCCTGCACCACCAACAACCCGGAATCCGGTAGCTCGATCGTCAGCGTCACCGTCCCGTCGAACGGCACCGCCGCCACCCAAACGATCCTGCTGCCGCCGCTCAACCTCAACGTCAAGCGCGAAGGCACGGCCTACAACGGCGCCGAAGTCGTCACTAAGGACAACAACTGCGAAACCGGCGGCCACGAAGTGAAACGCAGCTTCACCACCGCCACCGTCAGCGGGACCGCCGGCCGCCTCGCCGAACCGGGGCTGCCCTGGGGCCAGTACACCGTCTGCGCCTCGGCTTCGATCACCAAGAGCGGCACGACCAAGACCTACCACGAAACGGTCGAAGCGGTCCGGGTCGAAAGCACCAGCGGCACCAGCCTCGAAATGAACCTGACGACCAGCGACCCGACCGGGACCTGCTGATGCTGCGCCGCCTGCGGACAGAGGAGCGAGGCACGACGCTGATGGAGCTGGTCATCGCCACCGCGGCGGGCGGCGTGATCTTCATGGGTCTGACGATGGTCGTGATGGCCTCCATGCACCAGACGACGCGCACCCAGAACCGCGTCCACGCCACCCAGGAAGCGCGGCTGGTCATGCAGAGGATCGTCACCGAGCTGCACTCCTCCTGCGTCGCCGCCTCGCTCGGATATGTCTACGGCACGGGCTCCGGCGCGGCGATCACCCCGGTGATGCACAAGGTGTTCCTCAGCGGAAACACGCTCTATCTCTCGACTTATCCCTCCACCACCGGCTCGACGCCGAAGTGGACGTTCTCGGGCACCGCGACCTCGACCGTGCCGCTGATCAGCAACGTCGCACCCGTCACCAGCGGCGGCCCCATCTTCACCTACTACACCTACAGCAGCGGGGCGATCTCCTCCTCGCCCCTGACCGTGCCGCTGAGCGGGACCAACGCGGCAAAAGCGGTGCAGGTGAACATCGCGCTCAAGGTCGAACCCCGCACCTCCACCGTCAGCAACCCCGGCAACCCGGCGGTGATCCAGAACAGCGCCTTCCTCCGCTACAGCCCACCCTCCGCCAACGTCAACGCCGCCAACCTGCCATGCGAATGAACCGCCTAAGACATAGCGAGGACGGATTTACGATGATCGCGACGATCATCGCGACTGCGGCGATCACGGCGATGGCGCTGGTCGCCGTCACCGCCGTCCGGGGCGACATCCCGCTGACCAGCAACGACATCGGCAACAAGAAGGCCTATGAGGCGGCCCGGGCCGGGATCGAAGACTACGCCTCGCATCTCTACGCCGACAGCCTCTACTGGACGAAGTGCGCCGAAGTCCCCTCGCCGAGCGCCGTCAACCTGCAGGGGTCGACGACGAAGCGGCGCGCGGTCCCCGGAGAACCTGGGGAGACCTACGCGATCGAACTGCTCCCGGCAACCGGGCAGACCGCCTACAGCCAGTGCAGCACCGCCAATCCCGGCGCCAGCATGCTGGAGACGAGCGGCCCGGCCGCCGGCTCCTTCCGGATCCGGTCGACGGGATATTCCGGCAGCGCCTCGGTTGGGCTGATCGCCAACTTCAAGCGGCCCAGCTTCCTCGACTACGTCTACTTCACCCAGCTCGAGACGCTCGACCCGATCGCCTACGGCTTCGCCAACCCCTCGACGCAGCTGACCGGTGCCTACGCGCAATGCGAACTGACCTGGGAAGAAGGCCGCGAGAACACCAACATCGCCGGCACCAACCAGAAGTGCACGACGATCTCCTTCATCAGCGGCGACTCGATCGAAGGCCCGCTCCACACCAACGACAGCCTCTCGATCTGCGGCAACCCGCGCTTCGGACGCACCGCGACCGACATGATCGAGATCGGCGGGCAGTCGCCGGGCTGGTATCAGGAAGGCTGCAGCGGCAGCAGCCCATCGTTCACCGGCACCAAAATCACCTCGGCGCCGATCCTCGTCCCACCCGAATCCAACTCGAAGCTGGCGACGATCGCCGAATCCGCCTTCCGCTACACCGGACAGGTCCGGATCTGCCTCAGCGGCACGAACATGACCGTCGGCAACGGGGCGGGCTGCACCGGACTCTACTCGGGCCCAATTCCCTCCAACGGAGTCATCTACGTCAAGAACGGCGCCTGCTCGACCGTCTATTCGCCGTTCGAAACGACCTACGAAACGAGCTCGGGCTGCGGCAACGCCTACGTTCGCGGCACCTACACCGGCCAGCTCACGATCGCCGCCGAAAACGACGTGATCGTCGACGGCAACCTCTGTCGCTCGTCGTGCACCACCCCCAGCGGCGAAGGTCTGCTCGGCCTGATCGCCAACAACTTCGTCCGCGTCTACCACCCGTGCAGCAACGACACCAACCAGTCGGGATCGTTGAGCAGCCCGACGATCGACGCCGCGATCCTGGCGATCAAACACTCCTTCATCGTCGACAACTACAAGTGCGGCAACGCCCTCGGCACCCTCAACGTCGAAGGGGCGATTGCGCAGAAGTTCCGCGGCCCGGTAGGCCTGGGCAGCTCCGGCGGCGCCAGCGCCGGCTACACCAAGAACTACGTCTACGACGACCGCCTGCGCTATCTGGAGCCGCCCAGCTTCATCGAACCGACCGGCTCCTCCTGGGTGATCGGTCGCGAGACCGAAGACTGAGGACCGGATCTCAAGCCCGGTGGACCGATAGCCGATGTTGAATCGAATGCAACTCCCGAACTTGAAATCGCAGCTCCCGGACCTGAAGCTCCCGAACCTGAAAGGCAAGTCGCTGACCGGGTCGATCGGGGGATCGCGGAGCAAGGCCCTGGTCGGCCTCGAGATCGCCGCCGACAGCGTCGCAGCCGCAGAGCTGCGCACCCCGGCGGGCGAGCTCGGAGAGGTCGCCGTCGCCCCGCTCGCCGAGGGCGTCGTCCGCGAAGGGGAGGTCAGCGACCCCGAGGCGCTGGCGTCGGCGCTGCGCGATCTCTTCGCCGAGCATCGCCTCCCGCGCCGGGTCCGGCTCGGGATCGCCAACCAGCGCGTCGCGGTCCGAACCGTTCGCCTGCCGGCGATCGACGATCCGAGTGAGCTGGAGGCGGCGGTCCGCTTCCAGGCCCAGGAGGTGCTGCCGATGCCGCTCGACCAAGCGGTGCTCGAGCACCAGGTCGTCGGCGGCGCGGCGGCGACCGAGGGCTCGCCGGCGAGCATCGACGTCCTCGTCGTCGCGGCACGGCGCGAGATGATCGCCGCGGCGCTGCACCCGCTGCACGAGGCGGGGCTCGAACCCGTCGGCATCGACCTCTCGGCTTTCGGCCTGATCCGCGCCCTCTCCGAGAGTGGTGTCGCCCCCGAGGAGGACGGGGCGCCGGAGGGGACCGACGAGGTGACGCTCTTCTGCGATCTCGGCGACACCACCAACCTGGTGATCGCCCGCAAACGGTCCTGTCTGTTCGCCCGCCTCTCGCCGGTCGGCCTCGGCGGCATCGCATCGAGCCTCGCCGCCGAGACCGGGCTCACGGTCGAGCACGCGCGGCAATGGATCGACCACGTCGGGCTCAAGGCGGACCCGGAGACGATCGGCGGCGACCCGGGGGCTGTCGGCGCAACCCGACAGGCACTCGCCACCGGGGCCGACGCTCTACAAGCCGAGCTGCGACTCTCGATCGACTTCTACGCAGCGCAGGAGGGGGCCAGGCCGGTGTCGCGGATCGTGCTGTCGGGACCCGGATCGGCGGTCCCGGGGCTCGCAAACGCGATCGGAGACGGGCTCAGCCTTCCTTTCGACGTCGCCGTTCCGAGCGCTCTGCGCGGTCTCGACGCCGCCACGGCCGCGCGCGTGACCCTTCCCTACGGCATCGCCCTGGCGGCCTGAGATGCGTCCCGTCAACCTGATCCCGCCCGAGGACCGCCGCGGCAGCCAGGCCACGCTGCGCGGGGGACCGCTCGCCTACGTCGTAGTCGCAGCGCTGGCGGCACTGCTGCTCGGCGTCGTCCTGCTCGTCAACGCGGGCAATGAGGTCAGCGAACGCAAGTCCGAACTGACCCAGATCGAAAGCGAAGCGGCCAAGACCCGCGAAAAGGCCGCAAGCCTCGCCGCGTACATCACCGTCGACGGGATCCACAAGCTCCGCGCCGCGACCGTGACCGACCTCGCCAACAGCCGCTTCGACTGGGAACGGGTGATTCGCGAACTCTCGTTGATCATCCCCGGCGACGTCTGGCTGACGAACCTGACCGGCACTGTCGCCCCCGACGTCGCCGTCAACGGGGCCGCGAGCATCGCCCTGCGCGACGGCGTGCCAGGCCCGGCGCTCGAGATCCTCGGCTGCGGGAAAAGCCAGGATGCGGTGGCAGGCTTCATCTCGGACCTGAAGCAGATCGATGGGGTGACGCGGGTGGCCGTGCAGTCCTCCAAACTCCCAGGCAGCGAAGTAACCGGGGCCGAAGACGAAGCCGCGGCCGCCTCCGGCTGCCAGACGCGGAAATTCATCGCCCAGTTCGAAATCGTCGCCGCCTTCGACGCGGCCCCGGCCGCACCGGAAGGAACCTGATGCGGCCCGTCTCCCTCAGCCCCTCGACGCGGACGATCATCGCGATCCTCGTAATCGTCGCGCTGGCGATCGTCTTCTGGGTCGGGTTCTACTCGCCCAAGCACAACGAAGCCAGCTCGCTGACCGAAGAAGTAGAAACGCAGCAGGCCGCACTGACCGAAGCGCAGAGCGCCCTTGCCGCCGGAGAAGCGGCCCGCCAGGGATTCGCGCGCAACTACCAGCAGCTCGTGGTGCTCGGGAAGGCGGTGCCGGAAGGCGACGAAAGCGCCTCTCTGCTGGTCCAGCTGAATGGGATCGCGAGGCACGCGAAGGTGACCTTCGAAAGCCTGCAGGTGGGGAGCGGGAGCGGCTCTGAAGGAGCTGCTGCGCCCGCCGAAGAAACCGCCCCCGCGCCGGAATCTTCGACCCCGGAAGGCGGCGAAGAAGCCAGCAGCTCGTCGGCGACCGGGGAACCGGCCGCTTCGGTTGAACCGACCGAGGCGGCAGCCGCGCAGCAGCCGATCGGAGCAAAGGTCGGCCCGGCCGGGCTCTCGGTGCTGCCCTACGACCTCAGCTTCGCAGGCAGCTTCTTCCACGTTGCCGACTTCATCCATGGCATCGACTCGCTGATCAAGACGAGCAGCAAGGAAGTTGCCGTCGACGGCCGCCTGATCACCCTCGACGGCTTCGCCCTCGGACCTCAGAGAGAAGGCAGCTTCGCCACCCTCACCGCCAATTTCGCCGTGACCACGTACCTGGTTCCATCCGGCCAGGGGATCACCGCAGGCTCCTCCCCCGCCGGCCCGGGCGAAGGCGAAAGCGTCCCGACTTCCGAAAGCACGAACCTCCGATGAGCCCGCTGAAAAAAGGCCCGGAGATCAAACTCCCGACGAAGCTGCCGAAGGTGCGCGCGCCCAAGCTGGTAGTAGACGTCTACCAAGACCTTCGAACGAGGCACCTTCTGCCCCTGGTAGCGCTGCTGATCGTCGCGATCGTCGCCGCACCGATCCTGCTGCATGAATCGGGCGGGTCAGAACCGTCGGAAGCCGCCGAATCCGGCGCGACCGCAGCCGCCTCGACCGCGGCCGGTCAGTCCTCGGGCCGCGTCCTCGTCGCCAAGGAAGCGCCGCAACTGCGCGACTACAAGATCCGGCTCGGTAACCGCACCGCGCAGAACCCCTTCCGCCAGCAGTACGTGCACTCCCCGGGAGAAGGCAACAACACCGAAGGCTCGGAAGAAGGCGGAAGCACCGGATCTGGCGAAGCCCCTACCCAATCGACGGAAACCACGATCGAACATACCGAAACCCATGAAGTGACGTACTTCACTTACAAGATCGACGTCCGGATCACGCCAGTGTCTTCCGATGGTTCCGGCAGCAGCAAGCCCACGGTTCGCCACAACGTCGCAGAGCTGACCCCGCTGCCGGGACACAAGACTCCGGCCCTCACTTATCTGCAGCCGAGCAGCGACAGAAAGCAGGCGCTGATGCTGGTGGGTGAGAACGTCGTCGGCGTCTTCGGCGAATCAGTATGCGTCCAAGGGGGCGAACACTGCCAGCTGCTCGCCCTCAAGGAAGGGCAGCCAGAGACCGTCGTCTACGGCGCCAACGAACGGACGTTCAAGATCGAACTGATCCGGGTCAACGTCGTCGTCGTCGATGCCCACGAAGGATCCAGCAAGCAGGCCGAGGGCAAGCCGCACAAACACCCCGAGGAAGGCGGCGCCCAAGCGGGAGCCTTCCGGTTCACCAGCACCACCACTCAGCCCAGGTAGAGGTCGATCAAGGCCCCACCGGCGAGGATCCCGACCACGCCGCCGAGGGCAAGGAAGGGCCCGAACGGGATCGCCATCTTGCGGGCACGCGACCCGTAGCGGAGGAAGAGGTAGACGCCGACCAGGCTGCCCGCGAGGAGAGCGACGAGAATCGCTGGAGCGACGGCACGACCGAGGAAGAGGCCCATCGCCGCCGCGAGCTTGACGTCGCCGAGCCCCATCCCCGCGGGGTAGGCAAGCGCGGCGAGAAAGAAGAAGCCGCCGGCGAGAGCCGCCGCGGCAAGCCGCTCGGGGACGCCGGCGAGATCGGTCGGGATCGCGATCGCGAGGCAAAGAAGGGAGCCGACCAGGAGAACCTTGTTTGGGATCGTCCGCTGCTCGAGGTCGGTCAGCGTGACGACCGCAAGCATGGTCACGAACACCGCCCCGATCAGAGCTTCGGCGGGATCGTGCCGGTATCGAACCGCCAGCGCCGCAAAGAGGACGCCAACCGCCAGCTCGGTCAGCGGGTAGCGCGGCGAGATCGGCGCCCCGCAACAACGGGCCCGGCCGCGCAGCAGGAGCCAGGAGACGACCGGCACGTTGTCCCGAGCTCCGATCTGAGCCCCACAGGCGGGACAGGCAGAGCGCGCTCCGAGCAGGCTCATACCGCGCGGCACCCGATACGCTACCGCGGTAGCGAAGCTGCCGAAAGCCAGGCCAAGGACGAAGCAGAGGGCGACTGCAATAACAATCATCGCGACGATGCTTCTACATCGCTAGCCCGGTGCCTCCCCAGGTCCCCCGCTGCCAGTACGAGCGGTCACGGCACAGCAATGTTGTACGAGGACACGATGCCTAGCGGTGCGGGATCACCTTCTTTCGTTTCGAATTTGACGATGACCGCCCGCACGCATTCGACGCCGCCCACACCCCCAATCGGGTCGAACTCTTCGTATTTCCACTTTCCCGACGACTCTTCGAGCGGAGTCAGATCCAATTCGAGGGCCAATTCAGTCTCGGCGCGATCCAGTTCACTCCAGCCATGTTTGGCGACGATATGCCTGTATCCCCACCCACCCCACAGGTCCATGTATGGCGTGCGTTCTTCTTCCTTGAATTTTTTCCTGCTGGGTTCCCAAAAGGTGGTTCCCCATCGTAAGAAGACCGGCGTCGATTTAAACCCTTCCGGTCGCGCGGTTACGTTGTATTCGGCTTCTTCCTTCTTTGCAAATGGTTCCGGGCCGAGGTTGCGGTCCGGGTTTTCGTAAGTCGGCCCAGGTGAGCGGTCGCAGCGATGGTCTTCTCGCGTTCTCGTGATGCGTGGATCGGGAAAATTTTCGGGATCGTCTTGAAAATTGAGGAGACGATTTACCTCCGGGTACGCGCCGGATTCGAGTTCTTCCTGGGTGCGTTCCTCTAGCTGTTTTGAGGAAGGCAGAGTGGGTTGTCCTTTGCCTTCGTAAGGCACCGGTTCGATTCCGGGACAGGTAAAGAGCGTGCACCTGATGGGCGCGAGCGGTCTCCATAGAACGTACTGTCGATACGCACCGATCCCGCAGTAAGCAGCGCCCAGCCACCCATTTAGCAAGCGAGTACCGTCTCCATACAAGACGTGTTCGCAGCCTCCCGTGTCCGTTTCAACGCCCACGCTACCTTCTTCATGGTTGTAGCCTTCGAGACCCCAGCCCGGAGATTTAACAGTGCCGGAGTTGTCGGAGAGCATTCCGTACCCGGGCGGCACAACTCTCCAGCGGTCCGCTGGATACGAGAGCGTCCCACCACTCCCTCCGGCTTCCGATTCTTCAAAGAATTCGCCGTACACGAAGGAACCTATTTCCCATCCCGCCCAAAAGCCCCCCGCTCCCACGGTAATCGCCGGCGCATAGTCCCATGCCCACAGGCCAACTTTCTTGATCAGGCTGCTGCTCTCATTGCGCAACTCGCTCGTCACGACCGGAGAAAGGGCTGCGCCGGCTTCCGTGGCCTCTTCAAAGAGTTCTTCGCTGAGATAGCTGGGTTCAAACCCTTCTGCTTTCCGGGGCGAGAGTTCGTTTAGCAGGTCAGTGGTCGCCTGGATGTGTTCGGCTTCTACACCATGCTTCACCGGCGGATCTTCGAACGCAGAGGCGGAGGCGGCGAAGATCAAGGCGATAAGGGCGACGATAGCCGTCGCACCAACTTTCAAGATCGGGTGAGTTGAGCCACGGCCGCACAAGGAGATCCCCTCCCATAGTCAAGGAATAATGATTATCGGGATAATATCCCTGTCGTCTGTCCATTCTCCACTTGGATGGTCCAGATGGAGCCGAACGACACGGCTGCGCGCAATGTACGGCTAGCGGCCCGCTACGACCTGGAAGCTGCGCTTGACCGGGTGCTTCTCGCGGTTGCCGGCGGCGTCGTACGCCTTGACCTGGAGGGTGTGGCGCTTGTGGCCCAGGCCCTTCAGCTTCAACGGCGCCTGGCAGGCTTTCCAGGGCTTCTTGTCGAGCTTGCAGAGGAAGCTGGTTGCCGGGCCCTTGGTGATGTCGGCAAAGCGGAAGACGACGGTCTTCTTCTTCGTCGTTGCTCCCGGGCCCGCGGTGAAGCGAGTCTTTGGCGCGATCGAGTCCTCGGTGTATTCGACCGTGTCCGAGCAGGCCGACGGGTCGCCGTCGGAATCGACCGAGCGAGCCGAGAAATCGGTGACGGTGTTCGGGCCAACGGACACGCTGAACCCGGCGGACAGCTGCGTCGGCGAGCCTTTGGCAACGACCCCGCCGGCACAGCCGGGGGCCGCGAAGACCTTGACGCTCGCCGCTTCCTGTGCCGAACCCGAGACAATCGGCTTCATCGTGTTGCCATATGCGCCGGGCGCCACCCTGAGGTGCGGCGCGGGCGGCTTGGCACTGCCGTTCGAGCCGCCGCCCCCGCCCTGTTCTTCAGGCGGAGTGACCTCCTGGTAGGTGACGCTCGAGCTGGAGCAGGTGGAACGCAGGCCGGCGAGGCTGGCGACAGCGTAGAAGGTGGTGGTCGAGTTGTCGGCGACCGAGGCGCCAATGCCGGAACCGCCAAATTGGGTCGCCGTACCGAGCGCGACCGGTTCCCCGCTACACAAAGCATTGGTGTAGAGGTAGACGATCGAGCTCGCCGCGGCGCTGCCCTGCAGGTGCGGGCTGTTGTCGTTCGCTGGCGAGGCGGGGGTGACACCAGTGAAGGTCGGGGGCGCCGGCGCAGTCGTCACCTGCTTGTAGGTGATGCCGTTGGAGCAGGTGGAGGCGCCTCCCAGCCCGGTCTCGTTGGCGTAGAAAGTGGTTTCGGAGTCCGGCGCGACGGTGACCGTGATGCCGGGACTCTCCAGTTCGGCAGCCGTCCCGGTCGCTGCGCTTGGACCGGTGCAGCTCGGATCGGTGTAGATCGTGATCGTGTTGCCGGGTTCCGTCGCCCGGGGCAGGATCGCGCGCGTTTTCACCACCGTGGTGATGACGCCGTCGGCATTGCCGACGATCCGAGGTTCAAGCGAGGTGCCGGGAGAAGTTGGATTAGTGCTCGTCAGGATCGGGGCGACCGTGGCCGAAGCGGGGGGCGCGAAGATGACCATGGTCAAGACGACGGCAAGAAAAACGCAAAGCGAGGAGCGGACCATATTGGTCCGCTCCTCGTAACTCTGGGACATGGGAGTGTTAGCTCCGGTCACAGGGTTATCCGTTGGCCCAGCTTTCGGTAGACGGGCAGCCACCGGTTTCTTTGACTTTGCAGGGGTAGCTAAGGGCGCCGGTCGCGCTTCGAACGATTTCGAAGTACTGAGTCGACGGCGTCGAGGTAACTTTGACCGTGTAGCCGCCAGCGGCCGGGGTCGTGACGGTGACAGGCGCACCGGTGAGAGTCGGCTCAATTTTTTCGAGCTGGGTCACACCACAGCTGGTGTAGAGCCCGCTGTTTTCGGTGGCGCAGGTCTCCATGGCGACCTGAGCGGAGTGAGCGGTCTCCTTGGCCTTGGCGTCGTTCGCCTTGCCCTTCTGGTTGAAGAAGGCGGGCAGCGCGATCGCGGCCAGGATGCCGAGGATTAGCATGACGACCAGGAGCTCGATCAGGGTGAACCCTGCCTCCTTGTCGCCGTCGAGCCGGGCCCCGATTCGTGCCCGGAGATTCTGGAGCATCATAGGTACCTCCTATTGGACCTATCGTGCGCCAGAGCCCGGGAACGCCACTGTGGCACCGAGGCACTGGCATCTCTTTTGCACGGTTCTCATCGGCTCCTGAACGAACACCTTTAGAGCTGTGAGAAGAAGTCCAGATTTTCGCTCTGAGAGTACGAAAAGTGAGGTCTGTGCAACGACAGAAATACCGACGTCGGGACCTCCCTCGCCGGAATTCGGCGTTCATGGCCGGACAAACGTCTAGACGCCGTCCAGATGACGTCGAGGATCAGCGGATCTTTTCGTAGATGCTGAACATCGGCAGGTACATCGAGATCACGATGAACCCGACAATGCCGCCGACGAAGACGATCATCACGGGCTCCAAGAGCGCGGTGAGGGCCTTCACCTTGGCGTCGACCTCGGCCTCGTAGAAGTCGGCGATTTTGCTCAGCATGCTCTCCAGCTGGCCGGTCTCCTCGCCAACGGAGATCATGTGGCCAACCATCGGCGGGAAGACCGAGTTGGATTCGATCGGCGCCGCGAGAGTACCGCCGCGGCGCACGGAGGCGTAAACGTCCTCCATCGCCTGTTCGACGACCACGTTCCCCGAGGTTTCCCCCGTCAGCTTGATCGCCTGCAGCATCGGCACGCCGGCGGAGACAGCGCCGGCGAAGGTCCGCGACCAGCGCGCAAGTGCAACCTTCTGAATCACATCGCCGATCTTGAAGGGGATGCGAAGTTTGACCCGGTCCCAGGTTGCGTGACCGCGGTCGGTTTTCTTCCATTTGACGAAAACAAAGACCGTGGCGACCAACGCCGGGATGATCACGAACCAATAGCCGGTAAGCGCATCCGACATCCCAACGCAGATCTGGGTTGGGATCGGCAGTGACGAGTTTTCGCCGGGGTGTTCGGCGGCAAGTTCGTTGAAGATGTTGACGAACACCGGGATCACGAAGGCGACGATCGCGACCAGCACCACGGTCGCGACGCCGAAGATCAGGATGGGGTACATCAGAGCCGATTTGACCTGGCGGCGCAATGCATCGGATTTCTCGACCTGGAAGGCAACGCGGTCGAGCGCACTCTCGAGCTGGCCCGATTGCTCTCCGGAGCGGACCATTGCTCGGAAGAGGCGGTCGAAGACCTTGGGATGGCGCTCCATCGCCTGCTCCAGCGAGCTGCCAGCCTCGACGTCGGCGCGCAGACCCCTGACCGCCTGCTTGATTTTTTCTTCCTCGGTCTGCTCTTCGAGCGTCTGCAGGGTCCGCAGCATTGGCATCCCCGATGCGACCAGGGTTGCGAACTGGCGCGAGAAGACCGCCAAAGCTCGCATGTCGACCCCCTGCCAGCGGGTCAGCATCTCCTCGATCTTGAACGGCTCGCGCTTCTCGGTTACGTCGAGGACGATCAGGCCGCGCTGGCGCAGCTGCTCGGAGACCTGCGCCTTCGATTCGGCCTCGAGCTCGCCTGCTTCGGCGGCTCCGGCGAGGTCGACGGCGCGGAAGGCGAAGGTGGTGGCGGCGCCGGACATCGGCTAGGCCCCGTTCGCGTAGTCGGGGGTGCTCGGCACCGGCGGGGCGTCGGCGTAGCCGCCGCCGTTGGAGGGCGTAGCCATCCCGCCGCCCATCAGCAATCGCTTCAGCTCCTCGGGGACCGAGGCGCGCTGCTCGGCGAGCTTGCTGGTGATCGCGCCCGAGCGGACGAGCCGTACGAGGTCGGCGTCCATCGTCTGCATCCCGGCCGCGCCCGAGGTCTGCAGGGCGGCGTAGATCTGGTGGGTCTTGCCCTCGCGGATCAGGTTGCGCACGGCCGGGGTCGGGATCAGCACCTCGCAGGCGACGACACGGCCGCGGCCGTCGGCGGTCGGCAGCAGCTGCTGGGTGACGATGCCCTGGAGGGCGATCGAGAGCTGGGTCCGCACCTGGCCCTGCTGCTGGGGGGGGAAGACGTCGATGATCCGGTCGACCGTCTGCGAGGTCGACTGGGTGTGCAGGGTGGCGAAGACCAGGTGGCCGGTCTCGGCCGCGGTCAGCGCGGTCGAGATCGTCTCCAGGTCGCGCATCTCGCCGACCAGGATCACGTCGGGGTCCTGGCGCAGGGCGGCGCGCAGGCCGAGGGAGAAGTCGGGCGCGTCGGCGCCGATCTCGCGCTGGTTGACGATCGAGCTTTTGTGGCGGTGCAGGAACTCGATCGGGTCCTCGATCGTGAGGATGTGGTCCTCGCGTTCGCGGTTGATGACGTCGATCATCGCCGCCAGCGTCGTGCTCTTGCCCGAGCCGGTCGGGCCGGTGACGAGGATGAAGCCGCGCGGTTTGCGGGTCAGCTCCTCCAGCACCGGTGGCACGCCGAGGGACTCCAGAGCCGGGATCTCCTGCGGCACCAGGCGGAAGGCGGCACTGACCGAGCCGCGCTGCATGTAGCAGTTGACGCGGAAGCGGGCGACGCCTGGGATCGCGTAGGCGAAGTCCAGCTGCTTGGCGTTCTCGAAGCGTTTGCGTTGCTCGTCGTTGAGGATCCCGTAGACGATCTCCCGCGTCTGTTGCGGGTTCAGCGTCTCGAAGCCCTCCATCGGCTTGATCTGGCCCTTGTCGCGGATCGCGGGCGGGAAGCCGGCCGTGATGTGGACGTCGGAGGCCTGCGCGTCGACCATCTCGCGGAGCACCTGGGCGAAGTCGAATTCATGCGGTGACACGGAGCACCTCCTCGAGGCTCGTCTGGCCCGAGCGGACCTTGACCAGGCCGTCCTCGCGCAGGGTCAGCATCCCCTCTTCGTGGGCAACGGAGGCGATCTCCGGCTCGGGGGCGTGGGCGATGGTCATCTCCTTCAGCCGGTCGCTGAGGCTCATCACCGAGTAGATCCCGACCCGCCCTTTGTAGCCCGACTTGGCGCAGCGGCCGCAACCGACCGGTTCCGCGGCCTCGACGTCGCCGTAGGCTTCGAGCCCGGCTTCCTCGAGCACGGAGACCGGAATCGTCGTCGGCTGCTTGCAGTGCGGGCAGAGCTGGCGCGCCAGGCGCTGGGCGACGACGCAGTCGACCGAGGAGGCGGTGAGGAAGCTCTCGATGCCCATCTCGGTCAGGCGCGCGATCGCCCCGGGCGCGTCGTTGGTGTGCAGCGTGCTCAGCATCATGTGGCCGGTCAGCGCCGCCTCGATCGCGATCCGCGCCGTCTCGGCGTCGCGGATCTCCCCCACCATCACGATGTCGGGGTCGGCGCGGAGGATCGAGCGCAGTCCGGCGGCGAAATCGAGACCCGCTTTGCGGTTGACGTTGAGCTGGTTGATCCCCGCGATCCGGTACTCGACCGGGTCCTCGATCGTGATGATCTTTTTCTCGATCTGGTTGAGGTCCCTGAGCGCCGCGTAGAGCGTCGTCGACTTGCCCGAACCGGTCGGCCCGGTCACCAGGACCGCACCGTAAGCCTGGCGGAAGGAATCCTCGAAGCGGGCCCGCGCCGAGCCGTCCATCCCGAGCTGGTCGAGGGTCCGTTCCGCGTTGCTCTGGTCGAGGATGCGGATCGTCGCCCCCTCCCCGCGCTGCGTCGGCAGGGTGGTGACACGCAGGTCGATGCGCCGATCCTCGACGCTGACCCCGACGCGGCCGTCCTGGGGGACCCGCTTCTCGGCGATATCCAGCTCGCTCATGATCTTCAGCCGCGAGATCACGGCGCCTATCATCCGGCGCGGCACGTGCGCGGTCTCCTTCAGCACGCCGTCGATCCGGAAGCGGACCCTGAGCTCCCCCTCTTCGGGCTCGAGGTGGATGTCGGAAGCACCCTCGCCGACGGCCTGGGCGAGGAGGCTGTAGACGAGTTTGATCACCGGCCCGTCTTCGGCCGACGCCTGCATTTCGGCGCTGCCGAGGGCGGCGCCACCGTCGAATTCCTCGTCGTCGACGTGTTCCTCGATGATCGCGTCGGCGGCCGCGTTCTGCATCGTTCCCAGGCGCGAGAGCAGCGCCTCGATGTCCTCTTCGGAGGCGACGGCGATGCGGCAATCGAGCCCGGTCGCGATCTGGATGTCGTCGACCGCCAGCACGTTGGCAGGGTCGGCCGAAGCGACCAGCAGCGTTCCCTGGTCCGCGTAGCCGACTGGGACAGCCTTGTAGCGGCGGGCCATCGCCACCGGGAAGAGCGCGGCGGCGCCGAGGTCCACCTGGTAGGCGCCGAGGTCGACGTAGTCGAGCCCGTAGCGCTCAGCCAGCGCCCGGGCGAGCTGGTCGGAGGTGATCGAGCCCTCTTCGACCAGGATCGCCTCCGCCGTGTTGCCAGCGGCCCTTGCCGCCTCGATCGCCGCCTCGACCAGCTCCCGCGAGGCGAAGCCCAGTTCGACGATCACGTCGGTGGTGAAGCCGCGCGAGTGCCCGCGGTGAAGGGGGCGGGTCAGCCCGGGGACGCCGCCGGCCTCGGCCAGCGGCACGACCGGCGCCGGAGCCGCCGGGGCGACCGGCGCACTGGTCACCGAGCGGAGGAAGTCCGTGTGTTGCTCGACCGGCATCGAACTCACCCGGGGTGGTAGGTCGCTTCTGGGCCGTTATAGGTGGCGTCGCGCATCGCCTGGGCGATCGCGGCCTCGGTCTGGAAGCCGTAGATGACGGACGCCCGGGCGATGCCGTGGTTGAGCCGGCGCGGCCTGACCACGACCAGGGCCGGCAGCCGCAGGACTTCGGCGCCGAGCGTGATCGCGCTGTAGCGGGCGATCTGCTTCGCCGGGACGACGAAGACCGCAGCATCGGGGTAGCCGGCCAGGCGCCGAGTCGAGTCGGCGACCAGCTTGTCGTCGATACCGCCGTCGTGAACGACCAGGAGGGTGACGATCTTGTCGGCCGCATAGGCCCGCCGCACCGGCGCCGGCAGCGGCGGCACGGCGATCGAGCTCGGGATCACCGGCGGCGCGCTGGCCGTCTGGCTGGTCGACGCAGTCGTTTCGGATTCGAGCGTGTCGACCGCGTTTTCGACGGCTTCGCCCGGGCTCGACCCGGTGCCGAGCGCGCCGTTGACGGTTGCCGCCACTTCCCCTTCGGAGGGTTCGCTGCTACTGCTGCCGCCCCCGCCCATTTTGGTGAACATGAAGAAGGCGGCCGCAACCAGGATCAGGACGACGACGACCTGCGCGGCGGGGCTGTTGTTGAGTTTGTCCCTCATGAGGAAACCGGCTCCCCGTTCAGCTGCTCGATGCCGCTGGCACGTTCGCCGCCGGCGGCGAGCATGAGCCGGAAGTCGTGCGGGCTGGAGGCGTACTCCATCGCCGTCTCCTCGGTGATCCTGCCCTCCATCGCGTACTTGAGCAGCGCCTGGTCGAAGGTGCGCATGCCGTAGTAGTCGCCTTCGGCGATGACCTCGGTGATCTTCCCGGTTTCCTCCGGGTTCAGGATCAGGTCCTCGACCCGCCCGGTGACGACCAGGATCTCCGATGCCGGCACCCGCCCCTCCCCGCTCACGTCGGGGACGAGGCGCTGCGCGATCGCGCCTTTCAGGGTGGCGGCGAGCATCACCCGCGCCTGGTGCTGCAGGTGCGGGGGGAAGAAGTCGATGATGCGGTTGACGGTCTCGGTCGCGTCGAGGGTGTGGACGGTGGAGAGCACGAGGTGTCCGGTCTCGGCTGCCGAAAGCGCCGTGCGCACGGTCTCCTCGTCGCGCATCTCGCCGATCAGGATCACGTCGGGGTCCTGGCGCAGGACCCTGCGCATGGCGCGGGCGAAGCTCTTGGTGTCGGAGCCGACTTCGCGCTGGTTGATGATCGAGCTCTTGTCCGGGTGCAGGTACTCGATCGGGTCCTCGAGCGTGACTATGTGCCGCGCCCGGGTCGAGTTGATGTGGTCGATCATCGCCGCCAGCGTCGTGCTCTTGCCGGAGCCGGTGGTGCCGGTGACGAGGACGATCCCGCGCTGCTCCTCGGCCAGCGTGCGAACGACCTCGGGCAGGCCGAGGTCGTCGATCGAGCGGATCTGGAAGGGAATCGCGCGGCAGACGATCGAGACCGCGCCGCGCTGTTTGAAGACGTTGACGCGGTAGCGGGAGACTTCCGGCAGCGCGTAGGCGAAGTCGGCCTCGCCGTCCTCCTCGAACTCGGCAACCGAGCGCGGCTCAGCGATGTCGTGAAGGGCTTTCTCGGTGTCCTCGGCGCTGAGCACGCCGAAGCCCTCCAGCGGCAGCAGCTCGCCGTGCATGCGCGCCACCGGCGGCGAATCGACCTTGATGTGCAGATCGGACCCCTCGCGCTCGACGAGGGTGCGGAGTGCGGACTTGATGTCGAACATCCCGACCTATATCGGTCGGGATGCCCTCAGCCTTAAACCCTGCTGCGAAGCGGGTTGCAGGCGACAGCGGGAGGTCGCCTAAGCGACCTCCCTCAATTTCTGCGCCTCACCGAGACTCTGCAGCTTTTTCAGCGACTGGTTCTCGATCTGGCGGATTCGCTCGCGGGTGACGTTGAAGGTGCGGCCGACCTCGTCCAGGGTCCGCGGGTGCTCGCCGCCAAGCCCGTAACGGAGCTCGAGCACGCGGCGCTCGCGGTAGGAGAGGTTCTCGAGGGCTTCCTTCAGCGCCTCTTTGGTCAGCAGGTCCGCCGCCCGGTCGAACGGGGACTCGGCCTTCTCGTCGGCGATGAACTGGCCGAACTCCGACTCCTCCTCGTCGCCAACCGGCTTCTCCAGCGAGACCGGGGCCTGGGCGGAGCGCTTGATCGAGTCGACCTCCTCGGGATCGATGCCGGTGACCTCGGCGATCTCCTCCGGCGTCGGCTCACGACCGAGCTCGGTGACCAGCTTGCGCTCGGCGCGGCCGATCTTGTTCAGCTTCTCGACGACGTGGACCGGGATCCGGATCGTGCGCGCCTTGTCGGCCAGAGCGCGGGCGATCGCCTGCCGGATCCACCAGGTCGCGTAGGTGGAGAACTTGAATCCCTTGCGGTAGTCGAACTTCTCTGCCGCACGGACCAGGCCGAGCGTGCCCTCCTGGATCAGATCGAGGAAGGGAAGCCCCTGGTTGCGGTAATTTTTCGCGATCGAGACGACCAGGCGCAGGTTCGACTCGACCATTTTCTGCTTCGCGTCGAGGTCGCCGCGCTCGATCCGTTTGGCGAGTTCGACCTCCTCCTGGGCGGTCAGCAGGCGGACTTTGCCGATGTCCTTGAGGAACAGCTGCAGCGAGTCCGTGGTCATGTCGGGTTTCAGGTCGAGCGCCGCTTTCTGGCGCCGGCGCCCTTTTTTCCCGGTGTCCGCGGGCATCGCGTCCGCCGCCGCTTTCTGGGCGGGGTCCATGTCCTCGACGAGCTCGATCCCCGACTTCTCGAGGTGCCCGTACAGGTCCTCGACGTCGGACTCGTCGAGATCCACCTCGGAGACCGCCGAAGCGACGTCGCCGAAAGTCAGCACGCCGAGCTGCTGACCGCGATTGATGAGGTTTTTAACCTCCTCCAACTCCTGAAGCTCTGCTACCAGCATCCGTGTCTACTCGTTTCCCTCGCGCTTGGTAATTAGTCCTGGACGATTAAATGCCGTCGCGGGCATAAAGTCGCGCCGGACGATGAAAAAGCGGACCAATGACGCGGTCCGCGAATTAAGGCCTTGCACTGCATTGTGCCCCTTTGGGCGGGCGTCAAAACCGTCAAACGCCTGTTCGCATGGTAGTCGCTTCAGTTTGTAAAGTCAATGCCCGACTCGACCCCCCATCCGGTCTCCTGGCTGCGCGCCTTCTGGCAGCGCGCCTACAAGGAGAACGTGACGGGACTGGCGGCGATGGTCGCCTACAACCTGATGCTGGCGGTCTTCCCGTTCGCCCTCCTCGTCCTCTTCGTCTTCGGCCAGGTGCTGAAGATCGGCGGCGTCGAGGAAGGCGTCCTCAACGACCTGCAAAGGCTCTTTCCCAACGTCGAGCAGCACACGCTGACCGACGTCCTCACCAAAATCCAGGACAACTCGACGACGATCGGGATCGCCGCCTTCTTCGGCTCGCTCTGGATCGGCGCCTCCTTCTGGGGGGCGATGGACACCGCCTTCTGCCGGATCTACCACGTCGAGTGCCGCGGCTGGGTCGAGCAGAAGCGATTCTCGTTCGCGATGCTCGCGGTCGTCGTCCTCTTCATCGCCGCCAGCATCTTCGCGCCGACGATCGAGAGCGCCGTCGTCTCCAGCACCGACAAACTGCCGCTCGGCCTCTCCCATCTGAAAGGGCTCGATACCGTCCTGCTGCTCGGGGCGGCTCTGCTCGTCACCTTCCTGATCTGCGCCGTCATCTTCTGGGCGGTGCCGAAGGGCCACATGCCGTGGCGCGCGGTCTGGCCAGGGGCCCTGTTCGTGACGATCGCCGCCGGGCTCGCCAACTGGCTTTTCCCGATCTACCTCGCCAACGTCTCCTCCCTCTCCCGCCTCGGCTCGACCCTCGGCTTCATCCTCATCGCCCTCCTCTGGTTCTACGTCCTCAGCCTGGCGCTGATGGTCGGCGGGGTGATCAACTCCCTGCGCTACGAGGTCCACGACACCGGCGAACTGCCCTACCGCGGGCCGCCGCGGTGCGGGGAGTCGGGGTACGGCGAACAGCCCCCGGCTCAGCTCTGACCGGGTCCGCCGCCCCGGCTCAGGCGGTGGCCCCGCCGGGAACGACGGTCAGCCGCGCGCGCTGCGCCTCGGATGCCGCCGCGGCGTGATCGAAGGCCGGATGCGCGTGCAGGCCGGCATTTTCCTCTTCGATGTCGGCGACCAGCGCGTCGACGACCTGGGGGTCGAACTGGCTCCCCGCGCAGCGGCGCAGCTCCTCCACGGCGGCCTCGGATGACTGCGCGGCGCGATACGGGCGCGGCGTCGTCATCGCCGCGTAGGCGACGCAGACCGCGATCACCCGCGCCCCGACCGGAATCCGGTCGGCGGCCAGGTGGTCGGGATAGCCGGATCCGTCGTAGCGCTCGGAGATCGCACGGATGATCCTCGCCACCTCGCCCAGACCGGGCGCGGTGGCGACGATGCCAGCGCCCGCGACCGGGTGGTTGCGGATCATCATCGCCTCGTTTTCGTCGAGTGCCTCGCGTTTCTCGAGCACCACCTCGGGCACGGTCAGCATGCCGATGTCCTGCAGCTCGGCGGCGAGGAAGACGTCGTCGACGTCCTCGCCTGGGAGACCGAGGCGACGTGAGACCGAGATCGCCCGGAAGGCGACCGTGCGCAGGTGGCGGCGCAGATCGGGGCGACGGGCGGCGAGCACGGCCATCAGCACGGCGTGCGCCTGACGGCGCGCCGAACGCTGCTGGCGCTGCTTGCTGGCGCTCACCCGCTGGCCGGCCAAGCGCAATGCCGTCTCCGGGTCCGCTGCCTCGTCGGGGACGAGGACCTCGCCATGGGAGCGGCTGATCAGCAGATCGCCGCTGTCGCCCTTCCCGGCCGTGACCGAGGCGCTGGTCAGCGCCTCGCCCGAGAGGCCGCTGGAATCGGGCGCGAGCACGGCGAAGCGGGAGCTGTCGACGCGGTAGGCCATGCCGCCGGTGCGCTCGAGGATGCCGATCAGGCGTCCGGCCATTTCCGCGACCAGCTCGTCGCCAGCCACGGCGCCGAAGCCGTCGTAGAAGGACTGCAGCCCATCGAGCTCGATCATGACCAAGCGCTGCCGCCCCTCGCCAAGCCGGTCCGAAGCGAGGTCCGCGACGAGTGAAGCGCGATCGGGCAGGCCGCTGACGACGTCGAAGTGCGAGAGCCGTCGAGCGATGGCGAGGGCGCTGGTTTTGCGCCGTGCCGTCTCCACCAGCCAGATGAACACGGCGCCGATCAGCCCGACGCAGAGCCAGAAGACCAGGTGGGTGATCTTGTCCTGGACGTGGTCGTAGACGAGCAGTGCCAGCGCCAGCAGCGCGAAGGTCGCGGGCCAGGCGACGGCTCGCGAGCCCTCGGGCCCGACGAACCCGCTCCAGGTGTCAGTTGCGGCACGGCGAATGGTCGACACGTCCCACTTATCGGCGGATATGTCCGGTTTCAAGAGGCCTGAGCGTCCAGGCCCCCTCTGCCAGTCCCCAGCAGGCGCCGAATCGGTGTCGAATCCCGCGATGCAAGCGAATCGCCGCGCGGAATGAAACAATCGAATTGATGCAAAAACAGTCGAGTTCTGAAACGGGGCGGAACGTGCTCCGTCCCAGTCTCCCCGTCGACGTCGGCCCACGCTCCCAGCGCCAGCGGATCGTCGCGGCGATGCTCGAGAGCTGCGCCGAGAAGACCTATGCGGCGACGACGATCTCCGACATCGTCGCCCGCGCCTGCATCTCCCGCACCACCTTCTACAAACATTTCCCGGACAAGCGCACCTGTTTCGACGCCACCCTCGAGTTCGCCCTCGACGAGCTGCGCGCGGTTGCCGCCGCTTCGGTCTCGCGCGCCGACTCGCCGGCTGAGGCCGTCCGTAAGACCAGCGCCGCGCTTCTCGAAACCCTCGCCGCGCGGCCGGAGCTGGCGCAGCTCCTTGCCGCCGAGGCGGTTGCCGTCGACCCCGCGTCGCCACACCGCTATGGCCAGATCTTGGTCCCCGCCCTGGAAGGGCTCTGGAGCAAGGACGGCACCCCCGTCCGCCATACCGACCCCGGCCTCGTCGCCGGCCGCGCCCACCTCCTGATCTTCAGCGAGATCGCCGGCGGCCGCGCCGACCGCCTGCCCCAGCTGCACCCGGAGATGGTCTACCTCGCACTCGTTCCCTTCGCCGGTCACGAGGAGGCCGTGCGGCAGTCGCGCCTTGCCCACGAGGACATCTGCGCCGACGCCGTCGCCCAACCGTGAGCGAGCCCGAAGCCGACCTCCGTCAGTGGCGTCTGCCGCGCGGGCGGCACGGGCTGCCGCGCGAGATCATCACCCGCTCCCAGCGCGAGCGGCTGCTGGCCGCGGTGGTGCGAGTGATCGCCAACAAGGGCTACGAGGCGACCACGGTGGCCGACATTCTCGAAGTGGCTGGCGTCGGCCGCGAGAGCTTCTACGAACTGTTCGAGGACAAACTGCAGTGCATGCGCACAGCCCATGCGCTGCTCGTCGACGACCTCGAAGCCCAGGTGCGCCGCGCCTACGACGCCCCCGGACCCTGGGTCGACCGGGTCAGCGCCGGCCTCGCCGCAGCGCTCGAGTGGTTCGCCGCCGACCCCGACGTCGGCCGCTTCATCCTGATCGAGATGAGCTCGGTCGGACCGCTCGCCCGCGAGCGCTTCCACCAGGACTTCACGCGGTTCACCCGGCTGCTCGACTCGGGCGTCGGCCGCGACGGCCCTCGTCCCGACCTGCCGGAGGCGGCCAGCATCGGCGTCGGCGGCACCCTGGCCCGGGTCTACGCAGAGATCGTCAGGCGACGCACAGCGGAGCTGCCGAGCCTGCTGCCGGAGCTGACCTTCGAGCTGCTCGTCCCCTTCGTCGGAGAAGACGCAGCTCGCGCCGAGCGCGAGCGCATCGCCGCAGGCAAGCCTCAGGACCCAAACTAGACGGCCGCCAGCGCGGTATGGAGGGCGAGGACCAAGCCCACCGCCATCTTGCCTGCGCCGAAGCTGAGCGCCTCCGCCCTGCCGCCGTTGACGGCGTCGAGCCAGTTCTCCGCCGGCCCGCTGGCGAAGTCGTCCCCTGTCGGCCCGGGATCCGTGTCGCAGGAGGCGACCCTCCCGCGCTCGACCGTGACACGGACCCCGACCTGCCCGCGGGCGTCGGCCGGGTCGGCCTCGACTTCGAGCTGACAGGAGCCGCTGGTCGCGTCGGGCAGCCCGACCAGGGGCAGGCTCAGCATGAAGGCTGCCTCGATGTCCTCGCGAGTGATCGGCGCGCCGCGGTCGCGCATGTAGAGGCGCTCGCAGCGACCCGAGGCGACGAGCGGTCCGACGCCGCGCCGGGCCCACTCGGTGACCGTGTACGGGGTGCTGGCACCGGGGCGCTCGCAGGCCTCGACCAGACCCGCCATCCGCATGCTGGAAAGGCGGCGCTCCAGCGCCGGGTAGCTGAGCTCGGCGATACCGCGATCGAGCTCGGTCAGTGACATCGGGCTGCCCCCCAATCCGCGCAGCATGGTCGAGCCCCAGCCGTCGACGAAGGCCTTGACGATGCCCCGCGCGCTGCCGTCGGCAAGCGAGCTGGGGGCCTCGGGCGCCGCGCCCAGCCAGGCCTCGAGACGGTCGGCGACGACCAGCATCTCGTGTCCCATCTCGGTCAGCTCGTTCTCGACCGCGTACGGCATCTGGCTGGTCGGCCGTTTGCTCAGGGCGCCGATCTCGATCAGGCTCGCGAGGTGGCCGCGCAGCGTCGTCTGCGCCGGCAGCCCGGTTGCGCGGCGCAGCTCCGCGAGCCGCATCGGCCGCTCTCCCAGGGCCCTGAGGACGAGGAAGTTGAGCGGGGTCGAGAGAACCGTGAGGACGCGCAGGCCAGCTCCCAGCCCGGGGTCGCCGACCTCGCCACCCGGAGGCTCGATCACGCCGCTGACACCTTCCTGATCCGACCGGTCTGCGCTAGTCAAGTTTTCTCCCCTTTGACAAGCAGGCTTAGACATTATCAGGAGTTCTTTATTAGAACGGTATCGTTTCCTATACGAACGCGCACGTTTCTAGCCGCTGAGGCGGCGAAAACCAAGCCTGCCAAGGACGCAGGGAGCGCCGTGTGCTCTGCACACAAGCGACTGAGGACGCCGGCAGGCGCCGGTTTGCAGCCGCCTCAGCCGTAGCGGTGAGCCGAGGACCCGAGAATCGCGCGCAGCTTGTCGCGATCGTGGCGGGCATGCACGCGTCGCACGGTACCCGAGCGCGAGCGCATCACCAGCGATTCGGTGGTGACGCCGGCGCCGCGGTAGCGGACGCCCTGGAGGACGTCCCCGTCGGTGACGCCGGTGGCGGAGAAGAAGACGTCCTCGCCGCCGCAAAGATCGTTCGCCGTCAGTACCCGCTCGAGCTCGTACCCCGCCTCGACCGCAGCCGAGCGCTCCTCATCGTTGCGAGGCCAGAGTCGGCCCAGCAGCTGGCCGCCCATCGACTTCAGCGCCGCGGCGGAGATCACGCCCTCGGGGGTGCCCCCTATCCCCCAGAGCAGGTCGACCGGCGAGCGTTCGCTGACCGCCAGCAGCGCCGCCGAGACGTCGCCGTCGGTGATCAGCCGGATCCGGGCGCCGGCTTCGCGCACTTCGCGGATCGCGTCCTCGTGACGGGGGCGGTCGAGCATGACGACGATCACGTCGCCGATCGTCCCCCCCTTGCGCTCGGCGATCAGCTTCAGCGTCTCCGGCAGCGGCCGGTCGAGGTCGAGGAGGTCGGCGATCTCTTCCCCGCCCGCCATCTTTTCCATGTAGACACAGGGGCCGGGGTCGAACATCGAGCCGCGCTCGGCAAGGGCGATGACCGCGATCGCACTCGGCATTCCCAGTGCACAGAGCCGCGTGCCCTCGAGGGGGTCGACCGCGATGTCGACCACCGGCGGCGTCCCGTCGCCGATTCGCTCGCCGTTGTAGAGCATCGGAGCTTCGTCCTTCTCGCCCTCGCCGATAACCACGGTGCCATCCATCGAGACCGAGTCAAGGACGAATCGCATCGCGTCGACCGCGGCGCCATCGGCGGCGATCTTGTCGCCGCGGCCGACCCAGCGAGCCGAGGCAAGCGCCGCCGCCTCGGTTACGCGAACCAGCTCCAGCGCGAGGTTGCGGTCCGGCTTGACCTGCGATGCGTCAGACATCGCCGCGCAGGCTATATGGTCGTCGCATGGAGAGGCGTTGGGGATTGACGCTGCCGTTGGCGGGGGTTCCGCTCGCCGACTTGGGGGATCTGGTCAGGCGGGCCGAGGCCTGCGGCTATACCGACCTCTGGAGCGGCGAGACGAACGGGCCCGACGGCTTCACGCCGCTCTCGCTCAGCGCCGCCTGGACCGAGCGGGCGCGCCTCGGAACCGGCGTCGTCGGCGTCTTCCAGCGCGGCCCGGCGCTGCTCGCGCAGGAGGCGGCGGCGCTGGCCGACGCCTCCCGCGGCCGCTTCGTGCTCGGCATCGGCTCCTCCTCGGACCGGATCGTCGAAGGCTGGAACGGGATCCCCTTCGAGAAGCCGCTGGCGAAGATGCGGGAGACGCTCGACTTCCTGCAGGCGGCGCTCGCCGGAGAGCGGACCGCGACCGGCTTCAAGCTGGAGACGGCGCCAGCCCAGCCACTGCCGATCGTGCTCGCGGCGCTGCGCGGCAAGATGCTCGAGCTGGCGGTCGAGCGCGCCGACGGCGCCTTCACCAACTTCCTCCCGCTCGCCGGCCTGCCCAGGGTGAGCGCCCAGCTCGAGAGCGCGCCGGACGGCTTCGAGCTGCTCTGCCGCTTCTTCTGCATCCCCGGCGAGCGCGAGCAGGTCGAGCCGCTGGCCCGCTTCATGTTCTCCTCCTACATCACCGTCCCCGTCTACGAAGCCTTCGTCCGCTGGCTCGGCTACGGCGAGCAGATCGACCCGATGGTCGAGGCCTGGCAGGCCGGCGACCGCAAGGCGGCGGCCGAAGCAGCGCCCTGGGAGCTGATCGAGGACACCTTCGTCTTCGGCACGCCGGAGCAGATGCGGGAGCGACTCGATCGCTTCGTAGCGGGCGGCATCACGTTGCCGATCCTGATGCTCGTCGCCCCACCCGACCAACAAGCGGGTTTGATCGAAGCGCTGGCGCCGAGCTGAGGCGAGCTGGGGGCCTGACCCGCACACCTCCAAGGGCAGGTAGGTGTGCGGGTCAGGCTGAGCTCGGGGCGGTTTGGCGGGACGCGAGAGCGTTGTCGACTTTTCCCTTGCTATAGCCAGGGAAATGTCGACAACGGCGCGAACCTGCCCTCCCCCAACGCAGATCCGCCCCTGATTGCACACCTACCTGCCCGTCGGTGTGCGATCAGGGGCGGGTCGTCGCGCTCTACGCTGCGCGAGCGAGACTCAGAGCGTAGTCGCCCGCAGCATCCTTAAACCAGCCGCACATCTCCAGGCCCGATTCGGTGTAGACGCACTCGAGGCGCTCGCGGGTGAACTTGGCTGAGATCTCGGTCCGCATCTCCTCGCCGGCAGCGAAGTCGACGGAGAGGTCGAGGTCGGCGAGCTGGACGGTCTGCTCGGAGAGCGAGCGCAGGCGGATGTCCATCCGCTCCTCGCGGGCGTCGTAGCGGGCGACGTGCTCGAAGGCGTCGAGGTCGAAGTCGGCACCGAGCTCGCGATTGAGGACGGCGAGCACGTTCTTGTTGAACTCGGCGGTGACGCCGGCAGCGTCGTCGTAGGCGGCCTCGAGGCGGCCAGTCTCCTTGACCAGGTCGGTGCCGAGCAGGAGGTGGTCGCCGGGGCCGAAGAGGCTGCCGATCCGGGTCAGGAACTCACGCCGCTCACCCGGGTAGAGATTGCCGATCGTGCCGCCGAGGAAGGCGATCAGGCGCGGCGAGCCGTCGCTGTGGATCCGCTCGAGGTCGACCTCGAAGTCGCAGACCAGACCGCGGATCTCTAGCCCGGGGTACTCGTCGACCAGCGTCCGCGCCGTCTCCTGCGTGATCTCCTCGGAGATGTCGACCGGGACGTAGGTGCGCAGGCAGGCGGCGTTGCGCATCGCGTCGAGCAGGTGGCGCGTCTTCGACGCCGAGCCGGAGCCGAGCTCGACCAGGGTGCCCGGAGCACCGGCGGCGGCGAGGATCTCGGCCGAGCGGTCGCTGAGGATCTCGCGCTCGCGCCGAGTCGGGTAGTACTCCTCCAGCTCGGTGATCTGCTCGAAGAGCTGCGAGCCCCGCTCGTCGTAGAAGTACTTGGGCGAGAGCTCCTTCGGCGAGGAGGTCAGCCCCTCGCGCACGTCGCTCGCCATTGCCTCCGCTGCATCGGCGTCGAGGTGGACGTCGATCGCGATCACGACGCGTCCCTCGCGCAGCGAATCCCGGCGAAGATCTGGCTGCGCTGCGGCAAATCCCAGTTGCGGAAGCTGGGGCGGGCGACATGCGGGTGCGTCGCCCAGGAGCCGCCGCGCAGGACCCGGTAGGTATCGCCGAAGAAGACCTCGGAGTACTCGCGGTAAGGGAACGCCTCGAAGCCCGGGTAGGGCAGGAAATGCGAGGAGGTCCACTCCCAGACCTGACCGACGTCGTCGAGGCGCTCGCGGGCGGCCTCCCACTCCTGCTCGGTCGGCAGGCGCTTGCCAGCCCAGCGGGCGAAGGCCTCCGCCTGCTCCCAGGAGACGTGGACGACGGGATGGTCTCGCTCGACCGGAACTCGCCGGCCGCGCGCGGTGCCGACCCAGGCGCCGTCGCAGTCGCGCTCCCAGTAGGACGGCGGGGCGGCTCCGGTCTCCTCCATGAAAGCTATGTACGAAGAATTGACGACAACGGTTCGGTCGATCTCGAAGGCGTCGAGCTCGACCTCGTGACGAGCGCGCTCGTTGTCGTAGGCAAAGCCGTCCTGCGGAGCGCCGATCTCGTAGTCGCCGGCCTCGATCAGGACGGTGTCCGGGCCGTCCACGGTGACCGGTTCGGTACCGAGCTCCAGCGCTGGCTCGTAGCCCTCGACCAGCTGCAGCAGCTGCAGCATCGTCTCGTTGTGCTGGAACTCGTGGGCGAGCAGCATCTCGTAGACGAAGCCATCGCGGAGCAGCGGGTCGGCGGCGTCGGGACCGAGATCGACTCCGTCGAGCACCTCGAGCGTGCGCTCGCGGACTTCGGCCATGTAGGCGCGCAGCTCGGTATCGCGCAGGATCGGCAGCTGACCGCGGGTCTTGCGCGGGTTCTCGATCGCGTCGTAGAAGCGGCCGAGCTCGCCGTGCAGCGGCTCGCGGTTGCCGATCGTCTGCACCAGCCAGAGCTCCTCGAAGTTGGCGATGTGGCCGAGGTCCCAGGCGAGCGGGCTGAGGATCGGCGAGTACACACGGTTGAGCTGCTCGTCGTCGAGCGGCTCGATCAGGGCGAGCGTCCGCTGCCTGGCTTCTGCCAGGAGGTCCGCAATCGCTGCCTTGGAGTTTGCCGTCACCTCGGTGGCGATGTGAAAACCCTACCCGCCTCCGATTACCGGCTTGTGAACACCTGCGTTCACCAGAGGCTCGGGCTCGGTAGGGTCGGCGACGATGAGGGTCGAGGGGAGCGGAGCCCTGGTAGCCGGCGGAGCCTCCGGGCTCGGCGCCGCCACCGCGCGAGCGCTGGCAATCGGCGGCGCCAGGGTCACGATCGCCGACCTCGACGCCGAGCGCGGCGAAGCACTCGCCTCGGAGATCGGCGCCGACTTCGCCCTTGCCGACGTCACCGACGCCGGGCAGGTCGAGGCGGCGGTCGCCGCTGCCGCTGGCGGCGAGGGCGGCCTGCGTATCTCCGTCTGCTGCGCTGGGATCGGCTGGGCGGAGCGGCTGGCCAGGGCTCGCGGAGCGCACCAGCTGGAACCGTTCTCCAACGTGGTCAAGGTCAACCTGATCGGGACCTTCAACGTGCTGCGGCTGGCCGCCGCGGCGATGATCGGCAACGAGCCCAACGAAGAGGGCGAGCGCGGGGTCTGCGTCAACACCGCCTCGATCGCCGCCTTCGACGGCCAGATCGGCCAGGTCGCCTACGCGGCGGCGAAGGGCGGGATCGTGGGCATGACCCTGCCCGCCGCGCGCGACATGGCCTCCAAGGGGGTGCGGGTGATGACGATCGCCCCCGGCCTCTTCGACACGCCGCTGCTGGCGGCGCTGCCCGAGGCGGCCCGTGAGGCGCTCGGCGC